>Ga0272442_10005711_pt1 | contig 16550 bp, 13 predicted proteins | sample SSMForm2O_FD_200262 | JGI IMG/M metagenome (GOLD analysis project Ga0272442, IMG submission 200262) | Marine sediment archaeal communities from Little Sippewissett salt marsh, Falmouth, MA, United States - SSM-Form-2O | ecosystem: Environmental > Aquatic > Marine > Wetlands > Sediment ...
TCAGGAGAGAAATGGGTATTGTCACCGACCAGGATGATTATTTTCCAGAGCTGACGGTCGAAGAATTTCTCTGGTGGGTCGGCAAACTGCGCTCAGTGAAGGAAGGTGTATTAGAAGAGCAAATTGAAAGATACATCCGTGCATTTTATATTGATGAGCATAGAAACCATTTAATAAGCTCATTGTCGCACGGCACACGGCGAAAGGTATCTGTTATCAGTGCATTTATCGGCGCGCCGAAGCTGATTGTCATGGACGAACCACTCAATGGATTGGATATTGATTCGATCGAAGCGCTTTGTAACGCATTGAAAAAACACCGGGAAAACGGACGGGCTGCCGTGGTTGCATGTCACGATGCTGCGTTTATAAGAGAAGTGTGTACGGATGTTATCGAAATTGATAAAGGGAAAATTATCCGGCAGGGACCTGTTGAAACAATAAACATAGGATTTTCTGCTACGAAGCAAAATAAGACGAATAAAGAATAGATAATATAAGGACGATGACATGATAATTAAATTCTCATACATTCTCTCGATCCTCGTTATTCTGACCGGCACGTCTTTGCTGGCTGAGGAAACGGATTTGTCCCGCCGGATCGGGATGGAACTGACCGATCATGGCCTGGCGCTCGTCAATCCGCAGATGGGCTGGACGATGCACTTCTACTCGAATATCATTACCAACTACGGCTCGAAGCTGGCCCCGCACGATACCCTGGACGATTTTCCGGGCCTTTCCTGCGTCTATCTGCGGGTTCCGTGGTCGCTGCTCGAGCCGGAGGAAGGCCGATTTAACTGGTCGCTGCTGGATACGCCCGCCCAGCGATGGATCGACAAGGGCAAGCAAATCGCCCTTCGCATTAGTTGCACTGAATCCTGGATGCGCTGGGCGACGCCCGAGTGGGTTCGCAATGCCGGCGCGTTAGGATATAACTTCACCGTCGGAAAGGGTGTCGATGAAGAGGGGCCGTTCTGGGAGCCGAACTACAGAGATCCGATTTTTCTCGAAAAGCTCGACCACTTTCTGGCCGCGGTGGCCAGGCGGTACGACGGGAATCCCAACGTCGCTTTTATCGACATCGGCTCCTTCGGCGTCTGGGGCGAAGGACATACGTGGGCCAGCTCGAAGCTGCCCTTTGACGATGAGGCTCGTAAAATTCACGTGGACCTGCATTGCAAGCATTTCAAAAAGACTCTACTGGCCATCAGCGACGACTTCGCCGGGCCGGAAGAACCGGGACGACACTTGCCAATCACCGATTATGCCTTGAGCAAGGGCGTGACACTACGGGACGATAGTATTTGTGTCCAGCCTCCGCCGCGCTCGTGGTTTCATGCGGAGATGGCCCAGGCCTTCTGGCCGAAGCTGCCCGTGATCCTGGAGCACGAGCACTACGGGCCGAGCAAGAAAAAGAACGCCTGGGGCGACGGCTTGCTTTTACTCCGAGCCGTCGAGGAATATCACGCCAGCTATATGTCGATCCATTGGTGGCCGCGTATTCTGCTCGAAGAAAACCGCACGATCATCGAGAGAATCAACCAGCGAATGGGATACCGGATCCAGCTCAAGAAAATTAACTTCCCGAAACAGATTCGCCTGGGTGAGACCTTCACGATCACGAGCACGTGGGCGAACGCCGGCGTCGCGCCATGCTATCCGGGAGGATTTATTACCTATACCCTCAAGAATGATCAAGGCGGCATCGTCGCGGTCCTCTGCGATGAATCGTTCGACGTTCGCGATCTATCCGTCGGCCCGCCCGGCGAAGCACCAACGAAGACGATTATTTCCACTCTTGCTGTTGCCCTGAAAACATATGGTTATGCACCGAATACGCAGCCCGGCAGGTACACGCTGTATGTCTCGATTGGAAAACGGGACGGCACGCCCGTCATTGCCCTGCCACACATCAACGAGGACGGCCACCGCCGATATAAACTCGGAACCATCAAGCTGCTACCAGCAGATTAATAAAGAAAGGAGACGAAACCATGAACCAGCAAAACACTAACATATATGATGAATACGTAAAGAAACACGTGGAACGCCGCGAATTCCTGAAGGGAATCGCTCGCCTGGGGGGCGCCGCCGCCGGCGCTTATGCGTTGCTTATCCATCCGGCGGATCAGGCTGCTGTGGCCGAAGTCGTCCCGAAGGATGATCCGCGGCTCCACACGGAATACATCACGTATCCCGGCGAAACGGGCGACATTCGGGCCAGCTTAGCCAGGCCGAAGGGCGACAAGAAGCTGCCCTGCGTGATTGTCATTCACGAAAACAGAGGTCTTCAACCGCATATCGAAGACGTGGCCCGGCGTGTGGCTTTGAAGGGTTTTTTGGCCATCGCTCCGGATGCCCTGTCACCGCTTGGGGGAACGCCGAAAGACGCCAATGAGGTCCGGTCCAAGATAGGAAAGCTCGATAGTGAAGCGACGGTGAAGAATTTCGTGGCCGCCGTGAAGTACCTCAAGACGCATCCTCAATCGACGGGAAAAGTCGGTTGTATGGGCTTTTGCTGGGGAGGTGGAGTGACGAACCAGGTGGCCGTCCATAGCCCGGATTTAACCGCGGCGGTTCCCTTCTATGGCCGGCAGCCTGCCTCCGAGGACGTCCCCAAAATCAAGGCTTCCATGCTCATTCATTACGCCGGCCTGGATAAACGCATCAATGCGGGCATTGAGGCCTTCGAGGCGGCTCTAAAGAAAGCATCGGTGGATTACAAAATCTATATGTACGAGGGGGCCGGCCACGCGTTTTTCAACGACACGAATGAGTCCCGGTATCACAAAGAAGCGGCCGAACTCGCCTGGAAGCGAACCATTGAATTCTTCAACGCAAAACTAAAGACCTGACGGTTCGCTGGTCTATGTCCATCACTTGCCCAGGCAGCACTTTTTATACTTCAAGCCGCTGCCGCAGGGGCATGGATCGTTGCGTCCCGGCTTGTGAGCGGTTTGTGCGGCTGCGACGTTTGTCTTTGGCGTCTGTTCCTGGAGGCGCTGCCGGCGCCACTGTGCGGCCACCTCTGACACGAAAGGTGTGCAGTGGGTGAAAAACTGTTTATAGCCCGCACAGAGATAGTTCAATCCCGCTTCACCGTCCGGTGCCCTACAAAAACGGTTCTTCGGACACTCCCCGTTGCACATGTCTCGGACGCCACATTCCCGGCAATAATCCGGTAGAGTCTCTAATTTGGCCTGTCCGAAGGCTCTTTGTGCCGGACTTTCCAGCAACTCGACCAGCGGCGTCCGGCAGATATTCCCAAGGTGATGCTCCGGAGTCACGAAGTGGTCGCATGAGTAGAAATCCCCATTATGCTCGACGACGGGAATGTCGCCGCAGACCGGCCGGAAGATGCACAACGAATGTTCCTGTCCGAACGCCGTTCTGGCGGCCTCCTCAAAGATCTGCACCTTGATCCGTCCAACATCCTCGCTCACCCATTCATCGAAGATGGTACAAAGAAAATCACCCCAGGTCTCTGCTGTCATGGTAAGGGGGCTAACGCCGTTTGGGGTATCGGGCTGCGGTTCCACCATAGGTAAAAAACTCACATAGGGCGCTTCAATTTGCTTAAAGAACCGGTACACTTCGGCCGGGTGCCGGACATTGTCCGCATTGACTACACACAGGATATCGGTAGAGACGCGGTGCTTTTGTAGGAGTTTATACCCACGCATGGTCAACTCGTGAGTAGACCTGCCATCCTTCGTGACACGATACTGGTCATGTATCTCTCGCGGCCCATCCAGACTGAGCCCGACAGCAAAGCCTTCCTCAGCTAAAAAATGACACCATGACTCATCGAGGAGTGTTCCATTCGTCTGTATTCCGTTAGCGATCCGCTGGTTCGAGGGTTGATACTTGCGTTGCAGTGCGACGATCTTGCGAAAATAATCCAACCCCAGCATGAGGGGTTCCCCGCCATGCCAGGAAAAGCGAATCACCTCGTCGGGACAGGCTTCGATGTGCTGAGCGATATACTGCTCCAGGACATTATCCGCCATGCGAAACGACTCGCCCTTCGGATAGAGGTGCTCGACCTGCAAATAATAGCAATATCGACAGCCCAGGTTGCAGATCGAACCAATCGGTTTGGCAAACACTTGGAATCCGTGGGATGCTTTGGCCATTATCGCGCTTCTCGATTCCGGATACTCAATTCCCATTGAGTTTCAACGGCGCTTCGGTTTCAATGGGTGTCACCTTTGTATTCGATTCTTCAACAAGATAGAACGCGCCGGCGCGAGGCGCGTCAACGGTTATCTTTTCGAAGCCGGGCACGGTAATCACCACATCCCGCCGATCTTCCAGCGGTGAGTGAGCGTATATGAGCCATTGTCGCTTCTCCTTCTCACCGCACATCAAAGTCAAGCTAAAGACCGGGATATTGGTTTTCTGCGTCCAGGGGCGTGGTGAATCCAAACTTGTATCCAGCAGAAACCAGCGATCCACGTCACGGTACTTTGCAGGTACATTCTCCTGATACGGATGTTGGTGCGCCCGATTGGGTACGAGCTTACCGTACCGCCAGAATTCCCGGAGTGTGTCGTCGGTGTAAACACGATCGACGGCGAACAACAGGCGCTCGAAAAAAGGCCGCCAGGGCTCCAGCGGCGTCGTGCTGCCGCGGAACTCCCGAACGACGCGCGGCCGCAAAAGCCACATCCCGAACTGCACCCAGCCCAGGTAACGGTCCGGCGTGTACGTCTGGCCGTCCTGCATGTATTGGCACGCCTTGGATTTTTTAATCGCCTCCGGCGTACACTGCATATCCGGCGTCCAATTAGACGCATTGCCGTCCCAGAGGGAGATTTCCCACCAGAAGTCGGGATTGATCCGCCAGGCCTCGTCGAGCTGGAAGATCCAGTTCATGGATTGCACCTGGGTGGACCACACCCAATGGTCGCGATTGTCGCACCAGTTATGTGTGTAGTACGACGGGCTACCGCCGTCCCAGATATGCCAGTCGGGGCTTGTCCATTCATCGGTGATGAGCGAGTAGTCCTTCCAGCCCGACCAGCGCCCGAAATGGGACGGTCCGAACGCACCGTAACCCACAAATCGGACGTTCTTTTTCCATGTGTCACTCACGAGCGCCTCTCGCATGGCGTCAAACATCACCGGATAACGCTCCATCCAGCCTTGGGCCACAACCTCCCGTTTGAAGGAGTCCGGGCGCCCTTTGCCGTACTTATCCAGGTAGCGCTTCGACAGCTCCGCCTGATGCCACCTCAAATCGGGCGCCTCGTTGTTGGAGACAAACAACACCAATGGAGGATTGGGATACATCCGCTGAAGCGCCTTCATCCCCGGAGTGTCCACATATTCGCCGACCGGATCGCGCCAAGGATCAATCGGCCCGAAGGGGCTGAGCTTGCGAATCACTTTGCCGTCGGCACCGATTACAGCGGGACACTTCTCCACCGGAAGCTCGCAATACGACCGCCCGACCAGCATTGCCTCCCACTGGGTTCCCCGAAAACAAATGGGCAAGTTAAGCTCGCGACAGTAGGCGATCAAAACATCGTAATAATCATGAAATCGCTTCGCATTCTTCTCCGACGTTTCGGGATTACCTCGCGGCCAACTGAACCAAGGCAGAATATGATGACCCGCTTCGAGCAATTCGACCTGATAGTGTGGCGTCCAACCCCGTCCCTGACTGCCCATGTTCCAGTGGCTCACGAATGGCAGCGGCCGGCCGACCGGGCCATTGGGAGCGAGCAAAGCCTCTTGTCGTATTTCAACGGCGACCTTTTTAGCCGCCGGACCAATCCCCGCAATCACGACCGTCGAACACAAAAAACAACAAATGCCTGCTATATATTTTGCCTTCATAACAACTCTCAATGAGTCTAACCGATAAGTCATCGGCAATCAAAGAAGTTTGTCGCCTTGCCAGAAAAACGCCATTGTCCTCTTGGCATCCATCTTGAATCTGATATACTGATTCTCTAAAGTATTCTCTGTGAGTATTTAGTTTTTACGATGAACGAAGACAACACACAACAAAAAGTACTTTCCTTGTTAGCCTCGAAGAAGGTCTTACTCATTATCGTTGGCATCGCCGTGGTCATCGCCACGACGTGCTTTATCGTCGTCGCCCTTCTGCCCCGGCCGGAGGGTTCCTTTCTCAAGGCCCCGCTCAGAGGTTTCTTAACGGGTCTCGGCCTGCTCGGCATCGCCTGCCCCCCCTACGTCGTCGGTCTTGTCCTCAAGAAGCGCGCCGCCGCGTCACCCTACTTCGAGCTGACATTCATCCGGACGGGATTCAACATCTTCGCATTGGTCTGTTTCAGTGTGGGCCTGACCTGCATCGGTCTGAGCGCCTACGCTCTGATCGAAAAGATGCTGGGGGCCGGTTAATCAGGTAAGAGAAACTCCTGCATTACGATCATTGAATTTATAGATAGATGGGAAAGGGTGGCAGCCTCAAGCGTAGCTTGGGGATGGCTTCTCTCGCATTGACCATCCCCAAAGCCTTTGACTTTGAGGCTGTCACCCAATCGCAAATAGACACTCGACAAAATTACGCGTTAAAGGCTACGGCATTCAGTCAAAATCCGTCGGCAGATCTGGATTGCGGTAGTGCTCGAACATCCGAGCGATTTGGGTGGGCAGAACACGGGAGACAGACAGCTCGGGAATCCGGTCCTCGGCAAAGAAATCCACCGCCGTCGTTTCATGGCTTATTTGTGGGAAACCGCCTGTGATTTCGCAGAGGAAAAACATTTTATAAATATGAAACGGCATGGGTGGCTCGTGGGGATGCTTGCTGCGATCATAAACCGCTAAGAGCTTTCGGGTCTCGGTCTCGTAGCCGGACTCTTCGCGGATCTCGCGGACGACGCATTCCGAGGGCGACTGGCACGGATCGGCCCAGCCCCCCGGGAGCGTCCAGCCGCCGTCGATCTTCTCTTTGACAAGCAGAATCTTTCGGTCGCGAAAGACGACGCCGCGGACGTCCACCTTGGGGGTCGCGTAGCCCTCTTCCTTTGCGAAGATTTTCAGCAGCATCTCTGTGTCCAGGTTCGATTGAGCCGACATTATCTCGGCGGCGATACGACGAACCGCCTGATATCGTTCGATATCATAAGCCGTTTCAGAGAACGTCAGGCCGTTCTGGGAAATAGCGGCAAGCTCTTTGGCCCATTTAAGCCATACTGGGTCCATTATCCCGTCCTCGTCGATGAGGTTTCCACAATGCAAGGCCCATCCGTCAGATCCGTGTCGCGAGCATCTCCCTATGGGACGCCCTCGACACGAGGAACCGCCGAACCGAGCAATGCGACTATTTTTCTATAATATCCTCGCAGGCCTTACCGACAGACGTGATATCCCTGCCAATGCCCTGGACCGTCTGGCAGCCCATAAGTGAGAATATCACTATCACCAAAGCAATCACTAAAAATATCCTTTTAACCATCTTTTTAGACTCCTCGAACAATGCATTGAGAGCCACAACATACGACTATAGATATTATCGGCAAACGCTTCGGATTTGCTTAAGGCATGGGGACTTTTGCATCCGGATAGGCCAAAACGTCGAATCGACGATTAATGTGCTTGCCAAAGAAGAACTTGTCGGCGAAATCAAGCAGAGCCCGCCAATCCTCCTCGTTTTGCGCGTGTCCACCCTGACGCCAGTGGATGCCCTGATGCTCGCCGACACCCAGCCAGTCAAAAACCTTCTGGGCCGCTCGATAGGTGAGCTCCGTGCCGTAGGGATTGGCCCAGTAGTCCTGCCGGGCATGACAGTTAATCAGGCCGCGCGGCGCGATCAGGGCCTTCATAAAATGCGAATCGAAAGGAAGACGGTCAGGCTGGTTCGCAAAATCGGCATATTTCAACGTCCACCAATGAGGATGTGCCTTAACCAGATAGGCGACGGTCTGCGAACGCTGGCCCGGCTCGAAATACCGCATGCTGCCCGTGCCGCCGGTCCCCGAGGAATTCGGCGCCGTAATGGCGACGCGTTCGTCATAGATCCCGGCGCACAGCGCCGTCTTGCCCCCGCGGGAGTGGCCGGTCGCGACGATCTTATCCATATCCGCATCATCCAACCGGTCTAACACATCCACGACGATCTGATGCGCCCAGGCCCACGCGGCGATCGTTCCCCAGTTATATTCCGGGTACAGTTGGAACACCCCTTCGGAGCGATTGTCTTTCCTGTCGGGAGCGATATCGGTCCGAATGAACTTAGACAGAATATAGCCGCGTTCGACGGCCATTCGAGCCGCGTTTCTATCCCTTCGAGCCGCTACCCGTCCTTTATCTCCCTCAGCCAATGCGTTCGGATCGAAAAGGGCATGACAATTCTTAACGATAACCGCCCGGCGCGCCTTCCGGACGGGGCGCACCAATGCCATTTTAAACGACAGACTCTTGCTATTTCTGGAAATGGTCACTGTGTAGTGTTCTTCGAGAGCGCTGCCGCCTAAAAAATTAGCCGTTGAGGTTTTTTCGATCTTAATCTGCTTAGGCCGGGGCGGCATGTGTCCATACAGATAGTGGGCCAGCATCTGTTTGAGATAATCGCGTTGTTCGTTCCAGTCTTCACGCGTCGTGACCCGCGATCCGTCACGCATTCGGAGAGGATCCGGAAGCCCTTCCTGGACGGGCAACTCAGCCACCTCTGGAAACTTGTAACGATGAGCTTTCGAATCACTCGGCTGGAATTGTAAAGAATATAAATCCGCATCCTTCATTATGAAATGGAGCCGGATGGGCCGGCCGGCCAGTGCGCTTACGTCGGTCCCCGCTTTCCAGCGAGCGGGACGCTCGACAGTGTTGCCGATCAGTTCCTGGGCCTCTTTGGCCGAATAGCCGGGGATAGGCGTGCCGTCGGCGTTCTGGATTTCAACGCGGACCGAACCAGCGGCGGAGGTGGCGAAATTGAGTAGGAGTTCATCGCCCGAGAAGACAAACGGCTTTGTGGTCATGCTGCCGCCTTCGTACGGGGCACTCACCGACACAAAACCGTCGAGGCGTAGCGCATAGCGACGCAGATGGGCGGTCGGCTGGGCGTAGTCGTGCTGGACGTAGAGCGACATTTCCGCCGGACCGGTTTGTACGACGTTCAGGGCGGGATAATTCGAGCGGGAAACCCAGTTCTGCAAGCCGATACCGGGCCGGTTAAAGCCTTCCATGAACGTCCTGTCGTAAACATTGCCGCCGCGGGAGGTCATCAGTACGGCATCCGAGCAATCCTTGAAGTAGTTGGGATTCACGTTCACCTGTTTGGCCTGTTGTTCTGTGAGAACCTGTCGGCCCGGCATGAAACGAGCGGCGATCGCGATATAGATGTGAGGCGCCCGGAAGTACGGATGCGTCTGGTTCGTATAGATATGCTCGCGGGGCGTCTGGCCGAAGCTCATTTCCACCGGCTCGGTCCAGTGCACAAAATCCTTCGACGTCGTCCGGCTAACGCTGCGAAAGCCGCCATAATTCGTTTTCGTCCACGTGCGAAAATAACACAGATAGCATTGCTCGCTCTCGGACCAAAAGGAGACATTCTGCGAATCGAAAATACCTTTACTAAAAACAGGCTCGTCCCGGAGTCGTTTCCAGTGGATTCCATCAGCACAGACGTATGCGATCAGCCCGCTTTTCTTCGTGCCGCCCAGAGCTTTGAAGCGCTCATCGGCAGGGACATCCGGCCGGGTGTCGAGAAAGGGACTAAAATTGTGATGGACCGGAGCGGCATCAGCAAGGACAACGTTGTTGGATGCCGAGCCTTGCACCGTGAAAAGATTGAGCTTCGGTTTAACGACGTGGATACCATCCTGCGATTCAGCATAGCAGGTAACTTCCCGGCTGTTGCCGTCCCGGCCCGCCTGGGGCAGCCCTCGGTAGTAGAATCGGTACTTATCCCGATCTTTAATCACCGTAACATAGCCACAGAACGGTCCTTCCCAGGGCGCATCGAATTTCAACACCGATCCCTCATCCCGCGGGTGATGCAACTTCAGCCGGGCGCCCTCAAGCTTGTCGATCAGATAATGATCCACAAACAGCTCCCGCCGCGAGCCGATATCGATATATCCACCTTCTTTCGCTAGAGACGATCCGGCCAGAAAAAACAGCAGACACGAAAAATCAATAACAATCGCCGATAACCGATAACTTTTTTCATCCACGTTGTATCCTCCCAAAACAACATCGCGTCCATCAAACTTGCTTTGATCATTGTAACAGAACAAAAAACAGATTGAATAGAAATTCTGCCGCCTTACTGGGATGGTCTGGGTAACCGTTTTCGAATTGTTTTTCGGCCACCGCCGTTTTCTTGCGATAGAAGGGAGAAAGAGGGAGGAGAAAAGGAAATCACCATCCTTGACAGCTTCAAGACAACGAAGGTAAAATAGGAAAAGGTTGGAGACGAAAGAATCATGCTGTGCAGGTAAAATGTGGATTATACTGGAGATGAAGCCCATGACTGGTCATTTCTCCTGATGTATTCTTATTAAAAGGAGGCATACTATGTACAAAAAACTCATTCATTCAGTTATCTTTTTTTTTCTGACACTGATCGCTGGGGGGGTGGCTCAGGCTGGACTTGCGGAATGGGAGGCTGCAATAAGTGCGTCACATCCTCTCCATTGGTATAAATTCAACGAAACCGGAACAACCTGCATCGATTCGGGCAGTGGAGGATTAAATGGAATCTATAAAAATGTCTCTTTATGTCAAAGGGGATTCTTTGGGCAGGAAACCGCAGTGGGATTCAACGAGAGGATTGGAGCCAAATTCGTTAATTTCTCTGAAGCATCCGATCTTCCCGCTCCGTGGACAGTCGAATATATTATCAAAACAACAAAGGTACCATCCGGTTATGATCCACAAGCCCTTCATGACAGTGATTCTACATCAATTCGCCTTGCTGGCTGGACCACTTTAGGTGAAGCTGGCTTCACACAATATGAGATCGAAGACTTTCGGTTTATACCAGTCGAGGGACTCACCCTCAACGACCTTGTGATACAACAGGATGTCTGGATGCATCTGGTGTGGCGAAATGACGGCAGTGGTACACAGTTATTTTTTGACGGAGTACTCGTAGGAACCACTACAGATATGATTGACCTTCCACGCCTTCGAATTGGCGCACGCGTTCGAGGCACTTATAGCATTTCAGGCCAACTGCAAGGAATTCTGGATGAAGCGGTCGTTTTTAACCGGGCCCTTACAAATGCTGAAATTTTTAACCATGCCTCTAGTATTTTTCTCACAGCGACAAATCCTAAGCCCGAAGACGGCGCAATATATAAGGATCATCAAGCGAATCTAACGTGGACGGCTGGATTTAAGGCCACATCACATGATGTATATTTCGGTGATAGTTTTGCAGACGTGAAGGATGGAACAGATAGCACGTTTCAGGGTAATCAATTCTCGTCGTCTTTTGATGTCGGTCTATCGGATTCTCCTTGTCCGGATGGTCTTATTCCAGGCACAACGTATTACTGGCGTGTTGACGAGGTTAATCATTGGTATCAGGATAGTCCATGGATAGGAGATGTCTGGAGTTTCACAATACCCTATGTGAAAGGAGGAGAGCCAATTGTCAACGAAGTGTGGGAAGAAGACGATTCACCATTGCATGTGATCAGCGATTTATTCGTTGAGAATCTCACTATTATGCCCGGTGTCGTGGTAGAATTTTCTGGCAACTATCGCGTGACAGTAAAAGGAGTTATTCGTGTTGTTGGTACACCTGAATCTCCAGTTATACTTAGACCGTCAGAGGATAACACTGAGGGTTGGAGAGGAATCTATTTTGAGAACAGGATACCAGGAAGCGAATTTGAATGGTGCCACTTCGTGGGAGCGCATGACAAAGCAGTGTGGCTTGTACGAAGCAATCCGACTTTCCGGAACTGTACATTCACAGACAACGAAAGCCTGAGTCATGGTGGAGCTATCTGCGCTGACCTGGCGGATGGTGACCTAATCATCAGCGACTGCGAATTCCGGGGAAATTCTGCAGACGTGTCCGGTGGAGCAATTTGGGCAGATATGGGAACGGGTACCTTATTTGTTGAGAACTGTAATTTTATTGAGAACGTAGCAAATCCTGACTATCAGAGGTAAAACAGCTCAGGAGGAGCGGTTCGGGTTCAAGGCAATTCAAGTTTTAGCAGATCAACTTTTAAAAACAATCAAGTTCATGCATATACCGTCTATTCTGCTTCGGGGATTTATGCCACAGGCGGAGCGCTTTGGACCGGGCAAGGACACTGCGAAATCATAGCATGTACTTTTATGGAAAATTCTTGCATTATGACAGCACATATTTGGACTCCAGATACCAGCTTCGCTCACGGAGGAGCTGTTCGATTTTATTCAGGCTCGATGACACTCCAGAACTGTCTTTTTGCAAAAAATATCCTCTCAGCCCAAAGGCGCCATGTCTACAAAGGAAGCGCCCTTAGTATTTATGAAGATGGTTGCCTTATCGAGAATTGTACCTTTGCAGATAATACTGGGCATCCTGCTATTCATAGTGATATTGGGAGACTACGCATCATTAACTCAATTTTGTATTTCAACAATGACCATGTTACCCAGATATCGGGTCCCACAACTATTTCCTACTCCGATATCCAGGGAGGCTTTGAAGGGATGGGTATAATCGACCTCAATCCTGTCTTTGACTCCGAATACAGGTTGCTTCCTGGCTCTCCAGCGATTGATGCTGGAGAGCCTACTTCCGAGTATAATGACACTCATTTTCCACCTTCTCTTGGTGGAGACCGAAATGATATGGGTTATTTAGGTGGACCGAACGCTTTTCTTTGGCTCGAGAATCCCGAAGAGCCGGATAAGGAAATTCTTGAGCTCGAACAAGGCACCTTCGTTAGGTGGCCGGACAGATCAGGTGTTCACTTGGAATGGGCTGTCGATATCAACGGCCCATGGCAACCATACGATGGTGAAGAACTAACCGTGGGTACCAACAAAATAGTGCTCGTAGAAGATTCCGCTCCCCGTAAGTATTTCCGTCTCGTTAGGGACTAATACAATATCGCTGACCGTGCAACTTTATTGTCTTTTCGGGACGATTTTAAAGGCGACGTCGTTTCCGATGTGGAGGGCGTGGCCGCCGGTGGTTTTCAGTTCGGGGATCGTGCAAGTGAGCTTGTCGCCACGACACTCGACTGTTTGGCTGTCCATATATCGGCCGCGCCAGGTTCGGTACAATCGCACGTCGTATGGGCCAGCAGGCAGGCCGGAGACTGTGAAGGATTCGTTCGCGACGCTGGTGCGGGGATTGACGAGCCAGCCGAAGATCAGCTTGTCGCTTTTCATCGCCCAGGCGTCGCAATCGCCGGCGGTGATCTCGGCCGGTTCGAAATCCTTGTTCGCAAAATCGATCTTCGATACGAATTGCGAGAAATAGAGCATCTGATTTGTGACGACGCTATCGTTGAGCCAGTCCGAATAGGACCACCAGAACGGCGTCGCACACAAGCCGTTCGTCAGGCTCACCCACAGGGCGTTGTGGTACATGGCGAGGTAGCCCGGCATGCCCGGCTCGTAATAGGTATGATCCCAGCCGCACTCGCCGATCATGGCGGGCTTATGCCAGCCTTTCCAGAGGTTCTGCGTTTGCGTCGCGTAGTTGCGGTAGCTTAATTGTATCGGGCTTTCGTCGTTAGGGCCGAGTTTGCCGCTCTTGGGCATCGGATGGCCCTGGGCCTCGTAGATTTCCCTTGAGGCGATATCGAAGATTTCATACCCACCCGGCCACCACTGTCCGATGCCGCCGCTCTGCGTGCCCGTGGTCGGCCGGCCATAGGGATCGTGCGCGTTGAAGTACTGGTCCATCTTGCGGGACCATTGCTCCGCGACGGCCTGGCCACCCTGGGTCCAGCCCTCGGTGCCGTTAATCTCATCAACGGTGAACCAGAGGAACAAGGCCCGGCTGTATCCCCAGCGGGCGATGATGTAACGGTACAGCTTTTCCTGGTATTTCCACGCTTCGTCGCTACCGAAGAAATCCTTCGCGCTGCTGACGAGCACATAAGGATTGTTTCTGTAGCGCGCGTTACCGCCGCCCCAGACGGCCATTGAGATGTAGGAGTGGAACCAGATGTTCCAGCTAATATGCATGTCCCGCTCCTCGCACCACTCGAAGAGCTGGTCCATCCGGCCGCAACGATTCTGATCGTATCGGCCCAGGCCGGTGCCCATCGTTTCCAATGGGGTGGGGAAGAAGCAAATAAAATTCGCCCCGCGTTCCTTGAGGTTGTCGAGTCCTTCTTCGGTAATGCGGCCCTCATTGAACTGCTCGTAGCTGTCGTTATACCACAAGCCGACACCATAATATGACGTGCCGTCGTCGTAGCGGAGATAGCGTCGATTCGGTGCGATGGTGATAAAGCCGTGGTGCGGGGAATCGGCTGCGGTGAATCTGCCGGAGCGACTCTTTGCCGTTCCCTCCGAATCGGTCGCCGTGACGACGTAACGCCAAGCGCCTTCTTCCGTCGGCGCAAAACGAACCATCCAAAGCGAGGTCCAACTGGAAGGATTGTAGAATCCCCAAATGGTCCACTTTTTGCCGGAGGGCGCAGTGAACTCGGCGCTCAAATCGATCTGCTCCGGATCGAAGGGATTCGAGTAGGCCGCCTCAAGATCGATGCGCAGCTCGAATTTCTCATAGAGGCCAACCTGAGAAGAATCCGTCCGAACCGACAGGATTGAGGGTGGCTTGGCTACTGCGAGCGTCATCATATTCAGGAAAACCACACTCACGGTCGCGAACAGTAAACCATTACGTTTTTTTGACACTATGTTTTGAGATTCCATCTATCGCTACTCCTTCGGCATTGATAATTCTAAGTTTATATCAGGACACGAGGTGATTCTATCGAACAAGCCCCTCCCGGTCAAAGCCTATCGTCGAGCAATCGGTTATAAGATAGCATCTTCAGCCTGAATTTGATATGTTAAACGACAAAATTGAACTGAACCACTCAAGGACTTTGAAGTTAGAGGTGTACGATGATGAAGTTTACTTCCCACTTTGCTCTTTGTTTTGCCATTCTCGCCGGAGCTGACTGGGTCAAGGCCGAAGACTGGCCGACTTATATGCACGATAAGCAACGAAGCGGCGTTACGGCTGAGCGGCTGGAATTGCCGCTGAATGCGTGCTGGGTGTACAAAGCGACGCATCAACCGCAGCCGGCATGGCCCGGGCCGGCCAAGCAGGATTTCTGGCACCGTGCGTTCAATCTCAGAGCCACAGTCACATACGACCGGGCCTTTCATGTCGTGGGCGCCGGTGATACGATATTCTTCGGATCATCGGCGGACGACAAAGTTTATGCGCTCGACGCGCGGACCGGCGCCGAACGCTGGACGTTCTTTACGGAAGGTCCCGTCCGGCTGGCTCCCACCATCGCAAACGGTAAAGCGTACGTCGGCTCGGACGATGGGTGTGTTTATTGCCTATCGGCGGACGATGGATCGCTCTTATGGAAGCGCAGGGCAACCGACACGGAACGCATCATCCCCGGCAACGAGCGGATGATATCCATGTGGCCAATTCGCACCGGGCTACTGGTCGACGACGATAATCTGTACTTCGCCGCCGGGCTGTTTCCAATTCAGGGAGCGTATCTGTTTGCCCTCCGCGCCGAAGACGGAACCATCCAATGGAAGAGTCGGGTGGACATCTCTCCCCAGGGTTATCTGCTCGCCTCGGACGAGCGATTGTACGTGCCAACCGGCCGGACCAATCCGTTCATCTTCTCCCGATCGGATGGTCGCGTACTGGGCGAGCTACCCAGTGCCGGCGGAACGTTCGCCCTGCTGACGGAGAACGTTCTCGTCACGGGACCCGGCCGGCGTGATAAAGAACTAAACGCCTCAGACGTAGACACGAAGGGCAAAATCGCCATGTTCGGTGGCTTGCGGATGCTCGTAAAAGGATCCACAGCGTACATGCAATCGGAAAAACAGCTTTCGGCCTTCGAACGCAGCCGATACTTAGTGCTCTCCAGAGAACGAGAACGTCTCGCTCAGCAGCAAAGCAAATTTAGGGAACGACTCAAAAAGATAAGGAGGAATGCAGCCGAAACACAACAATTGCAGAGGCAAATGAATACTCTCTCGACAAAGATGAGCGAGCTGTCGAAGCAGATGAAAGCCTGCTACCGATGGACCGTTTCGTGTCACTACCCCTATGCGATGATTATGGCCGGTGACGTCCTTTTCCTTGGGGGCGAAAATGAAGTCGCGGCGATTAACACCGGCAATGGAAGGACGATCTGGACCGCCTCCGTGGACGGCAAGGCCTACGGTCTGAGCGTCGTCAACGGCGGTCTCTTTGTGAGCACGGACAAGGGACGGATACACTGTTTTAGAAGCGGTGTAAACGACGGTGCGAGAATTGTGAAAGCCAAAGTCGAAACCGATCCATACCCACGTGATACCTTAACGAGACGATACGCCGAAGCGGCGGAATCCATTATCAAACAAACCGGGATCACGAAAGGATACTGCCTTGTACTGGATTGCGAGAGGGGACGGTT
>Ga0272442_10005712_pt1 | contig 16549 bp, 9 predicted proteins | sample SSMForm2O_FD_200262 | JGI IMG/M metagenome (GOLD analysis project Ga0272442, IMG submission 200262) | Marine sediment archaeal communities from Little Sippewissett salt marsh, Falmouth, MA, United States - SSM-Form-2O | ecosystem: Environmental > Aquatic > Marine > Wetlands > Sediment ...
CCCCCCTCAAAAGGATCAAGATTGTTGGCAAAATATATGTTAAACCCTGTAAAGACCTAACTTTTCACTTGTTTTAATACCAAATTTGAAGTAGTATTTTCATGGGACATAGTATTCTTTTCTATAATTTCATGCAAGCGAGCTCTGAACAGTTTAGCCATTACGTCTTCCCTCGTGTTAAGCCTCAGGGCCTTTGGATCCAGGCATGCACTTTACTGGTGAATGTTGGAAAGGATCGGAAGGGTGTTCATATGAAGATTCGCGAAAGAAACTTTCTGCTGATATCAGGGCTGGTACTTTGTACTTTTGTACTTGTGGGAACTGTCCTTTTCTACAACTTCTCGAACACCCTCGAGAAGAGCCGCAACATCAGCTTTGCCGTAATCAGGTCTTCTCTCCGACAGAAATTCGAGGATAGAAGCCAGGAGATGGCTTCTTCCCTGGCATCCGAGGTAATCCCATTTCTTGATAACGGGAGTGTGACCGAGGTCAGAGATGCCATACGAGCAGCCCGTGCGGAAACGGACACTGTTTACGGATGTTTATACGATCTTCAGGGTAACATAATTTCCGACGGATCTACAATGATCTCCGGTAAGAAGAACATCCGGGAACTTTTCAGCCTTTCCGACCTTCTCACAAGAAGAGTCAGGTGGGATGAGGGAAGGACTCTTCTTTATGCAGTGGCCCCAGTATTTCAGGATGGTACTCCTTACGGAGGAATATGCCTTATCCGATCCAGCTCATACGTGGATAATGCTCTGGCAGGCCTGGAGGAAGTGCTGACCAGCACCGACCGTGAAAATCTCAGGTCCGGAGCCCTTTTCCTGATCATAGCAGCAGGCATCATGCTTGTTCTGGTGATCCTTTCCTCCTATGCCATAGCGTACCGGGTCACCAAACCAGTTCAGCTTCTTTCCCAGTTGATCAATAAAATAGCCCGGGGTGATTATGACATAGCGGTCCCCTTCGAATCACATGACGAGATGGGCGACCTTGCCCAGTCCCTGACTTCCATGGCCAGGGTTATCAAGGATACTACCGTTTCCAGGGATGACTTGAAGAACATTCTGGAAAGTATGCATGACGGAGTCATCGTGGTAGACAATGACGGGGTCATCGTGGACCTGAACCCGGCACTGACAGGGCTTCTTGACTGTCCGGAATCAAAGCTTCTCAATATGCACGTTGACAGCATCCTGTCCATGCTGGACGAAGGCGGCAATTCAAGCTGGAGGGACTTCATCAACAGCGAAGTGGTAAGGGACCGTGAAATCTCCTTTACCTCCAGTAACGGGAAGGTACTTCACTTCTCTTTGAACGTTTCACCCATAAACGATGAAGGCAGCCAGAAGAAAGGTGCTGTCTTCGTTTTTCACGATATCACAGAACATCGCTACCTGGAAAAACAGCTCAGGTACAACGCTCTCCATGACAGCCTGACGGGGCTCCCCAACAGGAATCTAATGCTTTCCAAACTGGAAAAGACCCTTAAAAGGTATCTCCATGATGAAAAAGCTTCTTTCGATGTCCTTTTCATCGATCTAGACAGGTTCAAGAACATCAACGACAACCTGGGGCATGGTATGGGTGACGAGGTATTGAAAATAGTGGCCCAGAGACTGGTGAACCTTACACGTCCCTTTGATCTGGTATCCCGGTTCGGAGGAGATGAATTCATAATCATCCTTGACAACAAAGGGAAACCTTCCGCAGCGGAGATAGTAGCAAAGAGGATAATCGAAGGGGTATCAAGACCTATAACACTCCAGGGGAGGCAGATCTACATTTCAGCAAGTATCGGGGTCGTCAACGCCTCGAGCGGGGGAAAGAGCGCCTCGGAATTCCTTGCCAATGCCGACAGGGCCATGTACGCAGCGAAGGCAAGGGGCAGAGGACAGACTGCTCTCTACAATGCTTCGCTGATACAGGGAAAGAACAACCTTCTTGCCATGGAGGCTGAATTACGCACGGCTATCGAGGAGAACAGGATAGAGGTCTATTACCAGCCTGTGGTATCTTCGAAGGAGAACCGGATAGTCGGATTCGAAGCGCTGGTAAGATGGAAGAGAGAGGAAGGGAAGCTGACCATGCCGGGAGAATTCATCTCCCTGGCGGAAGAGACCGGACTTATCCTGCCCCTGGGGAAAATAGTCCTGGACAAGTCCCTGTCCCAGCTTGCTGAATGGAACAAGGCCTTCCCCAGCGACCAGTTCTTCATGTCCGTTAATATTTCTGCACCCCTCTTTACAGATCATGACCTTTACTCCGACATAATCAGTTCTGTTGAAAGCTCCGGGATCTCGCCGTCAAGGCTTGTTCTGGAAGTCACAGAATCCCTGATAATAACAAATCCCTCTGTAGCAGTGGATATTCTGACCAAGCTGAAGGACAAGGGTATAAGGCTTGCAATTGATGATTTCGGCACAGGTTACTCAAGCCTGAGCTTCCTTCACTACTTCCCCTTCGATATACTGAAGATCGACAGATCCTTCATAGTAAACATGTCTCATAACGCCAACAGTCTCAAGATCGTGAAGGGTATCGCCGAATTGGCCCATAACCTGGAAATGAACATCGTAGCAGAGGGTGTGGAGACAGCGGAAGACCTGGAGCACATTATTGCCATGGGCTGTCATTTCTACCAGGGATATTACAGTGCTCCCCCTCTCTCGGCAGACGAAATGGCAAAACTCCTCAGGAACAGGGCCCGCCTTACCTATCTGAAAAGAGATAAGGAAGAACAGGAAAAGGAATGAAAAGTACCCCATCGCCAGGTAAAGATGAAAGCTCACTCAACATATGGGGCTTGCAGCTCATCTTTGACCATCTGGAAAAGTACAAGAAGATCGATCTTTCAAGATACAAGCCGGATATTCTGATAAAAAGGGTCCAGGAGAGGATGACCCAGAGGAACTGCTCCGACCCGGAAAAGTACCTCGTCCTTCTTCAGAAGGACCCTGAAGAAACGGACATTCTGGCTGGATCTTTTCTGGTGGGATACAGTCTTTTTTTCCGGGACCCTCTGATCTATGAATATCTGGGGGCCGAGGTACTTCCAGACATTGCAATGACCAAGAGGACCATGGGGGACAATCTCCTGAGGATCTGGTCCTGCGGGTGTTATACTGGAGAAGAACCATATTCCGTGGCCCTTCTTGTTCTTGAATTGAAGGAAAAGGGTTTCCTTAATCTTGAAACATCTGTTTTCGGAACAGATATCAACATTGAAGCACTGGAAAAAGCCAGATCCGGGTGTTATTCCGAGGGAGCCCTTGAAAATACCAGGCTTGGAATGATAAAAAGGTTTTTCCATCAGGTTGACGAAATGTTCTGCCTTGGAACAGAAGTGAAGGAAATGGTCAATTTCTCAAGTTATGACCTGCTTTCCTCCAGGCAGAGCAGTCCTTCTGAGAGCGTTTTCAAAACCTTCGATATCATTCTGTGCCGGAATGTAGTTTTATACCTGGAGCAGGAAAAAAGAAAGACCGTTTTTGAAAAACTCTACAGAAACCTTGCTGTTGGAGGATACCTGGTCCTTGGCCAGGCAGAGGTCCTTCCCGCAGGTTTTGCTGGCAGTATGGAAGAGATCCATAAATCATGCAGGATATACTACAAGATATATTGAAGAGGATCTCCTTTTATCAGGGAAATCGATGATGTCCATTTTCGGAGGTAGAGGCCATGAACGGTATAAAATTCAAGAGCATCAATAACAGGCTGCTTTTATGGTTCGTTATTGTCTCCCTGGTCCCCCTTATCGTTATGACCGCCCTTACATACGATCAGAGGATCCGTTCGGTTCGAACCGAGGCTTTCAACAAACTTGAAGCCATAAGGACACTGAAAAGTGCCCAGATCCGGCAATGGATCTACCAGGGGGAAGATCAGCTGCAATATCTTGCCACACTGGTAGAGAATACAGGCATATCCCGGATCATTGAGGGTCGAAGCGACACTGTCTCCGAAAGATCATGGTACCTTGAAACAGGCAGGAGACTTGCGGAATATAAGGGCTCCACGGAAGACATCCTGGAAATAACGGTGACAGATCTCAACGGTAATATACTTATATCCACGTCTCAGAATGGACAGGGAGGAAATCTCTCCTCTGAAAAATATTTCCAGGAAGCACTGGTCAACAGTGGCGTATATATCTCGGATGTTTCTATGAATTCTGCCGGGATAACTTCCGTTATTATGGCAAAACATCTCCTTTCACCGGAGAATTCTGATTTCCAGCGTTCCAGGATGGGAGTGATCACTCTTTCAGTATCCCTTGACAATTCCACTTTCATAGGACTCGTTAACCGGACCGGCCTGGGAAACTCAGGAGAGGCCTACCTGGTAGACAGCAAGGGCATGGCTATAAGCAACCTCCTCTGGAAAGACAATGCCTCTATGAACATGATGATCCAGTCCCCTGCAGCTCTGAAAAGCGCCAGAGGCGAAACGGGAAAACTGAAGGACCTGGACTACCGCGGAGAGGAAGTTCTGGCAGCCTTTACGTACATTCCCGAGACAAGATGGGGACTGATCATAAAGCAGGATCTCATAGAAGTATATACCCCTATTTACTCCATGCTCCATATAATGCTGATCATCTTTTCCTTCTCGGTCAGTGGCGCCTGTGCCCTGGCCATCATCGTTTCCAGAACAATTTCCAAGCCGATCCAGGCAGTAACGGAAGTTGCGAGAAAGATCGACGGAGGAGAACTTAACGCAAGGAACTCCATTGACCGTCCTGATGAGGTGGGTATCCTGGCCAGTACCATAAACGCCATGGCGGATTCTCTCCTTTCCCTGATAAGGACCCAGGACGGCATCACAGGTATCATAAGCACTGCAGTCACCCATGATGGGACATCCGATTTTGCCCGCTCCCTGGTCAAGAAGCTCGTGGAGATAACCGAATCAGGAATGGGAGCATTCTACCTGCTCTCTGCCGATGGTTCCTCTTACAGGAATATCTCATCTTCAGGGCTCGCACCATCCATGAGGGGAACGGACCTGTCCAGGCAGAGCATGGAAAAGTTCTTTTCAAGCACCTTTATGCGGAAATCCATATCTTACATGGAAGATTTTACTGAAAATGATGTCTTCAAATTCAATACAGCTGCAGGGTCGATATCTCCAAGAGAAATGATAGCGATTCCACTCATTCTTGACAGGGAGATCCGTGCACTGATCGTGCTGGCCAGCGTCTGGTCATATTCCCAGGAACAGCGGAACATGCTTGATCTTGCATGGAACAGCATAAATACCACCTTTTCCAATATCATATCCAACGAGAAGACCAACCTTCTAGCAAAGGAGCTTGGCCAGAAGAACACGGAACTCAGGATCCAGTCTGAAAAGCTTAAGGCCCAGTCAAGTGAGCTCAGATCCCAGTCAGAAGAATTGCTCGAACAGAATATAGAACTCGACTACCAGAGGAAGCAGGTGGAAGAGGCCAACCGTCTCAAAAGTGAATTCCTGTCCAATATGAGTCACGAGCTTCGGACACCTCTTAACTCTATCCTGGCACTTTCAAGGGTTCTCAAGACACAATCACTGCAGAAGCTTACCTCAGAGGAATCCAAGTACCTGGAGGTCATCGAGAGGAATGGTAAAAATCTGCTGGCCCTCATTAACGATATCCTTGACCTTTCCAAGATAGAGGCAGGAAAAGTGGAAGTGGCACCTGATATATTCTCTCCTCGACAGGTCATTGAGGAGATCACTGAAAGCATGATACCCATGGTTGCTGAGAAGGACGTTGACCTGCAGCTTGATCTTCCCCATGATCTTCCAGATCTGGAAAGCGACGAGGAGAAGGTCTCCAAGATCCTCTTCAACATCATAGGTAATGCGGTAAAGTTCACCCATCAGGGAAGCGTTACCGTATCAGCCAGACAGGAAGGGGAAGATCTCTGCATAGAAGTTTCGGATACCGGCATTGGTATCCCGGAGAAGGATCTCCCCTTTATCTTCGATGAGTTCAGGCAGGTGGACGGAACCTCTTCCAGGCAGTTCGAAGGTACGGGGCTTGGACTGGCCATCTGTAAAAAGACCTCCCAGATACTTGGTGGAAAGATATTCGTGGAAAGCAACGTCGGGACAGGCTCAAAATTCACCATTATTCTTCCCCTGCAGTGGAAGGGGACGGGCAAGGTCCTCAACCGCCTTAAGTTCAAACCCAAACCGTCCCGGTCATTGAACCCAAACCGGGGCAAGAAGATCCTAGTGGTGGATGACGACTATAAATCAAGGACCATTGTTTCCGAATACCTCTCAAAGGAAGGATACGATGTGATAAGTGCCGATTCAGGTGATAAGGCTCTCAAGATGGCCTACCTGTACCAGCCTTTCGCCATAACCCTTGACCTTATAATGCCCGACATGGACGGATGGGAAGTTCTTCAACGGCTCAAGGAGGACAACAGGACCTCGGATATCCCGGTGATCATCATATCCGTTTCAGATGAGAAAGACACTGGTTTTGCGCTCGGGGCAGTGGGATTCATCACCAAACCTGTGGATTCAAAGCTCCTGACAAAGGAAATATCAAAATTGGGCGGAACCGGAGCAAGGACAATCCTTTTGGTAGACGACAGCGAGATAGACCGCAAGGATATCGCCAGGGGGCTGAAGGAGGAGGGGTTCAATATTTTTCAGGCTGAGAGCGGTGAAAAATGCCTTTCCCTTCTGGAGTCAAATGATCCCGACATTCTTATCCTGGATCTGATGATGCCCGGCATGGACGGATTCGAAGTAATAAAGAAAATAAAGACGGATCCAGCGACCCTCGATCTGCCGGTCATAATAGTGACCGCCAAGGATCTGTCTATTGAAGAAAGGCGGACCCTTTCGGGAATGGCCGAATCGGTCCTGGGAAAATCGGATCATTCAGCCAGCCAGATCGCAAGAGACATAAAGAGCACCATAACCCGCCTGGAATCCCTCCAGGGAGAGGAATCCCTGCAGCGCGAGAAGATCTTCAAAAAGCTCCTTATGGTTGAAGACAATGAGATCGCAGCTCTTCAGGTCAAGATGGTGCTCGAACAGGAAGGTTTCCTGGTAGATTCGGTTTCCGGTGGTGAACAGGCTATGCAATACCTTTCAGAGACCATACCGGACGGAATAATCCTGGACCTGATGATGCCGGAGATAGACGGTTTCGAGGTCTTGAGGGTCCTCCGCAGCAATCAGGAGACCCAGAACATCCCGGTCCTTGTTCTGACCGCCAAGGACCTGCAACAGGAAGATTTCGACAAACTCAGCATGAGCAACGTGGAACAGCTTATACACAAGGGTGATATCGATCGGGAGGGGCTGTTGCAGGTAGCAAGACTTGTCTTCGATCTGGATCAGACGTCAGCAGGGATACCTGCAAAGGTTGAGGATCCCCAGGGTACTGAAGACCCTTCCGAAATGCCTGTTGCTGAAGAGATCGGGAAGGAGAAACCTCTGGAGAAAAACAACGGTTTCCCCAGGGTGCTAATTGTTGAGGATAACCCCGACAACATGTTCACCCTTAAAACCATAATGGGAAAGAACTTTTCCTACCTGGAAGCGGAAGATGGAGAACAGGGACTTGATGTGGCCCTCAGGGAGGTCCCTGATATAGTGTTACTTGATATATCACTTCCGAAGATGGATGGTTATGAGGTGGCAAAAAGGCTGAAAGAGAACAGTAGAACCAGGAAGATCCCCATTATCGCCGTCACTGCAAGAGCAATGAAGGGCGAAAGAGAAAAAGCAATGGCTTTTGGATGTGACGACTATATTTCTAAACCTATCGATCAGGATATCCTTGAAGAGAAGCTCAAATTCTGGATAAAACTCTGATCCTTGGGTACATAACCCATAAGGGGGCAAAGGATAATGATCAACATATTAGCCATAGATGACAGGGAAGACAATCTGATAGTGATACAGGCCATGCTTAAGACCCTCCTGCCTCAATGTAATGTTTCCACCGCCAGTTCCGGGATGGAAGGTATAGAGAAAGCGCGGTCCGAATCTCCTGACACTATCCTTCTGGACGTTAAAATGCCCCTGATGGATGGCTTTGAAACCTGCCGCAGGCTCAGATCTGATGAAAAGACCCGCCATATACCGGTGATAATGCTAACGGCGATAGCCAACAGTCCGGCCAACAGAAAGGAAGGACTGGAGTCAGGGGCTGATGCCTTCATGGCAAAACCTATCGACGAGGGAGAGCTGATCGCCCAGGTACAGGCCATGCTGAGGATCAAAAGATCGGAAGACAAGCTCCGACACGAAAGGGATGCCCTTGAAAAGATCGTTCAGGACAGGACCATGGAACTCAGGGAAAGCCTTGAAGGGGTGGAAAAGCTCCTTGAACAGACCATCCAGGTATTGGCAAATACGGTGGAGACCAAGGACCCTTACACCGCAGGACACCAGATGAGGACAGCAGACATAGCCACCTCCATTGCCAAGGAAATGGAACTGGACCCCGACAAGATCAAAGGCATATACATGGCAGCCATGATCCACGATATCGGAAAGATCAACATCCCGGCGGAGATACTGAACAAGCCGGGCAAGATAAACGATACCGAATTCTCCCTTATAAAGGAACATCCCCTTATCGGAGCACAGATAATAGAACCCATTGATTTCCCCTGGCCTATTGGAAGGATAATCCTCCAGCATCATGAAAGGCTGGACGGTTCAGGTTACCCCAATGGATTGAAAAGCGGGGAAATAATAGTGGAAGCGAGAATTCTGGGAGTAGCTGATGTAATGGAAGCCATGTGGTCCCACAGACCCTACAGGGCTGCAAAAAGCATCCAGGACACTATCGAAGAGCTGGAGACCTATAAAGGAATAAGATATGATCCCACGGTAGTGGATATAGCGCTGGGCCTCTTCAGAAAAGGGAAGATATCAAGCGACAGTCAGTTCTCAAAGGTTCAGCAGTCTTTTATTTCATGATTAAATTCAGGAGAGGGATATCTTCCCTTCCCTGATATCACAGTAAAGAATATTTGCTCCTGCATTACCTTCTTTCCGGATCTCTGCAGCTCTGAGTATCTTCTGAAAGGAGCTGTCACAGGAAAAGAGAAAGATCTGCCTATGGCTGGACAGATCCAGCAGGACTTCAGCAAAACCGGCCTGCCTGGCCTTGTCGAACCTTACGTGGACATCGTCCAGTATCATGGGAAGGGCCTCTCCCTTCCTGTTAAGCTGATCAGCCAGGGCAAGGCGAACAGCAATGTATGCCTGGTCAGCCAGTCCACTGCTCCAGGCCTCCAACCCCTTGTAAGATCTGCTTTCCTTTTCTTCCAGTATTATGGCTCTGTCCTTGAGAGATGAATGAAGGGCATACCTCCCTCCTGTTATAGTCCCCAGGTATCCTGACGCCCTGGAAATGACCTGGGGTTGTCTCTGCTTTTCATGGATATCCACCGCTTTTTCAAGAAATCCCCTGGTAAGGGCCAGGGTCATCCATTTACGGACAACTCGGGATGCCTCGGCCTTCAAAAGCTCCTGTTCCTGAAGAAGGACGCTGTTTCTTTTATCCAGGGATAACTGATCGATCCTGTTTTCAAGTTCTCCAGATCTCTGGAGTTTTTCAGCCAGATCCTTCTCCATCTTTTCCAGATCCTGTCCCAGGTGAAGTATTTCTTTCTCCAGTTCAGGTCTGCTGCAGTTTTCCAGATCGCTGGTAAGAGCCATCCAGGCTGCCTCACTTCCTGCTATCCCTGCCAGCCGGGCTCTCAACTGCGCAGCCCTTTCTTTCAGCGTAAGAAAGGTCTGATGGTCCTGATGAAGATGGAAAAAACCATCTTCATCTGAAACTCCTGCTGCCTGGAAAAGCTCCGAAATACCTTCAAGAATTATTTCCTCTTCCTTTGTTACCTTATCTGATCTCTCTTGCAGATCAGTCATTTCTTTCTTTAAGGAAATCAGAAGGTCCTTTTTCCCCTCTTCCTCCCGAAATACCGAAAGGACAAGGCCGATCCTGTCGGGCAGACCACCCCTGGATTCCCTGCCCCATGAACCCAGAAGATCCGCAATGGTACTGTCCAGGGAATTCACATATTCTTCCAGTAAACGGATCCTCTCCTGGATCTCCTGCCTGGTCCTGTTGAGCTTTCTGGCAGCAGTCAGATCCTGTCTGAAGTTGCTGTAAAGATCAGGGGTTACCTCCAGGGGCAGGAAATGTTTTTCAAGCCAGTTCTTCCAGTTCAACCAGAGGAGGTCCTCTTCTTCCCGAAGAGAAAGGAGTTCTTTTTCAAGGGTCTCTTTGCGTGTGGAACTCTTCCTGAGCTGGCCATGGAGCCTTATAAGCTCAGTTTTTGCCTCTTCCAGAAGAGCAACCCTGGCAAGGGAACGCTTGAGTGCTTCTTCCCTTAAATCCAGATCCCCTGAAGAAAAATCCATATCCAGCCCAAGGCTGTCACAATGATCCTGTAATGAGGCCTTCAGTTCCCCGGACTGCTGGAACAGAGAGGTAAGTTCATTTCTGGATAGGTGGATATCCTCCCGAAGAAGAGTGGTTCTTTTCTCCAGAGCCTGGAGATCCAGGTCTGAACGTTTTTTCTGGAAAGACCTCCATACGAAAAGGCCAAGGGACATCAGAAAAAAGGTACCGGGAAAGATCCAGGAGGATCCCGGGGGCTTTTCTCCGTAATAACTGAAGTAAAAGAAAAGAAGGACCGATATGGCCATAAATGCAACGGGCACATACATGGGAAAAACGAAGAAGGGAACCCCCATATCCTCTGTTTTCTCAAGTTCTGCCGAAAGGGAACTGACCTTTGACTGCTGGATCTCTATCCGCTCTTCCATAAGATCATGTTCCCTGGAAAGATATTCCAGTTCCTGGAGCATCTTGAGGCTCTGTTCCAGCTCATCCTTCCCAGGTTCATCATGGGTGTCATCCAGAACCGAGATCTTATGACGTCTTGCATTGTATTCCCTTAGAAGTTCCTCATGAGATCCATCTATCTCCTGGAGAACGCTCATGAGACTGTTCTGTTTTTCCCTTATAAGAGCGAGGTCTTTCCGGAACTTCTCTGCCTCGACTGAAGAGGTCATGGAGAGATCTGCTTTCTCCAGATCTTCCATATCCCAATCCATCGAGATAACGTCAAGGAGACTGCTTATTTCTCCTTCCAACTGCCTTTTTTCGGATCTCAATTCGGCCAGTTTCTCAAGTTTTTCCTCAAGCCTGACCTTATGGTCTGCCATCTCCTCAACCTTCAGTCTGTCCCCGAGTATCTTTTCCGATGGGCGAACAGTAGAGAGCTGTCCTTCCAGTTCTTCCCTGGCAGTGAGAAGATGATCCAATTCCGCCCTGACACTGAGGAGCCTGTCCTTCAGAACCCGGAATCTCTCCATCCCTCCAGGGGGGAAATACTCAGCCTTTTCAAGTTCTGTGATCCGGGCTTCCGTTTTACTGAGAGACTGGAAAGGTTCAACAAGGTTTTCCAGGGTCCTGGTCTCGATATTCCGCGATCTGTCCAGGCGTATCTTCTGCTGGAGATCTTCTATCTCTTCAGTGAGGACCTTCCTTTCTTTCTGAAGACTCAAGTAGATAGCACTTCTGTCACCAAGTTCGGTGATCTCCTTATGTACCTCCAGGAGCTTTAATTCTATCTGATCAAGAAGGGTATCTTTCCTTGCCCCGGTCCACCTGGCAATAGCAGCCAGGTCTTCTTTCAATCCCGAGAGCGCCCTGACAATGGAGAAATGTCCAAGACCTGAGCTTGCAGCGAATATCCTGCTTCTAAGGTTCTCTTCATCAAGGATCCGGTCTTCTCCATCCCACAGGTCTTCGAGACCAAGGCAGAAGATCCTGGAAAAAAGCTTTTCATCCACCCCCCCGAAGATCTCTCCAGGCAACAGATCCATCTGCTTTCCGTCCCTGTCCGATATCCTGAGCTTTCTACCTTTAAGGGTGAACTGATAGTTGGTACCATTCTCCATGATCAACCTCAGAATACCGCCGTGGGCCCCTTTACCAAGAGGCTTGTCAATGGAACCCTTCTTCCCCGCCATTCCATATAGAGCGGCCTTGAGAAACCTCTTCAGGGTAGACTTTCCACTCTCGTTATCTCCTGAAAAAAGGATAATACCTTTTGGAAGGTCATTAAGGAACTGTTCCGAGAATATCCCGAACCCTTTAATGAATATTTCAGAAATAATCACTGTTAATCTTCCTCCAGGAGACGGCTCAATCCCATTTTCTCTGCCTGGTCGATCATTTCTTCATACTCCAGGAAGCCCTTTTCGCCCAGCAGGGATCGGACTTTGTAGAAACCCGGGGTTGATCTGAGGATATCTTCCACGAAAGAAGGATCCTGCCTGGCCTGACGGGCCACTTCCAGGAAATCCGCAAGGAAACTTCCCCCTTTGACAGAGTCAGCAGGATCTTTCCGTGGCTGAGGAGCAGTTCTTATGGCTTCGATCCATATCATGTCCAGCCTTTTCTTTTCTCTTTCCCTGAAGGTCTGGACTATCTGGTCAAGAAGCACAGGGTTCACAGGAAGATCACCCGATCCTTTTTCCCCCCGAAGAGAAAAACGGACAATGGCTGCTCTTCCCTTCAATGATGATCTTGTACTTTCACAGGCAGACTCCAGCATATCGTAGATATCAGTTATCCCTTCAACTGCCTCCAGTTCTATGTTCTTCTCCATCCATACCAATTCGCTGGAAGGAAGGAATTCGAGTTCCTCCACCCTGCCTGATGCAACTGACACAAGGAAACAGCCTTTATCCCCCTGCTCGTTTATATGCCTTCCCTGGATATTGCCAGGATATACCACTACGGGTGAAGAATCATGTAGTATTTCCTTTTCGTGCACATGTCCCAGAGCCCAGTAATCAACAGGCACATCCAGAAGGTCCTTCATTGTACAGGGAGCATAATCCTTATGAAGAGCTGAAACCCCTCCCACGTTGCAATGAAGCATGCCAATACTGAACAGGTCATTCTGATCCGGCAGGTTTCGGAAACGAAGGGCCAGGTTTTCGGAAGTCTCTCTCCTTGAATAGCTGACTCCCCATATCCGGGCCAGGGGAATTCCCTCTGCATAATGAGTGACGGAGGAAAGATCTTCTCCGAAACGGATCACATTGTCAGGGAAAGGGACCCGGGCCGTCCATGAGTTCAGAGGATCGTGGTTACCATGGACCACATAAAAGTTCAGGCCTTCCCTGCCTGCCCTCTGGGCAATATTCCTGAAATGAAGCTGAGCCCTGAGGCTCCTGGTCACAGAGTCGTATATATCTCCAGCGATGAGGACAAAGGAAGCACCTTCTTCCAGGGCATAGTCAACTATCCTCTCAAAAGCCTGAAAAGAGGCTTCATAAAGAAGTGTCTTCATTTCAGCATCCACCATTCCAAGGCCTGTGAAAGGACTGTCCAGGTGAAGGTCAGAGCAATGAATGAATTTAAAGGATCCTTTTTCCAGGATGGTCAGCCTCCTCAGATGATCTGATGAACAAAGCCGTCCCTATTCATAGAGCCGGGAGATGCATGCCCTGGCAAGAGCTTCCAGGCTGGAGATCATTCTCTCAGCAGGTAGTCCGGAATTCGAATAGGCCAGGGGTATCTCGGTACATGCTGCTATAACAGGTATTTCACTTACCTTCCAGAGATAACGGATGACCTCCTCCAGAAGCCGGCCAGACCTCTCTAACTGGTTAGCCTTCACCAGGTGGATCACATCCTGTACCTTCAGCAGCATCTGCTCATGAGGAATTGAAAGGGAATACCCAATAGTTTCAGCATAATGCTGATAGATCCCGCACTTGAGGGTTCCCCTGGTGGCAAGGAGCCATGCGCCACCAGGACTTGATCTTCTGACTTCATCCATAGTTGCCTCAACAATATGGACCAGGGGCAAAGATCTCTCCCTGTCAAAGTTTTCAATGAAATAATGGGCAGTATTACAGGGTACAGCAAGAATATCTGCCCCCCATTTCAAAAGGGTCTCCAGTCCTGATCTGATAGCGGGACCTGGATCTTTCCCTTTATCCAGGATCGCCTGGCTCCTGTCAGGTATCCATGGATCGGATAAAAGGACCACTCTGGGATGGTCCTGATCAAGCCGTGCAGGAGCATAAAGGGATAAGAGCCTCATAAATTCGGCCGATGCTGCCGGCCCCATACCTCCCAGGACTCCGAGGACCTTTCCCGGTCTTTCTTTCATCTTGCTCACAGGCAATTCTCCTTCCCTCTAAAGCCATTCCGACGGCTCGGAACAGGGTCTCGCACCAAATCGTCGTCTGAATGCACTCATCAGTTCTTTTCTGCCTTCAGGAGTCCGCAATTGCTCAAGTCCTTTCTGATCCAGTCCACGTGACAGGGGACAGGCACTTATACAAATGCTGCAATCCGATCCGAACTCTCTCCACTTCCTGTAACATTTTTCCTGGTCCACTTTCCAGTTTTCCCGAGGATCTTCCATAGAGATAGCTTCTCCCGGGCATAGCAGGGCGCAATTCCTGCATAGCCTGCAGAATTCTTCCACTCCAAAAGCAACCGGACTATCTCCAATAAGCGGCAGATCCGTGGAAACCACGGAAAAACGCACCGCTGGCCCAAACTCCGGCGTTAGAAGCATCCCGGATCTTCCGAACTCTCCAAGGCCGGCGTCAGCAGCTACCCTGTTGGCTACAAGAAGGTAGTTCCCATCCATGTGGTTTCTGGCATCATAGCCAAGTTCCCTCAGGTAATACGATATGAGCATACCGATAATGGCCACTCTGACATAGCTCAGGGAGGATTCCACAAGCACCGGAAGGTCGGGAGCCTGGTCGAGTACCTCCATGCTCATGGGAACTCCGATCACGATCCCGAAGGGATGTGAGGGCTCTACCCTTTTTCCGTACTCCGACTCGGGTCTTCCCCTGTGGCTGTAGAAATGTTCCTCCTTCAGGGCCGCTATTCCTACAAGGCTGGCCCCATAATATCGTCCCAGGGCCTTGAGCTTTGCTGTCATGACCTCCGGATCACAGGAGATCTGTCCCTTTTCCCTTTTCCCGGATGCAAGATGGCGAATGTCAGCAAGAAACCTGAAATTGGCCACCGCCAGAGGAGAATTCAGAGGATCATAGGAATCTGTCCCTTCCTCGCATATATCCGGCATACTTCTTAGAAGATCATCCATCCCGATCTTTTCAGGATGCCTTAGATAATAATCAGTATGGTCGGGCCTTCCTTTCCTGTAGTTCATCCTGGCAAATATGGTATCCCTTTCATCCGGTCTTTCCATGGCCAGCCCCCATTTCCAATATCTGAATACCTGGTATCTTATTTTACAGTACCTCCCACAGGATGGAGTACCTCAATTTATCAGTAATAATACCTACGGATCAATAAGTAAAAACCATGTAGCCCCGGAGAATGGGGAGGATTAGAATAGGATCATTCAATATGCCATGTGGATAAGCTGATACCTCCCCCGTTTTCAGCGGAATTCATAGCAGGCAATCCCCAACACTTAAGGAGGCCTTAAGGCCTCCTTAAGTGTTTTTTTCAGAAACGATCAGAGTTCTTCAAGTACCAACTTTTCATCTTCCCTTATTCCCTCACTCTCCAGGATATCCATTCCATCCATGACCCTTCCCATAACGAAAACCCCGCTGGCAGCCCTTATCTCATCTCCCATGCTGGCCGGCGTGGTCCCCCAGAAGATGCATAAGGCCCTGCCTGGAGGCCAGTATGCGACATCACCCTTCTGCACCACTTCCTGAAGTTCCTGGACCTCCGCACTGAAAGGCAGTGAAAAATAGATCTCCCTGCCCCATCTGCTGACCTTTGAGGAAAAGGGCAGGATCTTGAGGAGCTTCTCTGCAATGATAGATGGTTCCAATTGAATTACTATTCTTTTACCGTTACAGATCATGGTGATCTTCTCTGTCATGGAATAACCTCCTGTCTTTGTTCTTTTCTTCCTATTGCCCGGGAGGAGGCTCTGGATCCTGATGGCCTGAGATCTGAGGGTTAACCAGGTCAATGACAGTGATCCGTGGGTTCGCCAGTATCCGCATTGGAGGACCCCATGTGCCGGCACCGGGGCTGACATAGATAAGCGACCCTTTCCCTGCATCATGCAAACCAACTCCATAGGAATAGGCGAGCCTGGTGAGCAGGGTGAAAGGAAAGATCTGTCCGCCATGGATGTGACCGGAAAGCTGGAGATCGAAAAGGCCCCTTGAAGCCTCCTCCACTTCTGGCTGGTGTTTAAGAAGTATGTGAAAAACTTCCCCGGGAACCCTTTCAAGAAGCTCCTCTTCCTTTAGCCCCCCTCTTTCATGGAATAACCCCGCAGCCGGATCATCAACACCGGAAATAGCCAGGACATCCTCCAAAACAACGGTTTCTCCCCTTAAAAGGGTGAAACCAGCCTTTCTTATGAACTGTTCCGCCTGTTCAATACCCACATAGAATTCATGATTGCCCGTAACAGCGAACTTCCCCCCGGGAGCATGCAAGGCGGCAAACAGTTCAGACACTCCGTCCATGCTTCCCATCTGTCCATCCACAAGATCTCCTGTACAGACCAGTATGTGGGGATCC
>Ga0272442_10005714_pt1 | contig 16549 bp, 17 predicted proteins | sample SSMForm2O_FD_200262 | JGI IMG/M metagenome (GOLD analysis project Ga0272442, IMG submission 200262) | Marine sediment archaeal communities from Little Sippewissett salt marsh, Falmouth, MA, United States - SSM-Form-2O | ecosystem: Environmental > Aquatic > Marine > Wetlands > Sediment ...
AGCTTCTGGAAGAAGCACACGGCGGCCCCTGAAGAAGGGGCTCAGGAGCAGCGATGATTGCAAGGAGGTCGCGACGCCGCACGGGACCGAGTTCGTGTTGAGCGTCGGAAATGGCGAACATGAATTCCGCAAAAAGACGCAGGGACATTCGATTGTTGCTGGGGTTTGTGCTGGCGCCGGCGGTGGTGCCGCTGGCCTCGGTGCTGTGCGGGTGGGGCTTTGTGCGGCACTATGGCGGGATCGGCACGGACGTCGATTCCTTGGCGCCCTTTCTTCGCTTTTCGTTTCGCATCGAGCTGCCGGCGGTCTATTTCCTGACGCTCCTGTGCGCCGTGCCTTATGTGCTATCCCTGCGCGACAGGAGCGTGCTGAATTTCTGGATGCTCCTGACGCCGCTGACGGTGGTGGCGTGCAGCCTCGTAATCCTGGTCTGCATCGCGGCACCTTCCTTCAAGTATCACGCCGCCTGCGCCGCCGTCGGCATCACAGCCGCCGGCCTGTGCTTCTACCTCCTGGGTCTCTGGAGACTCCCCGGCCGAACACAATGGGGATATCACCATGAGACAACTCGAAGCGCTGCGAACGCAGGCTGGGAGGCGAAGAATGAGTGACCGAGCATGCTCCAAGCAGGTGCGATTAGCATTGGGTTTTCTGCTTGCGCCCGCGATTGTACCCATCGCGCATGTCGCGATTCTGTTTGGCTTGTATGGGCTCGGCTCGGAGAATGCGGGAATCTTGCTGGCCATGGCTTGGCCCGATCTGTTGTACATTGGATTGGCCATCTCGTACGGCGGGGCAGTTGTCGCCGGCGCGCCGTGGGTGGCGTGCAAACCGCGCGAAGGGCATCCCGGCTTTCGGGCCGTCATGTTCTTGCCGGCTGCACTCGCAGCTATTTTCGCCTTGCTTGCTGGTGCGGTTCTCCCTTTCGTGTGGTATCCCGGACTGCCTGCTTTGTTCGCCTATTGTCTCACGTATTTCCTCGTGCCGGTTGTCCCGGCCATTTTGCTGTCGGGCCTTTGCTTCTACTGCCTCGCCTTCTGGCGCAGCCCACAAAGCCCGGCACGCCAGTCGGGCACCGAAGCGCTGGCAGCCTCGCGAAAGGACCCTCGGCTATGAACTACTCTGCGTTTCATTCGATCCCGCGTTGGTATTACTTCGTGCCACCGGCCTTTCTCCTGCTGGACTATGTAAAAACGATTGGAGTTCTGCTTTTGGCCGGGGGCGGCGCGGTTGTCGGGTTGCGGGCCGGCCGCACCCCGAGGTGTACGGCGCCACAGCAATCGAACTTGCTTTCGGAGGGTAAGAGATGTGCCGCTTAATCGCCTCGAGACTTACCCTGGTCGACAAGGCGGGGCTGCTGTTGTGGTGGGTCTTCTTGGCCCTGGTCACCGTGGGAGTCATTTTCGGGGCGGGCTATCGAGGTGTCTTGCTGGGGGGCTGGGTGTTTCTACTGCTCTATCGGGCTATCGCTTTTGCTCTCTACGGTCGCCTCCGGTGGGTATTTCTGGATGGCGACCAGTTGGTCATCTCGAACTACATCAGAACGCAACGGGTCCATCTCTCCCACGTTGTTGACGTGCGCACCGTCCGCTGGCTCTGGTTGCCGACGTTGTATGTTCGGGTCTATTTCAATGAGCGTGCCAAGTGTGGCAAGAGCATCACGTTCCACGCGCCTATGTGCGTGGATGCGATTGGCGGGGCGCACCCCATCGCGCCGGAACTGAAACGTCTGGCAAAACTGGCCGGGGCCAAGGACCCTGTCGCAGCCGCCGGACTGCCCGCACCGATAGGCTCTGCGGGAGAATGACGAAAATGAAGGAGCAGGACATGGAGACGGTGACATGGTGATTGGGCGAGGCGCCGGAAAAGGAGCGGCGCCATGTGCTGACGGCGTTGTGCGCGTCGGTGTTTCTGGTATGGGTTATGCATTGAGAGGAATGCCATGCAATATTTTACCTGGAAGCTCATGAGCGAGATTCGTAGCAGCGACCCTGAGGTGGTGGCGAAAGCCCAGCGGACGTGGGATCGGAACGTCGCGGCGTATGAGGCCCAGTTGGAGCCGCTTCTGGAGCGCTTCAGCGAGCACCAGCGGCAGTTCTGGCGCGACTACGTGTATCATCTGCACGATGGGACTGTGATGGCGGTTACGCTGGGCGACGCCGTGCCGACGGAGATTCCAGCGGGCCTGCCGCGGTCACGGGGTAGTGGTATGGAGATGAAGGTGACAGACCACAGCGGCGTGTGGCTTTACGAGTTCAAGTACGGCGGTATCGAGGCCGTCGATGCACGGCTCCGAGGCGCCGCCGGCGGTCCCAACGGGACGCTCTTCGACCGCTGGCTGTACAGCGAGCTGACCCGCGAGGGACCGGTGGCCTACCGGCACAGTATTCTCTTCAGTACCGAAAGCGAGTTGACCGTCGCTTTCAAACGTTTCAGCTACACGCGCAAGAAGCTGCCCCCGAGCGGCTGAGGTGGTACAATGGCAACCCGGCCGGAAAGGGCTCTCGTTATGGCCAGATACGGGCGTCGATACGATGAGCAAAGGTCGTGAGACAAGGCCCCAGGCTATGAGCCGTGAGATTCAGACAGTGCGTAAAGGAGGTGACACATGAGAACGGGGATGGGCTTGCTGTTTCGTTCGTTTGTTTCTTTGCTTTTCACTCATGCGGTGTTCGTGCAGAGCCGGGAGACGCTTTTGTGCGGCGTATTGGGCCCGAAACTGCTGGTGGTCATCGGTTGCATCACGGGCCTTGTCGGGGTGGTCTTGGGCTATGCGGGTGTGGTGGCGTTGGATCAGTACCTGCGCCGGCTGGCAGAGGCTGACGATGAGCGTAAGCCCGCCGGTGAGGTTCCGTGAGAGAAGGTGGATTGGGGATGCCATGAGCGAAGCGAAGTATGTGACGTTGGATTCGTATCGGGAATATCCGGCCGACGAGATGCGGCGGCGGGCGGGCCAGTTTTGCGCCGAGATGCAACGGCGGCGCAGCGTGCGCGACTTCTCGAACCGGCCGGTCCCGCGTGAGGTGATCGAGCACTGCCTGCGCACCGCCGGCTCGGCGCCCAGCGGCGCGAATATGCAGCCCTGGCATTTCGTCGTGGTCGCCGACGCCGAGGTTAAGCGGCGCATTCGCGTCGCGGCTGAGCGCGAGGAACGCGAGTTCTACCAGGGCCTGGCGGGCGACGAATGGCTCGGTGCCCTGTCGGCTCTGGGGACGAACGCGCAGAAGCCGTTCCTGGAGGTCGCGCCGTACCTGATCGCAATCTTCGCCCAAAGACACGGCGTCGCGCCCGACGGGAGCAAGGTCCAGCACTACTTCGTGCGCGAGTCGGTCGGAATCGCCACGGGCTTGCTGATCGCCGCGGTTCACCACGCGGGCCTGACGGCCCTGACCTACACGCCTCCCCGCGCCGGATTCCTCAACGAAATCCTGGGCCGGCCCGACCACGAGCGCCCCTTCCTGATCCTCGTCGTCGGCTACCCCGCCCAAAACGCCGCCGTCCCCGACCTGAAAAAGAAACCCCTCGAAGAAATCGCCGAATTCGTATGACTCGTGCTGAGTTTGCCAGTGGCAAGTACAGGTGAAACCATGTTGACCTTGGCGTTGATCGGACAGGGGGTCTTCGTTCTTGGGGTGCTGATGTTCTCGGCGCGGGTAACGATTCGCAGCCGCAGCGTCCTCAAGGGCACGCTGTGTTTGTATGGCCTGTATGTGGCGTGCGTCGTTCTGTTTGCCTTGGTGATACCCGCGCTCCTGGGTGGATTGGGCGTACCGCAAGAGATCATCGCCCACAGTTTTCCGGACGAGATCGGGATTGTGCCGGCAATGCTCGTGGGCTGGATACCCGCCGTCATATATGCTGGAATCATAAGGTTCTTCTACCTCGCTGGAAAGAAAGGCAGAAGATGTCCCGATACGTCCTCTTCAGCCGCGCAAGAGTCGAACGATACACAGGAGTGCATTCAGCGGTGCGAATAACGCGGCGGGCGCTGCCTTACGATATTACGAGAGAAGCGTTTTCTTACTGGAAGGGAGTAAGTGATGTCATTTCTGAGAAGGTTGGCGCGATGGGGACGACGCGACTATCGGTTTGAGGATTACGATATCCAAACGGGCTATACACGTGAGGGTCTGGCTTATGCGTCGATCAGAGAGTTTGCTTCTCTGATTGCACCAGGAGCTACCCATGAGGAAGCCGTCGAAGAACTGCGCAGAGCGTTCCAGAGTAGAGTTGAGTTCATGAGGAGAAATAGCGAGCGGATACCGCGACCCGGCAGCAAGCCCGGCCGCGTGGGTTTTGCTCCGAATGACCAAATCGAGGCGTTGCGCCCCTTTGTTGACGAATTCTGGAGCGAGATCCTGGGCACATCTTATTTGACATCGTACGTTTCCAACCAGAGCCAACTCGACACTTGGGAGCAATACGTCCCCGGCGGTCGGGCCGCACTGATCGAACGCGTCAAGCAGAGATACGGCGTGGATATCTCCGAATTCTACGATGAACCACTTCCCCTTGTGCTGCGACGAATTCGAGACCAGTCCGCGCGATGAAGAACACCCGTTGTCCCGTGAGAGCAAGAGGTCCTGAGAGAAACCGTTTGCACGGGGGGCGAGAAAGGGAGATTGCATTGATAACCTTTAGAGGACTTCTGGTCGTCGTGGCGGGTTTTCTGCTCGCTGTCATTTTGGCGATGATCTGCGTTGGCATCGGACAGGCGGTAGGAGTCCCGGACGGTATCCTGACGGTAGGCATGTTCGCAATCTTCTTTGGTGTCCCCGTGTTGGTCTATTACCGCGTTGAGAAAACACGTGACAGTAAACGGAGAGAGGCGGTCCGGGCTGAAGGCTTCACATGCGCGCCAAAGTCGGACGAGGCTCTTCGCAACGAATTGAAGGCCTTCCCAACGTTCTCCATGCGCGTGGGGGGACACTTGAGAAACCATTTCAAGGCGTCGCGAGACGGAGTGGAGCTATCGACTTTTGACTTCACCTTTACGGCGGTCCCGGACATGCCATGGTGGGGACAATGGCTTGGGTGGACGTTTCTGCCCAAAGGGATGGTGTTTACCATCCGGGCAAGAGCGCAGACGGTCGTATTATGCCGATGCTCGCGCATGATTTTGCCGCAGTTCTTCCTGCGTCTGCGCCGGGTGATTCCTGCCGAGGGAACGCTTCAAGCCAACCTCGGCGAGGAAGTCCTGATGCCGCCGGAGTTCTCAAAGACGTACTGTCTGATGGGTGTTGACCGGGAGTCGGTTCGTGAGGTTTTTTCGCCGGAGGTTGTAGCGCATTTCCTGCAGCGCGGGGACCGTCATGCCGCGGGGATGGGAAATAGGCTCATCGTCTACCGACCCGGTCGTCTGCTGAGTCCCAAGCGGGTCGAGCCTTTCGTGGATGAAGTCGTCGCTCTCACGCGTCTCTTCGAGGCTGCGGCGATGGGACGCACATAGGGCGCCCGGGGGACGGGCCTTTCGCGGCGCGACTGTGCCGGCTTGCAGGTTGTGTCGGGTTGGTGAGGGTGATATCATTGCGTGTCGTATGACGTTTCGTCTTTTGCTGTCGACCGAGGGTGTGGCGTCCAATGTTTGGCGAAGGCGGCGCCGCGTGGCGCGGCCGGGGATATCTTTTGAAGAGCAGGGCAGGATGAGGTGAGGGACAGAGCCATGAAGAGACGTGACTTTTTCAAGTGGGTAGGTTTGGGGGCGGCCGGGGTCGGTCTGGGCGGTGCGACGGTCTGGGCGCGACGCGAACGCAAGCGGCCCAACGTCGTGGTTATCGTATCGGACGATCAGGGGTACGCCGACGTCGGTTTTCAGGATCGTCGGCGGCAAGTGCGGACGCCCGCCATCGACCGGCTGGCCGCATCGGGCATTTGCATGACCCACGGCTACGCCAGCGCTTACGTTTGCGCCCCGACGCGGGCGGGCCTGCTCACCGGCCGGTATCAACAGCGGTTTGGCTTCTACCGGGCCCCCGACTCCCGCGTAGGACTGCCTCGGACCGAACGCACGATCGCGGATCTACTCAAACAGGCCGGCTACGCCACCGGCTGTTTCGGGAAGTGGCATCTCGGCCTCGAGCCGGCGTATCATCCGCTGCGCCGGGGCTTCGATGAGTTCTACGGTTTCCTGGGCCACGGCGCCCACGATTACTTCGATCTGACGCACAAGCCGGACCAGGCGCACAACGCGATCTACCGCAACGACAAGATCATCGACGACACCGGCTACCTGACCGACAATTTGGGCCGCGAAGCCTGTGCCTTTATCGAGCGGCATCAGGACGGGCCGTTCTTTCTGTATCTGCCCTTCAACGCCGTTCACTGGCCGCTGCAGGCGCCGGAGGAAGACATCCGTGCGTTCGATACCGGGGACCGAGAGCGGGACATTCTGATGGGCATGCTGGTCCGCATGGACGCCGCTGTGGGCCGCGTGCTCGATACGCTAAAGGAAACGGGCGTCTACGAGAACACGCTGGTTTTCTATTTCTCCGACAACGGCGGGGCGCTCAAGAACCGCTCGAACAATCAACCGCTGCGCGATTACAAGCACAGTTGCTACGAGGGCGGCGTGCGCGTGCCGTTTTGTGTGAGCTGGCCGGCGGAGCTAACTGCCGGCGTGTGTCATGAACCGGTGATTTCGCTCGATATTATGCTGACGATCTGTGCGGCCGTGGGAATCGAGCTGCCCGGCGACCGCGTCTATGACGGGCGCAACATGCTGCCCATCCTCCGCGGCCGCAAAGGGCCTGCGCTGCACGAGCGCCTCTTCTGGGACGGCAACGACGACCATTGGGCCGTCCGCGAGGGTAAGTGGAAGCTCGTCTGGAGCAAACAGGGTGCTCTTGAACTCTACGACCTCAGCGAGGACATCGGCGAGCAGAGCGACGTGGCGGCGCAGCACCGCGAGATCGTGGAGCGCCTCGAACAGCACTATCGTCGCTGGCGCGGCGAAATGGCTCCGCCGATGGGAGGGAGGCAGCCCAAGGGCAAGCCGCCCGCAAAGAAAACGCGGAAAAGGCCTGTGTAGATGTGACATCGATATGACGCGACGCAGATGTACTTTCGCATTTCTGGCTCTGGCAGGGCTGGCACGACTTGCCACCGCCGCTGCGCCCGACGCAGCGGAGCGGCCGTGGCGGCTGGGAGCGCCGGTGCTGCTGCCGGGACAGGCGGGGACGTTTGATGAGGTGGCGGTGAAGGACCCGTCGGTGGTATTCTTCGAGGGAAGGTGGCACGTGTTCTATACGGCCCGGGGGCGGGGTGAGTATGCGACGGGCTGCGTCTCGGCCGGGAGCCTCGACGAATTGCAGGCGGCGCCGCGTCACGAGCTTGCGAATATTCGGGGACAGGGCAGCCGGTACGCGTGCGCGCCGCAGGTGTTTTTCTTCCGGCCGCAGGGGCTGTGGTACCTGATCTGCCAGACGCGCGACGCCAATTATCAGCCCGTCTACGCCACGACCAAAACCATCGACAAGCCGCAGTCCTGGAGCGTGCCCCGGCCGCTGCTGGTCAAGGACGACAAGGCCAAGTGGATCGACTTCTGGGTCATCTGCGATGCGACTACCGCGTATTTGTTTTATACGAGGGGACACCGGGACGTCTACGTGCGAACCACGCCCATTGAGAAATTTCCGCACGGCTGGGACGCGGGCGCGAAGGCGTTCGGACCGGTCCACGAAGCGGCGCATATCTACAAGGCAAAAGGCCGCGACGAATATCACATGATCTACGAGTTGAACGAGGGCGGCGCGCGCTCGTTCGGCCTGGCGACCGCCATGCACCTGCGTGGTCCCTGGAGGAAGGTCACGGACACCTGGGCCGCCGGCGCACAGTTGGCTGCAGCGCCCGGCGTGACTCGCTGGACGGACATCGTCTCACATGGCGAGGCGCTCCGCGCCGGCTGCGATGAGCGTCTGCAATACGATGCCGGCAGCCCGAGGCTGCTCATCCAGGGCCGCTCCGGCACCACCGCCGACGGTCCCTACCAGGACCTTACCTGGCAACTGGGAATCATTAGTCGCATCGAGGCGCCGTCCCGGTAGCCGTTCCAGCTTGTCTGCGATTTCGACCGAGAGGCAACGCCGAGCAAAGCCGTGCCGCGGGCTGCACGGAATGTCCTGTATGGGGGCCGGTGAATACTTTATTTCGAGAGAAAAAGGCCGGCTCGGCGAACCGGTCGGGCGTCGCGTCGGTACAAATAGATACCGAATACACTACTGTCCACGACGGAGCCGGGTGGCGGCCGACACCTGGCGCCGTGGAAGACGCGCAGGCCGGCATGGTTTGCAGGAGACTGCCATGACGAAGTTGGCTGAGAAAAAGTGCACTCCGTGTCAGGGAGGCGTGGCGCCGCTGAAGGGGGATGATTTGAAGAGGCACGCGGGGCAGTTGGGACCGGGCTGGGAAATTGTTGAAGAGGCGCATCTGGAGAAGACCTTCAAGTTCGACGATTTCCGCCACGCGCTGGATTTCGTCAACCGCGTCGGCGAGGTGGCGGAGGAGGAGAACCACCATCCCGACATCCATTTGACCTACGGCAAGGCGACCATCACGCTGTGGACGCACAAGATCAACGGCCTGCACGAGAACGACTTCATCCTCGCCGCCAAGATCGACCAGTTATAGCGGCTGCACGTTTCCGCGCCTTCGCATAAATCGTATCGCTTTTACCACGAAGCGGGTATAATAGGGCAGGCTTTTTCGCGGTGGTACTCAGGCTTGGTTTCGGAAGGAAGAATCTCCATGCCCGCCGACGGGCGGTTCGAGAGAGATCTTCCAGGGAGGCGCTGACGATGCGGATGGGAATACAGTTGTGGGCGGTTCTCGTGGCGGCGACGTCGCTGACCACGGGTTTCTGCGAGGAGGGCGAGGACTCTCTTCTTGCGCACTGGAGCTTCGATCGGGACGAGGCTGGAATCGTATTCGACAGCGGGCCGGGAGAGTTGCATGGAACGGCCTGCAACATCGCGTACGGTCGCGGCGTGATGGGTCGGGCCGCCGTTTTCGAGGCGGGCCAGGGGGAGATTCACGTGCCTGCCTATGCAGTGGACCCGCCTGAGGCCGTCGGCGAGCTTGCCTTCGGGACGATCTCGGTCTGGTTCAACTTCGAAGATGTCGGCGGTCAGATGCTGCCCATTTTCTACTTTGGCGAGGCCGATACCGGCACTCGACACAACAGCCTGATTATCGAGATCGGTCATCGCGACAAACCCGAGAACCGCAAACTCTACTTCACGATCATCAACGCCCGCTTCTGCTATGACTCGGGGACGAATCTGGAGCCCGGCCAATGGTACCACTTCGCGGCGGTGGTCAGTCCCGAGGGCAATACCGGTTACTTGAACGGTCAAGAGATGACGAAGCGCCACTACAACCTCGGCTCCAATGCCGCCGATACGGATTTCTTCTCTTCCGTTCCGGAGCAGGAGATGCTCGCCATCGGCTACGGGCGATACGGTCTGGCCGACCGGTTCTATCACTTCCAGGGCCAGATCGACGATGTCCGCATCTACGAGAGGCCCCTGAATGCCGAGGCGGTGGCCCGGCTGTACGAGGGTGCGTTCGGCCCGGTGCCCACGTATGAGGACGTCGCCTATGGCCCCTACGAGCGCAACGTCATGGACTTCTGGCAGGCCGACGCGAACGAGGCGGCTGCGGTCGTCGTGTACATCCACGGCGGTGGTTTTCGCGCCGGTGACAAGCGTTCGATTCGGACGTCGTCAGGGCTGGCCGAAATCGCGCGCTACCGGGAGCAGGGCGTCTCGTTCGCCGCCATCAACTATCGGTTCCGAACGACTGCGACGCTGGATGAGATCATGCTGGACTGCGCCCGGGCGGTCCAATTTCTTCGTCACCAGGCGGAGGCCTGGAACCTTGATACGACGCGCATCGCAGCCTACGGCGGTTCGGCCGGCGGCGGCGCGGCGCTGTGGCTGGGCTTCCATGACGACCTGGCCGATCCGAACAGTGACGACCCCGTCCAGCGCCAGTCCACGCGCCTGACCGCCATCGGCCACTTGAACTCGCAGGCCACCTACGACTTCGAGAAATGGCCGGAGATTCTGGACATCGATCCGAACTGGGCTCAGGTCATGCACTCAGTCGAAGACCTCGAGTTGTACGGGATCACGGACCGCAGTCAGCTCCGGGACCCGAACATCGTCGCCATGCGGGCCTTTCTCGACATGCCCTCATTCATGGATGCGAACGACCCGCCGCTCTACACCTCTAACCTCAGACCCGACACCGTGCCGCAGGGTCCGAACGAGGTGATCCACCATCCGCGCCACGCCCTGTATCTCGCGTCGCAGTGTGACCTCGTCGGTATCCCTTGCATTGCCGTGTTGGTGGATACGCCGCCCGAAGAGCGCGTTCGCCTGGTGGACTTTTTCCTGGCGCACCTGCTCCCTTTGCCGACGGATGAGAACGAGCTTTGACACTCAACCTCGTCCGGGCTGAGTTTGTCTCTTCCGCGGCCGGTGCGATTCATCTTTGTGGGTAGACTTCCCGGCAAGACGGACAACACCAGATGTCATTTCGACGAAGAGCTTGCCCCATTCGGCAAGCTCAGGGCGGGCTCTGAGCGCAGCCGAATGGGGCGAAGCCCGCACGGGGGAATCTGGCCACGGTCGCGACACACCTCTCATTCGTGAGCAGATTCCTTCGCTACGGCCTGCCTGCGGCCGTCCTCCGGTCGGAATGACACTCGTGGGCGTTGCCCGGGAACTTACCGGCAAACGTGAAGTACACCCTCCCGGCATCCGCGGGGGACTTCATGCTTGATTCTCGCGGAAAGGACCGGTAGCATGGGTCGGCACAGGGCCGGGCGACCGGGTTCGCAGGAGCACTCCAACCTTAGCGGAAAGGAAAAGTCATGGCCAACAAGATCAACGTTGCCATCGTAGGACTTGGTTTCGGAGCCGAGTTCATCCCCATCTACCAGAGACACCCGCAGGTGAACATGTACGCCATTTGTCAGCGGACGCGGCGCAAGCTCGACGCCATCGGGGATTCGTTCGGGGTGGACGTGCGCTACGACGACTACGCCGAGTTGCTCAAGGACGAGAAGATCGACGCGGTGCACATCAATACGCCGATTCCCGACCACGCCCCCCAGGTCATCCAGGCCCTCAAGGCCGGCAAGCACGTTGCCTGCACCGTTCCGATGGCCACCAGCGTCGAGGAGTGTCAGCAGATTGTCGATCTGACGCGCGAGACGGGCAAGAAGTACATGATGATGGAAACGGTGGTCTATAGTCGTGAGTTCCTGTTTCTGCGCGAGATGTACGAGAAGGGCGACCTGGGCAAGATTCAGTTCGTACAGGCCAGCCATCAGCAGGACATGGACGGCTGGCCCGATTACTGGCCGGGTCTGCCGCCGATGCACTACGCGACGCACTGCGTCGGCCCGTGCCTGGCGCTGACGCGGGCGCGCGCCGAGTACGTCTCCTGCTTTGGCTCGGGGCGAATTCGTGACGAGCTGATCGAGAACTACAACTCGCCTTTTGCCGTCGAGACCACCCACATCAAGTTCAAGGACACCGACCTGTGCGCCCGCATCTATCGCTCGCTGTTCGACACCGCCCGGCAGTATCGCGAGAGCTTCGACGTATACGGCTCGAAGAAGGCGTTCGAGTGGCCGCTGGTCGAGGGCGAGGACCCGGTCCTCCATACGGCCAAGCGGCCCGAGCCGGAGATTGCCGAACGGATCAAGGTGCCCGATTTCGCCCACATGCTGCCCGAGCCCATCCAGATGTTTACGACCAAGGGCGTCTACGATATGGATGAGCACCAGCATCTGTCCTTCACGCAGGGCGGCGGCCACGGCGGTTCGCACCCGCATCTGGCGCACGAATTCGTCACGAGCATCATTGAGGGCCGCGACCCCTTCCCCAATGCGGCCGAATCCGCCAACTGGACGTCGGTCGGTATCCTCGCCCACGAGTCGGCGCTGCAAGGCGGCCAGATCGTCCCGATCCCAGATTTCTAAACTGCCTGGCAATACTACACCCCCAGCCAGTGCGTGGTCGTCATTTTCGCATGCGGACTGAAAGGGTGAGTCTGTGTGTGTCGTGGCTTCCTTCGCTTGGGTCAGTGGATGTCCGGCTACGCTCGGTCGTTCGTGGTGCTTGAGGCTCCTTCGCTCAGGGTGCGGCTGTGCCGGTCTTTGGTGATTTCGGCGATGAGGCAGGTTGCGTAGCAGCCGGGATTGAGCTCGAAACGAAGCTCAAGGTAGGGTCCCAGGTCATCGATGCCGGTGCCGACGTCGATGTGGCGTGGCTGGAAGCGAAGCGGTCGTCGGCCGCCGCGGGAGCCGAGGCGTTTCATCTGCTGCATGGCGGCCTGGCTCAGCTTTTCCGCGTCGAGTATCGGGTTCTCGATGTCACCCGCCGGTCCTGTCAAACGGGTCATGCGCGGTCCCAGGAGCGGCCCGGTGGGGCTGACGTCAAAGGCTTCGCAACGGGGCTGCTCGACGTCGGGTTCTTCGACGGCGAAGCAGGCGCCGTTATCGTGCTTGTACGCCATGTCACCCAATAGCAGCGTGTCGATGCGGGGCATCCGCGCCGCCAGCACGCGGTTGAACAGGGCGGATTGATACGCGGATATGAAGAAGCCTTGCAAATGCCGGTCCACGGACTGATAGGCGCGCGTCTTATCGCCGTCGCTGCGAACGAGGGCCTTGAGGGCGCGTCGCTGCTCGTGGAAGCGTCGCGGCCAGACGCCGACGGCCTCCTGGTAGCTGCCCTGCTCGAACAAGGTCCGCGCCTGCAGGGTGGCGGGGCCGTCGAGGCCCTCCTGCGGCCGGCCCAGGAAGCGGTGAACGAAGTCCTCGATGTCATCGTCGATGATGGCTTTTCCGAGCAGATGATTGCTCTGGCGGTCACCAAAGCGCTGCGGCCCGAAGTAGTTGGGCACCCCTCTGCGGGCGAGCACGGACAAGACCTCTTCGGTAATGTGAGCCGATTCGCTCAGCGGTTCGTTCACCCGCCGCAGGCGAATGACGAAGCGGTTGCCGGCCAGGTGCCCCGGCTTGAGCTTGTTGCGGTGCCTCTCGGTTCGCAGGATACGCACATTGGACAGGGACAGCCCCGCCAGCCGGGCTGGGTCGACGTGCTCGACGGAGATCCACTGACGCGTTACCGCGCGGGCGTCCTTCAGGCCCGCCGAACCCAGGTAGCGCAGAGAAACATTCAGCCCGCGCGCAATGTGCCCCAGGGCCTGGCGCGTGCTGATGCCCTTTTTCTCGATGAAGGCATAGGCGTGGCTGCCGGCGCCGCTCGGTTCGTACAGCGGTACCTCCTCGACGACGAAATCCTCTTCGCGCGTCTTGATCACACCGCCGATGCCGGCGAAATCGGTTGTCAGGAACGGAAGCGTATTGTCCATAGGATACATAAGTACACGCCCGGCAGAGGTTTCGCAAGAGAACGTGTGGATTGCCGATTGGGGATGAGAGATTGTGGCGGAGGGGCTGGCGGATGCTCCCGGTGCGAATCCCAATCCGCAATTGGCAATCCTCAATGGTCTGCGAATCTGCAATTCCGCCTTAGACCCTCGGCGCGGCGTTTCAGCAGAAGAATGGTTGTCGCCGGCTGAACCAAACGGCGACGCTGACGGTATAAAGGGGCAAGGCGCGGCAGGAGTCGGGCTACAAGTATCTATATTTTAAAGAGTTAGGTGGTTGCACGCAATCGACGGCGTGACAGGCAAACGGAAAGGACCTGGACAAATGCAGAATCTCAAGAGAATAATGCCCATTTTTTCGCTTCTTATGATCGTGGTTTCGGCTGCGCCGGCGGCGGACTGGCCGCAGTTTCGCGGCCCCAACCGCGACGGCATATCCGCCGAGACCGGCCTGATGAAGCAGTGGCCGGTGGACGGTCCGCCAGAGCTCTGGTCGTACGAAGGTCTGGGCGAAGGGTTCTCTTCGGTTGCCATCGCAGACGGCACCGTCTACACCTGCGGCATGATCGATAGGCAGGGGTACCTGTTCGCCTTCGATCTGGACGGCAATCGGAAGTACAAGGTCAGTTACGGGCCCGAATGGGCCAAGGGCGGCAACTACCCCGGCACGCGCACCACCCCGACTATCGACGGCGACCGTCTCTATCTGATGAGCGGCCAGGGCCGTATTGCCTGTCACGATGCCAAAACGGGCGAGCGCATCTGGCAGGTGGGCACCCTCGACAAATTCGACGGCAAGAATATCCGCTGGGGCATCTCTGAGTCGGTCCTCATCGACGGTCAGAACGCCATTTGCACCCCGGGAGGCAAGAACGCCACCGTCGTCGCTCTTGACAAAGCCACCGGCCAGACAGTCTGGACCACGAAGGGTCTCAGCGAGCCCTCGGCCTATTGCTCGCCGCTCGTGGTCGAGAGAGGCGCCAACCGCCTCATTCTCACGCTCGCGGAGAAGTCCATCGTCGGCATCGACGCCGGCACCGGCAAGGTCCATTGGACCGTTCCGCACAAGGTCAGCTATGACATCCAGGCCGTCAGTCCCGCTTACGAGAACGGCATGATGTTCGTCACCAACGGCTATCGCCACGGCAGCCACGGGTTTGCGCTCTCCGCCGACGGCACCGGCATCGAGAAGAAATGGTTCGAGAAGTCCCTCGACGTCCATCACGGCGGGGTCGTCCTCGTCGACGGCCACATCCATGGCGCCGGCACACGCGGCCAATGGATATGCCTCGAGCTGGCCGGCGGCAACGTCAAGTTCTCCGACAAGCTGGTTGGCAAGGGCTCGGTCATCTATGTCGACGGCAGGCTCTACGGCTACGGAGAAAGGGGCCAGGTCGGCCTCATCAAGATCACGCCCGGCGGATATGAGACGGTCGGCTCCTTCCGCGTCACCAAGGGAGGCGGGCCGCACTGGGCCCATCCCGCCATCAGCGACGCAAGACTCTACCTCCGACACGGCGACGCCCTGATGTGCTACGACATCAAAGCCAGATAGTCGCTTTCGAGCAGTGCCGGCAACCGCCCGCAGGCGCTCCTTACGGTTGCATCGCGGTTGCCTATGCTGTCGCAGGCGATCGTGCCTTGAGTCTCGTCCAGCCGCCAGTGGGCTGGAAGGGTAGGGTTTGCACTTCTGCTCCCAATAGCTCATCCAGACTTCCAGGTCTGCCACATCAAAGACGCCGTCTCCAAAAGCAGTTGCCAGGTGAATATCTGGTGGGCGGGGCGATTTTTTTCGTAATGCCAGGTGTAGACAGGCGTCTGTTAAGGTGGGCGCCGGCGATGGGTCGGCCTTCAACGCGTACCCGGCGGCGGTGTGTGGCCGCTCGCGCCTTGAAAAAAACGTGCTTTTTTGCTACAAATAGGTGGATGGTTCGTCGGAGGCAGATTCATCCCGCCGTCGTTCCCGCCGGCTCTGTGGGCACATCTGAAAGGAAGGGAAAATGAGGAAGGGAACTATATTCAGCGTTGTTTTGGTCTGTTTCTTAGCTTGCGCCGGCTTTGGTGCCATCCGGCGGGTGCCCAGCGAGTACTCCCGTATCCAGGAGGCGATCAACGCTTGCGACAACGGCGATACGGTGCTGGTCGCGCCGGGCGTGTACTTCGAGACCATTAACTTTGGCGGCAAGGACATCACCGTGACCAGCACGGACCCCAACGACCCGAAGGTCGTGGGCTATACGGTGCTCAACGGGGATAACGACGGCACGGTCGTGACCTTCGAGAACGGCGAGACCTCCGCGGCGGTGCTGACCGGTTTTACCCTCACCGGCGGCTTCGGCACGATCGATCCGACGCTGGAAGCCCCGTTCCGCGCGGTCTGGGGAGCGGGCATCTTCTGCAAGCATTCCTCGCCCACCATCACCGGCAACGTCATCGCCAACAACATCGGAGCTCTCGATACGCCGGGCGACGATGTCTCGCGCTGGAACCTGTGCTATGGAGGCGGGATCGGCCTGATTGGATCCGCCGCCGTCATCACGCATAACACCATCCGGGGCAACAGCGCCTACGTGGGAGGCGCCCTGATCGCCTATCTGGGAGATGTCACCGTCGCCGACAATGTCATCTTCGGCAATACCGCCGCTGTCGGCGCCGGAGTGGTCATGATCCAGGGGCGGCTCATCAATAACACGATCGTCGCCAACGACACCACGAGCTTCATGGGTGACACGGGTCCGGCCGGGAACGTTTACGTCGTGTTCGATCCAGAGTTGCAGGATTGCCAGGTGAGAAACAACCTCATCTGCAACTCCACTTCCGGCGGGGGTATCTACTGGGAGGGCGCCGATCCGCAGGCGGGCTCCATCGCCTTCAACAACGTCTGGAACAACTTCCCCGGCAACTACAGCAAGTACGATTTCGAAGGCGGCATGGCGCAACTCATTCATGACGGCGCCATCGACATGACGGGCCAGGCCGGGAACATTTCACAGGACCCGCTGTTTGTCAGTGCGATAAACCGCGACTATCATTTGACGCTGGAGTCTCCCTGCATCAACGCCGGTGATACCGATCTGGACGTGCCCGCTGGGGCGCTGGACATTGACGGCGATCCCCGCGTGTACGCCGCCCGGATCGATATCGG
>Ga0272442_10005715_pt1 | contig 16549 bp, 11 predicted proteins | sample SSMForm2O_FD_200262 | JGI IMG/M metagenome (GOLD analysis project Ga0272442, IMG submission 200262) | Marine sediment archaeal communities from Little Sippewissett salt marsh, Falmouth, MA, United States - SSM-Form-2O | ecosystem: Environmental > Aquatic > Marine > Wetlands > Sediment ...
GGCGATGTTGTACGCGCCAATCTTGCAGGACTGAACGCACCCGAAAACGAAACATTCAATATCGGCACGGGAATTGAGACCGATGTAAACAGAATATTTGATCTTATCAACGCAGAAACCGGCGCCAAGGCTAAAGAAGAGCACGGGCCGTCAAAGCCCGGCGAACAGCAGCGCAGTGTCATCAGCGCGGAAAAAGCGCAGTCGGTTCTTGGATGGACCCCTTCTGTCAGCCTCGAAAACGGCATTAAACAGACAGTAGAATTTTTCAAACAGAAAAAACAATGATCATACAGGCCCTGGGCACTTCATCAAGTATACCTGTTGCAGACAGGAACAATTCCAGCCTTCTGGTTCAGACCGGCTCGAATCGGGTACTTCTCGACGCGGGGGATGGAACTGCCCGTCAGCTGGCCCGGTTCGGAATCGACCCTGCGTCAATTCAGGCATGTATTATCACCCATGCCCACATTGACCACTCAGTAGGCCTGTTCAGCCTGCTCTCCTGGATGAAACTGGCAGGCAGGCGAAAAAGCTTTACAGTGTATATGCCGGACTACTTTGCCGGAGCTGTTGAATCTTTTCTGCCGTTTGTCAGGATACAGCCTGAAAAGCTGCCCTATGGCCTGCGTATTCAAGAGCTGCACGAAGGATTTCTGTTTTCTGCTGACAGCACATCCTTTTACGGAGCGGGTAATGACCACCTCAACCCTTTTCCAGAAGAATCCGGGGGCCGGAAATACAGTTTCAGCATTGGTATAGACTCACAGGAGAAAAAGACCATATATACTTCAGACATACAGTCATTCGACCATCTGCACAAAAATGCCCCCGGCTGTGATGTACTTATATGCGAAGCTGCCCACATTTCTTTCAGTGAAATTATTTCGTTCGCACTGCAGCACTCCATACCCAGGGTTGCCCTCACCCATATCCCGCCGGACTTTTCATTCCCCGGCTCAGCCGATGTTGCAGACACGCAGATACAGCTGCTGAATGACGGAGAGACTGTGAGGTTTTAAATGGAAAAGAAAGAGCGTAACACACTGAATTCTCTGGGCATTGTAGGCCGGGCCGATTCATTTGTCAAAGTACTGGAAACAGTCAAACAAGTGGCCCCGCTTCAAATTACAGTGCTGCTCTTCGGCGAAAGCGGTACAGGAAAGGAGATAATCGCTAGAGCCATACATACTCTCAGTGCCAGAGCAGACCACCCCCTTGTCACAGTAAACTGCGGTGCTATACCTGAAGGGCTCCTGGAGAGTGAACTTTTCGGGCATGAAAAAGGGTCCTTTACCGGAGCTTCGGGAAAACGTCAGGGCTATTTTGAGATAGCCCATAACGGCACCCTGTTTCTGGACGAGATCGGCGAGATGCCTCTGCAGACCCAGGTGGGCCTTCTCCGTGTTCTGGAAACCCAGGAGTTCATGCGTGTAGGCGGGACTGCTCCGATAAAAACCGATGTTCGTGTCATTGCGGCCACAAATCAGAATCTTGAAGCACAGGTAACCCGCGGGGAATTCAGAAAAGACCTGTTTTACCGGCTCAACGCTATCACCATTCAGCTTCCGCCTTTGCGTAAACGCAAAGACGATATCCGTCTGCTGGCAGCTCTATTTGCACGTGAAGTATGCGCCAAAAACAATATTCCCTTTACCGGATTTACTGCCGGCGCTTTTGAACTGCTCAGAGAATATCCCTGGCCCGGCAACATCCGGGAACTCAAAAACCTCATTGAACGGGTCATTATCCTGAGCAAAGGAGAAAAAATCGATGCAGACCTGATTGAACCCCATCTGCATACAGCCTTTGATGACTATGACCGCCCCCTTCCAATGATAGTCAATAAATCACCGGACCAGGCCGAAAGAGAGCTCATATACCGGGCCCTTGTTGATCTCAAGCTGGCTGTTGAAGACATACGCAGTTCCATTGGGATTTTGTATCAACAGCCGGTACGAAGTATACCCTACCCTCTTTCCAGAGATGTTCAGGAGGCCCCCTTTGAAGAGCACATACCTGCCCGTGAACCTGATGAAACCAGTCTCAATCTGCGGGAGATGGAAAAAAGGGTCATTGCAAAAGCCCTGGAAGCATACAGCGGCAACCGCCGGAAAGCTGCAGAAGCTTTGGGGATCGGTGAAAGAACCTTATACAGAAAAATCAAGGAGCATAATCTTGAAGAATAGAACAGTTATATTCACATTGCTTGCTGCTGCATGTATATCAGCAGTATCCGGCTGCGGCATATACTCATTTTCAGGTTCAACCATTCCCGGCCATATCCGGACAGTGGCAGTTCCGCTGGTACAGAACAACACGCCCGAATTTGGCGTGGACCAGCAGCTGACAGACGCTCTGATTCTGGCCATATCCAAAGACAATACCCTGAAAATCGCTGATGCGAGAAATGCCGATTCCATACTTAAAGGCACCATTACACAGATCACAGACAGGGCCGGCCAGTATGACACCGAAGAAGTCGCCTCATCGTTTCGTGTAACAATTACTGTTAAAATTTCATTTGAAGATGTTAAAAAACGTAATGTCCTGTGGGAAGAATCATGGTCTCAATGGGGAGACTATGAATCCAGCCGTGATCAGGGGATTGAGGAGGCTTTAACAAAACTTACTACTGATATTGTAAACAGAACTGTTTCAGGTTGGTAATACTTCAGTATATTTCTAGATAAATCGAATAAAAGTACTTGTCATTGGTATAATTTTTTTATACATTTTTTACACCTGCCACTCATTGTTTTACATAGCGCAACAGGTTGACTGATGATAGACAACGATACCATTCAATACCTTGAAGATCAAATCAAGAGTAATCCGAAATCATTGGCATTTGCACGTCTCGCCGGCATGTACCTTGAACAGGGCCGTGTTGATGATGCTGTCAATCTTCTGGAACAGGGTATCCAGACATACCCCAGCTATGTGACAGGGCATTTTATCCTGGCAAAAGCGTATATTGCAAAAAACCAGCGGGAAAAAGCAGAAGAGGCGCTAAAAAAAGTTATCTCACACGATAAGCACTACCTGATGGCTCACAAGCTTCTCGGCGACCTCATGGCCCGCATAGGATGGGAGAACAAGGCAGCCCAGTGCTACCGCGACATTCTGGCCATAGATCCCCTTGATGAAGAGACAGAACAAATGCTGGACACCTTTTCTTTCGCAGTTGAACCTCCTGCAGCGCCGGAGATAACACCGAAGAAGAAAGAACGGGACTGGGTTTCAGGTTCACCGCCGATATTTGAGAAAAGCGCCAAAGTAAGCCGGCATACACAGCAAACGCCCGGTTATCAGACCGGTGATAACAAAACCGGCGGCCAGGAAACCGAACCGGATATTTCCGGTTTTAACCTGGATACCGGTATTGAGCCTGCAAAGAATGATGCAGACACCTCCCGGCCGGACACATCAGTTCCCGGAGAACTGGACCTTTCGGATATAGACCTTGCATCCTTCGCCGCCTCTCGGGATCGTGGTGCCGAAGAAAATGAAAACGGTTTGCCAAGCGGAATGACAGCTACCGGAGAACTGGATCTCTCAGATTTTAATTTTGATTCATCTGCATCAGAACCGCCTTCAAACACTGAAGAACAACGCCGAAACCCAGGAGCTGACGACCCGTCCCTGACTCCTCTGAAGGGATATACCGAAGCAGGTCCATCACCGGAATCACAGGAATTCTTTACAGACACTGCCGGACTGGATGATGCGCCTACCCGGGAAACAGGCCACGGCTCTGCTGATTCTGCACATGATACAGAATCAATCAATGATGAATCAGCTGTGGATTCTGAAGACACAATAGAAGGTGCCGGGCTTCCGCCTGCTGCGGAAGAAGACAAATCAGACGATGATTCTTTTTTTACTGAAGGTTCCTTCCCTGAAAACCAGGACACCTTTGATATTGGATCTGTTGAAGAACAGCCTGCCCCCCATGACACCGGCACACCCGGAACAGATGAAGATTCCTTTGATTCAACTCCGTCGGACATAGACAATCTGGCCGAAATAGCAAAACTTTTCGGTGAAGAGCGGGAAACAACGCCTGACACAGAACTGTTCAGGGAAGATGACGGCACTGGTACGACTCCGGATCTTTCGGAACTCATTATTGAGGAACCCGGCGGCCCGGAACAGGAAAAAGATGAAGAGCCTGTTGATTCAGCACCTGCCGAAAACTCTTCAGCAGAACCTCATGTATTTCTGCCTGCTGAAGATCAGGAAGATACTCCTGCGCCAGACAAAGATAATACTGACACGGGAATCCCCTCCAGCGAGACAGAGGAAAACATAGTGGATACCCGGGAAGGAAACTCCGGTTCAGCGAACTTCGATGGTCATTCATCACAGGGCCCAGCCGGGCAGCCCGAATCAGAAAATAAAGACGAAAAATCAATGAAAATCGTCAGCCCTACTCTGGGCGAAATATACAGCGCACAGGGCCAGTATAAAAAAGCCATTCAGGTTTACCAGAAACTCATAGATAAAAATCCCGAAACCCGGGACCGGTATACCCAAAAGATACGTGAATTGGAACAAAAGCTGGAAGATAACGAATAAGACCGTTTCTTCCGTTCTCACATATTCACATACAGGTATCGCCATACTACTGTAAATAGATCCTGCACATCACAGGGGAGAGGAACTATGAAACAGCACGGGTATATCTCTGCCATTACATTTATGCTGGCTGTTCTGATTTGCGCTGGAACGGTAGCCGCTGCCAGCCCCAGAAACGCCTCCTACCGTATAACTGTTTCCCTGGATATTGAAAATAAACAGCTCACGGGCAATGAAACTATCACCTGGAAAAACATAACCGGAAAGCCTGCGTCAGAACTGTGTTTTCATCTATATATGAACGCGTTCCGGAATAACTATTCCACCTTTATCAAAGAGATGGGCGGCAAAGCCCGGCTTCTTGAAAAGAACGGCCAGTGGGGATGGGTCGATATTACAAAAATTTCCGTGAGCAATACCGGGGATATCACAGACCGGCTGCAGTTCATTCAGCCCGATGACAACAACATGTATGACCGTACTGTGGCCATGCTGCCTCTTCCCTTTACAGTCCAGCCCGGCCAGTCCATTGATATCAATATTGATTTTACAACCAGGCTTCCCGCAATTCTTGCACGGACCGGGTATTATAAAGATTTCTTCATGATCGCCCAGTGGTTCCCTAAACTCGGTGTGTTTGAAGAAAACGGACAATGGAATTGTCATCAGTTTCACCGCCATACCGAATTCTATGCCGACTACGGAATGTATACCGTAAACATTACCCTGCCTGATAATTACAGAGTTGAAGGCACAGGAAAAGCAATCGCTGAAAAGACTGAACACGGCCTGAGAACAGTTACCATGTATGCTGAAGATGTCCATGATTTCGCCTGGACAGCATATACCGGTTTTCTGCTAAGAGAAGAACCATATCACAATACTGTTATCCGCCTTGTGTATGAAAAAGACCACGAATCCAGCGCTGACCGGACTATTGACGCAGTGAAACACGCTCTGGACTTTTTCAATGAATGGGCAGGCCCCTATGAGTACAGCACTATTACAGTGCTTCATCCTCCCACAGGAGCCATGCGCGCTGCAGGAATGGAATATCCTCAGTTTATCACAGCCGGCACTGTTTGGAAGGTGCCTGAAAACATCCGTTTTACTGAAATGGTGACTATCCATGAATTCGGGCATCAATACTGGTACGGCATGGTTGGAAATAATGAATTTGAGGAAGCATGGCTCGACGAGGGAATAAACAGCTATTTTGAAGCAAAAATAATGGACACTTTTTACGGCAGCAAAGGGTCTCTTCTTGATACGCGCAAGATAAAAATTGGAGAGCTCTATTCTGCCCGCACCTCATACATCGATAAAACACGCCGGGACAGAACCCTTCGCAATGCGTGGACATTTCAGGGTGGAGGCTACTCCTCATTCTCCTATAAAAAGCCTGTTCTCATGTTTAAAACCCTCGAGAACCTGGTCGGCAGCCGGGTAATGAAACAGATATTCCGTACCTATTTTGAACGCTGGAAATTCCGCCATCCCCATACCAGTGATTTCATTGCTGTAGTCAATGAAGTCACCGGACAGGACTATTCGGGTTTTTTCAGACAGTTCCTGTCTACATCCCTTGAGCTGGACTACTGCGTTGCTTCAGTTTCATCAAAAAAAGTGCCTGAACCCGAAGGAGTGTTTGACACGGCATCAGAACAAGCGGCTGAACAGCACACCGGGCTCTTTCACACAAAAGTACGGGTTTTCCGCAAAGGCGAAGCGGTTATGCCTGTGGATGTTCTTCTTGTGTTTGAAGGCAGCGATTCTCTCCGGTATGTGTGGGACGGTAAAGAACGGTGGAAAACATATGTTGAAGTTTCTGACAGAAAACTTGTGTCTGCCGCTGTTGACCCCGAATATAAAATTGTACTCGATGCAAACTTCACCAACAACTCCATGAGTATCAACCCCCGGAAGAACGCCTTGACATACTTTTTCAGCAGTTTTCTTTCTGTATATCAGTCTATGCTGCTATGTATAACCGGTATCTTATAACCTAATGAGGCTATGATGGTTTTTAAAATTTTCTTCCAGTCAATTCGCAAACTCCTGAGTCAGTGGAAACTATGGCTGGCCGTGTACTTGTTTATATCAGTACTGGCCCTGCTTGCAGCAGTTCCTGTTTCTAAAGCATTCGCGAATTTTGCCGGCACAAGTGATCTGGCTGCATCTATCACATCAGGGAATCTTACTGAAACGCCTCTGTTTGAATTTTCCGTATTTCACAGGGACTGCATCTCTCAATTGTTCACGATTCTGCCAATCCTTATTGGGCTTACCATACTCTTCTACCTCTTTTTCAAAGGCGGTTTTATTGCAGCCTGCCTGAAAAAAGACTGCACACTGCCTGCACCTGAATTCCTGAGAATATCTGCCGTAAAATTTCCGGGACTCTTTCTCATTGCAGCGTCATCTCTGGTTTTTGTCATTCCGGTGCTGCTTTTGAACCTGCCCCTATCCGCCCTGTGCAGATGGATTTCAGGAGATTCAGAACCATTGTTTGCTCTTATGTTCATTCTCCGGGCAGTTCTTCTTCTTTTTATCTTCATTACCATAAAAGCAGCCTTTGATTTCGCACAGATTTCATCAGTGTACAAGAAGGGCATCAAGACATTCTCCGCAGTAAAAAACGGATGGATAATATTTTTCCGGTATCCATTTAAAATTTTCGGTTTGATATTCATTGCCCTGGCTGCAGGTATAGCTGTTACTCTTATATACAGCAGTATATCAAGAGTCCTCAATATGGAAACAGCCATTGGGACTGTAGCTCATATCCTGCTGCTGCAGGCTGTTCTGTTCATACGCACAGGCATCATCCTTGCGTTTACCTGCTCTGAGGCGGGGCTTTTTTCAGAGTACGAAGTTCCTCTGCTCAAATGGTGGTATGACGGCAGGAGCCAGCAGGGAATATCTGAATAGCTTATTGTTCCGGCATCGGGCTATCATTAAAAGAAGACTCGAATACCAGGGAATGTTTTGTATCGATACCGTATGATGAAGAAAAAAACAACATGCGGTTCTGCCTTGAACCGGTTTCAGTAAGGCTCTTATGAGCTTCCGGCCATCAGGCGGAGCGCCGGCATAAAAAAAATATGCAGGGAATAAAAAAACCGTTCCCTGCATATGCTGTATACAGTACTGATTATCTGGCCTGCTCGTCCAGTATCTCCTCTATCTCATCCATTACTTTGTTTACTGCTTTTATGGTGAGGTCAAAGGGCTCCGATGTTGTCATATCCACACCTGCGACCTTTAATACATCAATGGGATACAGGGAACTGCCTGATGACAGGAATTTGATAACGCGGCCTACCGCGCCTTTTTCGCCGTCAATCACTTTCTGTGCCAAAGCAGTGGAAGCTGTAAAAGATGTTGCATATTGGTACACATAAAAATTATAGTAAAAATGCGGTATGTAGGCCCATTCCACCCCTACCATGGGATCGATAAAGCATACTCCTTTGTCATGGCCGTAATATTTCTTTAGTATATCGGTATACATACCGGTCAGCACATCACCGGTAAGAGGCTCCCCTTTTTCCGCTTTCTGATGTATTTTCAGCTCAAATTCGGCGAACTGCGTCTGCCTGAACAGGGTTCCTTTAACACCATCAAGATACTCCATGAGCAGAGAAAGCCGGGTGTTCCTATCTTTTATTCTGCCGAGCATCGTATCCATAAGCAGCGCTTCATTGAATGTTGAAGCTACTTCTGCCACAAAAATCGAATAATCGGCAGTAGGATAGGGTTGATACTTGTTGGAAAAATAGGTGTGCATCGAATGCCCCATCTCATGGGCCAGCGTACTCACATCATTATACTTTCCATTGTAGTTCAGCAGCATATAGGGATGAATATCATATCCGCCATCGTTGCTGTATGCGCCCGACCGTTTTCCCGGCGTCGGATACACATCAATCCAGCGCTTTTCAAAGGCCTGTTTTACAACAGAGACATATTCTTCACCCATGGGCTTCAGAGTCTGTACAACAATATCTCTTGCCTGGTCATAGTCAAACTCCAGGTCAACACCTTCTACCGTAGGAGCGTACAGATCATAATAGTGCAGTGTGTCTACTTTGAGCAGCCGTTTCTTTATGCGCAGATACCTGTGAAATGTATCCAGGTTTCTGGTTACATTATCAATAAGCGAAGTATACACTGTCACCGGAATATTGTTAACATCGAGGGCCGCATGCAGGGAAGATTCATATCCCCGTGATTTCGCGTAGAAGATGTCCTTCTTGACATTCGTATACAGTCCTGAACCGAAAGTAGACTTAAACCGGCTGAAATTCTGCCAGAAAGAAGTAAATACCGCGATACGGTCATCCCGGTTCGGTACCGCTCTGAAACGGCCGTACCCTGCCTGGTCAAGCCTGACTACTGAACCGTCATGCAGTTTCACTTCCGGATACGGCATTTCGGCATTGGAAAAAACCGAATATATGGTATAAGGCCCCTCTGTGACCATACCCGAAAGCGCAAGAATACGCTCCTCTTTTTCTGAAAGTTTGTGCTGCCTCCGGCGGAAAATATCACCCAGGTACATAGCATAGGGCGCCAGGTCCGGTTCTTGGGCAATAAATGTGTCAATAATTTTTCTATCAGCACCTGCTATTTCCGATTCAATAAAGGCTGCTTTTGCACCATAGTCTGTTGCCAGCTGGGATATCTCCTGCCGCATGGCCAGATATGCTGACACTCTTGTATCCTCGTCAGAATGCATGGAAGCGTAGGAATAGAGTTTTGTCAGTTCCCGGTTCATCCAGCTTTCAAATTTCAGGCATTCAAGCAGGGTGCCGGCTGATGATGCGAGCCTGCCTTTGAATGTTTCAATTGTATGCATACGAGCGCTCACTTGGTCTTTGGCCGCCCTCCATGCAGCATCATCTTCATAAATATCACTGAGGTCCCAGGTCTGCGCCTTCGGCACTTCATCCCTGGGCCTGGTCTGTGAAATCACATTTGCACCAGTCATAAGCACACATGAAAGTAACACCATAATACCACCTGTTCGTTTAACCATTACACCTCCTGAATGTACTTTATTCATCAAATTCGGAGTGTAATATCTCAAAATTATCTGATAAAAACAAGCCAATTTTGAGACTGGTTAACATGTCAGTGCCATATGAACGAAATCTGGGAGGAAAAATGGAAATTAAATCGTCAACACAGGCCCTTATGTAGATTCAAGAAATGTAATGACCCCGGACGGCCTGTTTGGCGGCATAGGCGACGGAGGGCCTTTTCTTTTTGATTGTGTCTTGCATGTGTCTTGTTGCGGCCCGCACATTGGCCCGGTTTCATTGGCGTCAGAAGTACTGCTGAATAACGATATGGTTGTCTTGGTAATACCGAACCGCTGCCTGAGGCTGCGTTTACTGTTTTCTGTGAATGATGTATCAGGAGAAAACCTGAACGGTCCGGGAATAACACGAATAGTAACCGTATGGCCTGTGTGCTGCTGGGCAATCGAATATGCCGTGGGAAGGCCCAGGAATATTCCGGCAGCCAGCACAAGAAAACCTCTCTTCATAACCTCCTCCTGTCTATGATCCCGGCATTACCCGGCTTCCTCCGCAAAACAGCAAGTTTGATGATTATGAGCAGGTACAGCCATTAACCTGATGTCAATTTACAACTACCTGAATGCGTTGTGCCCTGATTGGCAGGTTAAATCGTGCGGAAATGTTGCGCAATTGTCATAATTATATGTAAGTATTCACATTTTTTTCATTAATGTCAAGACTTTTCTATTCCTTATATGGTCACCCGCGGAAGCCCGGCAGATACAAATACAATAACACCGGGTACTGCATCAGCCCAGAGCCGGTGCATAACTATGTATTCTAACGGGGCCCATACTGTCTATTTATTGGAATGAAACGCGGGAGCAGGAAATGTCAAAACACTTGCATCTTTTGTTTTTCTGTTTTACATTTTCAACGCTTTACCGTTCAAAACAATATTGATGATTGTGGAGGAATTGTGAAAACTGCTGACATTGCACCTGTAATCGCCCGTGAAACATCCCTGCCGGAACACAGTGTTGCCAAAACCATTGCGCTCCTTGATGAAGGCAACACTGTCCCGTTTATTGCCCGATACAGAAAAGAAGTGACAGGAAGTCTTGACGAAGACCAGATACGGGATGTTCAAACCAGGGCTCTCTATTTACGCAACCTTATCGAACGCAAAGAGACCGTACTGAAATCGATTAGAGAACAGGGCAAACTCACTGATGAGCTGAGAAAGAAAATCGAGGCAGCCGGTAAACTCCAGGAAGTGGAAGATCTTTACCTCCCCTATAAACCCAAACGGCGCACCAGGGCGACCATAGCCAAAGAAAAGGGACTCGAGCCCCTTGCCGAACTTATTCTTGAGCAGAAGACTCTGTCCGGCGACCCGGAAGCCATAGCAGAAGATTACATCAATTCTGAAAAAGGCGTGGACACCGCCATAGGCGCTCTTGTGGGAGCCCAGGATATCATTGCCGAGATAATCAGTGAAACTGCTGAAATCCGTCAGACGTTGCGTAACACTCTTATTAAAAACGGCACTTTGTGCGCCAAAGCCAGAACCGATGAGGCCCTGCAGAAATATGACATATACAAAGAATTCAAAGAACCGGTACAATCTGTCCCTCCCCACCGGGTGCTGGCATTGAACCGCGGTGAAAAAGAAAATATGCTGAAAGTGTGGATCGATATTGATGAAGAGGCCATGACCGGCATTATCCGCAGCCGGGTTATCACTGACAGCAATTCCGTATTCAACCAGCATCTGGAATCTGCCGTACAGGATTCATATAAACGGCTCATCTTTCCATCGATTGAAAGAGATGTCAGAAAAGAGCTCCGGCAGAAGGCAGACACCCATGCTATTGATGTATTCGCAAAAAACCTGAAATCCCTGCTTCTCATCCCTCCTATCAGGCAGAAAACCATCATGGGTATAGACCCGGGGTTCAGGACCGGATGCAAGGTCGCGGTTATTGACAAGACCGGGAAATACATTGCCGGCGATGTTATCTATCCCCATGCTCCGCAAAACCGCTGGGACAGAGCTAAAGAGATACTGTTAGCAGCTGCAGAAAAATATAATGTTGACATCATAGCCATAGGAAACGGCACTGCCAGCAGGGAGACAGAGAAGCTGGCAGCTGAAGTCATTGCCGCATCAGGCCGCAATATGTACTATACCATCGTGAATGAGGCCGGTGCATCAGTATACTCGGCATCTGCTGTAGCCAAAGAAGAATTCCCCGAACTGGAAGCGTCCATGCGCGGCAACATCTCAATTGCCCGGCGCCTGCTCGACCCCCTGGCTGAACTTGTGAAGATCACTCCCCGATCCATCGGCGTCGGTATGTACCAGCACGATGTCAATCAGGCCGACCTTGAGAAAAGCCTCGATTCCGTTGTAGAATCATGCGTGAACATGGTGGGCGTCGATGTGAACACCGCGTCATCATCGCTGCTGCAGTATACAGCCGGAATCAATAAGAATGTGGCGAAAAATATCGTAGAGTACCGGGATTCCAGGGGTGAATTCTCCTCCAGGGAACAGCTGCATGAAATATCGGGACTGGGTGATCATGTTTTTCTGCAGGCAGCAGGATTCCTTCGCATCCCCGAAGCTGAAAATTTCTTTGACACCACAGCAGTTCACCCTGAATCATACCAGGCAGCAGAAAAGCTGCTGGAAACACTGAATCTTTCTATTGACCAAATACGTCAGAACGGCGCCGTTGTATCAGAGACGATTAAAACCACAAAACAGACAATCTCGGACCTGGCTCCGGTCTGCCAATGCGGAGAAGAGACTCTTATCGATATTATTGACAGCCTGGAAAAGCCCGGCAGGGACCCCAGGGACACCATGGACAAGCCTGTGCTGCGAAGTGACGTACTTTCCATGGATGACCTGTATGAGGGCATGGTTCTGAAAGGCACCGTGCGGAATGTAGTTGATTTCGGAGCTTTTGTAGATATCGGAGTTAAACAGGACGGGCTGGTTCATGCCAGCAAGCTTGCACGGCGTTTTGTTAAAAACCCTTCAGATGTTGTATCTGTCGGTGATATAATAGACGTTGAGGTTCTCTCAATAGACAGAGAAAGAAGCCGTATTGGTTTGAAACGGCTGGAGAGCTGAAGAGGTACATTTTCAGGAGGAATACAGCCGGCATGTATTCGGAGCAGGCTGAAAGCACAGACAGGCCGCAGCTTTACCTGCTGATTTTGAAGAGCATGTCACCCATCTGAATGGAAAATCCTTCAATCCGGTCAATAAATTTTACTGCGGCCAGATGCGGTTCAACACGTATTACACTGACAGTTCCGATCTTGAGCAGTGCCCTGCCCCCTGTTCCGGCATCAGCCTGTTCCCTGTACAGATGGAACCTGGTACCTGTTGTAATCCCGTCATCATTGCCCAGGTTTATCAGGCCCAGCTCCGGATGATCCGTTACTATCTTCACGATACGGCAGTCGGGCACGTCAAGTACCGATGCAGAACCGCCCGAAATCCCACGGGATCCGTGGAAATAGTAATCAAAGGGCGCCAGAGTGAGAGTAAACGAAAGCCTGTGCATAGCAGCCTGGTCAATAGGATCTGTACCAAAGGAATAGTTAGTCTCAAAGTTGAACGTCCGGGTGGGTACAGTAAAAAAGCCTCCGGCCCGAAAACCCTGGGTATCAATACCTGACCTCAGTCCGATTCCAGGAAACACCTCCCATTCCATGCCGCCGTGCAGTACGCTGCCGAAGGCTCTGCCGTATTCGACATCACAGGTGAAAGTAACAGGGAAATCAAAGGGTGCAGCAGCGAATCCTCCCCGGAATGTCACCGGAAATGTCTCCGTGAGTCCGCTGCCTGTATTCCACTGCACACGTGTTCCCATATTCTGCACTACAGCGCCCACAGACAGGCTTTCAAACGGTTTTATCAGCAGTCCCGCATCAAAACCGTACCCTGTTGATTTGAACTGCGACAGGCTGTGTACGAGATATTTGGCTGTAATGCCGGCGTACAGCCAATCGGATACAGGTACACCAAAAGACAGAAGATAGGCACTTTCGGCATTATCAAATGTTTGCGAGATTCTCCCCAGCATGTCACGCCCTTCTATACCGCCTACGCCCAGTCTAATCCAGCTTACGCCGAATGTACCTCCCCACCGGGCCGGGACCGTAACAGCCGCATAGGAAAAGGCTCTCTCCATGGACAGGAACTGGTATGACGCCACAGCCTGGGTCAGGTCCAGCTGTCCGATTCCCGCCGGATTCCAGTAGCAGCCCGTCGCATCATCTGCAAGGCCGGTAAATGCTCTTCCCATTGCAAAAGCCCTGGCGCCTACACCTATACGCAGATACGCGCCGGGCAGGCCCGCACCCTTTTCCTGGCTGTAACCGGGCTGAACCGCAAGTATGAGACAGAGGCACATGATACCATAAGCTGTCCGTGAGAATGTGAACGTTCCTGGCCTTTTCATCGTATCACTGCGATCTTTCTGATTTTTCTCTGACTGCCCGGGCCCTGCAGAACACAAAAATAAACATTGTTAGCGACAAACGCGCCTGTCCTGTCACGGCCGTCCCACACTGTCTGATAAAACACACCGGGGCTGCATTGCTTATCCGCATGGGGCACCGCGACCACATGGCCGGCCACATCGGTTATGGTCAGGGTATAAGTGCCCTGCTGTGCTGCTGTATACCGGATATAGGTAACTGATTCAGCGGGGTTGAATGGATTGGGATAGTTATACAGCACCTGCTTTTCAGAACTGCTGTTCTGCTCATCAACAGGCCTGAATACAGCAAGCTGCATGTATGACAGAACTTCCGCTGTATAAGAGACCGTACTTTCAACAGCATTATACTCCTCTGCATCGGCCTCCTGCCACATACCGGTCTCGGGTATAAAGGTCATGAGATGTAAATGTGATGGATCATGGGCACCGCAGGCATTCAGCAGCGAATCGGAGACATGGACACGCACGCCAAATCCGCCGGCAGGTGCATATCCAAAGGGAGTAAAACACAAAGCAGTACCTGCAGGCCGGAGCGAATCAGGAAGCTGCGGCGGATTGAGCGTTTCAAATACATATATGGAATCCGTATCCTGGCCGTTCTCATGAAACAGTATACTCAAAGGAGTAAATCCCGGCCGTACTTCCATGCTGGCTGATACGGGGAATGCAGCGGCGGCTCCAACTGCTGTATTTCCTGTGACAAATGTGTAGGCATCTGTAATGCTGCGGGGATTAATGTTACGGCTGCTCTGCGCTGATACTGATATGTGTACAGCCTCTCCCTGCTGAAAAGGTGTTTCCGGCGTGTAAACAGCCGTATACCCGTCAGCAACAGGTTGTATTCGCACATACCCCGGCACCAGGCTGCTGCCGTTTTGTATGACCGGATCATCATTAACAGACATTTGAATCGTAGACAGGTCAACGCCGTACAGCTGATCAATGATATTGACATGAAGGGGGATATTTACAGGGACAGACCTGAATCCATCGGCAGGATAGGTTCGCATATGCAGAGGCAGCGCCGACAACTCGGCGAAATACCCTGTTACCAGAGTATCTCCGGTAATAAAAAATTCAGCAATCCTGCTGGTATCCAGCATAGCATTGCCCCAGTGAACAAACTTGTATCCAAAGGCCGGCTCAGCTTTTAACAATACATTCAGGCCATAAGGGATACGGTTAGTGTCAGGTGTAACATGGATAGTTCCCCATGCTTCATCGGGCAGGACTTTTGTATCAATAGACACAATTCCCGGCTGGTTCAACTCAATTCGCCTGACCGTCCAGTTCCATACCGAACTTCCCCTGCGAATGATTGCTTCTTCCTTATTGATAAAAAAGCGTATGGTGTCACCCGGTTCTGCGCCTTCGTCTATACCGTTATCAATTTTCTTTGAATCACCGAATATGGAGAAACTGAATCCGTTTGTATTTTCCTGGTCAAAATAAAAGGCATTAGTCACACCGCATACTACACCATCGGGGTCCATGGCGGTAATAATATCTCCCTGCTGCAGAGGATAGCCGTGGAAAAAACTTCTGCTGCTCCACACCTCCATATACACATCCGACCTGTAGAATTCCGGTGTTTTTTCAAGCACAACCGTATCGGGGATATCCCCATGACTGAACACAGCAGGATAATGCCACTGTGAATACACGCGCATATCATAAGGATCTTCAAGTCCCTGAACATCAACAGAACCGGTGGAGTCCTGTTCCAGCACCAGCCTGACTCTTCCGTCAGGGTATGAGTTCCAGATTTCTATTCCGGCACGGCAAGTGCTGTCTGTATCGCTTCTTACAGCCACCCTGGTCTGGGCCGATACAGTAGTGAACAGCATGGCGCATAACAATGCCGCTGCATAACAGACGAACCTGAAAACTCCTTTTGCCTGCTTTCTTTTATATGCCAATATTTCCACTTTACAGATCTTTCGCATCATCCATTCGCGATCCCGGTACATGTTCTGCTGCCTCGCCCTCGCGCCGGGTTCCTTCTGCCTGTTCATGTGATGAATGTCCCTGCAGCCGGGGATACTGCCTTCTCAGCCCCAATCGTCCCGGCCGTGCATCCAAGCCGGACTTTTTTGACTATAAAGCCTCCCGCTTGCATTATTAACGGGAGGCTTTATGTAATTTACAGAAAAACGTTCTACTGCAGGAACATAACTTTCCTGGCTGTAGCGAATCCTCCCGCGCTCATGCGGACAATATACATACCTGAACCCACAATGGAACCGTCGTTTCTGCTTCCGTCCCACTTCACATTAAACGTACCGGCCTTGTGTTCTTTCGCGATCAGGGTTTTTACTTCCTGACCCACAGTATTGTACACTGTTATAGTCACAAACGCGTCTTTTGGAATAGTATACCGTATCGTTGTGCTCGGGTTGAAAGGATTCGGATAATTCT
>Ga0272442_10005716_pt1 | contig 16547 bp, 14 predicted proteins | sample SSMForm2O_FD_200262 | JGI IMG/M metagenome (GOLD analysis project Ga0272442, IMG submission 200262) | Marine sediment archaeal communities from Little Sippewissett salt marsh, Falmouth, MA, United States - SSM-Form-2O | ecosystem: Environmental > Aquatic > Marine > Wetlands > Sediment ...
CATGTCGGGGCTGAAGGGCCACCGGAGCGTCGGCGGGCTGCGGGCGTCGCTCTACAACGCGTTCCCGATCGAGGGCTGCCGGACGCTGGCGACGTTCATGAAGGACTTCGAGGCCAAAAACGGCTAACCAGCCACGATTGCGGGAAAGTCATCAACCCGCGCCGGTTCCGGCGCGGGTTGTTCTTTGGCGGGTCAACCATCGGCGCGCTGCGCCTCCTCCAAGTCCCGTGCGCCGGCGCGGTCAACCGGGGAGCGCGGCGAAGATCACACCTTGGCGTCCTGCTCCTGCATGAGCTGCTCGTCGAGCCCGATCTTTGATTTGCCCGGCCGACGGCGGATGACGCGCTGGAAGAACATGTTGTTCGGCACCTGGATCAGTGTGCCGTCCTCGGACCGGAGCGTGGTGAAGATCATGTTGAAGTTGACGACCTTGCCCTTGATGTCGTCCGGCGGCAGTTCGATCTGATCGCCGACGCGGAAGGGGCGCATGATGAGGATGATCAGGGAGCAGAGCCCGTTGCTCATCACGCTCCAGACGGCGACGAAGCCGATGGCGATCATGGCGGCGACGGCGGTGAAGGCGGTCCAGGCGTTCTCGAGCAGCCCGAACGCCTGCAACACGAGGGCGAGGGCGGCGAGCGCGACGATCCAGCGCAGGATGCGCCGGATCACGATCACCAGCGGCGCGGGGAGCTTCCCGTGGGCATGCATCGCCTTCAACGCGCGAAGTACCAGCAGGTACACCAGCCACACGAGGATGAGCATGACGGCGGCGATCACGAACTGCGCGGTCAGCGGCTTTGCATACTCGACGATTCGTTCAAGGTACTGCATGAGAATGTCCTCACTCGGTTCGGGGCGGGCATCCCCGCCGCCGGTCGAATCCCAGCGCGTTGTATCCAAAGGCGGGAAAAAGTTCCAGTCCCCCCCCGGATGCGCCACCTCATCGGGGCAGGGAAGGATGGGCTACGGGAGGTCGGCGGGCATGGCGGCGCCGGGCGGCGCGCGATACAATCGGACTCGTGAATCCGGCATGCGGCGCGCGCGGCCGCGGCCGATCCCCTCTTTCACCCAAGAAACGCGAAGGCGAAAAGCAATGGCGATCCTGTTGACGAAACCCGACGTGATGCAGGTGCTGGACATGAAGAGCACCATGGAGATCGTGGAGAAGGCGTTCGCGGAGCTCCAGACGGGCTCGGCGGTGATGCCGGCCCGCACGCCGATCCAGGTGCCCGACCATCACGGCCTGGCGTTGTTCATGCCCGCGCTGATCAAGGACATGGGCGCGTTGGGCGCCAAGATCGTGACGGTGTATCCGGAGAACCCGTCGAAGTACGACATGCCGACGGTGCTCGGCGTGATCGCGCTGCTGGATGACAAGACGGGGGAGCCGATCGCGATCATGGACGGCGGGTTCCTGACGGCGATGCGCACGGGGAGCGTGAGTGGGATCGCCACGAAGTACATGGCCAACAAGGATGCGAAGATCGGCGCGATCCTGGGCAGCGGGGTGCAGGCAAAGACGCAGGTGTGGGCGATGTGCGAGGCGCACCGTTTCGAGAAGATCTTCGTCTTTTCAATCGATCCGCCCGAGCAGATCGACGCGTTCTGCGCGGAGATGGGTCAGAAGCACGGCCTGCCGTTCCAGCGCGCCGCGTCGGCCGAGGCGGCGGTGCGCGAGGCGGATGTGCTGACGCTCGCCACCAGCGCGGCCGAGCCGATCATTGATTACGACTGGCTGAAGAAGGGCTGCCACATCAACGGCATCGGCTCCCACGCCCCGCACATGCGCGAGCTTGACGAGAAGACGGTGTGCCACGCCCGGATCATCGCCGACCAGAAGGAAGCGTGCCTGGCCGAGTCCGGCGACTTCATCATCCCGATGAAGGAGGGCAAGTGGAAGGAATCGATGATCGTCGGCGATCTCGGCGCGGTGGTGACCGGCGAAGTGAAGGGCCGCACGAGTGAGGAGGAGATCACGCTGTTCAAGAGCAACGGGCTGGCGATTCAGGACATGTCAACCGCCTACGCGGTGTATATGAAGGCGAAGGAGTTGGGCGTCGGTGCGGAGTTCAGCTTCTCGGCGTGAGGTTATCGGACGCGCGTGTCTCGCCGAAGGGTGGGGTGACACGCACGGCCCGCCGACGGGAGAGGGCAACGGATCGGCGCGCCCCTCCTTCAGCCGTAGGATTCAGCCATGAGCCAGGCGGCCACCGGACCCGAATCAGACGTATTGGCATCGGTTGCGGGGGAGATCGACGAGTATCTGACCCGCGTTTTGCGAGGCCGCGGGATGCCGGGAATGCTGGAAGAGGCGGTCTGCTACACCGTGCTGGCGCACGGCAAGCGGCTGCGTCCGGCGCTGGTGGTGTTGTGCTGCCAAGCCGTGGAAGGCCGGCGGGAGCAGGCGATGGCGCCGGCAGCCTCGATCGAGCTGATCCACAGTTTCAGCCTGGTCCACGATGATCTGCCGGCAATGGACGACGATGACATGCGGCGGGGACAGCCGACGCTCCACAAGCATGCCGGCGAGGCCATGGCGATCCTGGCCGGCGACGCGATGATGTCGATCGCCTTCGAGCTGATCGCGGCCTCGACCCTCCCCGCCGAGCGGGTCGGCCGGCTCTGTCGTGAACTGGCCTCGGCAACCAGTGCAATGATCGACGGGCAGGTATATGACACGCTCGGAGGCTTCCCGGACCGGCTGTCCGAAGAGCAGCGTCTGGGGCTGATCCACCGGAACAAGACCGGGGCGTTGCTGCGGGCCGCCTGCAGGATGGGAGGGGTCTGCGGGGGGGCCGGCGAGCGGCAACTGCTTCACCTGACGGAGTACGGCGAGGCGATCGGGCTGATGTTCCAGATCGTCGACGATCTGCTGGATGTGACCGAGTCGACCGAACACATCGGCAAAACCGCGGGTAAGGATCTCCCGGCGGGCAAACTGACCTACCCGGGCGTGCTGGGCATCGAGCGGTCCCGGCGGGACATCGAACGGCTGCGGGCCGAGGCGCACGTGGCGCTGGAGGGGCTGGGCGATACGGCGGCGGTGCTCGGGCGCCTCTGCGACGACATGGCGGTGCGTACGAAGTGAAACTAGACTATGCAACATGGCCCGGCTGGCCGGCGCGGTCGACCGCCGCGAGTTGGACATCGCGGGAGTGGAACTCCCAAAGAGTCAGGAGAAGCGTTAAGTCCCTGACATCACCGCGCTTAGCGCGTCTACACCAGGGAGAACGGCAATGGAAATAAAGCTCCTTCCGACAATCAAGGGTCCATCCGATCTGAAGGCGCTGCCGATTGAAAAGCTGCCCGAGTTGGCCGCGGAGATGCGGGAGGCGATCTGCAAGCAGGTCAGCCGCAGCGGGGGGCACTTGGCCCCGAACCTGGGCGTGGTCGACCTGACGATCGCGTTGCACTACGTGTTCGATTTCGCCCACGACCGGCTGCTGTTTGACGTGGGGCACCAGTGCTATCCACACAAGCTGCTCACGGGCCGATGCGCGATGTTTCCCCGGCTGCGCCAGCGTGACGGCATGGCGGGCTTCCCCGATCCGCGGGAGAGCGAATACGACCTGTTCTCGGTCGGTCACGCGGGCACGGGCATCTCGACGGCGGTGGGAATGGCGCGGGGCGATTCGCTGCGGGGCGAGGCGTTCGACCCCGAGAGGCAACCGCACGGGCGTCGGGTCGTGGCGCTGGTCGGCGACGCAAGCATTGTCAACGGGGTGGCGATGGAGGGCATGAACAACGCGGGCACGCTGCGCCGCCAGTTTCTCGTCGTGCTCAATGACAACGGCATGTCGATCGCAAAGCCCCAGGGGGCGGTCGCGTCATACTTTGACCGCGTGCGGATCAATCCGGCGTACCGCAAAGCCAAGAAGGCCGCCAAGGGCGTTGTCTCTCAGATCCCGGGAGGGTCGATCATCGGGGACATGTATCATCGGCTGGGGGAGATCGCCAAGGATGCCATCAGCGAGGACACGTGGTTCGAGCGATTCGGTTTGCTGACGGTCGGCCCGATCGACGGGCATGATCTCCGGTCGCTGATCGACATCTTGCTGGAGGCGAAGGACGTTGATCGGCCGTTGCTGCTGCATGTGAACACGATCAAGGGGAAGGGCTACGAGTTTGCGGAGGGTGACGCGACGACGTTCCATTCGCCCAAGCCGTTCAAAGTCGAGGGTTCCCACGTAGAGTTGCAGAGCGGGGGACGGAGCTTCACGAGCGCATTTGCCGACGCGATGCTCGACGTGATGCGCCGCGACGATCAGGTTGTGGGGTGCACCGCGGCGATGCCAGACGGCACGGGGCTGAAGAAGGTGATGCGCGAGTTCCCGGATCGGACGTGGGACACGGGCATCTGCGAAGCGCACACGATGGACATGATGGCGGGCCTGGCCAAGACGGGATGGAAGCCGTTCTTCGCGGTGTATTCGACGTTTCTCCAGCGGGCGTTCGACCAGGCGTTCCAGGAGGTGGCCTTACAGGGACTGCCGGTGCGGCTGTGCCTGGATCGCGCGGGGCTGGTGGGGGGCGACGGAGCGGTGCATCACGGCTTCTGCGACATCAGCATGTTGCGGGTCTTCCCGAACGCGGTGCTGATGGCGGCGATGGACGAGCCGAGTCTGAACGCGGCGCTGGAATTCATGCGCACGTATGAGAACGGCCTGAGTGCGGTGCGCTACCCGCGCGACACCGTCAGCGACAGGCTCGTTGACCGGGATTGTCCGCCGTTTCAGTTGGGCAAGGCGCGGGCGCTGCTCGAGCACGACGCGCCGGATGCGGCGCTGCTCGCCTACGGCACCATGGGGATCAGCGCCATGGAGGCGGTGGAGATCCTGAACGGCGAATACAAGATCGACGTCTACGATGCACGCTTCGCAAAGCCGGTGGATGTCGGCCTGTTGCGGATGCTGATCGATCGCGACATTCCGATCGTGACGCTCGAAGATCACGGGATCGAAGGCGGGTTCGGCTCGTGCGTGATCGACGCGTGCAACGAGCACGGGCTCGATGCGCGGCGGATCACCCGGATGGGCATCCCCTGCCGGTGGATCTACCAGGGCTCGCGCAGCGGACAACTGGAGGAGGCGGGACTCGATCCGGCCTCGATCGCGCGAACGGTGCGACGGGTGCTGGACGAGCAACACGGGACGCCGATCGAGACCACGGTGATTGCGGCAGGCAAGCGGGTGAAGACGACGGTGCGGTAGCATATCGAGGGCGCGCGACGCGCTTGGATTGCCGGACGCTTCAAGCCCGGGGATGGCCGTCCCCGGGCTTTCGCGCGCAGATGGGGCGATTACCCCCCTGCCCTCGCGGATCTGGGTCATCGGGCACTGCGGCTCGGGAACAAGATTGATCGCACACATGCCGGCGGGCGGAGTGCCTGCGCGTCAAGGCGACGCACCTCGATAAGATTCGCTGGAAGCCCGGCTGCATCGAAGCATCCCCGGAAGAGGAGATCGCCGCGGTCGCGAAGATCGTCGAACGGCCGGCCCGGGTGATCTACGGGGAATACTCGTGAATCCGGCAGCGCTGTGCGGATCGCACGGAGTTGGCGGTGTGGCTCGACCCGCCGCTGCGCGTCACGTTCCCGCGCGTGTTGCGGCGGACGATTCGGCGGGGTCTGCGCTGCGGGTTGTGCTGCGACGGCAACAGCGAACCACTGCGGCGCCCGTTCTTAGATCGTGCGCCGATTCTGCCATGGTGCCTGCGGATGAACCGGTGGTTGACGCCTGCCTCCGCCGGCGATCGCCATGCTTGATCGGCGCAGCGGTGAACGATGCCGGTGAACTTGCGTCGATGAAGCCATCGCGATAAGAAGCAGACATGAACAACCTTGCGTATCTGCTGCCGGTGACCGTGGCCGCGATCGCCTGGGGCCTGTGGAAATCCCGGCACGACTACCGCAGACACGGCCGGTGCACGATCTGGGGGTTCATCTCTGTTCTGTTCATGTTCTTCATGCCCCACCTCATGCTGGATCGCGCGATGGTTTATGCTGTGCCGGATTCCTTGCGGGACTATCTCGGCCTGGCCATCTGCATCACATCGTGGAGTCTCTGTCTCATCGCCTGTATCGACTTCCGATCTGCCCGCAAGGTTCTCTGCCTGGAGGCCGGTCGGTTGACCGTGCGCGGCCTGTATCGCTGGAGCCGCAACCCACAGTACGTCGGCTGGGGCGTCGGGATCATCGGCTACGCCCTGACGGGGTGGACGGCCGAATGTCTGGCCAGCCTGCTTCTGTTCGCCGTGATGGTCCACCTGTTCATCCTCGTCGAGGAGGAGCATCTGGGCAGGACCTTTGGGGAAGATTACGGCACGTTCTGCCGCGCAGTCCCGCGCTATATCCGCCTGGGCCCGATTCGGATCTGATGCGGTTTGGGACTCCTCACGACGCGCAAAGAGAAGGACACGAAGACCGAATGAGATCCGGCAGTCGGTCTCGGACCACTGCTTCGTGGCGTCTGTGGATGGATCGAGGTTCGCGCGGCGCTTCAGCGCGAATGCCGTCAGGTGCGCTACAGCCCCAGTCCGTCTTTCTCCGTCCGCATCGCGTCGATACAGAGTTGAATGTGTTCTGTGGGATCGACGCCGAGCTCCTCGATGCCGAGTCTGATGTCCTCGCGCGAGACGGCGGCGGCGAATGCCTTGTCCTTGAGCTTCTTCTTCACGCTCTTCGGGGCGAGGTCCGCGATGCCGTTGGGGCGCACCTTGCAGCAGGCGACGATGAAGCCGGCGAGCTCGTCCACCGCGAAGATGCACCTGGCCATGATCGTGTCGCGCCCCTGGCCGGTGTGCGGGGCGTGGGCGAGGATCGTGTTGATCACTTCCTCGTCGAGGTCGGTGTTGGCGCGCAGGTACTCCACGCCGCGGAAGGGGTGGTCGTCCAGCGTGGGGTAGCGCTCGTAGTCAAAGTCGTGCAGCAGGCCGGCAACGATCCAACGGTCCTTCTGATCGGGCTCGTGCTTCTCGGCACAGGCGGCCATGCATGCGGCGACGGACTCCATGTGGACGCGCAGCGCCTCACTCTCGGTCCACTCGTGCATCAACGCTCGGGCTTCGTCGGGTGTCATGCGGACATGATATCAACCGCTGGAGAGAAACGCAGAAACCCGCATCATGCGAGCAAGGTGCGCTCGGCGCGCCCTGGCCGCGAGTGGCAACGGGCGGAGATCGCCGACCGCACCGATCGCCGGGAAACGCTGAACAAACCCGGGGTCGAGGACGACCCGGCTTGCTCACAAATGGCGCCCGCCCGGGCTTCACGAGGGTTCATGCGGGCTTCATACCGCGGTATTCGCGGGACGAGGAAACCTCGCGGCGGGGTCGTGGTAAGGTACACCGGAGATCTCACGCAGGAGACAGATGATGCTCAGTCTGCTCGCGGTCGTGGCGATGACTATCGGTCTTGATCCGGCAGATGCCGACCTCCTCACGGTCGCCGAGGCGAGCGACTTCAAGGCCACGGCGACACACGCGCAGGTGATGGACCTGCTGGGGCGAATCGACGCAGCCGACGATGCCCGCGCGGGCATCATGCACGTGATCGAGTTCGGCCGGTCGTTCGAGGACCGCGCCCTGCCGCTGGCGATCCTGGCCGACCCGCCGGTGCGCACGCCGGACGAGGCGCGGGTGAGCGGCAAACCGATCATCTATGCGTGGGCAAACATCCACGCGGGCGAGGTCTGCGGCAAGGAGGCGTTGTTGATGCTCGCGCGGGAGCTTGTCACGACGCCGAATCATCCGCTGCTGGATGATCTCGTGATCCTGCTCGCGCCGATCTACAACCCCGACGGCAACGACCGCATGAGCACGGACAACCGTCACAACCAGGTCGGGCCCGAGCAGGGCATGGGGCAGCGGGCCAACGCGCAGGGACTCGATCTCAATCGCGACTGGGCAAAGCTCGAATCACCGGAGGCGCAGTCGATGGCGTGCGTCCTGACGGCGTGGGATCCGCACGTCGTGATCGATTCGCACACGACCAACGGCTCCCATCACCGCAACGCGCTGACGTTCGCCGGGCTGCTCAATCCGGCCTGTCACCGCGATTCGCTCCTGTTCATGCGCGATGAATTGCTGCCGGAGGTCAGCGAGCGGCTGCGCGAGCGGACGGGGTACGAGACCTTCTACTACGGCAACTTCAACCGCACGCACACGGTGTGGGGAACCTACGCGGCCGATCCGCGCTACAGCGGGCCGTACTGCGGGCTGCGCGGCCACATGTCAATCCTCTCCGAGGCGCATGCGTACATCCCCTACAAGGATCGCGTAATCGTGACGCGCGAGTTCGTGCGGGAGATCATGCAGTATGTCGCGGCGAACACCGCGCGCGTGATGGAACTACACGATGCAGCGAAAGCGGAGACGATCGCGGCGGGCGCGAATCCGCAGCCGGATGACTGCGTGGGGATTCGCCTGCGGCGAGCAGCCTTCAACGAGCTTGCGATCGTGAAGGGCTATGTGATGGAGCCGGTGGAGGGACGTCGGCCGCGGCCGACGGACGAACCGAAGGACTATCGCGTCGTCCACGTCGGGCGCTTCGAGGCGACGGTCAGCGTGCGCCGGCCGTATGCCTACGTCATTCCTCCGGGTCTCGGCAACGTCGTGGATAAGCTCCGGCAGCACGGCATCGAGGTCACGTCATTCGAAGGCAAGGCGGGCGTCGAAATCTACACCATCACGCGGATCGATCGCGCCGAGCGCGCGTTCCAGGACCACCACATTCTGACGCTGGATGTCGAGGCACAGAACATGGTACGGCTCTTCCCGCCGGGCTCGACGCTGGTGCGCACGGCGCAGCCGCTGGGCACGCTCGCCGTGCTGCTGCTGGAGCCGCGCGCCTCTGACAGCCTCGCGACGTGGAACTTCCTCGACGAACACATCGGCGTCGGGAAGGAGTACCCGATCGCGCGCGTGCGCTCCGCGACGGATCTGCACTGAGGCACGGACCACGAAGGGCTCGAGCGGGCCGGCCTTTCCTCGGGCCCGGGTGCGCCTGCCTCTTCCCCGGCGCCGTGCGCGCAAGCAGCGCCGGGGACGTCCGGGGAAACCCGGGGTCGAGGACGACCCGGCTTGCGGAGCACCGAGAAACCGCCTCGCTCAGTGATGGATTTCCTTTGCGATGCCGTAGCGGCGATCGAGGGGCATGAGCAGCAGGGCCATCGACTCGAAGAGCCGCCGGGCGAGCCGGGCGAATACGGGGTAATAGCGATCGGTGTCGCGGCACAGCACTTCGCGGGTGAGGCCGACCTGTTCGAGCGTCTCGGGCTCTTCGTCGGTCCAGCGTTCGATGGTCTGGACGTACGCCTCGGGATGGTACTGGATGCCGTAGGTGCGCAGGCCGAGCGACCACGCTTGGACGGGAGTGGCGGCCGAACGGGCGAGGAGGCGTGCGCCGGGCGGCGGCGTGGTCACGTGGTAGCGATGCCAGTGCATCTGCATCGACTTCCAGGAAATGCCGGCAAATATGGGATCCTCCCGGCCGACAGCCGTGAGGGTGACCTCGTGCCAGCCGCATTCGACGCCGCTCTCGGGTGGCTCGGTCGCAGCGGGCGTGGGCCGGGCGGCATCATCCCGGTGGTGCTGGAGGTCCTGCGGTTCGAGCGGGCCGACGTCTCCACCCAGGGCGCGGGCAAGCACCTGGCAGCCGAGGCAGAGACCGAGGACGGGCAACGAAGTCTCGTGGGCCATCCGCAGCAGGTCCATTTCGGGTGCAAGCCAGGAGTGCGTGTCGTCGGTGGGTGACTGCGGCCCGCCACAAGCCACGATGGCGTCGATGCCGGCGAGATCCGCGGGAATCGCATCGCCGCGCCGGACGCGGACGATCTCCAGGCGATGACCGTGGTCCCGCAACACCTCACCGAAGCGGCCGGATCCGGCCGAGTCGGAGTGCTCAATGATGAGGGTCGCCATGGTGAATGCAGAGTAGGGGGAAGAGGGAGGTCGATCAAGGGAGGCCCAGCAGACGCAAAGACGGAGCGGTCAGTCGGCGTCGTCGTGATGGATGAGGATGGTGGCGTCGTGGCCGTCGAGGTAGTCCTGGGTGAAGCTCACCCGGCTGGAGAGGTCCATCGCCCAATCGAGCCAGGCAAGGGTATCGAAGCGCCGGGCGGGATCGAGGTTGTCGTCGGCGAAGCGCCGATGATGACGGTCGGAAAGGTAATTGAAGAGCACCCCCTGCCGGGCGGCGAGGAAGGCCATCTTGACGAGGCGGCGGGCGATGTTCTCGTCCATGGTGTTGAGCGTGCCGGAGAAGCAGAGGTAATCGGGCGGCGATCCGTCCGGAGCGGCGGTGACGAGGGCCTTCGGATCAGCGAGGACGTCGTGCAGGTGGAAGTCGCTGCGCGCAAGCCCGCGGGCCTTGGCGGCACGGATCATCTCCGGCAGCGCGTCGATGCCGATGAAGTGCCTGAACGGGATTCGGCGTTCGAGCAGCCGGGCGGCAAAGTCACCCCGTCCGCAGCCGACATCGGTGACGATGCAATCCTCAAATCCAGCGAGGTCGATCATGATGTCAAAGCGAAGGAGTTGCCCCTCGCGGCTGCGCCAGAGCGTGGACTCGAAGCTCACCCCGTGGCGCTTCAGCGCCCGGCGATACGGCTGGAGATACTCCTCGGAGGGGGTGGCGGGCATGGCGAGGGCCAGTCTATCCGCAATCACGGGGTCTCGGCGTGACGATGAAGGTGATAGGATGAAACCGGGCCGGCGAACCGGCCGGAGCATGTGAGGAAACAGGACGCATCGTCGGAGGAATGATGCCATGGAGCAGACAGGCAACAGCGGAACGGAAGGCCCGACTCCTCCCCCGCGGCATGGTCCGGCGGGGTGGCCGGGGAAGGCTCACCCGAGGACGCCGCAGGGGCGGCCAGGCCGCCCGGGTCAATCGCCGGCGGTGCACGTGGTGAACCGCCCGATGAGCTTCGGACGGCTGGTGGGCGCGCTGCTGACGAGCCTCAGCATGCTGGGGTTGGTGTTCGTGATCGGCATGGGCGCCGGGTTGCTGCTGATCGGCCTCGTGGGACTGCTGGTCGCGGGGCCGGGGCTGGATCAGTGGATCCTTCGAGAAACGTATCGGGAGGGCGGCGGCGATACTGTGGCGGTCATCCCGGTAAACGGGATCATCGACGCCTACCAGGCGGAGTTTGTCCGGTACTGCGTAGACGAGGTGCTCGCGGACTCATCAGTCAGGGCCGTGGTGCTTCAGGTGGATTCACCCGGGGGCGGGATGACGCCATCCGATCGGATCTGGAACCGTATCGGCCGGCTCAAGGACGCCGGGCTGCCGATCGTGGCCAGCTACGGCGGGGTCGCGGCATCCGGGGGGTACTACGTCTCCTGCGATGCCGACTACATCATGGCCGAGGAGACCTGCATCACGGGATCGATCGGGGTGATCGCGCAGATCATGACCTTCGAGGGCCTGCTGGACAAGGTCGGCGTGGAGCCGGTGACGCTTGTCGCCAGCGGCTCGCCGGAGAAGAGCATAGCCAATGACATCTGGCGCAGTTGGACGGAGGAGGATCGTCACACGATCATGACGATGCTCGATTCGGCGTATGAGATCTTTCATCGCCGTGTCAAGGACGGTCGAGGGGACGTCATCACCGATGCCGCTCGCTTGAACGAGATCGCCGACGGCTCGATTTATACCGCACAGCAGGCGCAGGACAACGGACTGATCGATGGGATCGGCTATCTTGATGATGCGATCGCCCAGGCCGAACAGATGGCGGGAATCCCCGTCGACAGCGCCACCGTGGAAATTCTGTACGAGCGGCCGCGGTTCCTCGGCGGCTTCCCGCTGGTCCAGGCGATGCAGGACCGCCGCAAAGACCCGCTCGATCCGGAGCGCTTGCGTACGCTGGTGAACGATCTCAGCCGGGTCCGCATTATGTATCTCATGCACTGAGCCCATGAGACGCGCACACCAACTGCTCGGAGCTTGCATGACGGCCCTGGCCGCCGCCGCAATGCTGCCGTGGTCGGGCGCCGAGGCGTGTGGGCATCAGGGCATCTCCGCCGACGGCCTCACCGACGAGCACGTGAGCAAGGCAATCGACGCGATTGTGGAGGAGTTGTACCGCCGCCGGCACCCGCAGCATTTCTGGGATCCGGTGCCGTGGGGCGATGCGTACGGCAGCAAGTACCAGGTCGGCGGGTACACGGCGCTGACGGTGCTGGCGCTGCTCTCGGCGGGCGAGTCATACCAGGATCCCAGGCTCCGTGACGCGGTAACGCACCTGGAGCAGTACTCCATGGAGGGCACCTATGCGGTGGCGACGCGGGCGGCGGTCTGGGCGAAGCTGCCGCCCCGGTTTCATAAGAACCTCGCTGCCGACATACAGTGGTTGCTCGACGGGTTTTCACGGCGCGTCGGCGGATGGGACTACCGGCCGCGACCGAACACAACCCGCCGCGACAACTCAATCGCGCAATACGGGGCGCTGGCGCTGTGGGAGGCGGCGCGGCGCGGAGTCGAAATCGACCCGCAATACTGGCAACAACTCGAAGACGGCTTTCTGAACTGCCAGTTGCCCGACGGCGGGTGGAACTACACCGCCAACGACGATCCGGCCCGCGGATCGATGACCGCGGCGGGGCTCGCGACGCTGTTCATCACCCAGGACCTGCTGCATGCCGAGGAATGCGTCAAGCTCGGCTCCGGGGTGCCGCCCGGCACGCAGTCGGCGATTGATCGCGGCCTGGAATGGATGCGGCTGAACTTCACGCCCTTGGAGAATCCCGGCAAGAACATCTTCTACTTCTTCTATCTTTATAGTGTCGAGCGCGTGGGCCTGGCCGGGGGGGTGAAGTACTTCGGTGAGCATGACTGGTTCCGTGAGGGCGCGGCCGGAGTGCTCCGCCGGTTGTGCCGATGGGACAGCGCCACGCGCACGATGAGCGTGCACCGCACGATGGGCGGGGACGGCCGAGCGGCAGACGTCCGCACGCATCACCTCGCGTTCAGTCTGATGTTTCTCAGTCGCGGCCGGGTTCCGGTGGCGCTCAACAAACTCAAGATCGACGGTTGCGCGTGGAACAACCGCCCGCGCGATGCGGCAAACCTAGCCGCCCACCTCGGCGAGGTGACGGAAGGCGAGTTGAACTGGCAGGTCGTGGAACTGCACGCCCAGCCTGAGCAGTGGCTGGATGCGCCGATCCTCTACCTCGCGTCGCACGAGGCTCTTCCGTTCGTCCAGAATCTGAAGGTCAACGAGAAGCTCTACCAGCGCGAGATGCGCCAGCACCTGCGCAAGACCGCCACAGGAGAGCCGACGGAAGCGGAAGGAACCGAGACCCAGATTCCGCCGGAGATGCGCAAGCTCAAGGATTACATCGATCTCGGCGGGCTCGTCCTCGCCGTCAGTGAAGGATCATCTCGCGCGTTTGCCCGATCAGTCGAGAAGCTCGGGACACTGTTATATCCCCGATACGACTGGCGGACCCTGCCGCCCGACCACTGGGCGCATACGATGCACCGCCCGGTCAACGGCCGGCGCACGCCGCTGCGGGGCATTTCCAATGGTGTGCGCGAGTTGATTATTCTGGCGCCGCGGGGCGATTGGCCCGCGGCGTTCCAGGTGCGTGATGAGGACCGCCCAGACGCCTTCGACGACGCCTCGAACATCTACTTCTACGCCTCGGAATTCAATCGCCCGCGCGCCCGACTGGCGCGGCACGCCTACGTCGGCGGGGCGTTCACCACCGCGCGCCGCACGGTCACCGCGGTTCGCGCCATGCATGCCGACAATTGGAACCCCGAACCGCAAGCACTACCGGTGTTTCGCAGCTATCTCGCCGGCGAGCACGACATCGACCTCCGGCTCATCGACCGCCCGCTGCGGTCCATCGCCGATCTCGAGCCGGCGCCGGCGCTGGTGATCGTCAGCGGGGTGGATCCCCACGAGTTCACCGGTGAGGAGCGCCACGCGATCCGTCAATATGCCACTTCCGGCACGGGCATGATTCTCTTCGAGACAACCGGCGGCCTTGGCGAGTTCACTCTCTCGGCCGAGCAACTGGCCGACGAACTGTTCGAAAAGCCGATTCGCTCGCTGCTGCGACACGCGATCGTCACGGGCCGCGGGATGCACGGTCCCACCGACCTGTCGAGCATCGAATACCGACCGTACTCGAGGGAGATCTTCGCCGCGCGCGAGACCACGCCGCGCCTGCGCGGAATGAAGATCGGCGACGAGGTCCGCCTTTTGTTCAGCCGCGAGGACATCTGCAACGGCCTGCTGGATCAACCCTGCTGGGGCATCAGCGGATACAAGGCCGCGTCGGCGCGTCGGCTGCTCGCGAACGTCCTGCAATACGTCATGGCGCGGTCCGAACAGAAGTAAACCCGTCGGCGAATCGAACGTGACATATATAGTCGTTACCTATGCCGTCGTCAGCCTGGTCACGTTCGTCGCCTACGGAATCGACAAGCGGGCGGCAACCCGGGGGCGCCGGCGCGTGCCGGAGACGACGGTCCACCTGCTGGAATTGTTCGGCGGTTTTCTCGGAGCCCTGGCGGCGCAGCGCGTGTTTCGACACAAGACACGGAAGGCGCGCTTCGTAACGGTGCTCTGGCTGATCGCCCTGCTGCATGCAGCCGCATGGGCCGCGTGGCTGATGCGGCGCTGACGAGGCCGGCGAAATCGTGACCGAGGCCTCCGGCGGAGGCGCGGCCGCCCTTGTCCCGGCGAGCCCTCAACGGACCGGATTTCCAACGATTCGCCTGCTCGCGGGAATCGCGCGATGCCTTGCGGTGTTCTACAACTGCTCGGTGCCGTCCGCGCCCGCGACGCCGCGGCGGCATCGACCAAAGTCACCCCACGGCTCCACAATCGGGGCCGCTTTCATCTGCGAACGAAGGAGAAGAAGACCAATGCAACTGCGACACCACATGATTCCAACCATCTGTCTGTCCGTGATGCTGGGCGCGAGCGGCGCGCTCGCCGCCGCCCAGGCCGGGAACACCGGGCCAAACCCCTCGAACACAAACCAGTCGGGCAACCCGGGCAACGCGGGTCCGGCAAGCCGGCCCAACGCGCCGATGACCGCCGATATCGGCAAGCCCGCACCCGAGTTCACGCTCAAGGATGCGGCGGGTAATACCTATCGCCTGTCGGATTACAAAGGCCGGATCGTCGTCCTCCAGTGGGTCAACCCGGATTGCCCCGTGTGCCGGCGCGTCTCGAAGACGGGCGTGGTCGGCAACATGGCCGCGCAACTCAAGCAGATGGACCCGAACGTGGCACATCTCGCCATCAACAGCACTCACTACATGGAGCCCGGCGACGGTGCGAAGTACTACTCGTCACACAAGATCGATGCGCCGGTCCTGAGCGACAAGGACGGGACCGTCGGCCGCATGTACGGCGCGAAGACCACGCCACACCTGTTCGTCATCGACAAGAAAGGCGTGCTGCGCTACAGTGGCGCGATCGACGACGACCGCGGGGGTTCGATGGGCAACGGCGCGACAAACTACGTCGCCAACGCCGTCAGGCAGCTTCTCGCAGGCGAAGCCGTCTCGCCTGACATGACCCGCCCCTACGGTTGCTCCGTGAAGTATGCCAAGGGCCAAGGCCAGGGCAAGGGTCGCGGCAAGGGCCGTGGCCAGGGCGCCAACAACCGCGGCGGCGGATACGGCAATACCCGCTGAGCCGGTCTTCGCCCCACCCCATCGGCGAGGGCCGATCATCTGCGAATGCTCCTCCCCGCGCCCCGATCCACCGCAGACGGGGCGCGTTCCATTGGGCTGCGGTGATGTGGCTGCGCGGGGCAATCGCGATCCGGGGCATAATTGTCTGGAAGGAAGTCTTACTGCGGGAAGCGCCGTTGTCCCCGGGAGGCTTCATCACCGCGGCGTCGTTGTTCCGCCGTCTGCTTCCAGGGTCAGCTTGAGGCGATTACTTCGAGGGTCACCTCCGCGGTCTACTTCCGGGGACTGCTTCCGGGGATTGCTTCCGGGGATTGCTTCCGGGGACTACTTCCGGGGGCGTGGTATATTGTGGGGCCGGAAGCGAGGAGCATTGCCCATGAACGAAGAGCAGAGGCCCGATGACACCGCGAAGCCAGACCAGGAACAGCCTGCGGACGCCTCGTCCCCGCCGGATGCGAGCGAGCCGGGGTCTTCCCCGCCACCGGCTGGACCGGCGCCGGAGTTGGTGAAGAAGGCCATGCGCGCGTTCCGCAAGCGCTTGAAGCTGACGAAGCTCGACGAGGAATCGAAGCTCGGCCGCAGCCCGCTCACCGGCGGCAAGGCGTCGTCCGTCGTCGCCATCATGCCCCCGTACGGATATCCGCAGGAGGTGTGGGACGAGCTTGTCCGGCAGGGCAAGCTGAAGGAAGCCGGCCGCGGCTTCTACAAACTCGCCGACTAACGCCAAAACGGCCGAAAAACGGTGTCAGGAACCGTTTCTGAGCGAAACAACTCCGTAAACGGTTCCTGACACCGTTTTCTGGTCCGTTTTCTGGTCACCGTTTTCTGGTGGCGACGGAATCCGCGGCATTTTGGCCAGAGAATGCTTGCGGCTGCTCCGGGG
>Ga0272442_10005717_pt1 | contig 16546 bp, 15 predicted proteins | sample SSMForm2O_FD_200262 | JGI IMG/M metagenome (GOLD analysis project Ga0272442, IMG submission 200262) | Marine sediment archaeal communities from Little Sippewissett salt marsh, Falmouth, MA, United States - SSM-Form-2O | ecosystem: Environmental > Aquatic > Marine > Wetlands > Sediment ...
TCCGTCCGAAACGCGAGCCGACGGGCGACGGCAATCGATCCTGCGTTGTCCGCGTGGCAGTTCCATACGAGCGCGTGGCCACGCCTACGTGCCTCCTCCGCAAGGTACGCTGCCGCGACCGCCGCCAAACCCCGACGGCGGAACGCCGTGACCGTCCCGATGATAGCTTCGGCACGCCCACCAGCGACGAACCCTGTGTACGCCTCGCAAACGACCTCTGCTCGATGCAGCAGGCAGACACCGTAGCCGAAGGCGAAGTAGTCGTCGAGCCGCTCTCCGTACTCGGCCGGAAGCTCCCGCTTCGCGTGGTGGCAGCGTTCGAGAAGCTCTCGATCGAGCGCCTGCGGATCGAACCCCGGAGGCGTGCTGTCCCGAAGGCCCTTGAGGGCGTCGCTTTCGAGATCGCAGTCCTCGAAGCGGACGCGCTCCACCGCCCGTCCGCGCCCGCGAACGCTCGTTGGGATACCTGTCTCCGCAAGCGCCGTCCACCCGATCGCCGCAGCCCGATCGACCGCCTCATCAAGGAACGCCTCCGACACCCCTCTGCTCGCGAACGCCTTGCCACCGTGGGAACGAACGAGAAGCTGCGTCGGATCGCTTGCCGAATCCGCGAACGCGAGTCCCGGGCAACGCCGGTCGAGGACGGATCGCAGGATCACGTCGTTCGGCGTGTCCGCTTGGAACAGCACCCGCCACTCGGTTTTCAGCTTCGTCGTCGTCTGCATGGGGCACGTAAGGGAGCTACAAGCTCCCGAATCTAGCGGATCGCCACCCACGGGTGAAGTCCCGCGTACCACTGCCGAGACGTCCTTGACACGCCGCCAGTGAAACATAACATTGTGTTGTTACTCGAAGGAGGTGCCTCATGCAACCGGTCCTGTTGACCATCGTCTGCGCGCTGGCCGCGGCAGCATACCTTGCGGGGGTGCGAGCGATGACGCCCGCCGACGCGTCGGCGGCCCCGCAGCAGGCCGCGGCGCTCGCTTCGATGGTGCCCGAGGACGACGTCCCCGCAGCGGGGCGCTATCTCGCAACGAAGCACGAGACGGGCGCCCTCACCATCGCCACGGTCACGATGCAGCCACGCCTCGATCCAGCATGGAACCGGGGACACATGGAGCAGGTGATCGAGGAGACGCTTCGGGAGCATCCGCGCGTGCGCCTGTTTCACTTCGGAGAGACGATCCTCGGGTGGTTCCACAACCCCGACGGCACGGCGGCGTACATGGCGTCGATCGCCGAGACGGTGCCCGGGCCGACCACGGAGCTCCTCGGAGGACTCGCACGGGAGCACGGCGTGTATGTGTCGTTCGGCCTCTGCGAACGCGCCGGAGACCGCCTGCACAACGCACAGGTCCTCTTGTCGCCAAGCGGCGAGATCATCGCCGTGCATCGCAAGTCCTGGGTCTGCAATCCGTGGTTCGCGCCCGGCGAGCAGAAGCTCGCAACCGCTCGGGTCGACGGTGCCAAGGTCGCCCTGCTCGTGTGCGCCGACGCCCGGAGCCGCCCGCTCGTCCGGGCGCTTCGCAGGGAGAAGGTGGATGTCGTCCTCGCCGCGCTGGCCGATCGCGGGACCGACCTCGCGGTGACGCGTTTCATCGGCACCTTGTTCGACGCGTGGGCGTTCACCGCCAATCGCTGTGGCGAGGAAGGCCCGATGAAGTGGGGCGGCCTCACGACGATCACCGACCCGTGGGGGCGACTCGTCCAGGCGAGCGTGGGCACGGAGTGCGTGCTCATCCAGGACGTTTCGCTGACGCCGATTCCCCCGGCCGCCCGGGCGGCGCGGCGCGCGCTCGTGTTCGTGAAGGGGGTGGGATGCGTCGTCGCTCTTGTGGCCCGAAGCGTGTGGTCAAGCATCACGAGATGATCGCTCACTCATCCCTTGGAAGGAGCCGTGATGGGTCTTGAGGTTGCGCAGCTTGTCAATGGGAAGGACGGGTACGTCTCGCTGTGGCACGGCTCCATCGCCGGATCCAACCGGGAGATCGGCGCCGCTGTGGCCCGATGGGGCGCAAAGCAGCTTGACGCGGCACCGTGTCCGTGTGCCGACGGGTTCGGACCGCGCGCGCAGCGCCGTTTCCTCAAGCGGCACTACCCGGCGTACTACGAACGCGTCCGCGGGGTCGTCGAAGCGTTCGGCCTACCGGACGAGGGGGCCGGGCACGATGTGGCATCGATCTGGTTCGACGTGGGGAGACAAGCGTGTTCCGCCGCGTTTGTGCCACGTTGCCTCACAGCAGACGGCCACGGACGCGTACTGCGGAACATGGATCTCGGGGTCGATCTCACTGGAGACGACCCGCACCCACCGAGCTCGCGGATCTTGGCGCTCGACATGGACCCACAGGGAACCTACGCGTCGCTCTCCCTGGTCACGTTCGACTTGATGGGGGCCATGGACGGCGTCAACGAGAAGGGGCTTGTGGTTGTCTGCAACTCCCATCGTGACTGCAGCCTCGGGACCCGTCACATGTTCGAGCCCGTGCCTCGGCCCGAGGCCGGCCTGAACGAGCTCCAGGTCGTTCGCTACCTGCTCGACATGTGCGCGGACGTGCCCGAGGCAAAGGAGGCGCTCCTTTCGCATCGGACCTACTACCGCTTCACCCCGTGCCTCTACCTCATTGCCGACGCCGCAGGGCGTTCGGCCGTCTACGAGAGAAGCCCGTCGGGCAACCGCATCCTGTTCACCGAGACGAGCGAGGCTCGTAACCTCGTGACGAACTTCGCGCCGTCGCGGTTCGTCGACACGTCTCCGCTTCCAGAGGATGACGGCATCGAACAGGGCTACGTGTACCGGCGCTACCGCCTGATCGACGACGCGCTTGCCGCCAGCGCCGACCTCACCGAAGGAGGTCTTCAGGCCATCGCGCACAGCGCATCGTTCGACGCGCTTCCGGACGGGGAGGGCAGCGATCCGTTGCGGCCTTCGCGGACGCTGTGGAGCGGCGTCTACGACATCGACGCCCGCCGCCTACGGATGACGGTGTACGCCGGGGAGCGCGACGGTCAGCCGATGCGCTCCGAGCCCGTCACGCTGGCGCTGGGACAGAAGCCGCCCCACGCGATGCGCCCGGACACGGGATCGCCTTGAACCCGACCCGCCCCACGGCGCCTTTGTGCCCCAGCGCCACGCCCCGCAAGCGCCGGCCGCTGACACGCCGGCAAGACACCCCGACCTCGCGTTTGCAGGCAGCGCGCGGATGCGCGTGGAAATCGGCGCGCTGCACCATCGCGTCGCGCGAGCGGCGCCGCCAAGGACTCTCGCCAACGGTGCTCACCGTGGCGTTCGATCGGAGGCTGTAGAGCGATGCGCAGCTGGGCCGGCAGGTTCTTCGCCATCTGGACCGGACAGCAGCTCTCGTTGATCGGCAGTCGCGCCGGCGGCTTCGCCCTCGTCTGGTGGTTGACGCGGGAGACCGGCTCGGCCCAGGTACTCGCCACCGCTACCATGGGAATCATCGTTCCGATGGTCCTTCTTGGCCCCATCGCCGGCGCCTATGTCGATCGGTGGAACCGCAGGATGACGATCCTCGTGGCCGACCTGTGGATCGCCGGTGTGTCGCTCCTCCTCGCCTACCTGTTCTGGGCGGGGCGAATGGAGATCTGGCACGTCTACCTCGTGATCGTCGCGCGGTCGATCGGTGGGGCGTTTCACGCACCGGCGATCAGCGCGTCGACCACGTTGCTCGTGCCGAGGCGGCAGCTCACCCGTATCGCCGGCCTGAACCAGAGCATGACGGGAGCGATCCAGGTCCTCGGCCCGGTCCTCGGCGCCACGCTCATCAGCGTCCTTCCGCTTCACGGCGTGATGCTCGTGGACGTGGCCACCGCTGCCTTTGCCGTGCTTCCGCTCCTTGTCCTTCGGATTCCGCAGCCGGAAGCCGAGACGATGGAGCAAGGCGAGCGGCTTCTCACGTCTCTGCGTCTTGCTTTCCGCTTCGTGTGGCAGAAGCGCGGCATCTTGTACATCGCAGCACTCGCCGGGCTGATGAACTTCGTCATCAATCCGGTGTTCGTCCTGCTCCCGCTTCTGGTCGCCGAGCACTTCCAGGCCGGAGCGCTCGAGCTTGGGTGGCTGCAGTCGGCCTCCGGGGCCGGGCTGGCCGCCGGCGGCCTGGTGCTCTCGCTGTGGGGCGGCTTCAGGAAGAAGGTCGTGACGATGTACGTCGGCGGCGGTCTCCAAGGGCTCGCCCTGGCCCTGCTCGGGCTCGTCCCCTCGCACCTCTTCCCCCTGGCGGTCGCGGCCATGGCCGCCAACGGCCTTCTCAACGCTTGGTACAACGGAGCGACCGCTCCTGTGCTCCAGACCGTCGTGCCTCCGGACATGCAGGGGCGTGTGTTCACGCTCCTCGGAAGCGTCTGCCAGGGTGTCTATCCCATCAGCCTCGCGATCCTCGGCCCCGTGGTTGGCCTCATCGGCCTACGGTCGTGGTACGTCGGTGGCGGACTCATCGTCTTCGTCGTCTGCATGGCGGCGCTTCTCGTGCCGTCGATCGCGCATCTCGAGGAACACATCCACGCCGAGCGTGGGCAGCGTGGCATCGCGTGACAGCACGCGGAGCCCGGATCCGCTCCCTCTGTGATGGCGAGCCGGCAACGGAGGCCGCCGCTACGAGTCCCCCCCGAGGAACCGCTCCACGACCTCGCGGATGATGCGATCGTCCCGTGGTCTTTGGAACAGCGCGGCCGTGACCTCCTCGGAGCCCCAATCGAAGACCAGGAGGTCAAGGAGGAGGAGGAGCTTGGCGGCGAACGGCCGCGTCTCCGGGTGGGACTGCAGCCCCCAGACCCGCGCGTCGCCGTAGCGCATCACATGGACGGCACAGTCCGCCGAACCGCCGAGGACTCGCCAGGGCGAGGGCGGGTCGACGACCTCATCGTAGTGCCAGGCAAACGCATGCCACAGGTCGGGCGTCCCCTCGAACAGCTCATCCTCCGCCGCCATCGCGACCTCGATCCATCCGATCTCCGGCCGTGCCGCCGGCTTGACGTACTCGACGCCGGAGAGCGCATACGCCAGCATCTGGTGTCCGAAGCAGCTTCCGAGGATCGAGATCCCTTGCGCTGCCGCGAGCCGGACAAGCTCTGCTTCCGCAGCGGCCCACTCCGGAGGATCCACAAGCGACGCCGTAGATCCCGAGATGATCATGTGGGTGTAGTCATCCAGGGGTGGAACGCTGTCTCCACCGGGCATGTGCACCACATCGCACCGCGCGTCGCCGAGGTACGGCCCCCACTGTCGCTCCGGAACGTAGATCGGCCGCTCAAGCGAGTTGTCCAGGAGAAGAACCCTGACGGCAGGCGGGGCCGGCACCGGCCCGACGGCACTTCGCACATCGGAGACAACCCCGATGCCGACGCCGATACCGATGGCAAGCAGGATCAGGAGCCGGGCATCGCGCATGGCGACCTCCTTCGTTCGTGTCTGCGGGCGCAACTGGCCGGCGCCGCCTCGCGTCGGCGGAATACCGCCCTCCTCCCGTTGAGGAGATGACAGCATCCTATCTCCGCATCTGTGCCCGGTGCAAGGCCGGGCATTGCGGCCTCGCCTTGACGAAGCTCGCTCCGGCCCGCCGCCCGAGCCCGTCTTGGGTGTCTCCGAGAGCCCCCCGAGCGAAGCGCGCGATCTCCCCGTTCCAGGAGGAAGCGGGCACGGGCCGTCAGGATGCCCGGCAGCTTTTCCGAGCCTGCCACTTCGTCGGCGGGATAGGTGCCATGTCCTCAGAACTTCCGCCCCGCAAGAGGCGATTCGACGTCAAGACGCGAGGTCTGCCGTGATCAGTACAACCCGGGGATGAGTCGCCATCGGACGGCCTTCATGTACTCGGCGTACTCGTGCGGGAAGCGCTCGAGCAGCAGCGTCTCCTCGACCGTCGCGGTGAGGCCAGTCAGTAGCGCCACGGCGGTCGCCGGCAGGAGAATCCAGACGATTCCCCACGCCAGGGCCACACCGACATACATCGCGATGAGGCTCAGGTACATCGGATGGCGGATCCGCGAGTACGCTCCCCGGGTGACGATCCTCTCGATCCCGGAGCTGCTCTCATGCCCCTGGACGTGGACGCGGTGGCAGCGCGTGTGAAGCCAGAAGCCGGCAAGAAGCAGAGCGCCCCCCGCAGCGTTCGAGCAGGGCGACAGCGGGAGCCGCGGCCATCCGAGAAGCTCCCCAACCACCCCGACAGAGACGATCGCCGGCCACTCGATCAGCGCACGCACACGTGGGCAGATGCCAAGATACCGCAGAAGCATGGACCGCACTCTTCTCACCTCGAGATCAGCCCCACCGCATGGCTCGGCTTCGAGTCGAGCACCTCGGGCCGTCCCACCGACGATGTCGAAAGCCTACCCCCCGCGACCGGCCTCGCAAACGATCCGGCGGCCGTCACTCCGTGTACATCTCCAGAAACGCAAGCAGGTAGTCGATCTCCGCTTGACCGATCTCGCGGGCGACGCCGTGCGCTGCACCGTCCACGATGAGAAGGTACGCGGGGACGCACGACGCGAGCAGCGCATCGCGGAAGCGTGTCATCTGGGCCACGGGCACAAGGGGATCCTCGCTTCCCAGGACCAGCATCTCCGGGGCATCCGTTGGATCGACGTACGTGATCGCGCTTGCGGCGCGCTCGATGGGATCGCACGCAAACGCATGGCAATCGAGGAACTGCAGGTTCTTCATCTCGTAGGTCGCCTCGTCCATCATGACCTGAGGATCGCTCACCCCATCGGTGTAGAACGCCGTGAGGTCCGTGTGGCCGGCGAAGTTGACCACGCCGGCCACGCGGCTCGTCACGTGGAGGTTCCGGCCAACGTCGTAGGACGTTACCTCCCCCATCGTCCCGAGCATGCTTGAGAACATGCCGTTCTTGCTCGAGCCGCAAGCGACGATGCGCTCGGGGTCGATCGCGTACTCGGACGCGTGCGCCTTGAGGAACCGCACAGCGGACTTCGCATCCACGATAGCGTCCGGAAACTTGGACGCCTCCTCGAAGTAGCGGACCTGCGCGCAGGCCACCGCGAACCCGTGGACGAGCGCGGCATCGGTGAACGCGTTTCGGGGAACCGCGTGTCCACCGGCACTAGGATAGAACAGCACGGGAACCGGCGCAGCGTCGGTTCGGCCTGGGATGAGGAGATCCATGCGCAGCTCGACGCCCTCCTGCCGATCGTAGAGCACGTCACGAAGGATCTCCGGGCGCTCCAGAAGCGACGGTGCCGCGGTAGCGGGACGCGCCGGAAGCTCCGGCGGAGGGCAACCCGAGGGCTCACTCGTTGCCGACGAAGCGACGAGCACACCCAGAGCTACCAGAGTGAGCGCAGCTTCGCACGACAGCTTGTTGACCCCGGATCGTCCGCGTCGGTTGTCGCCAGACACCCGCCGCCGCCGCAATCCGCGCACGTATCGCCTCCTGACCCCACGCTTGCCCCAGGCACACCCTCCCGCCGGCACGCAGCCCGCCGCGATGTCCCATCATCGTATCGGAACCTTAGACACGCCAGCGCGCGATGCCGCCCTCGTCCGGCCCTCGCGACAACGGAAGCTGCCGCAGCAGCGCCCCGTCTGCCGCGGACACCCATCCGCGCGGATGTAGGTCGCGGCACGGTTGCCATCTCGGAGCTTGCCTGTAGACTTCGCTTCCAACAACCTATCGGGGAGGGTAGACATGGAGCTTCGAACGAACGTGGTGGACGTGTGGACGTTCCACAAGGCGGACGGAGAGCCGCGATACCTGCTGCTCCACACCTCGAAGGCCAAGGCCGACAAGTGGTTCAACGGCGCACGCTTCTGGCAGATCCCCGGCGGGTTCCTGGAGGAGGGCGAGGAGCTCGCCGCCGCGGCCGCCGGCTGGCTCGCTGAGTACGGGCTCGCTCCCGTCGGCATCTGGGCGGCCGAGCACGTGAGCTGCTACTACAACATCCGCCGTCGGAACGTCGAGCTCACCCCGGCGTTCGCCGCGCAAGTCGCCGGCCCCATCGACGTGAGACTCTCGTGGCACCACGCCGAGTTCGGCTGGTTCAACGCCGCGGAGTGCCTCGAGCGGATCCACTTCCGCGGGCTGGTGGAGGGACTCGCGTCGGTACGCCGGTTTGTCTCCGAGCTCGACGAACCGCACGGGGCACTGCGCGTCCTCTAGAAACGTCGGTCACCGCTCATGCGGCTCGCTGCATCTCGATGAACGGGTGGCTCCCGCCGTTGGTCTGCTGCCGGAAACTCCGTGTCGTCTCGAAGCCGAGCCGCTTGTACACGGCGATGGCGCGCCGGTTGAACGCCGCGACGCAGAGGCGGAACGCTTCGACCCGGTATGCCTGCCGCGCGTACTGGAGTCCGGCGCTCACAAACGACGCCCCCAACCCCTTGCCCACAAGGTCGGGCCGCAGGCCGAGGCCGAGCTCCACAACCCCCGCGTCACCGGAAAAAGAGAAGAACCCCGCCAGCGCCCCGTCGTGACCGAGGACCGCGAAGTAGACGTCTTCCCAGCTTCCCGGATCCATGAACTCCGCCAGGTCCTCGGGATCCTTGTCCAGGTCGTAGAAGCCGTAGACCCCCGGATACCGCCAGGCGGCGATCGCTGCTGCATGCACCGCCGTCATCGGCTCGAAGCACCACGTCATGGTTCTCTCCGCTTCGTATTTCCCCACGGCACAGACAGCGGACACTGCCGTCTCGGACCGCTGAAGCTACTCAACGAGTTCAATCAAGATGTCGTCGATCCACAGGGTGCCGGTGCCGAAGACAACGATTCCGAAGTAGATCGCCTCCTGCTGCGGGCCGACGGCAAGCTCGATCGTCTGCTGGCACCACGTCGCGCCTCCGCGCACAGGGGCGTCGTACAGGTCGTAGTAGGCGTCCGACTGCGCGAGGTCGGGAGGCGGACCGTACGGCTCGACCCACAGCGCCGCCCATCCATCCATGCCGCTCCCGCGGAGCCACGCACTGATGCGGATCCGCTGTCCGCGGTACGGCACAGCGGAGACGTACTGATGGAGGGACATCGAGTGCTGGCCGATGCCGGCGGCACACTCGATCAGGCAACCCGCGCTTCCCGTGCGCGCCGCCTCCGTAGATGCCCCCACCACGTAGTCGTTGTGGAAGCTTCCGACCCTGATCCACCCCTTGGTGCCAGCCTCGAAACCGAGATTCACCGGCTCGTCGTTGATCGGCCGGTCGGCGACCGCGGGGACCGCGTCGGTGAGAAGCTCCGTTGCGCCAACGTCGCGTACGTAGAACAGCAGATCCGCGCTTCTCGGCAGAGACAGTCGCGACCACGTCTGCAGGCTTGCGTAGCCTTGCGGAGACATGCCGGAGCACCCCCCGAGACAGCGCAACATGTGGGTCTGCCCGAGCCACCGCCCGGCGTCGCTCCCCGGGTCAATCGTCCGCAGATCCCAGACGACGGCCGAGAGGCCAGTTGCTTTGAAGGCCCTCTCGTAGCAATCTTCGAACCGCGGAGCGGGCAGCATGACCGGATCCTCAAACCGCGCGCCCTGGCAGTGGCTGGTGCCCTCGTACAGGGCGAAGCCACAGACCACAAGATCGTCGCCGTGACGCTCCCGCAGAAGCGTTCCGAACCCGAAGCCCCCGACGCCCATCACGTGGGAGTTGTGCGCCCACACCACGATCTTCGAGGAATCCCCGCAAAGCCGCAGCAGCGCGTCCACGTTGTCGGCCATGTCCCGATCCCGCTCGTAGATGGCGTCGGACAGCGCGTACCGCGTCATGAACGCCTCGCCCTGCCGTGCCACCTGCAGGCAGTAGCGCGCCCGCTCAAACGCGGAGTCGGACGTCTCGGCGACGAGTGTCGATCTGTTCTCCTCCATCCAATCGGCCACCGACTGCAGCTCGCGCCCGCAGTCCGTCCAATCCACAGGGCGGCCGTTCGACGCGGCGAGTGCCGCGGCCTTGTACTCGTTGTGGCGGTAGATGAACCCGAGGAGGCAGTCGAGCCGCGCCGCGAGACCGTCTGCTTCGCCGGGGGCCGCCTCGCGCAGGTAGGAGACGACGTACTGCAGTGCCGCGAACGGAGACTGCATGTCGAAGCCGAGGAAGGACAGCTTCTCTTCCTCGGGGAGATCGAGGTTGTACGCACGCATCCACTCCACGAGATCGACCATCTCCTGGGTGGATGCAAGGAACATCTGCAGCGTTCGAAGCGCTTCTTCGGCGTTGCTTGCGCCCTCGCCGGCGCGCACGTACCGATTGACGGCAAAGGCCTCGGCCGCCCCCATCTCGAACGCGATGGCGCGAAACCCCATCTCCTCGACGAGGAACCGGAAGATCCTGTCTTTCAGAGTGTAGAACTCGTGGGTCCCGTGCGTTGCCTCGCCCAGCGCAACGATCCGTGCTGTGCCGATCGCCTCTCTCAGGAACCCCAGATCCTCATCCGAGCCGCCCGGCTCGACGGTCTCGAGCACGTACGCCTCGTCGAGCAGCCAGGAAACGACCTCCGCCGGGACCTCCCCGTAGCCGCTTGCCGCGATCTGGAGCCCGAAGATCAGCGCGAGCCCACATGCTACCGACAGGAGCGTTCGGGTCACTCGCCTTCCGTCATGCACGCGCGTCACCTCCTTGCGGCAGGCTACCGGCCCGCCGTCTCTGCGACGTGACTTCCCAAAGCAGGGACGCTCATGGCCGTTCACCGAGACGGCCTACCGCCCTACGAAAAGGCCGCAGCCCAAGCGGTGGAGCGCTCAGGCGTTCCGAGTGTACGGTCGAGGACCGCTCTCTAGACGAGAGCCTTCGCCACCGCCTCGAGCTGCTCTTTCATCCACGTCCGACCCTCGGCCCACGCCCGGAACGGCTCCGGCAGACGCTCCAGGAGCCCTTCGTTCATCTCCTCGCCGGCGGCTTCCGCCTGTCGCACGACCTCAACGATCGCCTCGATGCACCGTCGCGATAGCGCCACGCGCTCCGCGTCAGCAACCACGCCGTGTCCAGGGACGAACACAGAGGAATCCGACCCTTCCAGCCGCTTCAGCGCCCCGATCCAGCCGAGCGGATCGGCGTACATCAGGAAGGGGATGGTGTCGAAGAATCCGAGATCGCCCATGAAGATGACGTCGGCGTCGGGGACCGACAAGTACACGTCGCTCGCCGTGTGCGCGTTCGCCACCTCGATAAGCTCGACTGTCCGCTTCGATCCGATCAGCCGCAGCGTCCCGGCGAACGTCGCGTTAGGGCGAACCACGCGAAGGTGTGCTGCCTCGACGTGGAGCGCCCGGTAGCGCGCGATGTTCGTCCGCGTCCTCCGTTGCTTTGCCTCGCTCGGCTCTTTGGCGCACCCAGCCTCCAGTTCGTCGATCTGCCGGCCGAAGCCGTCGAGATCGTCGGGGAGCCCCTCGTACTCACTCATCGACTCCTCAATCAGCGGCAGCATGGCGTGGGTGACGAGGATCGGCGTGCCGTCGGCGAACGCCTGGTTCCCCAGCCAGTGATCCGCGTGGAAGTGGCTGAGCGCGATCCACGTCGGTTCGCGTCCCGTGAGCTCGCGGCATGCCCGCGCCAGATCCTCGCCGTAGGAGGGGAGCGTCAGCGTGTCGAACACGAGTGTCCGGCCACCCAGATCGACGATACCTGCGTTGCTGTGGCACAGGCCCTCCTGGGGCCCCACGGCCGCGAACACCCCGTCGGCCAGCTCCTGGATCGAGAAGAACTCGGACGCGAACCCCGTTGATGTCTGCGGCATGGTGTCCTCCTGTGTCAGACGTGAAGATGACAGAGATGGTACCCGAGAACGGCCCCCCGTCCGGATGGCGGTTTCCAGGTCTGCACCAACTTCACGCACACGTGGGCCGCACGAAACGAGATCACCTGCGATCGCTATCTCACCGCCGCGCGGATGCTCGAAGACATGGAGTCCGTCACGTTCGACGGCGTGCGCGAGGTGTTCGCGGCAACCGCCGACACGTACGCCGACGGCAGCGGCACCGCCTACACCGCGATCTACGATCCCGTTCGCCTGACGGCGACCGTCTACTTCTGGCGCGACTTCGAGCACCCGATCCGCTTCAACCTGGCTGACGAGCTCTCGGGGCCACCTCACGTTGTTGCCCTCGTTGATCTCGCGCATCCGAACCCGCGCCGGGACGCGTGGGTTTTCCGCGCAGAGGAGGCGCTCGCCCGCCGGATCGAGGCGCGGATCGATCGCAGCATCCCCCTTGACGCCGCCCGCGCCGAGCTGGTCGGCCACTACACGGTCGAGGAGGCCGTGGGCATCGTGCCGTCGCCGCCGGTGATGATCGAAGGGGTGAGTGTGGTCTGGGACAACGGGCCGCCGCTCTGGCGATTCTCCTCGCCCTCGACTGAGAAGGGGGACACACACCATTGCGCTGCCTAGGAAATACGGGGACACAAACCTTATTTCACCCTGTGCTCTCGAAATGAGGTTTGTGTCCCTGCATTTCAAGCGAGCCAGCGGACCACGTCCTCAAGGGGCTTGCGCTTCGGAGCCGCCGGCGTTTCGGCCGGCACACCGAACGATACCGCCGCCACGAGCTGGTCGTCGGTTTCGAGCCACGCGTTGAGCTCGGCGTAGGCTTCCCACACATCCGCGATCCACAGGGATCCCAGGCCGAGTTCCGTTGCCGCGAGAAGCATGTTCTGAATCGCCGCCCCCACCGACTGTACCGTGGCCAGATCCCACCAAGACTGGTGCTCCTTGCGCGGCTTCCACGGATGGATGCCGTCGGCGTTGTGAACAAGAATCGTGAGCGGCGCCTGCTCCATGGCGCGGATCGTCCAGCGGATCGTGCCGAGCTCCTGCCCCTCGGCCTCGCGGTTCGCCATCCCCTTGCGGAGGACGTCGAGCATCGCGTCCCGCTTCGCCCCGGTGATCACGGTGAACCGCCACGGCTGGCTGTTCTTGGCGGACGGCGCAAGGACGGCCGCCCCGAGCAGCAGCTCGATCGTTTCGCGCTCGATCGGATCGCTTCCGAAGCTACGAACGCTCCTGCGGGACCGAATCGTCTCCTGCGTCGTCATCTGGTGATCCCTCCCCGTTTTCCCGTTGGCGGCACCCGGAGACAGGAACCGCGCCGAGAGTCCGGCCCTCGACTCTCCGGTGCCACGAGGGAACGAGGCTAGCCGATCGTGCGCGATCGCGCGAGCGGCGCCGCCTCCCGGCCGCCCAGCCGGGCGCGCCACCCGAGCGCCCGAAGCGCCGCCCGCAAGGCCCCCCGATGTACTGGCCTCTCGAAACGGGGGACCTCCGACCGCGATGCTGCTGTAATTAAGTTCCTATCATCGTTTCTTGTGCAGTCATCTGGTGCCGCGTAGCGTCAGATCCAAGGCCGGCGGTCGACGCGAAGCGCCCGCCTACGACGCGACGAAAGGGAGATCGTCATCGGAGGATTCAACGAGTCGACAGACGCGCAGCGCATGGAGCGGTTCCTCCGTTTGGGACGCACGGCGCTGTCGCACTACGGACTCGCTGACGCGGCTTTGGTCCACCGTTCCTACCTGGAGAACGTCCTGTTCGAGGTGCGGCACACAGGAAGGGGCGTTCACGCGTCGCTTCGCATCTGTCGGCACGACTGGGACGGGGCAACCCTGCGACACGAGGTCGCCTGGCTCGATGCGCTTGCCGCAGAGACGGACCTGCGGGTCCCTCGTCCGATGCCAACGGCGACCGGAGACGCGTACTGCGTTGTGGAGAGCCCCAATGTCCCCGGGCCGCGCGCCTGCCTTCTGCTGGGTTGGGTCCCAGGAGCCCACGCCCCGCCCGATGAGCTCACCCCCTCGCGCATGCGCGCAGTGGGGCGGCTGCTCGCGCGACTCCATGGACACGCCGAGACGTTCCGGCTGCCCCCCGAGCACACCCCCCCTCGGGTCGACGCAGCGACCCTGAGGGAGATCGACCACAGGGAAAACGTGGCAACGTACTTCCGCCGGGACGCAGACCTGGTCGCCTTCGACAGGGCCATCGCCGCCGCCGTCGAGCTGATGCGCGACCTCGGAGACGGCGAACAGGTCGCAGGGATCATCCACGGCGACCTGCACCAGCGGAACTACGTATTCGATGAGGAGCGTGTCGGAGCCCTCGACTTCGAAACGCTGCAGTGGGGCTACTACCTGTACGACCTCGCGACGACCCTCTCCTACCTGGTGCCGGAGTTCCTCGGACGCGTCGATCCGGCACCGCTCCGTGCGGCGCTGCTAGAAGGCTACGAAGCGCTGCGCAGACTACCGGACGACCACGAAAGGCTGCTCGCCGTGTTCTCCGCCTACCGCGTCTGGATCATGGCCGACTGGTCGAGCGGGAGTCCACGGATGCTGAAACTCGACTGGGCCCGTCGCCGCCTGGAGGCCATGCCGGGACAGATCCGCGAGCTTCTCGCCGGTTGTTGACCTCTAGGGGCGAGAGAACGTCGCCGCGGAGCCCCTTTGTCCACGTCGCGGTCGCCCGCGCCACGAGCGATGCTACAGCTCGATCCGCGGTACCTCACCGATCGGCGTCGCCTTCATCGCCGCAACGGCCTCGTGCGGGAGCTTCATCAACTGCTCGGCTCGCTCTCTGGCGCGCACCGGATCCCGCGATTCGAGGATCGAGAGAAGCTCGTCGATGACCGCACGATCCATCTCCAGAGCCTCCGATTCGGTGATCCCGACCCATGACCTCGGGCGGCGGAGGGCAAGGAGCTGCTCGCCGATCTGCCGCACGACCTTGTTGCCCGCCGCGTCGTAGATCGAGCGGAGCATGTGGGCGAACGGCCGCTCCTTGCTGTCAACGCCGCCCACACCGTCCGCGGCGTCTCCGGTCGACGCCGTCCCCTTGGCAAACGCATCGAAGTAGTCCTCAGCGCGGCCACGGATGTGCGCGATCTCCTCGTCGCTGGCCACAGTCGCCACGAGGGCGACGACTGCAGGTAACAGCATCTCCTCGAACTCCTCGAGATCCCAGGCGGTGGCTTCTGCTCGTTGAAGCGCCAACAGAAGGGCATCACCGAACGCCTCGGTCTGCGATGCGGTGACGTACACGCCGCTTCCGTGCCGTACGTCCACCAGTCCGCGCGCCGCGAGTAGGTTCGTCGCGTCGCGGACCACGGCACGGCTCACACCATACTGCCGCGCCAGCTCTGGGCCGGCCGGCAGCGCGTCGCCCGGCGCGAGTGCCCCCGAGAGGATCAGATCGGCGATGTCTTCAGCGAGCCGATCAGCCAGCGTCTGCCGCTGGATAGGCTTGGCGCGGAACGCTCCGTTGCCTGTCACGTCTCTCCTTTCGAACCGTGTCGACGCGCAGATACAGGACCCATGATACCAGCAGAACCCCTCCAGCGACCCCCCAGGCCCACCCGACAGACGTCCGTCCGGCCAGGGCGCCGAGGCCGGCGCTCCCGATGAACCCGCCGACGTAGTGAACCAGCGACTCGATCGAGAGCATCGCCGATCTCCGCTCTGTCGGGATCTCCTCGTTCAGGAGCAGCATGTGCGTCGAGTTGACAGCCCCCTGCCCAAGGTAGACGAGCCAGAACAGCACAGCCGCAGGGACGATGTGTCCTTGCACGGCGAGTCCGACCAGAAGTGCCCCCCGCAAGCCGTGGAAGACGGCGCACACGCGGCCATGGCGGCCGCCGAGTCGTCTACTCATTCGCGGTGCGACGAGGTTCCCGATCCCGCCCATGAGGAAGGAACCGGCAAGGATTCCGCCGAGCAGGATCGAGCGCCACGCGCTCTCCCCGAGCAGCGCGCCAAACCGCGGCTGCCACAGCACCTCCAGCGACTGGAGGACGAGGCCGCTGGCGGCGGCCACCGCGAGAAGCCGCAGGAGGACGCTGTTGCCTAGAGTGAGCCGGACAGCTTCTCGAAGAAGCCGCGGCACCTCTGCCATCCCTTGCCGCAGGCTTCCCGCAGGGGACCCGGGCCGCGCATGCTCACGCACCAGCAACAGAACCGCGAGCATGTGCGCGATGCGAACCGGCATCGCCACGAGCCCCGGGCTCGAAAGCGGTGTCAGGACAGCGGTGCCGTCCGCAGGGAGAAACGCGAACAGACGGGCGACGGCACCTCCGCACACGGTCCCAAGCCCCAGCGCAAGTAGCGTGACCGCGCCGATGCGCGACAGGCGCGGATGAAGATCGACGTCGGGGTCGGCGGCGAGCAGGCTGTCGACGAACCACGCGTCGAGCGTCCCGGAGCCGAGGGCGCGCCCCGCCCCGTTCAACACAAAGGCAACGAGGAACCCTGCGAAGGAGAACGAGCAGAGGAACACGCTCCAACCGGCGATCGTCACCGCTTCGGCGAGCACCGCGACCCGTCGGCGCCCCCAGGCGTCGGCGAGCCCCCCGGTCGGCACCTCAAGCAAGAACACGGTCGCCGAGTACACCGCCATCAGCGCCCCCAGCTGCGGCAACCCCATCCCGCGTGCCTGCGCGAGGAGGATGAACAGCGCCATCGGAAGTGCAGTCGCAAACCAGAACAGGAACACGATAAGCGCGTAGCGGCGTTCGATGGATCGGATTGTCGTCATGTCTCCTCCACAGGTGACCAGGTGATATGATAACCCGATCTTAGTGCAAGGCGGCACTCCCGTCAAGCGCGGCGCCGAAGGGC
>Ga0272442_10005718_pt1 | contig 16543 bp, 8 predicted proteins | sample SSMForm2O_FD_200262 | JGI IMG/M metagenome (GOLD analysis project Ga0272442, IMG submission 200262) | Marine sediment archaeal communities from Little Sippewissett salt marsh, Falmouth, MA, United States - SSM-Form-2O | ecosystem: Environmental > Aquatic > Marine > Wetlands > Sediment ...
GTCTCAGGGTAGTCAGGCGGAGTCGCCTCCGCCTTTCCCCCTCAGAACCGTAGAAGCGAGTTTCCCCGCGTACGGCTCAAGCCCCGAGTAAGGCACTCAATCGAGCACCCAGCAGTCCTTCCATAATGTGGACTGCCTTCACGATACGTGCCTGAATATTGTTTACGATTTCCTGCATATAGCACCCAGCAAGACCATCGCTCTTGGGGTTGTTAATGAGAAAACTCATTATCTATCCAGACCCTTCAAGATACAACATACTCCCGGCCTTTTCGTGATCCGGCACCTGCGGAAGTCAGCCCCCTTTCAGGGCAGAGAAAAGTCTGAACTCTTATCCATCCGATTACAGGATGGCTTTCGCTTTCTCCGCATCATGTACCCGCTTGCCCGTGAGGTTGCGTTACCGCTTCCTGTCTCAATCATACAACTTGTGAGAGGCAATCGGGCTTACCCGATGAGATCTTGTGTAACAACACGACGGGTTAGGATCTGCCTGTCCTCCGGTCAATCTGATTGACTGCGCAAGGTAAAACAAGACTACCTTGACCATTGACACATTCCGCGCCATCAGCGGAACCCAAGCGTATCAGTACTCGTTTCGCTTGTTAGGTTTCACGAAGTTTATCAGCAGTTCACATATGTTATCCATACCATCATTCCCGGCTCCCCGACCGTATGAGACTAACAGTCATTGAGATCCCCTCACGGTTCACTCTTTTCCCAAACCAAATCGGAAAGGGCTTCGGTATTCGCCAAAAGGCGAATGGGAAACTATCGGCAGTACGATAGGTTAACTCCAAGGTTAACAATTGTTTGTAAAGATCACCGGTTAAACGAGTGCAAAATTGTGTTAACCCCATATTGACTATTTATTTTAAAAACATTGCTTTTTTCACAGACCTAAAATCACCCGCTTTGAATTTAATAATATATAAACCTGAAGACACTGAAATACCATTATCATTTTTTCCATCCCATATTTCTTCATAATAACCAGCTTCTTTTTTGCCGTTTATCAATGTTCTAACTTTCTGCCCTAATACATTAAATATTATTAATGAAACTTCCACCTCTTGCGGGATTTCAAATTTTACAGTTGTTTCTGGATTAAAAGGATTCGGGTAATTTTGTGAAAATGAAAAATCAGCAGGTAATTCTGGTTCTAAATATTCTGCTTTAAATACTAAATCTGCGGTTGTTGGCGCTAATTCTGAATGTCCTACACTATCATGAGCTATACTATAAAAAGAATAAGTATGCCCTTCCTCGCCAGTAAATATTGCGGATGTATCTGTTGTAAAGGATAGCCACTTCATATAAGTATTATCATTGTTACTATAATAAATATCATAATTCTTTACTCCTGATCCTAAAGAATCATCTGCACCATACCATATCAATCGATAACTTAAAGAATCTCCAATTTGGTCAGCAGTAACAATATTACTTTGTGGCGGTTCAGAATCAATTGTATTAAAAACTTCATTGGTGATGATGGCCTCATTAACATCGAATGTAATTGATGCAGAATTTGCTATTCTTGTGCCCGATAGTAATTTGGATTTTGATTTAATAGAATATGAAACAAAACCTTCTCCTTCAGGTGAAATTTTATTTGGAGGAAGAATATCACCAAAACCACCATAAACCAAATCGGCCCCTTTTAAATGCCATATAATTATGCCAGTTTCTTGATTAAATTCAGTAGTGATTTGCAAATCTGTAGTGTCATTCAAATTAATTATTTTAGATATATAATGATTTTCATTTGAAAGTGAGATTATTGTATCACCTAAACATATATCATTTAAATTTAGTGTCGAAAAATCCAAATTGGTATCCAAGGAATCAAGTATAATGATTTCTTGGGCTGCAGCGGTTGCAGAATCAACATTTTCAAAATATACTATGTACTGGAAATATCTATCTCCTTTTAAATAGTTTCTTTCACCAAAACCTGATGGGCCTGCTTTTTCATTGGGATCTAATGAAGTCACAACATCTTGATCTTTCTCAGAAAAGGGATTATCATACAATTCATTAAATCTTTCACCAAAATCTGATTTCTTTCCTTTTTTGTCTTCTTCATAATCAATTAAATCTTCAAATGAGAATTTGTAATGATCATCATCCGATGATTGAAAAAAATCGTCTTTCCCTGTCAAGGATTTGTATTGTAGACCTGGTGTAAGGAAATTCTCATCTTTTGTAGGAATTATATATTTATTCTCATTTACGAGATCAATTCCAGCACCTTTTTCATAGCTATATTCCACAGACCCACAACAACTCATACCAATATCTCTACTTTTTCCACCAATAAGATTAAAGTCAACATTGTCATCAATTAATGTTTGATATGTATCGACTGCTTTCCTACGATCAGACTCTGAAGAGCCAGGAGGTATTACTGGATCAAAGACTTTTGCGCCTTTATCTTCCATTATGTATTTCCACTTTTCATAATCTAACGGCATTTCTTTAAATTCTGGGGGCCATCCATCCTTGTCTTGATTAAATAACCAAAGATCTAGTACTTTACCTTCTCCAGCAGAAAGTGCAGTATGACCCCATGGATTAGATTCATCATTGCTTACATATAAGATAGCACCTTTCTCCGGGCCATTATCAGAATAAATATTTCGATAATGTATTTTGTTTTGAGACTGAAATGGACCAATTGTATTTGATTTTTGAAGTGATCCTAAGGAATCATTATTAGATAATATCTGTAAAGGGACATAGCTTAAAATAGCAGATTTATATTTTACATGATCAGAAGTTATATCTGGCATTATTTCGACTTGAAATGTTTTTTTATGCCCTGGTAAAATTCTGGGAGACCATATACCCCAAATAAATGAAGAATCATGTTCAAATGATTGTTGTAATGAAGAATATCGACTGTCAATCAATGAGTCAATTTTTACATTATTGTGAACACCATTTGAAATTGAAACAAAGAAGAATACGTCACTAGCACAAATGTTACCATTATTACCATATGAAATCCATAAATTAGATTTTCTCCCATTTCTTATTTGGTCGCGTCCTATAATATCCACCCATAAATCAACATTTGCTTCTTTTATTTCAAATCCATTCGATAACTTTAATTCATTGTTTGGATTTACTACAACAATATTATAAAACCCAAATGGCATATCAGTTAAATCAAATTTTGTTGTTATCTCATTGTGATTAATAACTACAGTCTCAATGCCGAAAATATCATCATATCCTTCTCTTGTAAGTTTTGCGCTCGCAGTTGGATTAAAACCTGAGCCGTGTATAGCTAATTCTATTAATCCAAGATTATTACCATTATCTGGAGAGACATATGATATTCCTGTCTCATGTAAAGTCGAATCTAACCAAGTGAGTGACTTATACATCAAAAACGCTCGATCTTCCGATGTATTAATTGCTTCAAATCCGAATCCAAGAGAAACTACTTTCGAAGAATCAAATGCAACTCGAAGTCCACCTGAACCAGATGAATTAATTGTTTTTTCTAACTCAGGTGGATTATGTAATATGGCAAGTTCATTTTCATCAATTTCTTTATAAGATACAATCTGATGCTTTTGTTCAAGATAGAAAGGATGTTTATTACTTTTTAGAATATTTGTATTACTATTAGTAAGTTTTGATAAACCATCAGTTGACAAGTAATTAAAGATTGAGACAGCAGGTGAAATTGGATTAATTTCATCTGGCTCCCATTGGTTATCTGCGCCATTACCATTTACAATGAATATATCCAAGCCATCTGTTATAGGATCACCTGTTACACCTTCAAGAGCTAATATCTCAACATCTTGGACAAATTCTGCATGCAAATAATCTCTATAGAAATGTGTATTACCTAAGGATGAACCGATATATTGACTTGAAATAAATAATTTACCTCCCGCATCTAAATAATTTGTTATATATGACTGAGTAGTATCATTCTCAATATATGAATATGTATCATACTCACTTATGTAAGGTGTAAACCAAATTATTGCACCATCGATATATTGGTTTATTATTGTGCTATCAGGGGCTCCTCTCTGAAAACAGTCCCAAGTGTCGTATGAATATCCATTTGTATCTAAAGCATTTGTATAGTAGGGCAAATAGCTTCTAGCATAACCATATTTATAATCACCCACCAACAAAATTCTTGAGTCACCTTGAAAAGGGCCGATAACCTCAATTGAATCTGGTTCTGTGGGAAAAATCACTATATTACCTGAAGCATCTTCTGCCAATACTTGGTATTTAATTTTGGTTCCAACTGGGTAGGTACCTATTCCAATCCCCCAAATACCATCACCTTGGGAATTATCATAATGAGCACCATCATCATACATATACATATTTGGCTTATCTTGACCATTAACTGAATATTTTAATTGAGCGTTTTTTATTAATGCCTCATCTATAATATCTGCTTTAATAGATATAATATCATTTGGTGATGGTGAAGGTGAATATGGGGCATACTCCACCTTCAATATGCGAGGTGGTGGAGTGAGATCCTGAGTTTTACCCAGTACGCCTGCCCATATATCAGTTTCAAATGAATCAGAATATCTATTTGATGTCCAAAAAATCCATGGTTCATTTGACGGGTTATTTAATACAGATACATCAGGTGAGGAATCGTTACCTACAAATTTGGTAAACTGAATTTCACTAGACCACTCGCCATTATTAAAGATGTAATAAATATCATAATCATATTCACCAAATATTGGACAGGCAACCCATATATATCCCATATCATCAATATCAATACTGGCGTAATATTTATAGCCACCACTTGAGGTAATTTGTACAGGTGCAGACCAGTTTTTACCATGATTCGTTGATTCAATATGCCAGATATGATATCCTCTGGAATAAACAAAATGGAGATGCCCATCAGGATCATATGCAGCAGAAGCATAATAACAATTACTTGGATCATCAACATTGAGCCGATAGTGTTCCCAAGTTTCTCCATTATCTTCACTAGTAGCATAATGTACTTTACTTTGATCCCAATTCTCCCATGTTATTGTTAACTGACCCGCTAAACCAGAAGCTATACGTGGAACATTCTCATTTTGTGGATCATTAGTTAATTGATACTCTTGAGACCAGTTGTCACCATTATCATGACTTATTCTGTACCATATATCACCATCTCTATCATATGTGACAAAAACTGTGTCACCTCGTGTAGAAGCAATATCAGGTCTCATATCCATATCACTACTTGTTATTTGAAATGATTCAGACCAATTTTTTCCATTATCATCACTATATATATATGACACTCCTTCTTTATAATACACCAATATGATTCTACCCTTTTCTGTTTGGCAAACAGTAGGTTCAATTTCATCACCAATTTCATCCGTTATCCGAATGGGTAAATTCTCAAAGCTGGTGGTAAAAAGAGCACAATTAAAGAGAGTATCAGAATGTGCTAGGTTATCAGATGCTACTATATCAACAGTATAAGTCATTGAAGAAAGATTTGTTATCCAACTATTTGCCCAAAGATTATCATTGGAAGAATTATCATCATGATTCCCATCATCATAAAGTGTAACACTTGCTATCAATGTGTTGTTAGTATCACGAATGTCAGCAACTACAGAACTGACATATCCGGCAAGATCATATACCCTTGACGAAATTATAACAGAATCTCCGGGATTAATAAATCCTGATGTAGTAGCATTGTCTATTATTGGTGCACAATCAGGATACACATATACCTGACTATTACTACCACCAAAAGCACCCATATCATTTCTTGTACCATTATTATCATTATATAGAGTATCTGGATCGCCTGCATCAATACAAGGCGACCCAATCTGTAAGCGAAAATCGTTGTCATCTAAACTAACCAATCCAGGGAAAGTATATATTTCACCAATTTCAGAATTTAAATCATCATCTAATGGACTTCGATTCTTCCAAAAAGTGTTATATGAATGTTGAATATCAAATTCACCGGGCTGATGAGCAAGACCATCATAGCCGTTATAAGCAATAATATTGTTCTTAACAATGGATGATGACCCAGGATTGTTAATAAAAACACCCCAACCATCATTGTTAACAATAGTGTTATTAATAATAACAGATGATGAAGGTCCGGCCCACGAATGATCGATACCTGTGCCGCTATTATTACAAATTATATTATTTAAAATGGATACATTTGAAGTATTATGTATTTCAATCCCTGATCTGCCAGAGTCTTTTATTGTAAAACCTTGTAGTGTAGCATTATTAGATCTTAAAGCAACATAACCTATAATAACTGTATTATGAGGATCTTCGCCAATTAATGTTACTGATCCAATATCATATATTTTACCATCATATGTACCCGATGATACGAATATAGTATCCCCAGGATTAGATATATTCAAACCTTCAATAATTGTGTTAAAAGGATGTTCTAAAGAACCATCCTCAATTCCTGTTGTGTTTGATGAATCGACATAAACATGATTTGACAATATAATTTGATTAGAATAAAGATATGTTGAAAAGAATAAAAGAAAGAAAAAAAGAGTCCTTAAATATTCATTGCTTTTCATTTTATTCACCTTTATTTAGCCATTCTCTAAAAGAATTATATGTATAATAGCAAGAATTTCTTATATAGGGTTCGGCTGTTTAACAGGCGCCGAGCAAACGGCACTCAAATCAAAGTATTGATTCCAGAAAAACCTTCTTTTTAGAATTCATAATACGCGTAGGCGTCCTTGTTGAAACATGTGTTATATAATAGCTTAGTTGCCAACTAATATTTCTTGAATAACTTTAGGGAGCCAAACTTTTCCAATTTCGCTGACTACCCATTGACCAGAATAGATACCGAGAAATTTCGTTTGGATTCCTGATGTGGACATGACGCTACCACCAGATTTGGTTTTATACCCCCCAGATAATCTCAAAACTACAGGAGATCCAGACATCCCTTGCCTTGTTGTAGCATCAACCATAAAATATGGCAAACCACTAAACTCAACTTCTGGCTCAGTTGCAATATGACCCGTTTTCCAAATTGCTAATTTTCCAGGGCCACTCATTCCCAATGGGGAACCAATTATTGATATGGGCATACCTACTTGTGGAATCATATCGGTTTCAGATAATTTAATATCGAACGGGTAAATTTGTAATGAATCATCAATAGTTGTTATGGGCAATGCAACTACATCGATGGCTCTTCCATTTTTATGTTCTTTCCAAAGATGTTTTCCATTCTTATATAATACCTCAAACCTTCTAGCCCATGATCCTAATACCTTATTATTATGCCATATTCCAATTTTGTCAGGTGTACGACCTAGTGGATCAATAATTTTATTGTTATTGGGATCACGACCACTTACAACGTGCCAATTAGTTATCAAAAAATCTGAGTTATCATATCTATAAATAAACCCGGTAGCAGTCCCCATCGAGGTGTTTCCACTGAATATTTCAATAAATAGACTTTGTACACTTAGAGGATCAATAGTAACTTTTTGGGTATTCGTCAAAGTCTGAGCAAAAACTTGGCTTATTAAACTTAACACTAGCAAGAAAGCTTTTAGTCTCATATTACTATCCTCACTTAATTATTATATAATGTCGCGCTCACCAGATGGGAATGTCCCGCGTTTTTGTTTTATGCGGGATATGAGCATTCTGGTGCAGGCGGTGGTTCGCGGCCACAAACGACAGCCTGATTCAATGAATAATACAAAAATGTTTTTTCATAGTCAACTTGTCAGCACTCTATAATAGTGCCGCGAACTTGGGGCTTGTCCCGTGAGATAATTAAATATTTCATTTTATCAAAGATTATTCCTATTGTTTCTTTATCTCACGGGGTAAAGGAAGGGCCAGCGCGACATTCGCGGCGTACCCTTTTCTGGCGTTCGTGGCAGAATGTTCTCGGCTTTTTCTTTGGGTGGTTTGGGTTCCGTTATCCCAATCCTGATCCCTTATATCCCTTTCCGCATGGCAACGATTCTATAGGCCATGCGCCTTTCTTTATCCAATATCTTTAAATCATTTTCTTTTATCTTTTGATATCCTTTTCCCGTTTTTGGAATGGGGTATTTTACTCTGAAAATGTGGTACTCCGCGAACGTTGATCATCAGGGGTTCAACGCCAAACGATATTTTACCGAAGCAAGATTTTAGACCAACCTTTCAAGAAACCAAAAAATAGTGCGCGTTTGAATCCCCTGCATGATTTTTTTAGCCGACAGTATTTTGTTTTAATTGTCTAATCTGTTCTTCGGCATTTTTTATAAATTCTTGATTTAATTCAATTCCTATATATTTTCTACCCATTGCTAAACTTACAAATGCTGTTGTGCCTGATCCAATAAAAGGATCTAATACTATATCACCTTTTCTAGAAAACAACTTTAGAAACCAAGTAGGCAATTCTAAAGGAAACGCTGCACTATGATTTCTATTTTTACACTCAGTTGCTAATTCAATAACGTTTGAAATATAATGCTCTTCTTCAAATACAATAACATTGTGGGGATATACTTTTTTTCTGTCCAACCAATTTGATACATTTCGACCTAATGTAGCATTGGTATTTGAAATATGTCGCCTAAAATCCTTTTCCGACATTGTTTTAAATCGTTTTTTTGCCCAATCACCAATTGGTACCTTTACTGCGTCTTGATACATCCTAAACTGCTTTTGTTTGGTAAAGTGAAGACACCGCTCCCAAGCATCTCTAAAACGGTTAGACCATTTCCCCGGGTATGAATTCTTCTTATACCAACAGTATTCCTCTATCCAAAACCAACCTTGCTTTTTCAATGTAAGTATTAGCTCTAATACATATGTGTCTCTTTCACCATTCCGAGGGTGCTCTTTTATGTTTAAAACAAAGGAACCATCATCTTTAAGTACACGATGCAATTGCTCACTAATTGGTAAAAACCATTCTACATACTTATCTGGATGTTTACTGCCATAAAAACGTTTACGTTTATCGGCATACGGTGGGGAAGTAAAAATGAGATCAATAGAATCATTAGGGAATTTTAGATTATTTTTTAAGATTTCATTACAATCACCATGATAAATCTTATTTGTTTTAAAATTTAGTTTATTTTCCAAATGTGAAAATTCTCCACTTCTTTTTGCCATTCTGTATTCTCGGATTTAAGGATATGTGATGGATCTTGAATAATCTTCAATCTATTAATATTAAATAGATTATTATTAATTACCGGCAATAAATATAGAAAATATCTATCCTTTTTTTCTTTTGCCATTCCAAATTCGTTTCTTGACCAATAAAAACTATATCCATTATCAGTAACGGCTTTTACTTCAATATATCTTGGTATTAAATTGGAATTATCTTCATTTTTATCCCAGCTAAGAATGTCATAACCTGCATTGATATCAATTAATGCGATATGCTTAATTTCATTAATTAAATTTTCTGAAAAAGATAGCCGTTCTTTTTCGTATTCAAGGATTTTATACTCAGCATGAAGCCCCAATTCATATTTTTTATTTAATATATACTCCAGTTTCCTTTGACTAATTTGATTTCTTTTTATCATTTCTAAAAATAAGAACGTATATTTCTCAGAAACAACATAATAATTATTTTTTATATTATACTCAATTAAACCTAATTCGATTAGAAAGTTTCTTAAACCACTGATACTTATTCTATCCTTTGTTTTGGGTGAATATTTATAGAGATCACCAATAAGTTTAAAATTATTTAAATAATCTTTTATTTCCTCTATAAATGAATTCTCTTTACTAAGTAGAATATTAATAATATATCCTTTAAGAATATCATCATTGTTATCTAAATCTAATGAAAGATCAAAATGAGAAATAAGTTGATTGGCTTTATTTTCAATTAAACCAAGTGAATTTAGAAATTTTAAAACACCATCAAAATTGGTAGACATTTCTTTGTAACGATTTCTAATATACTCAAAATCTAAATCGTTAGAATATTGAACTAATTCAAAAAGAGATTTAATCTGATTGAATTGTATTTTATCAAATAAATTTTTCATTATTTTGAAAATAGTCTTTCATAAGCTTCTATTTCATCGGTGTCATCAAACATATCCAAAGAATAGATATTATAATCACCATCAATTATATCGTACATTTTTTTTGCTTTTAAATTTAAACTTTTTAATATGTCCGCATCAATTGTATCTTTGTATTGAAGAAAATGATAATAAGCTTCGTTATTTTCAGAACCACCAACACGATGTATACGGTCAAGTGATTGAAAATACTGTGCACAATTATAAGATAAATCATAGTAAATTGCATTAAAACATGTTTTATGCAGAGAAATAGATTCTGCACAAGCTGCCGGGTTTGCAATTAAAATATCCAATCCGCTATTTTTTAAAACAAATTCATCCCTGATCTTTTCTCTTGTGTCTTCATCTATAATAGAAGTTCTTTCAATTGGAGTTGATCCAATAATTTTTTTACAATAATATCCCAATTCAATTAATGTTTTCTCAATCAAATTTATCGTACCAATAAAATGAGCCCAAATAACGACTTTTTGACTTATTTCCTGTAAGTGTTTTACATGATCACATAATTCAATCAACTTTGAAGGTTTCTCTATATCATCATAAATATAAATAATTTTTTTTAAATCATTATCGGACACTAATTCTTCATCATAATTATCAATTGCAGTTATTAAAAGTTTAGTATATGATAAGCATTGTCTTAGCCTTATCATCCTACCTCGTCTTAAGCGATTGACAAAATCAATATTTTGCAAATAGTCCTTTTTAGCATAATCTCTAATCTTGTTCTGTATTGCAGTGTAAATTATCTTTTCATATTTATTCATTTCTATTAGGTTTGGTTGATTAAAAATTTGAGATTTTAGGCCAAGCTCTGATTTTCTAACCCGATAAAATAATGGCCCAATTCGAGGCTCCAATATTTCATGTGCTTTTTTATATAATTTTTTGTCCTCTATTATAGATAATGAAGCTTTATCTTCATTAGGGATTGGATGATTATCCGGCCATAAAAAATCAAACAGATTAAATAGGTCTAAATAGCTTTTTGGTATAGGTGTCCCCGTAAGCACACATCTATATTTTGAAAATTTTGCAATTTTTAGCACCGCATTAGCCCAATTACCATTCAACTGCTTGATATAATGCGCCTCGTCAATAACACAATAAATATTTACATTTTTATTTTTAAAAAATGCTAATACGTCATCTTGATCGTTTAATAATGTCTGAAATGTTGTAAGGTATAAATCGGCAATTGAATTTGATTGATAATAAAAGGATTTTCTCTGAACTCTATTACCTCCAGCTAAAACAACAGAATTTGGTTTTCTACCGAAAACTTCTAAATATTCATTCTTCCATGGACCAAAACATGCAGGTGGGCCAATAATGAACAATGTGTTTACGTCTTTATTTAAACGTAACCTTTCAAAGACAGATAACACTACTGATGTCTTACCACTACCAGGCACTGAAAAATTTGCACCATTTTTAATTAAAAACAAATGGCAGGAAGCTTTTAATTGGTGGTCTTTTAATTTACGATTTAGTTTACTTTGTAAAAAATCTATATGATCATTAAAAATATCTTTATTTATCAAACCATCTTTGAAGCTTTTACCAAGAGTAAGTAATTGGTTAAATTGATTTTCAATTTTATTTATTTCATCTAGTATAATTTTACAGGAATCCGTAATAGAATATTGTAAATTTGATTTATCAAGATACCTAATAACTTTGGGCATCATATTATTGATATCAGCAGATAAAAAAAGTCTTTCATCATTTGATTTTTTAAAACCCCACATACTTAACTGTGACAAATGTCGAGTTTTAAGCTGATCAAGATTATCAATAATAATTGAATTATTTTCAAAATTAATTTTCATACTATTAATTGAATTAATTTTATTTTTCAGTTAATCTTTTCAAATTCTTTTTATAATGATAAAACTCTGACTCAATATCGCTTGCTTCCTTCTTAACGGCTCTTGCCAATTCCATGGCCTTATCAAGATCGTTTATATGAATTGTAGATGGGTCCATATTCTCATTTTGTAATTTATTTAGTGCAGATTCAAGGAGTTCAAGGGGTTTTTCTCTTTCTTTTTCAAAATCAATTGTATTTTTTGCTTTCTTAACATGGTGAATTAATTCTGTTGCATACTTTGCACCCCAAATTTGGTCTTTTGTTCGCTCATCATATTCATTGCCATTTTCGTCGAAACACTCTTCTCTTGTTAATTTAAAATCAATTTCTAATAATTTCGACAGTTCCTTTTTAGAGTCTTTATTTTCTAGTAAACGAGGCATCTCTCTCATAATCATGTGGACCTTTGGCAAGCCGGGGAAATCTCTTTTTCTAATTATTTTAAAGGCAATTTCTTCTATATCACCAATTTCATCTTCTTGTATATCCATTTTCATTCTTTTTACTTCATCAGTCAATTTACTCCTTAATCGATCATTATAATCATGAAATGCTTGCCAACGTCCTTCTCGATCAGCTATTCCTGAAGATATTGTTGAGTATAAACCTTGTCTATCTAAGGATTCAAGATAGCTATCAATACATTCTAACGGTTCAAGGAAATTCTTTTCATATTCTTTTACTTTTTTATTAAGCTCCTTTTCTGATATATTTGCAAAATTCGGATCATCGACTAATTGTTCCTCCAAGGACATACCCTTATTAATTTTATTCCTAATTGATAGAGCTTTATCAAAATGGGAGTACTCTGATTTACCTTCACTTTGCAACTGATACCGATTTTCAATTTGCTCAATTTCTTTTAATGTTGGAGGACCACCTTCATCATCTTTTCCTGGCAATATTACTACTTTCATCTTTGTATATCTAGAACCTTTTGTAGATTCGAATAATTTTTCTAAAGCAACCTTACGTCGATTTCCATTTATTAAAAATCCATCAGCGGTTATTATTGCAGGCTCTCTTTGTCCAGAATGTTTTATTGAATTTATTAGCTCTAATGTTTTAGGGAGGTCTTTTTTTTCAAGAAAATCTTTGAGAATATTCTGAGCCTCTTCACTACGTTCTACTAATGGGCCCTTGTCTCTTTCATAGCTTAAAACATCTGAAGCAATTCTACCATTGTCTTTTCTAAAACGTAAATATTCGATTGGGACATAAACTACTTCTCGCTCAAAGTTTGTTCTATGTTCTTCTCTAAAAAAAATCACTTCCTTAGATGGTTTTGCGTCATGCGTTATTCTATTTTTAATTTCTTTCGCAAAATCATCTATTATTTCACGAATTACGGGTTTTGTTATGGATTTCATAACTCACCTCTAGTTATTTTTTAGGATTAATTTTATTTCTCTTTTAAGGAATACGCCAAATGCATTCACACTGAACGATCTGAGCACTACACTTCGAACTGAACAAATAACTTTATAAACCCTACCTAATATTCAATAACCAACTATCCAAGCGTCCAGTAGAGTGGATGTTAGCCACAGGTCTATCATTTATAAGATTAAAATCAACTACTTGAGCGGATACTTTGTGCTTGCTTAGCTCTAATCTTTCTAACTAACTCTGGCATTGCACATTCCGCATAATTCAAGAATCCTCTCATATTCTTGATTCCTGTTCGAAGTACACGTGCTGTAAGAACATTTTGATTCTCTTTCTCTAAAAGCCAATTTTTTATTTTTTTTGAAACACTAGGCATTTCAGTGTCAGCATAGCGCAGGAAACTTGCCATGTGATCCAATGGTGCTTCTAAAGCCCGATGCTGAAGTCGGACTACATATTCTCTATTATTGTCATCTGCTAATCCTTCTTTTACCAATTTGGATATCTCTGGGATTTCCTTATCCATTTTGCTGCAAAAAGCCTTTAAGTCACCCAACTCGGTATTGGAAGCTAACTTCATAAGTCTTTCTGCATGATTTTTAGTAAATAATTCAGATTTCAAAACATTAAATGCCTTAGGGATATTGTCCCTTGCAGAAAGCATAAATGAGGTGAGTAAATGCAAATTGGTTCCTAATGCGTTGTCAAGAAGCGAATAACGGTACTCTTCAGATGAAAGTCCTTTATCTAGTACGCATATTAATTTTTCTATATTAACCTTAGCATATTTTAAAAAATTACCCAACTCATGTAACGGAGTTTCAAGAGCACGATTTAATATTTTATTACTGTATTCTTCTTTTACCAAATTATTCTTTAAATTATCAGCAATATCAGGCATTTCATTTGTCGCGTAGTCAAAGAAAATTTTCCAATGTCCTAGCCCAGTAGAAAGGATTTGTAATGCAAGTTCATCCATATAGTTGTGTTGATTAAGTCTTACTTTTATATATTGCCCAACTTCATTTAATCCTGATTTGTCTAGATATTTAAAAAATTCAACAAGTAAGTGAGGTTGAATTTGTATAGATTTAGTTAATAGAAGTTCTTTGTTGTTTGGTTTAGACAGATTTTCTATCAAGTATGCAAGAACATCTCGCATGTTTCTTTCCACGTAATCGATAAATCTACCGATGAAATGTAGTTCCGAATCTAGTATCTTTTTCAATATGTCTTCTTTAAACTGCGTCTGCGAAAGAGACTTGCTTATAGCAGATGCAACATCAGGCATACCTTCTTCTGCGTAAGAAAAAAAGAGAGACAGATCAGATAAAGGTCTATCCAAAATATTTCTTAAAAGCACATTTTGATTTTCTTTCCGAATAAGTCCCTCTTTAATTGCTTTACTTAAATCAGGACTTTCCTTATCCAAATATCGAATAAATGAAGAAATAAATTGAGGTGGTGATGTAACGATTTGCTCCACAAATTTTTTCAAGTGAGTATCTTTATATATTTCTTTCTCAATAAACAAGAATAAATCTGGCGAACTTTTTGTAAGAGAGCGAAAGAGCTTATGCCATTCGTGAGGTTTTAGTGTAGTTATACATAAACTAAAAAATTCTGGTTTTTTAAGAATTAACTCCATTTCTCTGGCTTCATGAAACATACCAATATCATAGAGTCTCATCAATATATGTACTATTGCATTAGGTCGACGGTAACATGCATTTTGAAGAATGCTAGCCCAACTACGCTGGCTAGGATCTGCCTTCAAGATTAGGCTTGCAAGCGATGGATGGAATAAATCATATTTTATATCTTCACCAACTTTTCGAGCATATACAATTCCTTCATTAAGAAGCTTTTCAAAAGGGGAAGAAACGGGTGTTACTTGATTAAAGATTTCACTATCTGCTACTAATTCTAATTCAGAGAATGCACACAGCAACAATAAATTCCAATAAGCCTCAGGTTCTTTTGATAAAGGTTTTAAATATCTATGGCGAATATTTTCAAGTGCTATTTGGGGAGTTATTTTATGGTAAAACTTCGAATCGGAGATATTTTGACAAGAAGATTGAACCGCGACGGCGAACGATACAAGGTCTTCAGCAAAATCATTGACCCATTTATCAAGCATTTTTGGGGAAAGGTTATTAAAATTTATCTTCTCACGCAAAACCAACCGAGTGTAGACAGAGTGGAAAGAACTTCGATCTGCATGTAGATGAATTGTTTTTCCACCAGCCTCCATACGTTCTATTGCTCTTATTTTTTCAATATTATATTGTTGGGTTTTACGTCCAAGGTAAAGCACACTAAAAGTATCAGTCTTTGGATTCTTTCCTTCAGGAACCTGAAGATTTCTTAGTGTGCGTCTTAGTAATTCAAATCTTTCAGGTATGAGATGTATGTTATCAATTATTAATAGTAATCGATTAGATTGGTTAGTTTCGACAAAATTTCGAATTATACCAATATTAAGATTTTCCATATATTCCTTACAATCCAAATATAATGCTAACCCTCCATTTACTTCATGACTTAATCCATATCCAAATGCTAAAGTAGTTTTTCCTGACGCTGCCTTTCCAATAATAAGTGCTTCCCGGTCGCTCATTAACAAATTATCCACCCTTTTAAGAATTTCAATAGGCAGCCTAACGTTTCCGGCCTTGAATTCTTCACGTGTTGGTTCGAGATCAAAAATTAATCTAGGCCCCTCTGCTGGGCCCAATAATCTATCATCAATATGAACAAAGGGATTCCCTGTTATAATTACCAAGTAATCACCTTTTACTATTCCAGGGCTGTAAGGTCCATGTGTTTCAATCTTACTGGGATTTTTATTCTTTTGTCGCATAATAGTTGAATTAGGTAGAGCTTAGGTTTTTTTCTTACTTTTAACATTTCCGATTATATAATCACCACCAACTTTACCAGGGCTTTGATCTCCATGAGTACTAATTATATCCCCTTGAATAGCTTTCCTTTTTCTCCTAAAAAAAGCGATCAATAATGTGAGTAATAATACACCAATTCCGGAGAAAAGCCATTCTTTATTCTTGACAATCCAATTCCAGACATCGTTCATTATTTTTTCCTTTTTATTTTTTTTATTATTATACGGCTAACGATTTCTATATTGAATAAAACAGCAAAA
>Ga0272442_10005720_pt1 | contig 16537 bp, 12 predicted proteins | sample SSMForm2O_FD_200262 | JGI IMG/M metagenome (GOLD analysis project Ga0272442, IMG submission 200262) | Marine sediment archaeal communities from Little Sippewissett salt marsh, Falmouth, MA, United States - SSM-Form-2O | ecosystem: Environmental > Aquatic > Marine > Wetlands > Sediment ...
GGCAGCGGTTATTACTGCAAAATCCGAATCCCGATTGCGAAGCTTATCGCTTTTAAGGGAAATTGCATCCATTGGTAATTCGTCCAATGATGTATCCATTATGATGCGGCAGATTCTCGAGAAACTGAATCGCTTTTTTCACACCTATGGCGCAACAGGATTTATTATCAGGAACGATGGCGGTGTTGATATTTATACAACCGATTCAGCGCCGAATGAATATATTAACGAGATTAAAAAGAAAATTGAGCCGGATTCATCAGAGCTTTCTAAGCGTAAGGTCGATAGAATCGGATTTGTATTCCTTGAAGAAGTTAAGTATGTTACCGAAGGTACTATTCTCGATGATATTGCTCGAAAAGCTGGCGTGATTGGGTATATAAGAATCGAGCTTGCTTTTAGAAATGAATATATCGGTTCATTACACCTGTATTCTCTAAGAGTATTTCCTAATGATGAGACATTCGAGAAACTACTGAAAGCTCTTGGAGAGGAGATTTCGGTAGCTCTTGAAAACCGTCGTCTTTATTCCAATCTTGAAAGACGGTTAAAAGAAAGCCTTGCTCTTTTCGAAATTTCCAAAGCTCTCATTTCGGCTATCGACTATGACCTGCTTCTCGAGCAAATATTATGGATTGTACAGGATAGCTTCAATTTTGCAGCGAGCAGCATTCTTCTTCTGGATGAAGAGAAAAATATGCTTAATGTGAAAATCACATGGGGTTTCCAGAATGATATAACTCAGTATTCCGTACCTGTCGGCAAAGGAATAACAGGTTGGGTTGCAAGCACCGGACAGCCGCTTATTGTCCCGGATGTTAAAAAGGACTCAAGATTTATCCCAACCGACCTCGATGTTCGTTCTGAAATGGCGGTACCACTCGTTGTGGGCGGAAATGTGATAGGAGTACTCGATGTAGAAAGCAGAGAAACTAATCGCTTTTCCGAACAAGACCTCTGGTTCCTTTCATCTCTTGCCGCTCAGGCATCGCTAGCGATAGATAGAGCAAAATTATATAAACAGCTCAGCGACCAAGCTGTGCGAGACACACTTACAGGTCTATATAACCGCAGATATTGTGAGGACTTTGTCCAAAATCAAGCAAAGGAGCTTTTATTAAATGGAACGCCGGTGTCAATTATAATGGTTGACATTAACGGTCTTAAGCGTGTTAATGATACTTATGGACATTCCTCAGGCGATATTCTTCTTATTGAAATCGCCGATTTTCTAAAACAGAATTTCCCGGATAAGCCAACAGCAAGATATGGCGGAGATGAATTCATTGTTTTCTTGCCTGATGTTTCACAGTATCAACTCGATGAGATTGTCGAAAATCTAAAAAAGCTTAAAGTCCGATGGCAGCTACGAATGACAGAAAAGCATCCTTTCCCGCTCGATTTTGCGATAGGCGAAGCTACAGCAATTCGTCCGGATGAACTCGAACTGCTCATAGATTATGCCGACAACCTGATGTATAAAGATAAGCATGGACTCGTATGAAAAAATCCTTCCTTTTTTCCAGACCGATAGATTTATACCTTGCATGTAGAATATCTTCTTCTATTGTATTCTCATTCCACAAACAATGTTCTGACCTATAGGAGGATAAATATGGATGAGTATAAAACCGAACAGCTTTCAGATGAATATGAAATAAGGCTGAAAAAGCTTGCACAGATGCGCGAGCAAAATCTTGACCCCTATCCTGCAAGGGTAATGACGGATTTCCCCCTGCATGAACTTCGCCGCAATTTTGAACTTCTACTGGGACGCGGTGACTCGGTTACGGTTGCAGGAAGAATTATGTCCAAAAGAATGCACGGAAAAAGCTCGTTTGTGCATATCCAGGATGGCACCGACAGGTTTCAACTTTATGTTCGTATCGATGCTCTCGGCGAAGAGGAATATGAGTTCTTTAAAAGAATGCTCGATATCGGCGATTTCGTTCAGGTTAGTGGAACTCTATTTCGCACAAGAACGGATGAGGAAACTGTTCAGGTCGAATGTATAAAACTTTTGACTAAAACCTTGCGTCCGCTGCCGGAGAAGTGGCACGGTCTTGCCGATGAGGACAAAAAAATTCGCCAAAGGTATCTGGATATTTTGATGAATGAACAAACAAAGGAGCGGTTCGTGAAACGCGCAAAACTTCTTCGTGCGATGCGCGACTATCTCGACAGTCACGGCTATCTCGAAGTCGAGACACCGACACTGCAGCCTTTGTATGGCGGAGCGAATGCGCGTCCATTCGACACACATCACAATGCTCTGGACATGAAGCTGTTTTTGCGCATTGCGACAGAACTGTATCTCAAAAGGCTCATCATAGGCGGTATCGACAGAGTATATGAGATTGGCAAAAACTTTCGCAATGAAGGAATAGACAGAATGCACAATCCGGAGTTCACACTGCTCGAGGTTTATCGAGCTTATGCAGACTATAACGACATGATGGAGTTGTGTGAAGGACTAATGCGAAACCTCGCCGAGAAGATTACAGGTTCACTTCGGGTGTGCTATCAGGATATCGAGACAAATCTTGCAGGTTCATTCGAGCGCATCCCATTCTGGGATGCAGTTAATTCCCGCGCCGGTCAGGACCTTTCGGATGCCTCGCGCGACGACATTGCAAAATATCTCGTGGATGAGGGAATCGAATACGATAAAGGTGCATCATGGGCGGTGCTTATAGATGAGGTTTTCAAGGAGAAAGTCGAGCGCACATTGACCCAGCCGACATTCATTATCGACTATCCTGTCGAGCTCTCACCGCTGGCAAAGCGTAAATCCGATGATAAAAAGCTTGTCGAAAGATTCGAACTTTTCTGGTATGGAATGGAAATGGCGAACGCATTCACCGAATTGAACGACCCAATCGACCAGCGTGAGCGGTTCGAGCAACAGATGGAGAATCGCACCAAAGGCGACCTCGAAGCACAGGTACTCAATGAGGATTTTATCACCGCTATGGAGCACGGCATGCCACCCACCGGAGGATTAGGTATGGGTGTCGATAGAATTGCAATGATTCTCACAGATTCATATTCCATTCGCGATATTATCCTGTTTCCACTTGTCAGACCGAAAGCAAGTTTAGAGTTATAAGTTGAGAATTCAGAGTTATAACTTGAGAGTCGCCCTGCACACCACATCTAAGACATTTTACCTCAGAAAACGCAGAGAAATAAATATAAAGTAAAATTCTGTGGACTCTGCGTTAAAATCATTTCGATGTGCGGTTAGAGGTACTCTATTTCTCTTTGTTGGCAAGCTGATTTATTTGTGTAACAAGTCCTCTGATAAGTCCTGAAAGGACAAATACAATACCATAAAGCGGGTTTGAAATCGAACCTACCGCCTTCGCTCGAAGTTCATCCAGACTTGGCAGTGATGCGAATTCTTTGAATTTACTCGCATCGTATTGTGTATCTTGAACTATAATGGCTTTGACTTGCGGCTTCTCATGGTCTTTCAGGAATTTCTTTATAATCCGGGCGGGAGCGACCGGGTCATCATGCGACATAACAAGAGCGGTGGAACCTGTGAGAATATCTGGTTCGACCGACGGTTGCTTAAGTTCTTTCCTGGCAAGTTTTATCAATGTATTCTTTGCGACTCTGAATTTTGTGTTCTGAGCGATAAATCTCCTGCGAAGGTCGGTAATATCCTCGACATTAAGACCCTGAAAATCGACAAAATACACAACATTGTATAATTCTAAATCCTCGATAATACTTTTAAGGATTTTTTCTCTATCTTTCTTGAGCATATAAAACTCCTTTTATGATTTTCAACTCTTTGTTAATTCCGAGATTTCGATTCTAATACCGGGTCCCATAGTTGACGAGACAGAAATATTTTTAATGTACTGTCCCTTAACAACCGCCGGCCGCGCCCGGACAATGGAATCGATTAGAACCTGAGCATTCTCGGTAAGCTTGTCCAATTCAAATGAGACTTTACCAATTAGCGCGTGTATGTTTCCGGCTTTATCGACACGATATTGAATCTTGCCAGCCTTTGCTTCACGCACAGCTTTGCCAACATCCTTGGTAACCGTGCCGACTTTCGGATTTGGCATAAGCCCTCTTGGACCCAATACTTTACCCAGACGACCGACCAGGGACATCATATCTGGAGTTGCGATAGCGACATCGAAATCCGTCCATCCTCCCTGAATTTTTTCGACCATATCCTCTGCGCCGATAAAATCGGCGCCTGCATCCAAAGCCTCTTTTTCAATCTCACCTTTTGCAAAAACGAGAATTCTAACTGTCTTTCCCGTTCCATGAGGTAGAACAATTGTTCCTCTAACCATCTGGTCGGCATGCCGGGGGTCAACATTGAGCCTGAACGCAATATCCACCGACTCGTCGAATTTGGCAAAAGCTTTTTGCTTTACCATCTCCAGCGCTTCTTTAAGTGGAAAGGCGGTCAACTTGTCATAACCCTCTGCTGCCGCATGATATTTCTTGCCGAACTTACCCATTTTTCCTCCTTTTATGCTTTTTCAAGCTCCCACATTTTAAAACAGTATCCTATGGTGTGGTGTTCCTATTTATTAAAAGAGCATTATCCTATGACTTCAATTCCCATCGAGCGTGCAGTACCCTTAATTATCTCCATTGCGGCTTCAACATCATTCGCATTAAGGTCAGCCATTTTTGTTTCTGCAATTTGGCGAACTTTTTTGTGGTTCACAACAGCTACTTTCAATCGATTGGGTTCACCCGAACCTTTGTCGATACCTGCTGCTTTCCTAAGCAAATCGGATGCAGGTGGTGTTTTAGTAATGAAATCAAATGACCGGTTTTTATAAACAGTGATAACAACAGGAATCAAATAATCGCCCATATTCTTGGTTTTTGCATTGAATTGCTTACAAAACTCTGGGATATTAACACCCGCTTGCCCTAATGCTGGACCCACCGGTGGTGCGGGTGTCGCCTTGCCTGCCGGTATCTGTAGTTTTACTTTCCCTGCTATCTTTTTTGCCATTTTAATCACCTCATCTTATTTCAGATTACATATTGTTACAAATAAACTTCTAATTATCTATCTTACCGGTTATCTATCTTTACCGGATGCCAACTTATCCCTGACACCTGAAATCTGACACCTTATGCCTGATACTTGATACCTAACCCCTGATTACTTTTTATCCGGACTAAGCTGCATGAAATCAACATCGACGGGTGTTAGTCTGCCAAATATCGAGACCATAACCCTGACTTTACCCCTTTCTCTATGGATTTCGCTGACAATACCGGTGAAATCCTTAAAAGGACCATCGATAACTCGAACGGGTTGACCCTCGATAAAAGGTATCTCAACAGTTTGCGAGGCTTTCTCCTTTTGCGTTCTCTGCAAAATTCCCTCAACTTCTTCATCGGTAAGTGGCACGGGGCTTTTACCGGTCATCACAAAACCCGTTACCCCCGGAACACCGCGAATATATGATTCTGTATCTTTATTGAGAACTAAAAGCACAAGCATATATCCCGGGAAGAATTTCCTTTGCACCGTACGCCTTTTGCCACGATGCATTTCAATTATATCCTCCATCGGCACAAATACTTCAGCTATCAGATCTTCCAAACCTTTCTCGCCAATTGTGTTATCGATGTAGGTTTTCACTTTCAATTCATGACCGGTCAATATATGCACAACATACCATTTTGCATCAGGATGAATTTTCTTTGAAATCTCTTCCTGCTCTTCTTGAACTACTGTGTCATTAACTACTGTATCATTTTGCTGTTCCATTTTTACACCTTAAAAAAAAATAAACCGAAATAAAAATAAAGAATTTGATTTCTGTAAAGACCTTAGGGCAAAACCAGGTGAACAAGTTTAAAAAATATTCCATCTATAAGACCAATATAAATCGATAAAATCACAGATGCTGTAATGACCGCAATGGTCAAACTCCACAATTCCGGCTTAGAAGGCCAGCGAACTTTTTTAAACTCAGTATATGATTCCTTTACGAATTGAATAAGTTTTTTCATCTATAGCTCCTTTAATTTAAAAAAGTGCAAAAATCAGGCCCGGAGGGACTTGAACCCCCAGCCCTCGGTTTTGGAGACCGATGCTCTACCACTTGAGCTACAGGCCTATAATAAACCTTAAAAGAAATGATTACAATTGGTTTTTGTCAAGAAATTTATATATTGTGTTAAATAATACCATGTTTATTTGATAAATTTAGAAATTTACGAAAGGTGTACTAAAGAATTCTCTTGACTAATTAAAGATATAGCAACAGTTTGAACTAATTAGGTGAAAAAAAAAGTATATTTGTAAATCTATGGGAGAAATTCATGAAACCTAAATTTTTTGGGCAGTTTTTACTTGAAAAAGAGATAATATCTCAGAAGCAATTAGTCGATGCCCTCGAATACCAGCAAAGCAGGATTCCTCGACTCGGAGAGCTTGCTATAAACAAAGGTTTTTTAACACCGGACCAGACGGATAAAATAAATTATGAGCAACGTAGAACTAATAAATTCTTTGGTGAACTCGCCATTGAATTTGGTTTCCTCGAAAAATGGCAACTGGATAAACTTATTACATTTCAAAGACACAATCACATATACCTGGGCGAAGCATTAATTGAAAAAGGATTTCTTTCTAAGGAAACTGTAGAAAAATACTTGTCCGAATTTCATGACGAACAAAAACCATTAGAATCCCTCGATAAACTAATTCCCGATGACTCACCTTACCACGAAGAGCTTGTTGCAATCCTTGACATTACTGTCAAGCTATTCCGACGAATGGCAAATTTGCGTCTTAAAATAGGGAAAGGAACTATTGCAGATAAATTTGAAAACAAATTTATCCTTGCTTTTGTTGAATTTACCGGGAGTATGAATTTTAGTTATTTCCTCAATCTCCCCCGTCAACTCGGGCGGGAACTCGCAATGAATCTTTATATGCGGGAGGATATTGAATATAACGATAGAATAGTGGGGGATTTTATTCGAGAACTGGTGAATATTATTTGTGGCAATATCAACTCACACCTTCTTGAACTTGGACAGAATGTTACTATTCATCCACCGAGAAGCTTTTTCATCTCTGATGATGAAGCTTTTGTTAAGGCCGATAATTCCAATATTCTGCAGTTCCATGCGCGAACACCTAATAGCGAATTGAGTATCGGTATTATCCAGCAACTCGAGCGAGATACAGCAGTATCCTTGTCAAGTGATAATTCAATCAGTTTACTCATAGCTGACGATAGTGAATTATGCAGGTATCAGCTAAGTGACATAATTAATTCGATGTCAGGTATAACCATAGTTGGATTCGCAAAGGATGGTTCGGAAGTCCTGGAGCTTTATGACAAACTGAAACCCGATGCAGTCATACTCGACCTTATAATGCCGGGTATATCAACGGAAATAGTGCTTAACAAACTCGAAGAAAAATCCGCAAAGGTAATTGTTCTCAGCGGATTGGGGAATTCTCCCGGTGTTATCGAGGACAAATACCGCAAGGGAGTTATTGCGGTGATTTCTAAACCGATTGAAACAAAAATCTTTATGGAAGCGATATTAAAGTTGCAAAAATGATGAAGATATGAGCAGTTTATTTCATTCACTAAAATATTGCAATTCTAAATGAGATGGACCAAAATAGCATCCTTTTTGAATATAATAAAAAGAAAATCACAGAGAACACCGAGAAGAAAACAATGCATAATTAGCAATTCATAATGACACCGCTCTATAGTACGGAATGGATTGGGAAGCATTTTGCATTGCTAATTGATAATTTACATTTAATTCTTTATCTCCGTATCCTCTATTGCTAGAATCTTTGTACGCTCTGTGGTTGGCTTTCGAGAGTAGAAGATGTGATGCATAGTGCATGACGAAAAGAGCTTGTTGTTTTTTTGATATATCACTTTACATTTTGAAATTTAATATTTGATATTTCCATTGTACCGACCAGGTTTATTGTGGGTGCTTATCTGGAAAAAGAATTACAATAATTATCTGTAAACAGTTTCAAATATATCATGGCTGAAAAATTTCTTCTATTCAAAATTGGACAGACACGGTTCGCTATTGGCATTAAGGATATTGTAAAAGTAGCGAGATTGGATAGTTCTCAGCTTATACACACGGGAAAGAAAAATGCCAGATTCATACACGATGAGCGAGAAGTGCCAATTATTAATTTTGGGAAATCTCTCAAAAAAGCGGATTATGGAAAAAAATCACTTCTCTTTGCAATTTTAATTAGCACTGAAAATAAAAGCGGAAATTCTGAACTTGCCGGGATAATTATATCGGGAGCTATTAAAATTGTAAATATTGAATACTTTCAAAATAGTTTTGATTTGATTTCAGGATATGCAAACTATATTGATAGGATTGGTCTTGAATCCGATAGACCGGTTATTATCATCAGTAAAAAATCGATTTTTTAGAAAATAGTCTCAAGGAGGATATAGTGAAAAGGATAGTATTAATATTAATAATTCTTGGTCTTCTGGGTTTGGCTTTTCCCCAGAATGACCTCGAGGATTTTTCAATAGAAGAACTTCTGCATGTAGATGTGCTTTCTGCAAACCAGAAAGCACTTCGCGTAAGCGAGGCGCCATCAGTTATTCGAGTCATAACAGCAAATGACTTCCAGGAAAAGGGATATCGCTCGGTTGGTGAAGCAATTTCTTCTGTTCCTGGCTTATATGTCTATTTCGACGGTGTAAATTATATTGTTAATGTGCGCGGTATCACGAGCGGGATGAGAGGTCTCAGCAGAATCATCAAAGTAATGATTGATAATCAGCCTGTCCAGTTTGCTTTCAGTGGGGCAAATTTTCTCGGTGAGGAACTTATCCCTATCGATGCTGTCGAACGAATCGAGGTTATTCTCGGTCCCGGATCCACTCTCTATGGCTCCGATGCCTTTATGGGAATTATCAATATTGTAACAAAAAATGGTAATGATGTTAATGGCGGGCTTGTTTCACTGGCTTTGGGAACAGAAAATTCAAGAGATATGTCATACGGCGCAAATGGTGTTTTCGGCAAAAAGATTAACTCGCTCGAGTTTTTTGCTGCACTATCGGGTTTTGGGCTTAACCGCACAGGACTGAAAATACCTGAATCTTCCATTTTCTGTTCAGGGGTTGAATCCGAAAACGGTTTAGCGCATCCATATTCTTTTTACGGTAAACTATCACTCGATATGCAGAAAATCGGTATGCTTTCACTTATCGGAAGCTTTCAATATCTCGATACTTATGCAGAATTTGCCGACTGGGGAATATTAACTCATGATAACAGGATTTCGCTAAATAATTATTTTGCAAGATTACTTTATGAGAAAAAGTTCAAGAACAATCTTTTCACAAGTGCAAACATAGTCTTTTCTAGCGGTGGTCCCAATGAAACGGACAATCTTAATTATGGCAGCGAAGTACTAAGTATAAAGCGAGATTTTGGATTTCAGAATATGAGTTTTAATGCTCTGCTTGAATATGCACCATCAGATAAACTCGGCTTTGCGATGGGAGCCGATATTCTCTCGGAAAACTACAATCTTGGTCAGCTTTGGGCACTGCTCGACCAGGATTATGGTGAGTATTATGCAGGTGATTCTGTGGAGATGCATCCCGCTGTCGGTGATACAGGCTTTTCACAATATGGTGTTTATACTCAAGCTATATACAAGCCCACCGAATCCTTAAATTTTACGCAGGGAATAATCTATAGCAACCACAGCACTTACGGAGACTTTTATAATGCAAGGTTCGGGACAGTGTTTAAATTTTCCGACCAAGGTCATTGCAAATTCCTTTTTGGCACATCTTTTAATCCGCCATCACCCGAACATCTTTTCGCAGTTCCCATGTATGCCGGCGATGCAATCGGCAATCCCAACCTCATTCCAGAGGAAACACAAACATTCGATTTTGAAATTAACCCGATTCAAACCGAGGACCTTAGTGCATCGTTCGACATGTTCTATAATACTATCGAAAACAAAATCGGCTATATTTATCGAGACGGTTTATTTGAAGCGGATAACTTCGGTAAAATAAATATAATGGGTGTTGAAGGACTTCTTCGATGGGATTTCAAAAATCTATCGGCAAGTTGGAACCTATCGTATCAAAAAACTGAAACAACCGATGAAACTGAAAGCGATTCCATTTCAGGAATTTATACTCTGGTAAAACAGGATGTTTTTGAATATCCCGCAATAATGTCATATACAAGTTTCAGTTATATGGTCCCGCAGATAAAAACAGGTATTACTTTTGAACAAAGATATATTGGTGAGCGAAGCGCAACCCAATCAAATATTGTGCTCAATAATGGTGAAGAATATAAGCTTGGAGCATATCAGGTATTCAACCTTACATTATACACAAAGCAATTAAAACTGCTACCGTTTGGTAGAACGAAATTCTCCCTATCAATTCGCAATCTGACAGATGAACTTTTTATCGAACCCGGAAATAACGGAATCGATATACCCGGAAATAGAAGAACATTGTATTTCCAGGTTGTTCAAAAATTCTAATTCAAAAAAATGTGAGAATTCGAGAAAACAAGATGAAAATAATTTATGGAGGATAAATAAAATGAGGCTTACCGGAAAAATAATACTTTTGTTGGTCCTAACATGCATTGTTCTGGGTGCTCAGGATGAGGTGCGTTTGGACCTTCAAATAAACCTGTTTATGAAAATCCTGAAATATGACCGGAATATCTCACAGCGTGGCGCCGGAGGTTTGAAAATGGGACTTCTATACAACCCCGATGTCATAAAATCTGTCAGGACAAAGGAAGACTTCGAAAAAAAATTCAATGAACTTCAAAACAAGCAAATAAAGAACATAACACTACTCCTAATTCCTATCAAAGGATACAGCGAACTTTCGAATGCAATCAGCAACTACGATATCAATTTGCTGTATATCACTTCGGGATTCGACAATAAACTGGAAAGCATTCTCAACAAATGTAGAACCGAAAAGATTCTCACACTCACAGGTTATCCCGAATATGCCGGGCAGGGAACAACTATCGGACTTGGAATTAAGGATGATAAACCCGAGATTATTATCAACACAATAGCGGCAAAAGAGATTGGCGCAGATTTCAGCGCAGACATCTTAAAACTTGCCCGTGTTATCAAATAGCTGGAGGCTCTTATGAAATTGTTCATATTTAATGACCTATCGATTAGGTTTAAAATTGCCGCAGTTTTTGTTTTAGTCTTTTTCCTTTTAGGCTTATTCATTTTCTTCTTTTTCCCCGCAATGCAAAAGAGCTATGCCTATGAGTCTTTGGAAAACAAAGGCATCTCGATAGCGAAAATGCTCGCCGCAAATATCGGTCCCGCACTCGAATTCGAGGATACAACATCGGTGCTCGATAATTTCGAGGGCGCTATTCAGGACAGTGACATTAAATTCATCGCGGTCTATGATTATCGAGGAAACATGTTCGCATCACACAACTTTAACGCTCACCGCGATATTATTCCCGAAGGTTCCGAAATCGAGGTGCATAACGATGTCATGAGCATAGCTGTTCCGATAAGGTTCATGGATGTCGAACTCGGGAAGCTTATTATCGGGATGTCGCTCAAAAGAATTAACACGCAGGCTTTTAGTTTTAAGCAGATGGCTTTAATAGTTGGATTTTTTATCCTATTAGTCGGTGCTTTTTTGGGACTTTGGCTGGGTCGAACAATAACCCGTCCTATCGAAACACTTGTCGATAAGGCATCCGAAATATCGAAACGCAGCGGCGACCTGACAGCAAAAATCGATGTTACAACAAAGGACGAGGTCGGAAAGCTTGGACATGCATTTAACAGCATGGTTGCGGGACTGCGAAGAATTATTGTCAATGTACTCGACACAGCGAGTCAAGTTTCTGAAACGGTTAATCAAATCTCGGCAAGTTCGCAGGATATCAATGCAACCCTCGAGGAGGTTTCATTGACTATTCAGGAAATATCATCCGGCGCGGTCAGAACCGCTCAAAGTGTCGGCGAAACATCGAGGTCGATAGATAAGATGAGCGGTGATATCGTATCGCTTACCGATGATTCGCAGGTGGCGGTCGAGAAAATGTTCATGATTAGCGAGGCGGTCGGTGAATCGATGCAGGCAATAAATAATCTCGCTCAGTATTCATCAAAAATTCAGGATTTTGTAAAAATCATAAGAGATATAGCGAATCAAACGAATCTTCTCGCGCTGAATGCCTCTATCGAGGCGGCTCGCGCTGGTGAAGCCGGTCGAGGATTCACCGTTGTAGCGGAGGAGGTCAAGAAACTGGCGGAAGATTCCGGTGATGCCGCCGACCAGATTGGACATCTGCTCGACGATATAACATCGCAGGTCGAGACTGCGGTAGATAATATGAAAATGAGCACAGCAAAGGTCGATGAAGGTAAAACGATTATTTCCGATGTATCATCGCAGATTCAGGAAGTAATCGAAATGGCGGCTAAAGATGTCGAGGGAAAAATAACCGAAATCGCAGCTATGTCCGAGAACGCAGCAAGCGCTACTCAGGAAACATCGGCGGCGACAGAGGAAATCGCAAGTTCGATGGAACAGATGACTCATTTGATTCAACTGCTAATTAAGCGCGAAGACGAACTTACAGAATTGGTCAGCAAATTCAAGGTCATCAAAAAGGATGAGGAGTATTAAGAATTTAGAATTAAGCATTAAGAAGTGAGTTCACAGAGCGCACAGAGTTTTGCACGCATACGCACACATCGCTTCTGTTTTCACAAAATATCTCTAAAATTCACTTGACATCAAATAGCCAAAGACTATCCTGAATGATGTTATGAGAAATAGTAATTTTCACATCGCATCACCGCCGGATTTCGTAGGCGCAGGTCTCGCGCCTGCACAAGATATAACACATCCCATCGATAAGACGAACGCATCGAAATCGAATTTTTGTAAGGGCACGGCGCGCCATGCCCCTACCATCGCCATCGCCGGCATTCTCTTCATCGTGCTGTTCGCGCTCGCGGCGATGGCACAAGCCGACTCCACAAAGGTCGATACGGTCTTTGTTAAGGATACGGTAACTGTGAAAGTCGCTGATGATGTAGATGACGATGGCAATGATGCTGCATTAATTGAAGCTGCGACAACTATAAATCATCGTTATGACGATACAAAAAGGATTATCTACTGGGCTTTAGCAATTTTCGGAATAGTTATTACATTGACAATTGGTTATTCAATTAATCGTGGTATAGAAATAAGCAGACAATTACAATTAGCAAAAGAGGCAAAAGAACAATCGGAAAAAGCAAGACAAAATGCGGAAGCTGACTTCAAAATATATGACGATAAATTTAAAGAAATTGAAAAAAGTATAAAAGAGAATGTTATAATTGCTAATGTTGCATTAGATAAAATTGAAAAACTTGAAAATGCAATTCGTGATTTATATTCACAAGTTGAGGAAGCAACTAAGGAAGCAAAAACAAAGGCTGAAGATGCCGAAACAAGTGCAAATATTAGCAAAGCATATGGATTATATAGTCGTGGAACTACACTATTAAAGGAAACGAAATATAATGAAGCAATTGATTATTTCACCAAAGCAATTAAGGACTTCGGAAAGGATAATCCTATTGCCGCCGAAGCATACAGCAACCGCGGCATTGCAAAAAGGTACAAAGGCGACTACGATGGAGCTATTGCCGATTACAACAAGGCAATCGAACTTTTCACAGATAACAATGACAAAGCCCGCACATGCAACAACCGCGGTATTTCAAAAAGTGAAAAAGGCGACTACGACGGCGCGATTGAAGATTACACCAGGGCAATCGAACTCAAGCCCGACTTCGCCGCAGCATACATCAACCGCGGCAACGCAAAAGATGACAAAGGCGACTACGACGGCGCGATTGAAGATTACACCAGGGCAATCGAACTGAATCCCGACTATGCCAAAGCATACAACAACCGCGGCATTGCAAAAAGGGAAAAAGGCGACTACGACGGCGCGATTGAAGATTACACCAGGGCAATCGAACTGAATCCCGACTATGCCAAAGCATACAACAACCGCGGCAATGCAAAAAATGACAAAGGCGACCACGATGGCGCGATTGCAGATTATAATAAGGCAATCGAACTCAAGCCCGACTACGCCAACGCATACAACAACCGCGGCATTGCAAAAGATGAATTAAAGGACTACGACGGCGCGATTGCCGATTACTCAAAAGCAATCGAACTTTACACCGACGACAATGACAAAGTCGAAGTATACGGCAGCCGTGCAGGTGCATATTTGAAACTTGCTTACAAGAAAGGAATAAAACCAGGTGACCATGAATTACATAGAAAAGCAAAAGAGGATGCACAAACAGCATTTGACTTATCAAAAGGAGAAAGAGATTTATATAATCTCGCTTGTGCTGAAGCTCGTCTTCTCGAATTGGAAGATGCATTCAAACATCTTAGAAAAGCAATTGAAAAAGAGAAAATAACAAAAGAACATGTTTGCAAAGATGATGACTGGGCACACATAAGAAATAATGCAGATGAAAATATAAGCAATGAATTCAAGAGAATCGTAGGAGAATGCACCGAAGAACCAGAACAACCCGACAACAACAACCAACCAACCGAAAATGAAGAATAAATTATCAAATAGAACGAACAATGAGCCATCCATGAGAACGAATAAGCCATCCGTTTTGTGTTTGCCCGTTTCGTCCTCGTGGATGAAGCATTTGCCCTCGTGTTTGCTCGTTTCGTCCTCGTGGTCAGAGCATTTGCCCTCGTGTTTGCTCGATTCGTCCTCGTGGATGAATCATTTGCCTGCGTGTTTGCTCGATTCGTCCTCGTGGATGAAGCATTTGCCCTCGTGTTTGCTCGATTCGTCCTCGTGGACAGAGCATTTGCTTTCGTGTTTGCCCGATTCGTCCTCGTGGATGACAGAAAAATCAGCGTTGAAATCAAATTTTATCACAAATAAGGAGGTTTTACTATGGCTTATGTAATCATCGATAACAATGTTTCCAACGACACTTACGGGATGCGCGCTGCACGGCTGGGGCTTATCGAGGCGCACATCGACGAGCATGAACAATCGCTGTCACTTCCCGCGGCGCTGCTTGCGTGGGCGCAAGGTGGATATACCGCCTGGAAAATCGTAGTTGTCAACCAGAGCGCGGAATGGGGCGAAAAAGAGGAGGCGTTCCAGACCGTTCGCGAAGCCGATGGCGCTATGTATGACCGCTATGTTACAATCAAGGAGCTTTTGCTCGCCGCTTATGGCACGGACGAAGAAGCGTGTGCAGTTTACGGTATCGAGGGCGAAATCCCCGCTAAACGCGACTACCGAATCTCAAAAGTGCATAAACTCGTCAAAGGTCACGAGGTGCAGAAAGCGAAAGGCGACCCGCGCGTGCTTCCCGATGCCATGATTGACGGGCTAAATACACTCGTCGAGACCGCTGAAACCGTGTGGTACAAAGCCATTAACGAACTGGATGATGCAAAGGACGCCACAGTCCAATTGCACGGGCTTTACGATGCCGACTGTATCCAGTTGCGAATGCTCTACAATTGGTGCTGTTCGATGTGGGGCAACAAGGACACAAGGCTTATCGAACTTGGCTTTGTGCAAAGGAAACATCACGGCGGTGGACAGCCCGCTCCGCCGACAGGCTTGAAATGTATCGAGGAGACGAAAGAATTCTCGTGGGATGAGACACATCTCGCGACCAGCTACCAGCTTGCCTACCGGGAATATATCAAGCCCGACCCTGACAAAAAGCTTCCCGCACTCGATTGGGAGGAAGCATATCAAGGCGCAGATACAACGGTCTTGTTCGACCCGGGTGTCGGCGATTGGGAGTTCAAAGTTCGCGCCCGCAACAAGCATGGATTCGGCGATTTCTCGGAGGTGATTTCCGTAAATTTTCATAATGGCGGGATTCTTCCCGCCCCGACCGGTTTCGGTTTCGATGATGTGAAGCAGAAATTCTCGTGGGACGCTCTCGCCGGCGCGCTGATGTATCAACTCGAGATCTCCCGCGATGACGGAGCGACATGGACACAGGTCTATGACGATGTCGATACCTATTTCGATGCGAGTTTGCAAGCTCCGGGCGATGTTCTTGCTCGCGTCCGCGCAATCGATGGCTATATGGAGCCGGGCGACTGGAGCGACCCGCCGCTCGCGGTAACATTCAAGCTCCGCACCCCGACAACCCTTATGTACGACCAGTATCGCAACCAGTTCACCTGGGATTTTATCCCCGGCGCGGACGGCTACGAGTTCGAGCTCGATGACGGTTCCGGCTCGGGTTTCGTGCAAATTTACAGCGGTCCGAACAATCATTTCGTTCACGCTCTTGCGAAAGGGACATATAAGTTCCGTGCCCGCGCCGAGCGTGACGCGGAGCAATCCGGCTGGTCGAACGAGTTCGAGACTGTGATTCTGTTCGCCGCCCCGACCGGTTTGCATTACGATTCGAGTGCGCACAAAATCAAGTGGG
>Ga0272442_10005721_pt1 | contig 16536 bp, 12 predicted proteins | sample SSMForm2O_FD_200262 | JGI IMG/M metagenome (GOLD analysis project Ga0272442, IMG submission 200262) | Marine sediment archaeal communities from Little Sippewissett salt marsh, Falmouth, MA, United States - SSM-Form-2O | ecosystem: Environmental > Aquatic > Marine > Wetlands > Sediment ...
CGCGCAACTGCAACGCGGTGATCCAAACGTCGAGCTGGCCGCGACCCAAGGTCTTTGCGTTTCTCCAGAAGACCGGGCCGGTCGAGGAAGCTGAGATGTTTCGCGTCTTCAACATGGGCATCGGCTTTGTGCTGATCGTGGCCGAGGACTTCGCCGAATCCATCGCCCGCAAGCTCCTGCGCTGGGGCGAGAACGTGAACCGGATTGGACGCATCACACGCGGCACCGGCAAAGTCGTTCTGAGAGACTGATCGCTTCACGTTGTCGCCGGGATTCGTCGTTCGCGGTCCGAGAGGCACGAGAAAGGAATCTGCCATCCGCAATCGTTCATCCGCCATCGTCTGGTACGTCGCGGCCGTCGGTCTGTATGCCGTTTTTGCGACCTACCTGTACCGGCCCCATTTCGCCGGTTTCGCGCGGTGGCAGTGGCTCCTGCCGATCAACGCCTGCATCGCCGGGATGGGTGCCTACGTGCTGAGTCGCCGCTGGGTGATGGGCTTTGCGGGTTCGTTCCTGGCCGGTCTGCTCTACGGTTTCGGTCCTTACCTGCTGGGCCTGGGCAAGTTCCATCCCACGGCGGGCCTGTTGGCCGCGACCATCCCGTGGCTGTTCGTGCCGGCCGCCTTCCTGGGCAAGAAGCGAGGCAAATGGGTCGGGGTCCCGCTGCTGCTCTTGCCGTTCGTGGTGGTGGTGCTGTTCTTCTACCTCTCGGCGGCGTGGCCGCAGCATCGACTGTTCGCCGCGCCGCTTCAGGCTGAGATGCGACCGGCCGATCTGGCCGGCTTCGTGGCTCCGCTGGTCGTGGTGCGCCGCAGCACCGCCTTGATCGGCCTCTATCACGTCCCGGTCGCGGCGCTGGTGCTGGGGCTGGCGATGATGTTCAAGGCCCGTCGCCACGGCTTCCTCGTGGTCCTGGTCGCCGGCATGCTGCTGGCCTTCTGCAAATCGCTGCTGGGACCGCCAGCGGTCCACTGGCTGGGCGTCAGCCCGATCCTGTGGCTGAGCATTCCCATGACCTCCTGCGCCGTCCTGAGCGGCATCGGGTTGCAGGGCCTCATCGAAGCGGGCCACGGCGACAGGAAATGGATCCTGGCCGCGGCGATTGTCCTGGGCGTGCTGGCCGTCGTCACACTGCTGCTGGCGGTCAAGTACTTCCAGTTCATCTTCGGCCTCGCCGACGGCTACGCTCGCCTGTTCGTCGAAGCCGGCAAGCGCTATCTCGTCGGCGCCGTCGCCATGGCGATTCTGTACCTTATGACCCGCCAGAACCTGCGGGTGCACTGGCTCCGCTGGGCCTTGCTCTGCGTCGCTCTGGGCCTCGACATCTTCCTCGGCGCCCGCCACGTCGTGGACAATATCCTCCGATGAGAGCCGGCCGGAATTCCCTCGCCATAGAACTTTGTCCTGCCAATCCTACCGGGACAGCCTGTTGATGATTTCGGTGACGACCTGGTCGTGGTTCTTGTCGGTGCAATCGACGGTGATCTGGGCGTACCGACGGTAGAGATCCTGACGCTGCTCGTAAATGCCGCGAACGTTCTGGCCTGGCTCCATGACGACGCCCCGCGTTTGAAGATTTCGGATGCGCCGCTCAATTTCCTCCACGGGCAGATCCAGATGCACGAGCACGCCGCGAGCGGTCAGGTGCCGCATGGCTTCCCGGCTGTAAACCACGCTGCCGCCCGTGGCGATGACTGCGCTGGTCAGGTCGATGCAGAGAACGTAGTCCTCCTCAATCCTGCAGAAGGCCGCCAGACCCTCCTTGTCGATGATGTCCTGGAGCGAGCGCTCCTGGATCGCCTGGATGAAGACGTCGGTGTCGAGGAAGTACCGCCCCAATGCCTTGGCCAGCAGCACCCCGACCGTGCTCTTGCCCACGCCCGGCATCCCAATCAACACTACATTCTTGTCCTGTAAATTCATACGCGTGCCCGCAGCGGTACCCTTCGCCAGAAGCTCGTTCACTCTCCAACGTTGTACGACATTCGGAAGCGCTGCCCGTCCGCCAGCGCCGTGATATGACAATCCAAAGTGAAGGTGCCTGTGTGTTTGGAATAGTGGCCTTGCCAGGAATCGGTGCCGTGGGACGACCCGCCGTGCGAGCCCCAACTGCTCCCGTGCGGCATCCGTTCCAGGAATTTGATGAGGAACGGATCGTTTTCGTTTCCCGAACGGGCGACGCTGAGGCTTATGGTACGAAGTTCACCGTCCTTATCCTCGTAAAACGTGACCACGGGAACGTCCAGTCCAACCTCCTGTTCGAAGGGTTCGCTGTCGGCGATCAGCTCGATGAAACCCGCAGCGCGGAAAGCCTGTTTCGTCGGCGGCGCTTCGGCAAGCGTCTCGTCGCCGAGCTTCTCGGCCAGGCTCTTGAGTCGCTTCTTGAAACTTTTGTCGTCACGGACGGACCAGAGCAACGCGGTGGCGCGGATCAGGGCGTGGCGGGTTCTCTCTGTTTCTTCTTTCTGTTGGTACAATTCGGCCAGCCTGACCTCCGCAGGCAGAGTGCGGTGCTGCTGTCGCTCCAGGACGGTCAGGAGCTTGTCGCGCTGCGGGCGATGGAACATGCGCTCGAAGAGCATCAGGTGCTCCATGCAAACCGGCTCGACAAGCAGCCCCTCCAGCGCCGCCGTCCGCTCGTCGTCGGAGAAGGGTTCGGTATCGTGGACGCCAAAGACCGAAAGCCGGTCCTGCTCGACGGCAGGCTCGCGCCCGGGACTGCGGCCCAGACGGAGCTTGAAGATCTGGATGCTTCGACCGTCCTTGCCGACCAGCAGGTCGATAAAGCGTGGTTCACGGTGGCTGGTGTGGGTCTTCCACCCGTGTTGCTCCATGTCGTCGCGAAGCTTCTCGATGGTCGCCACGGGGTCCCCCTCGCTGGCAAACCGGTAATACGTCTCGTTGTGCCTGAGCAGCCCCGTGTAGGAGCCGAGCGGCACGGGATCGAAGGCCTGCAGCGGCTCGGGCAGCTCGTTGGCCTTATATGTCCCGTAGAAGTCGGCCGGGATCTCTGGGAGCAGGCCGTGCTTGTCCCGCCATTGATCGAGATGCTTCTTGATGGTCTCGGTGAGCCCCTTGGCGATATCCCGCGCCGCCAGGGTGTACCGCACCGATTCGTAGCCCTCCGTCGTGCTGGTGTGTCTCATCTCCACCTGAACGTTGAAATCGAGGTTCGGAGGCGTATGCGTGTCGAAATGGGAACTTCTGCTGCGGAACGGGGTTCTGCCCACCAGCGCGCGCATTTCCGCGGTGAGCTTCAGCGAATACGGCAGGAGGTTCTCATCGATCCCGTCGTGGTACAACTGAACGAAGATGTCCGGCGCCCGCCGGCCGCTCTCTGGAAACGCGCCGCCGGCGTGCATGTCGACAGTCTCCACACCGACGATGGTCTTGAGCCCCTCGACCAGTTCCGCGGCGATACGCTGCAACAGCGGATGATCGTCTTCGAGCACGACCGCAATGTTGCGGCAGGCCAGGCGACTGTTGTCGCTGCTGGCGCTCGAGCTTGTCGTCGAGGTGTTGTTGGAGGCCTTGATGACGGCCAGGTGCGCCTGCACCGACCGGCCTGGCTTAGGTGAACGTCCTAAAAACGGCTGCATCCACAGATGCGTCAGGCCGGGAACGTTCACGAAGAATCCGACGAGCGCCACGATTAACACGAGAGCCGGCGCGAGGCGGTTGGCGCGGGCGCGCGGCGAGCGGATCTGGCCGAAGATGAGATACAGGACCGTCAGAACCGGATTGAAAAACGCGAAGGTTGCCAACCAGAGCAGACGCGTAGCGCGCGAAGTCCCCAGCAGGGGGCAGAACTCCTTTTTGCGAACGCACGCGACCAGCAGTGCCGCCCAGAGCAAAAGATACGCGATCAGGATGGCTCGAAAGAGCAGAATCATCGGTTAACCTCCACAGCATCTCGTGTCCTATGACGATCGTCTGATGCGTCCACGGAGGTCTGTTGTAATCAAACACCGTGCCGGCCGCAAGTCATACGCAGTAGGAAAAATTCTCGCGCGGTGGGACTCTGTCATCCTGAGCCGCAGGCGAAGGATCTGGGCTGCGAACGAAACATATTCCCAGGCCGTAACCCAGATCCTTCACTCCGTTGTGCTGCGTTCAGAGCCTGTCCCGTTCGGCAAGCTCAGGGCAGGCTCTGAGCGTAGCCGAAGGAATGACAGACCTTGCAAGAATGAATCAGAATTCGTATCAGTTGTCGGCGCCGAATACGCAGCTTGCGTCACGGTCCGGCGTCGTGGAGGGTCTGGATTTCGGTCTGTGAGAGCGCGTAGTTGTACAGACGCACGTCGTCGATCAGGCCGTTCCATTCGCGCTGCGGATGCTCGGCGTTTTCCCCAATGTATACGGGATATTCGTTCACGTTGATCGGGCCCGAGGTAGCGGCCGAGGTGTCGAGCGTGCCGTCCACGTAGAGGCGCAGCTCGGCGCCGTCGTAAACACCGGCGACGTGATGCCACTGGGCGTCGTTGACGTTGGCGCTGCCGTGCACCCATTCGGGCCACATGCCGGTGCAGGCGAAGTGCAGGTTGTCGTCCATGCTGCGCGAGAGCCGCCAGGCGGTGTCGCCCTTGGTGACGATGGCCTGCCAGTCCATATCGAAGGCGTTCACTTTGACCCACGCGGCTATGGTAATCTGATCGGTGAGGTCAAAATCAGGACCGGTGCCGAGATCCACGTAGTCGCCTTCGCCGTCGAGCTCCAGCGCTCCATCAACGGCGCCCGCTGCCCAGAGCGGGTCGCCGACCAACGCGCCGGCGTGGCCGTGGCCGGTAGCGTCCGTCGCCAAAGCGCCTTCGGTCTCGTCGAGCTTCCACCAGCCCACCAGCGTTCCCGTGCTGAAGCTCCACAGCTCGCCCGTGGTGACGGAGCCGTCGGCGTTGACCTCGTCCACGCGCCAGAGGTAGGCCGTGCTTCGTTCCAATCTTGGCAGGTCGGCGAAGTTCGGCTCCGCCATGGTCCCCAGCAGCACGAGATTGCTGGAATCCGTGCCAAAGTAAACCTTGTGTTCGACGGCCTTTGCGCCGGAGAGCCATTGCAATTGCGGCCCGTCCAGCGAGACGCCCACCGCGCCGTCAACCGGCTCGGCGTTGATGGCGCCATCGTTGGGGTTCAACGGCATGGCCTCCAGGTCGGCTAACTCGGAGGCGGTGGCTTCGCGGACCGAAAGATCGCCGAAGATGACCCGGTAGGTGTCGTCGCTTGCCTTCCAGCGCATCAGGACGGCATGAGGAAACTCGGCCGTTACCTTGTCGCCGTACCAGGCGGCGTCTTTGCCTTCGCCCTTGAGATTGCCGTAGAACATGCAGACGGCCTGAATGGCCAGGATGCCGTCCATCTCTTCCTTGGTCGGCTCCTGCTCCACTGAGACACCGCGTTTGCGACGTTCCGCCATGAAGGCGAACTGCACCTCCCTCATCGACGTCATCAGGTCGAGACCGCTGGGATACTTGCCGTCCGTCAAGCGGGCAAACGTGCGCAGGCCCCTGATAACCGTTTCTTCGTTGGCAGAAAGATCCACCTCGGCCATGACGGTGTAGTCGTCGGGAATGTTGGGCTCGAAATCGGCAGCCGCCAGCGGCGGGTCCCACGCGAACTCATCCATGACCAGCCGCGTGTGGATAGCACCGCCGGCCGAGGTTCCCTCGAACTCTATCCGCACGGGCAATTGCGTCTCGATATCCGCCCACAAGCGTCCCTTGCCCCTTCCGAAGAGCATGGTTCCGAAATTCGGGTCGGCTACTTCGATCCCTTCACACTGCTTGCCCTCGATGGTCTGGGCACCGATGTCGGCGTGTTCGTACTCCATGAGCATTTCAATCAGCTCGCGCGGATCGTTCCTCTCACGGATCTCGGCCAGTTGCGTCTCGTCGAACCTCGCCTTGACGTATTTCTTCTGGCCGGGCAAGATTTCTACACACCGGTCCGTCTCCCACGGGAGGTACAATTGGGCAATCAGTTCGCCCTTGGCATACGCGTCACGACGGATGCCGAACTCGGAGGACCGGTACATGACGAACTCGACGTTTGCGTCCGGCTGCCCCTCGCGAGTAACGGTCATCTGCATTCGGTGGATGCAGGAACGGGCTTGTTGCACCTTCTCCACCAACTGCGCCCATGCGACGCCCTGTCTGGGCCACATCGGTATGACATTCAGAGCCACACCCACCGCGAGAATGACCGCCGCGGCCACGGCCAATTTGCTCCATCGATTTTCCATGACTATTCTCCAGATGCTCTTGCGAGCTTGAAGTCTATCCGGTTGCGTCAACATCTGCCGGACGCGAGTCAGCGCCTGGTCGGTGGCCTGGGGCGAGGGCTGCACGTTGGAGAGCAGCTCCAGACGGCGTCGAATTTCAGTTTCATTAACGTTCGACACGCTGCGCCCCCTTTCCGTCCACCGCCAGGTGATTGCGTCCGAGCAGGTCACGAAGGCTGCTCATGGCTCGAAAACACAAAGCACGAACCTGATGAACCGTCTTGCCGAGCTGCTCGGCGATCTCTTCGTACGAATTTTGCTGAATGTGTCGCATGACAAAAGCCTCGCGCGAGGCGCCGTGGAGCCGACCGATCGCGGCAAGGACCCGTTGCATCTGTTCCGACTGAATCAGCCTGTTTAGCGGCGCGCCGTCGTCTGAGGCACGCTCGGCGATGGCGTCGAGCGAGCGCGACCGGCGGGTGGCCTGCCGGCGCCGCCAGTCGAAGGCCAGATTGATGGCCGTCCGGCGGGCGTAGGCGTACCAGCAGTCGATCCCACCCTGGTCCTTGGCGCTGCTGAGCCGGATGAACAGGTCCTGCATGAGCTCTTCGGCCACGTCCTCGCGCAAGGTGAGCCGTGTGAGCAGGGCGAACAACTTCGCCCCGCTGTCGTCCAGCAATGCAAGCAGCTCTGTCTGCCGGTCGCTCAACCCAGGCTCCTTTCGATCTGTGCCTCAGACGCACACCATTATAGACGAAAGGCCCCCTCCCGGCGCAACGGCAATTCGCAAACGAAGTGACGAAATCCCGCCAGTCGCGGGAAACCAGAGCCCGAGCTCAACATGTCGCTACCCCTGGCGTGCAGCGGCTCGCCGGACGGAACTATCGGCTCACCCGAATTCTGATTCATTCGTGCGCGATATGTCATCCTGAACGCAGTGGAGCGGAGTGAAGGATCTGGGCTGCCACCTTGCCATATTTCCCGTTCGCAGCCCAGAACCTTCGCCTGCGGCTCAGGATGACAAGGTTTCGTCTCGCAAGGATTCTTCCTAATCAGGCTCGGAAGGCCGGGCGGGCCGGTTTGGCGCGGCGGGCCACCAGGGCCTCGGTCAGGGTGCATAGACCCAGCAGGGCCACCGCGACGATGCCGAAGGGGGTGAATCCGAACCCGTTTGTCTCGGCGAAATTCACGGCGAGCATGCCGACCAGCGCCAGCGTCGCCAGGGCCGTGATCGGCAGGGGCAGCCACCACTTCCTGCCCTCGGAGGCGAAGCACGGGGCAACGATGGGCGCCAGAAGCACCGCGCCGACGACGAACGTAAGAACCTTCGATGCCGTCCACACCGAGCCGACACCGAAGATCAGGCCCGCCGGCGGAGCGAAGAAGAAGACCACAACCGTCGGCAGCAACAGCGAGGCGACCAGCAGCAGCCCCGACCCGACCGCCAACAAGTGAAGTGCCGTTCGTGACTTACCGTACATGATACGGCCTTTCCTGCAAAGCGTCCCGGCCTACGGACCTGAGCCTTCCGTCACGGTAAAGTCCGGCGGAATTGCGGGCTCGAAATAGCCGGCGGAGAACTGCGGATTCCAGACGAACCGGTTCTTGATCCTTACATAGGTCCCGCCGTCGTCGCGGGGCGACTCGAACTCCATCTGGACCGGAAGGTTCGTCGCGGCGTCGAACCAGAGGCGATGGATCATGCCGTCAGGATTGTCGCCGTACTTTTTCGCACTGACCTCGAAGCCGAAGCACGTCGTTCCCTCGATGTTTTTGGCTTCGTAGAAACGGTCCGCCCGGTCGATCAGGCCCGCCACGAAGACGATGTATTGCATCGGGTGGCGCGGCTGTGACGATCCGGTATGCTCTCGGACGGTAACGTTGCGATTGTCGAAATCGACAATCGTTTCCGTCACCACGGGGTTGTCCTGAAGCTCGAACGGTCCTTTCGGCAGATCCTGCTCGCACACGTACCATTTGCCCTGGGAAAGCCGTTCGCCGATGTAGTACTCTCGGCGCCAGGCGTTTTTCGAGAAAGAGTAAACGTACTGGTCGCCCTCATGGTAGAGACCGGTTTCGACCGCCTTCAGTGCGGCCACAATCTTGTCCTTCAGACCCGCCGGCACCGCCGCAACGGGCATCTCGCCCTTGGTCTGCGCATTGCGAGCGGCGCGAACCTCGTCCGGGTGGGCGTTGACGTACCCGTCCGGAATGACCGGCTCGAACAAATGCGCGGGCACGTCGGCGTAATACTGGAACTGATCGTGAATGAGTACCAGGGTCCGACCCGGATCGAAATCGAACGTGATGCCGTGGCGCTCGATGCGGGCGGGCAGTTTCGTCTCCACGTCAAACCAGATGCGGTCGAAGCGGGTCTCGGGATTGTCCCCGTACCGGGCGGCGCTGATCTCAAAGCCCACGCATTCGCGCCCCTCGAAAACCTCGGTTGCGAGAAGCCGGTCCGCCTTGTCCACCCGCCGCACGTAGGACCGCAGCCGCTCCGTGATACCCTCCTCGAAACCGTACGCCTCATTTTCCCTGGTGAAGTAGCACTCATATTGATAGGAGACTTCGACCATCAACAGACCGTCCCCTTCCGGTACGACCCACTGCGTATTCATGATGTTCACGCCGTCGTCGTAGCGGTCGCGCCGGTAGCGGTCGGCGGCGTTGTAGCGCCTCTCCCATCCCCGGCTCATCTTCGCCGGGCCGTAGTCGCTGACGTAGCCGGACCGCTGGCGGTAGACCACCGCCTGGATGCTGTCGAGGTAGTCGAGGATTTCCTGGCTCCAGGCGGCCGGCGGTCCGAGCCACCACAAACCGTTGCCGCCGTTGCCCGACGGCCAGAAGGTAACGCCGCCCAGCACAATGAGTATGACCGCCGCTACCAGGCCCAGTCTGCCGGCAGGAGTATCCAGCCCGATTCTCCACAGGCGTGGTTGCCGCGGAGCCGATGATGGCCCGGCGGATTCATCCAGCACGTTCATAAGGTCCTGCAGGGCTTCTTGTCTTTTTTCCGCGCTTCGCTCGTAGCGCAGCTCCCGCAGCCGGTGTTCCATTGAATCGTCCGATTTCATTTCGGCACCTCGCCGTCCAGCATTTCGTGCAGCTTGTCCAGCCCGTAGCGATACCGGCTCAGGGCCGTCTTGATCGATACGTTCTGGTGCTGTGCGATCTCTTTGAATTTCATATCCGCGTGCATCCGTAACATGATGACCTCGCGCTGCTCGTACGGCAGCGCCGCCACGGCTTGTCGGAGCCTTTGCTTTGCCTCCGTGCGCATTACCATCCGAACCGGGCCGTCGGCCTCAGCGACCCGGTGACCAACGTCCTCCAGCGGTGCGAGGCGTTCTCGCGCTAGCCGGCGAAAGCGGTCGCGCACGCGGTTGGCCACCGCCGTCGCTAAATAGCCGCCCAGCGAGCGGCGCAGTTGCAGCCGGGGCGCTGCGCGAACGAAGGCCACGAAAACGTCCTGAACGATGTCCTCGGCCGCACCCGCGTCGTGCAGCAGATGGGCCGCCAGCGTCAGCAGGTCGCCCTCGTGCTTCTCATAAATCTCCCGCAAGGCGTCCTTGTCGCCCCGTTGCAATCGCCACAGAAGTCTTTTGTCTGCCAGCATCTTCGACCTGCCGCATATGCCTGACAATTGACCGTCACCCTTACGACGCGCTCGGAACAGATTTTACCCTAATCGCAGTGGTTTTTTAGGGATGAATCTTCGGTGCGCAGAAACGTACCGTCCTGCGCCGCTGGCGGGCGCAACTCCTTCCTGTGGCATTGGTGTTCGGACGGTCGCTTCCGCGCCGATGTGTCTCAAGCCGCCTGCCAGCGGCATCGCAGCATGCGCGACAGCCAGATGGTCTCAGAAGGTCGGCACAGGCACATCTTCCAACACGAAGGACGCTTCCTGCTCGTACGGCTCTCGCGCGATGACGAAACGGATGAGAGCGACGTTGTCGCAGGCCGGCCAATGCCCGGTGACGCATCGGCTCAGAATCAAGCCCTCGCCGTCACGGTTGGCACTCGTGCTGATCGTCTGGGTTCCGCTGCCAGTGCCCTGGTGATGAACCACGATATCTTCCGCATCCAGCACGCTGACCTCAACGGCAATCGCCTCCGGCGGTGTCGCCGCCGCAGCTTCGGCCAGCGCGTCTTGGAGGTACATGTACGCATCGGACCACGAGGATCCGTCATTGGCCCCAACCGCTGCCTCGTCCACGTAGATGATTCGCCCCGGCTACCCCGCCGCAGGCACAAGGAACCGACGCTAAAAGTGTGACCAATCGCCCGCGCCGCATTGTCGTATCTCCTGCGACACGTTTCTTCGGGACTGGAACATCCCGGCAGGCGCCTCCCGATCGGGGCCCTGCTTTCGCACCTTGAGTCCGTGAGAAGCCCCCGGTGTTGCACAGAACCTCGAAAAAATCTGCGTGCATTTCCTGCCCGCCGGTCCCTGAATGACGGATGAACTTTTTTTCGCAGGCGTGCAATAAACTCCGGCACGTCGTGCGTCTATAGCTGTGATGTGCCGGCAACGGGGGCGTAAGCCCAGAAAAAGGACGTGGGAAGGACACGCAGCCGCGCCCGGCGTCGATGGGAGGTTTAGGCTATTCCGCCCGAAAAGACGACCAGACCAAACCGTCCGCAACCAGACGCCCATGCGTCGTTTTAGATGAGCGGCCTTGCCCGGCCGCTCATCGCTTTTTCACAACGCTCATCGAGACTCCGCTGTGTTCAGAATGACAGGGCTGCACGGGCATCTTCCTAATCCGTATGGCAGGGCGCTCTCTTCGCCGGCGCGGTTGGCTCAGACAGGCACACGAGAAGCACAAACGGTATGCACGTCAGAAGGATAGGAGAACGTCATGCCGGCGTTGTACAGCGGCGCTGCGGAGTCTACTCGCAGTCGCGCGGCAGGTATACTGCCTCGCCAGGGACGTGGAACTTGCGGCAGAGAGCCTCCAACAGGATCTCCAGACGCTTGAGCTGGTAGTCGGTGGGCAGTGCCGAGCGCCGGTCGCCGACCAGGCAAACGCGAATGGTACGTTCGGAGCCCTGCCAGGTCCGGCTGGGCTGAACCGACCACTGCTTCTGCCATTTCTCCGTGGTCTGAACCTCGCCGTCAACGCCGCCGCTGCCGTTGCAAAGCATAAAGTGGCAATTCAGATCGGCCGACGTCGACAAGCCCCGCGCCGCGGCAAACTGCTCCACACTGCCGCTTCGCGTTCCGCTGAAGAAGATCTCAATGCTGTCCCAGCGATTCGGAGACTGGCACGCCCGCGAACGCACGACGTTCTCTATGGAATCGAGGCGATAGTAGGTCGAGAGGCAGAAAGGACCGGCGGAAGGGGGGTTGTTACCAAGGACCATCAGAACAATAGCCCCCGCCGTCATGGAGACTAATAGTGCTGCTAATACTTTGACTACCCTTGGTTGCTCTGACATACGACTCCGGGCCGCTTTGCCGCCGCGGCCGCTCAACCTGCACCCCACATTTCGTGGACGCCAATCCTGTTAGCACAAGTTTGCCTCTTATATATGCAGTACATCGGCACTTGCCAAGGGTGGGCTTGACATTTTGCCGAAAAATGGCCCGCTGTCTTGACATTGACTCACGTGCGCCGGTTCGCTACTCTTCCGCGCCGGCTGCACGGACCCTGCCATTGGATATCTTATAGGTCCGCAATCGCCCGGCGGAGATTCTCTTGACCGCCCGGGCGGGGCTGGATATATTGCTCGGGTGTTTTACGCGGCGGTTGTGGCCCCAGCCAAGCCGCTCGCCTGTCGTCACCTACGGTATGACTCCATGTTGTGCGGCTGGTCCGCTGACAGAAAGGAGAAGCACCGTGTCCCATTGGAGAGTGTTATCACAGCAAGAGGTTTCGCAACTCGTGGCACAAGGCTGCACGTGCCCCGACTGGTCCCGGGTGCAGGTGGTGCAACACTTTCGCGCCGAGCGCGTGCGGATGACGCACTTCAGCGGCGACATCCGCTTGGGCGCCTGCGATAAGGAAGTGCGTTTCTTCGGCGGCGTTACCAAGCCGACCGGCATCAGCCATGCGACCTTGCACAACTGCACCATCGGCGACAACGTGTACATCAGTCACGTCCGAAATTACATCGCCAACTACGTCATACACGAGGACGCCGTCATCGACAATATCGACTTGCTGGTGGTGGAAGGCGAGAGCACCTTCGGCAACGGCACCGAGGTCTCCGTCGTCAACGAGGCCGGGGGCAGGGAGATACCGATCTACGACCAGCTCTCGGCGCACACGGCCTACGTCATCGCCTTCTACCGCCACCGCACGCGGGTCATTGAGCGCTTGCAGGAGATGATCGCCGGCTACGCCGCGTCCGTCCGCTCCTCAATGGGATGCGTGGGCCGGGAGGCCAGGATTCTGAATTCACGGATCCTCAAGAACGTCAAGATCGGCCCGGGCGCGATCATCGAGGGGGTGAACCGGCTGGAGAACGGGTCCATCAATAGCTGTATGGAGGACCTGGTTTATATCGGACCTGGTGTCTATGCCGAGGATTTCATCGTCTGCAGCGGCTCGCGCATCACCGACGGAACCATCATCTGCGAATGCTTCGTCGGGCAGGGCTGCGTCCTGGCGAAGGAATACTCGGCTGAGAACTCCGTTTTCTTCGCCAATTGCGGCGGCTTCCACGGCGAGGCCTGCGCCATCTTTGCCGGACCGTACACCGTCACCCACCACAAGTCCACCCTCCTGATCGCCGGGCTCTTCTCCTTCCTCAACGCCGGCAGCGGCACCAACCAGAGCAATCACATGTACAAGCTCGGCCCCGTCCACCAGGGCGTCGTCGAGCGCGGCTCCAAGACCGCCAGCGATTCCTACATGCTCTGGCCCGCCAAGGTCGGTGCGTTCACCGTCGTGATGGGCCGGCACTATCGCAATTCCGACACCTCCGACCTGCCTTTCTCGTACCTGATCGAGCACGAGGACGAGAGCGTCCTGGCCCCGGGGGTGAACCTGCGCAGCGTTGGGACCGTCCGCGACGCCCGCAAATGGCCCCAGCGCGACCGGCGCAAGGACCCGAGGAAGCTCGACCATATCAATTTCAAGCTGCTGAGCCCGTACACTATTCAGAAGATGATTCACGGGCGCGACCTGCTGGCCCGGCTCAAGGAAAGCTCCGGGCCAACCTCCGATTACTTCACCTACCACAGCGTCAAGATCTCCAACCCGTCGCTGGAGCGAGGCATTACCATATACCAGACGGGGATCGCTAAATTTCTCGGCAACTGTCTGCTCAAGCGGCTCGAAGGCAAGCCGTTTCAGAGCATCGACGACCTGCGGGCCGCCCTGAGAGCCGATACCAGCGTGGGGCCGGGAAGATGGATCGACCTGGCCGGCCTGTTCGCGCCCGAAGAAGCCGTCGAGCAAATCCTTCAGGACATCGAAAGCGGTCAGATCAATTCGCTGGAAGGGCTCGACGCGCGCTTCGCCGCGACGCACGAGAAGTACCCCGCGTATGAGTGGGCCTGGGTCGCGGACGTTTTGCAGAAAGAACTGAACAAGGGCCTCGAAGAAATCACGGCCGAGGACGTCATCGACCTGACCGCACGGTGGAAAGAAGCCGTGATCCACCTGGACCAAAAGCTCTACACCGACGCCGGCAAGGAGTTCGCCGCTACCGCCCAAATCGGCTTCGGGCTGGACGGCAACGAGGAGACGAAACATCAGGACTTCGCCGCCGTACGCGGCACTTTCGAAGACAATGGCTTCGTCGGCGAGATCGAAAAACACATCGCAGCCAAAACCGCTCTCGGTGATGAGCTGCTCGAACGCGTCAGACCATTGCAACAGAACACATTGTAGAAACAACGCCGTCGAGTGTCGCGGTGAAACAAATGACCCAGCATTATGAAAAAACTGCCAAACTACTTCCCTGAGAAAGGAGGGGAACTATGCGAGTGATCATTCAACCGGATTACATGCGAGTGTCGCAATGGACGGCCAACTACGTTGCCCGCAAGGTCCTGGACTTCAACCCTACGGCCGACAGCCCCTTTGTCCTCGGTCTGCCCACCGGGTCGTCCCCCATCGGGACCTACAACGAGCTGGTCAAACTCAACGAGAACGGCACGCTGTCCTTCAAGCACGTGGTCACGTTCAACATGGACGAATATGTGGGCCTGCCGAAGGATCACCCGGAGAGCTACCATTCGTTCATGTGGAAGCACCTCTTCGGGCGCATCGATATCGCCGAGGAGAACGTGAACATTCTCGACGGCAACGCCGCCGATCTCGACGCCGAGTGCGCCTCCTACGAGCGGCGCATCCAGCAGATCGGAGGCATCCATCTCTTCCTGGGCGGCGTCGGTGTGGACGGCCATCTGGCCTTCAACGAGCCCGGCTCGTCGCTGGCCTCGCGCACGCGCGTCGTGCGGCTCACCACCGATACGCGCATCGTCAACTCGCGTTTCTTTGACGACGACCCCAACCAGGTGCCGGAGACCGCCCTGAGCGTCGGCGTCGGGACCGTCATGGACGCCGAGGAGGTGCTGATCATCGTCAACGGCCATAACAAGGCCCGCGCCCTGCACCAGCTCGTCGAAGAGGGCGTCAACCACATGTGGACCGGCAGCGCCCTGCAAATGCACCCCAACGGGATCATCGTCTGCGACGATCCCGCCACCATCGAGTTGAAAGTCGGGACCGTGAACTACTTCAAGGACGTGGAGACACCCACTCTCGATCCCGCTACGCTTCTGGAGTAGCGCAACCACGAGCCGCCATCCGTGCGGGGCCTGCCAAGAATCGGGCTACAGCTATCTCTATCCATCCTTACCTCAGGAGGTTGGGAAGTGACGGAAGTGCAACGTATCGTTATGGTCACGCTCATGCTGTCTCTGTCCAGCTTCGGGATACGCGGGCTTGATACGGCGCGGAGCGTCCGAGCCGACGTGGGGGACGCCTCACCGGTCATCGCGGACTTCGACCGACCCTTCAGCTACAGCTATCTGGCGTTCGAGAAGCAATCCGCTGTTGCCGAGGGCGTGGCACATATCGTCGGCAAGACAAGCAAGGGAGGCGTCGGGGTCCAGCAAGAGATGGACCTGAGCCGATACGCTGACTGCGCACCAGTCATCTGGGCCCGGATCGGTCCGGCCAATGAGGCGCGGCAGATCAAAGTCTTCTTCGCATCGGGCGACGCCAGACGGACCTTCGCGTACGGTCTTGACGACGTGGGAACGAGAGAGTTCGTCAGGGTGCTGCCGCAGCACAGTCCGGCGTTGTCCGGACCGGCCGACGACGAGGCAGGCCCATCCTTCGACTCGGCCCACATCGAAGTGTTTCAAATCCAGGGCGACTGGTCAGACAGGGCCGTCGATGTGTTCGTGGACAAGATCGAGCTGGTGCCACCCACCGAGGAAATGATGGCCCGGCGCCGCGCCCGCGCCGAGGCGTTGCGTCGCCAGGCCGAGGGCAAGCAGCGCGAGGCGCAGCGCCGGCGCGAACAGGTGGCCAAGCTTCTCGCCGGTGCGCCCCACCCCGACGATGGACCGGAAGTTCGGCACGTGGCAGCGGCCGACCGCCGGACCATCGCGCTGACTATTGAGGCAGGCGAAATCTCGCTGCGCAAGCAAATATCGTATGTGGCCCAAGCCGGCGACGAAATTCGCGCCGGCAAGAAGGGCGACGACAAGACGCTTCTCTCCTGGGAAAACGGCAAGATCGTCGACGCCCCCAAGGGGCGGTTCGTCCTGCGGGACATCGAGGGCAAGAAGAAGCTGGAGGAATTAGGGCCGCTGGTCGTCAATCACGGTCTGCTCGCACCGGGCCCGGCCTGTCACGGCGCGGCGATGACCACCGAGACGATTGACCAGCCGCGCGCCTACCGCATCACGTCCAAAGAGGACCCGGCTTTTGCCGACGGGCGAGAGCCAACGGCCGTCTTCATCAAGAGCAAGCCCACGGGACAGGCCGACGGCAAGATACCGGTGCGCTTCCACGTCTATCTGCGATTGCACGCGCCGCTCAAAGACGGCGCACAATACACAATCACTCTGACCGGCATCAATACGCGCCGGAAGGCGGTCGCGTACAGGCACGATCCGCGGCACGTACGCAGCGAAGCCGTCCATGTTACGCAAATCGGCTTTCGACCGAGCGATCCGTATAAGCGGGCCTACCTGTCGCTGTGGATCGGGACCGGCGGCGCGGTCGCCTACGGTGTGGAGCGTTTCGAGCTTCTCGAGGCGGCGACCGACAAAACCGTCTACCGGGGAGCGGTGCGTCTCGGCTTCCCAGCGGATCGAAAGGAAAGCATTCGCGGGGGCAAAAACTATACTC
>Ga0272442_10005722_pt1 | contig 16536 bp, 7 predicted proteins | sample SSMForm2O_FD_200262 | JGI IMG/M metagenome (GOLD analysis project Ga0272442, IMG submission 200262) | Marine sediment archaeal communities from Little Sippewissett salt marsh, Falmouth, MA, United States - SSM-Form-2O | ecosystem: Environmental > Aquatic > Marine > Wetlands > Sediment ...
TCGCGGTCGCGGCTGCGGACCTTGCCCCAGACCTCGTCGGCGCGTCCGCGGAAGGCCCGGCGCAGCGCGCCGACGCGGGCGGGACCGGCGGGAGCGGAGGAGTTGGACGCCGGGCCGCCCGGCGTCTGGTTGCCGGAGGGTGCGCCGCCGCCCGCGCCGCCGGCGCCGCCACCACCTCCGCCGCCGCCCTGCTGCTCGCGCTGCTCGGCCTCCGCGATGAGTTTCTCGAGCAGGGCGACGATGCGCTCCTGCTGCGCCTGCGTCGGCTCGCCGGAGCGGTGGAGGGCGAGGCGGCGGCGGGAGTCCTCCATCCGGTCCTCGACGTCTCGGAGCGACCCCTCGCGGAGGGCCCGCAGGGTCCGGGCCACGTGGTCGGCCCCAACCCGCATCCGCTCCGGGGCGTCGGGATAGCGCTGGAGAAACGCACCGAGGGTGCGGAGGGCCTCTTCGCGCTGCAGCAGGCGGGCCTCGCAGATACCCTGCAGGAAAAGGCTGTCGCCGGAGAAGAGGGTCCGGTCGCACCACTCGCCGGCGACCTTGGCCAGCAGCGGCAGGGCGTCCTCGTACCGCTCGTCCATGACGTAGGCCCGGCCGGCGAAGTACACCGCGTGGGCCGCAAGGTACGGGTCCGGCGCGTCCTGCAGCCCGTCGAAGACGGCGACGGCGGAGGCGGCGTCCTCGCGGTGCAGAGCCTGGAGCCCGGCGGCGAACGTCGGATAGAGCGCGGACAGACCGTCGACGAGGGCGTCCTGGGCGCGGGCGGGGTCGCTGCGGGCTGCCTCGACGGCGCGGACGGCCTGCTGCTTCCGCCCGGCGGCTAGGTCCGGCGCGGCGGCCAGGGTCTTAAGGAACGTCCGGACGATGCCGTCGGCGTCCGGGGCGGGCGGGGCCTCGGCCGCCGGTGCGGGCTGCGCAGGCGGTGTCTCCCGCGCCGGGGCGGAATCGGCGGGCGGCCCCTGCGCTCCGCTGGCCGCAGCGGCCAGGGCCGGCGCTAGCACCATCGCAAGGACAATCAGCAGGGTTCGCATGGTCCGCGGTTCCATATGGGTTCTAATATCGCTCGTTCATGTCCTCGGTCATGTCGGCGACCTCCGCCTGGCGGTCGGCGATCTTCTCGACCTGGGTCCGCATCTCCGCGTTGAGCGGCCCGCCGGGACGGGCCTTGTCGAACGATTCGGTCCGGCGGTTCACGCGGAGTTGGGCGGCCTTGAGGAGTTTCAGTTCCGCCGAGTTCGGCACGAGGGGCGGATGCTGCGGCTGCGAGGGGCCGCTCTGCCCCTGGCCCTCGGCGTCCTGCTGCTCCTGGGCCCGCTCGAGGGCCTCGATGAGTTCCTCCAGCGTCTGCTCGATCTCCTTCTCGAGCGTCTGCGTGTAGGCGTCGGTCCGGTCCGCGGCCAGCCGGCCGTGGACGTTGAGCATGTCGTCGCGCAGGCCGGCGACGATGCGCGGGAAGACCACGGTCGTGCCGTCCTCGACGAGAATCTCGTGGGCGACGGCCACCAGGTCGGCCAGGGTGGCCTCCTCGCGGACGATGTCGGCCAGACGAAGGCGGTCGGCGCGTGACCACTCCCGCCGGCCGCGGGCTGCCTCCAGGTCGATGGTCGACGCCGTGACGGGCCGGTGCCGCTCGAGGATCTCGCGGAAGCGGCTTTCGAGGGCGGCGAGGAGTTCCTCGCGTTCCTCCTCGCGGAGTTGGGCGAGGACCTGCTCGATGTCGTCCAGGGCCTGCTCGAGCGCGTCGATGGCCTCCTGCTGGTCGTCGGAGGCGTCCTGCGGCTGGTCCTGGCGGTGGTGCCCGCTGGCCTGCTGCATCGCCTGGCGGGCCTCCTGGACCTGTTGCTGACCGGGTTGGGGCTCGCCGCCCTGGTCTCCGCCCTGACCTCCACCCTGGCCGCCGCTTTGGCCCCCGCCCTGGCCTCCGCCTTGTCCTCCGCCTTGACCGCCGCCTTGACCACCACCTTGACCGCCCCCCTGGCTGTCGCCTTGGCCTCCGGCCTGGTTGCCGGAGGCGTCCATGCTGCGGGCGAGGCGCTGGGCGTCGTCGGCGACGGCGTCCTGGCGTCGGGCGAGTTCCTCGTGGTAGTCCTCGGGCAAGCGGGCGACGCGGTCGCGTTCGCGGCGGAGGTCGTCCAGGGCCTGCTCCATCTGCTCGACGGCCTGTTCCTCTTCGTGGGCGGCCGACCGGGGAAGCCCGCGGACGAGGTTCTGCTCGGCGGCCTGCTGGCGTCCGACGGCCCGCTGGAGGGGGGCCCGTCCGGCTTCCGGCGCCGGCGGGGCGCCGGCCTGACCGCCTGCCTGGGATCCGCTCTGACCGCCCCCCTGGCCGCGGCCTTGGCCGCCGGCTTGCGAACCACTTTGCTCGCCCCCGTGACCGCCGCCTTGCGGTGTGCCTTGGCCCTCTCCCTGGGCACCTCCTTGACCGCCTTCCGAGGCGCCGGGCGCGTCGGCCCCGGCCCCTGCGGCCGGGTCGCCGCCGAGTCCGGCGAGGTCCTCGGTGCCTTGGCGGACCTGCTCCTGGTCGTCGGCGATGCGGCCGAGGCCCTCAAGGCCCCGGCTGCGGCTTTCGCGGGTGCGGCGAAGCACGTCCTTCTGGTCGCGGATGAGGGACTCGAGCCGGCGGATGCGGGCGTCCAGGTCGCGGAGCACGTCCTCGCGGCGCAGGACCGTGTCGGTCTCGCGTTTCTCGCCGCGCTCCGCCTCGATGAGCCGCTCCACCTCCTTCCGCCACGCCTCGAGTTGCTGGAGGCGTTTCTGGAGGGCGTCGAGTTCGTCGTCCTCGGTCGTGAGGACCTCGACGAGGCGCAGCAGGTCGTCCACGAGGTCTTTCTGCGACTGCCGGGCCCCGTCGAGGCGGCCCTCGTCCAGGAGGCGGGCGACGTCGGTCATCCGCCGCTCGATGAGGGCGTCGCGCGACTCGCGAAGCGCCTTGACGAGCCGGGCCGCCTGCTCCGGCTCCGCCTCCTCCAAGAGGCGGGCGAGGCGGCTGAACTTCTGTTCCAGTTCCGCCATCATCCGGCGGACGCCGTCCTGGCGGATGCCGAGGGGAGACTCCAACGGTTCGCCGGTACCCGGGTCCGACGCGCCGCCTTCCGAGGCGCCGGCTTCGGACTCGGCGGAAGAGGCGGCGGGCGCCTCGGCTGCGCGGGCCGCGCCGGCGCCGAGCAGCAGGGCCAGGACCATGGCGGCGGTCACGGCGGCGAGTTTGATAGCAGCTTCCACGTGCGGCCTCACTCGTCAAAGATGGAGCGAATGCGGCGCTCGTATTCCTCAACCGTCTCCTGGTTCACGTTCTTCTGGGCCCGCAGCACCTCGCGGAGCAGAGAGACGGCTTCCTGGTACCCCTCCCATTTTACCATGCTCTGAAGCACGTTGCTCAGGGTTGCGAGGACCTGGCGCTGGGCGGCGACGGCCTCGTCCAGGCGGGCCTTGCAGGCGGCGGCATCGTCGCCGGTGTTCTTGGCGCGGTCGAGGGCGTCGGCGGCGGCGATCACCTCCTGCCGCGCCAGCCGCCGTAGCGGCTCGATGATCCGGCCGTGCAGGCGGTCGCGGGCTACCTGCGGGTCGCTCTCCAACCGGTTGTTCTCGACCTCCGCCAAAACCTGGGCCAGCGGCTCCGCGATGGCCGTGCACCGATGGGCCACCAGGCGCTGCCGTTTCTCGGTGGTCGCGAGGAGCCGGACGCCCTCGTCGTCGAACGGGCGTGCGGGATCGTCCAGGCCGGCCCGCAAGGCACGGGCGTTCTCGACGAGGGTCCGCTGGTTGCGAATGAGCCGTTCGCACTCCAGCCGCTGCTCCTGTTCGCGGCGGAGCAGGTCGGCCCGCAGGTCGTCCTCCGTCACGACTTTCAGGGTGAACGCCCGCGAGGCCCCTACCTTGGGGCCCGTGACGGCATCGTTGTCGGTGGCCTCAACCCGCAGCGTGAGCCGGGCCCCGACGGGCAGGTCCAGCGGCCGGCAGTCCTGGCGATGGGCGGCCTCGACCTCCTTCTCGCCGTACGCGGTGCCGGCGTCGCCGAACGGGACGCGGGCGGTCTGCGGCTCCTCACTTCCTTCGACGGCCGTCGCGCAGACGAGTTCCGCCTTCCGGACGGCGTAGTCGTCGCGGAGGGTGGCGGCCAGCGGCAGGACGGCCCGTGGCAGGATGAGGTCGCCGATGCCGTTCAGGCTGGCGCGGACCGTCGGCGGACGGTCGGGAACGACGCGAAGGCTGAACCGCGCGGGCCGGCGCGACGCCAGTCCCGTCGCATCGGTCAGCGAGACGGCATAGACGCCGCTGGCGAGGTCGCTGCCGGCGAGGACGGCGCGGAAGCCCTGCTCGCCGACGCGATCCAGGTCCGTGCCGAGACCCTCCCCAACGGAGAGCCGCGCCCGGGCGAGCGCTTTGCTGGCCGTCCCGCGCACCTCGACCGTGCTGCCCGCGAGGATCGGGTACGAGGCGACGTTCTTCGGCAGGTCATGCGGCTCCGCGCCGACGTACGCCGGCGGCGCGGAGCGGAGCGTCAGGTCCTCGACGACCGGCCGGTCCACCAGCCGCACCTCGTGCCACGGCGTGACGGCGTCGCCGCCCCGGACGCGCAGGCGGAACGGGTCCAGGACGTTCGGGAAAACGGTCCGGAACCGGTCGTCGCCGACCAGGACCATCGTCTCGCTGCCGGCCGTGCCGTCCGGTCCCCGGTGGTCCAGCGTGACGACGGACGGCACGACGCCGTCCGGGTCGGCGCGGACCTCGACGGCCAGGTCGTCGCCGCGGGGATGAACGAGCGTGCGGCCCTCGGCGCCGACGATGGTGAGGTGCGTCTGCTGCGGCCAGGCGACATCGGCGAGTAGGACGTTCCGCTGCCACCACAGGTGCATCGTGTGTGGGAACACGATGCCGGCGGCGGTGAGGAGGCCGGCCGCCGCCAGGATGAGGAGCAGGTTCCGATGGAGGCGCGGGCGGTCGAGGGCCTGGGTGAAGTCGATGCCCGCGGCCCGTCGGCGGCCGAGGGCGATCGTCGCACGGACCATGGCCGGCGAGTAGCCGACGGCCGTGGGATCTTCCATCCGGGCAAGTTGGACCGCCGCCAGGAGGCTTTCGCCGAGGTCCCGGCGGCGGGCCTCGACGGCCCGGGCGAGAGAATCGTCCGGCAGGCCGCGCGCCAGCGGCCGGACGAGCCGCCGCCACGCTAGCACCGCCAGCGCCCCCGCCGCCAGCGCCAGGACGACGGCCCGCTGCGGCTCGTCGAGGCGGAGCAGGCGGTCGAGCGGCAGGCTGATCGCCACGAAGACCGCCGCGCCGGCGGCCGTCGCCGCCAGCGCATCGACCGTCACCCAGGCGGCCCGGGCCCACCGCAGGCGCGACAGGCCCCGCCGGATGGCCGGCGGCAGGCGGCGGGTTGTGGCATCCGAGGACATCGCGGGTGCGGCCTTTCTCTTGTGCAGGGTGGCATGGCCACGCTTGCGTGCCCATGTTCTGCATTCCCCACCATGGCCACCCGACATCGGGTGGCCATGCCACCGGCCGCGCCAGGTGCCACTGGCTGCTTGTCAGCCAGTGTCGCGCGGACGTCGGACGCACTGGCGGGCAAGCCGCCAGTGGCACGCGTCTATCCGATGCGTTGGCCTCTCTTACATCATTCGATACCGTTTCCGGACGGCCCACTCGACGGTCAGCAGGCCGACGAGCAGGACGAGCAGCCGCCACGTATCCCACAGGGTGCGCGGCGGCTCGCGGACGACGACGGTCTCGCGGCGGTCGGGCAGGTCGTCGGCGATGCGGTCCGTCTCGTCGATGGCGTAGTATCGGCCGCCGGAGTGTTCGGCGAGGTCCGCCAGCAGCGCCCGGTTCAGGCGCGGGTCGCGGAACTCGACGCGCGGCGGCTCGACCGTGACCTGCCGCGTCAGCCGCACCGGCGGGGCCCCGCCCATGCCGGGCAGCGTGACCTCGATGCCCATCGTACCGACGCGGCCGGCGATGACGGAGCCCTCGTAACGGCCCGGCCGGTTGGCCACCTCGCGGAGCACCGTCTCCTGGGGCGGGGCGTCGGGGCCGGGGCGGACGACGGCCGACACCGCCGGCTCCTCGAGCGGCTCGAAGGCCGCGTCGTAGAGTCGGGCCGTGACGGCGATGCGGCTGCCGACGGCGTAGACGTCGCGGTCCGTGGCGAGGCGACCGCGGCGGCGTCCGCCGAGGAGGCGGCCTTCGAGCAGGTACCGGACCGCGCGGACCCAGAAGCGGTCGAAGACCTCCTCGCCCGCGCGCCGCCATCGCCACGAACCGTCGAAGCCCAGGTACAGGACCCGCCCCGGCCCATACCGGCCGGCGACGAGCAGCGGCCGGCGGTGGTCGCGGACCTTCAGCCGCGGGTCGCCGTGTTCGAGGAGCGTCGTGGCCCCCGGCTTCGCCGACACCGCCGCCTGCGACCAGTACACGCCCGGCAGGGCCGAGGCGGCGGGCGCGGTGTCCCCCTCGCCGTCGCCGAAACGGAGCAGCGGATGCGCGCTGCCGTCGGGCGTCACGTGCATCGGCCAGGCCCGCGTGTGCGGACGGTCGAAGAGACGGGCGTCGCCGGCGTCGTCGCCCAGGCGGACGGGCAGGAGGTCCCGCAAGCCGCGCGTCGCATACGAGGTGAGGAAGCGGGTGGTGTACTTCGGCCCGGCCACCCAGACGAGTCCGCCCGCGTGCTCGCCGACGAACCGCTTGACGAGGGCGATCCACGCCTCGTCCAGGCCCGACGGGTCGGGGTCGAACAGGACGACCACGTCGTAGGCGAAGAGGGCCTCCGGTTTCGACGGCAGCCGCTCGATGACCGTGTTGCCGTCCTGCCGCATGTCCGGGTCCAGCGACTGGAGCCAGCACGAGACGTCGATGGTCTTGTCGCGAAGGAGCAGGGTGCGGACGAGCCGAAAGTCCCACGTGGGCGAGCCGGCGACCAGCAGGACGCGGGCCCGCCGGCCGACCACGCGGACGGTCGTCGCCTTCGCATTGTCCGAGCGGAGGAGTTCGTCCGGGTCGGCCTCGGCGCGGACCGTGTAGACGAACCGGCCCTCGGCGGGCGGCTCGTGGCGAAACGAGACCGTGGCCTCCTGCGTCTCGGGGTCGAGCGCGACGGACCGGCGAGCGATGACGCGCTCCTCCGTGTCGCTGCCGTCGTCTGCGACGCGGCGCTGGAGGAGTTCCACGCGGACGCTGCCGCGGTCCGAGCCCTCGGCCTGGATGCGGGCCCGGACGGCCAGCGGGTCGCCGCGGAAGACGGTGTCCGGGGCCCAGACCTCGGCTGTCCGGAGGTTCTGCGGCGGACGAGGATCGCCGACGCCGACGGCCAGGATGGGCACGCCTCGGTCGGAGGCCGCGTCGGCGGCGGCACGCGGGTCCGGGCCCCCCGTGTGCTGGCCGTCCGAGATGACGACGAGGCCGGCCAGCGGGTTCCCGGCGGCGGAATCGAGCCCTTCGCGAATCGCCCGTGCCAGATTCGTCGCCGTCCCGGACGGCACCAGCGGCGGAACGGGCGGACCCTTGGGCACGCGCGCGGCGTCGGCGGACGCGTCCGGCGGCTCGGGCGGCGCGGCGGCAGGGTCCAGGCCGATGGCGTCGCGGAGCCGCAGGCGGTCGGAGAACCTCATCACTCGCACGCGGCCGACGGTCTGGAGCCGGCGCAGCAATCGGGCGTCGCCGCGGCGGAGCAGGGCGTCGACGACCTCCGCCCGCGTCGGCGGGTCGGCCGTAAGGGCGTCCGGCGTGCGACCGGTCACCGCCGCGAGACGGGCCGTGCCGTCGGCGTCGCAGCGGTCGCGCAGGCTCATGGAGAGCGACTCGTCGAGCAGGACGACGACCTGCGGCTCCAGCGACCGGCGGAGCGTGACGGCCAGGGCCGGCCCCATCAGGACGAGGGCCAGGACAAGGATGCACGCGATGCGGAGGCCGGCCAGGAGCATCCGCACGCCGCGCGGGCACGTGCCGCTCTCCCGCCGGTAGAGCCACCACACGACGTACAGGGCGCCGGCTGCCGCGAGGACGGCTGCAATCGCCGCCCACGAGGACGGGGCGTGGGCCCAAACGAACTCCGTGTCCGCGCCCTTCGGGATGCGGGCCGCGTCGAAGCCCAGGATGTCGAGCCAGACGTCGCTCATGGGTTCTCTTCTCGTTGCCGCGCCGGTTGGCACTGGCTGCTTGTCAGCCAGTGTGTCCCGAACGCCGAAGCGCACTGGCGGGCAAGCCGCCAGTGGCACCCGCTTTTCACACGTCACCTTGCCTATCGCGCGGCGGGCCGGGAGCCCCGCCGTGCGGGAATCTCTGTTCTACGTCTATCGCCGGCGGCCGAACCACCACGCCATCGCCTGTTCCCCGAAGAGGGCCAGGAGGAGGGCGACGGCGAGCGGCCGCCAGATCTCGGCCCGTCCGCCCGAGACCGTCCGGCCGAGGTAGGCGCGGCCCTGGAGGATCGCGAGGTCCGCCTCCGGGGCGGCCCGGCGAAGGGCATCGGCGTCGGCCGGGGCTAGGTCGCCCTCAGTCGGGTCGACGTTGACGGCGAACAGGCGCGACGCCTCCGCGCCGTCGTGGGTCGTGAGCCGCATCTCGTAGAAGCCGCGGCTGGCGGTATCGGGAAGGGTGAGTTCCATGCGGCCGGTGTCGCCGGCGGGGGCAGCCTGGACGGCCACGGCGTCGGCGCCGGCCGGCCCCTGGACGTGGGCCCGGAGCGCGTAGCGCGACGGATCGAGCGCCGTCCGAATGGGAGCGCCGACGGCCACGCTGGCCGCTCGGACGCCCGGCCGGGTCACGTGCCGCACCATTTCCAGCACCGTCACGAGGTAACTCGGGTCGGCGCACCAGTTGGTCCACTCGGCGTCGGCGGCGGTGGTGACGGTGAGAACGCGTCCCCGGGCGAGGCGTGTCTCGACGATGGCGGGCGAGGCGTCGGCGTCGCTGAAGGTCGCGAGGACGCGCGTCCGTCCGGAAGCCACGGCCTTCGGGTCGACCGTGCCGTCCCACCATCGGAAGTATTTGACGCGGGCGAGGAACGGGTTCTGCGTGCCCTCGAAGACCCGCAGGACGGGATGGTTCTCGGCCCGCGGCACGAGATGGACCCACCGGGCCTCGTCCGGGTCGCCGCGCAGGTCCGTGAGCGTCAGGCCGAGGAGGCCGTCGGCGCCGCCGAGGTGTTCGTTGTAGGCCATCGCGTCGACCTGGTCGCCGAGGAAGACGATGAGGCCGCCGCCGTCGCGGACCCACTCGGCGAGCGAGGCCGCGCGGTCGGAGGTCAGACGGTACAGGTTGGCGAGCACGACCACGCGGAACGGATGCAGCGGCGTTTCCTCGAATCGGTTCTCGCTGACGACGCGGACGTCGTTGCCGCTCGGCACGTTGCCGGGTGGGTCGAGGGCACGGTCGAGGTAAAACGTCTCGGCCTCGCCGTAGTCGGCGTCGGGTTCGCCGTCGACAAGCAGGATCGGCACGCCGTCGGCCACGGCCGGGGCGGCGAAGCGGACGTTGTCCCGCGGGATGGGGTCCGCGGGGATCTCCGCCCGGATCCGGGCCGAGCCCGTCTCGGCGAAGGTGAACGTGAACGGGACCGCGGCCTCACCGCCGGCGGGGACGGCGTCGATCCGGGCGCGGGCCGGCACCGCGCCGCCGGCCGTGAAGGTGACCTCCACGTCCCTGGCTTCCGCCCGGCCGTAGTTGGTCACGGTGACCTCGAACCGCGCCGGGACGCCGGCGACAACGGTCTTGTCGCGGGCGGCGACGTCCGTGACGGCGAGGTTAGGCGCCTGCTCGCCACCGACGTTGGCGATGGTGAGGCCGTCGGCCGCGTCGGCCAGGCGGGCGAGGAGGCCGGGAATGCCCGGTCGGCGGTCGGGTGCCGGGCCGCCGTCCGCGCCGGCGGGGGTGGGGGAGACGTCCGCCGGCGCGTCGGCTTGGGCGGGCGCCTGCCAGTCGCGGCGCCGAAAGTCCGTCAGGATCAGGATGCGGCGATTCAGGTTGCCGCCCGATGCGCCGAGCCGCACGTCCACGTCGAGCAGGGCGGTGTCGTAGGCGGCGCTCTGGTCGGAGAGCTCGAGGCGCTGGACGGTCCGGACGGCGGCGTCGGCCGTGTCGTCGGCGAGCAAGTGACCCGCGAGGACGGGCCGCTCGGGCCGGCTCGTCGTGAGCAGGGTGAGGGCGTCGCCCGGGCGCCGGCGGGCGGTCTGACGGATGAACGCCGCGAGGCCGTCCTTGGCGGCGTCGAAGACGGTGCCTGCTCCCGCCCGGGCCTCCATGCTGGGCGAATCGTCGAGCAGGACGAGGTGCTCCACCCGGCCGCCCTCCGTGACCCGGGCCGCCAGCCCGGACGGCTCCAGGAACACCCGGGCCACGAGCAGGGCGATGAGCAGGACGATCAGGCACCGCATCAGCAGGAGGAGCAGGTGTTCCAGGCGGATGCGCCGGCGGTTGCGGCGCTCGGCGTCGAGCAGGAACTCCATTGCGGCCCAGTCCACCGTGCGGAACCGGCGGCGGCTGAGCAGATGGATGAGAATCGGCGCTGCCACCAGCGCGCTGCCCCAGAGGAGCACGGTGTTGACGGCGCCGAGACCGAGCCAGTCGAACACGGGAGGCTCCTGTCACGTCAGTGGGTGGCATGGCCACCCGACGCGCATGTGCCACGGCGGGTCTTGCCCCGCAGTGCGCTCACGCGGTGGGACACACGGCCGGAGAAGCCCGGCCGTGGCACGTTCCAGTTGTACCGGCGGTCATGGTTGTGGCGTCACCGCCCGAGGACCGTCCGGGCCGTCCGTCGTCGAAGGGCCAGGTAACTGGCGAGCGCAGCGTCGAGCGGGTCGGCGGTGCTCATCAGGACGTAGTCCACGCCGCCCTTGGCGGCCAAGCGGCGGACGCGTTCCAGGTAGCCGCCGAGCGACTCCAGGTACGCCCGGCGCAAAGCGCGCGGTTCGGTCAGGACCTCGCGGTCCAACTCAAGCCCGCGGAAGAGCGTGTTGTCCTGGAACGGAAACTCGAGTTCGTCCTCGTGCATCACGTGGAACAGGATCACTTCGTGCCGCTTGTGCCGGAAGTGCTGAAGCGTCTGCCGCAGCGCCTCCAGGTCGACCAGGAGGTCCGAGATGAGGACGACGAGCCCCCGCCGGGTCATCTGCTCCGCCAGGCGGTGGAAGACGTCCGAGACGTCCGTCCGCCGGTCGGGCTCGGTGGCGGCGAGTTCGTGGAGCAACAGTTTCAGGTGGCTCGGATGGCTCGACGGCGGCAGGCTGCGGCGGACCTGGGTGTCGAACGTTACCAGCCCGACGGCGTCCTGCTGTTGCTGGAGGAGGTACGCGAGCGACCCGGCGACCGTGGCGGCGTAATCTAACTTGCTCATCCGGCCGTGGCGGTCGCCCGTGCCGTACCGCATCGACCGGCTGCAATCCAGCAGCAGCGTGCTGCGGAGGTTCGTTTCCTCCTCGTACTGCTTGACGTAGTAACGGTCGGCCCGGGCCCAGACTTTCCAATCGATATGCTTCATTTCGTCGCCGGGCGCGTACTCGCGGTGGGTGGCGAACTCGACGGAGTACCCCTGGTACGGGCTCTTGTGGAGGCCGCTGATGAACCCCTCGACGACGGTCCGGGCGCGCACGTCCAGCCGCGCGATCCGGTTCAGGACCTTCGGGTCCAGGTAGCGTCGTCCGGCGTCGTCGGTCACTCGCTCTCTCCGTTGTCGGTTTCGGCGCCGGCGGGTGGCGTGGGGTTGGGGGCGGAGGCGAAGGCGCGGGCGGCGTCGGCCGGCATGCCGGCCGTCCCGGACGGGTCGGACACCGTTTCCAGGAGCCGGTCGACGATCGCGTCGGGCGTGATGCCCTCGGACTCGGCCTGGAAGTTCGTGATGATCCGGTGCCGCAGCACCGGGTGGGCCACCGCCCGGACGTCGTCGGTGGTGACGAAGGTCCGGCCGTCGAGGCCGGCTCGGGCCTTGCCGCCGAGCAGCAGGTACTGGACGGCCCGGGGCCCGGCGCCCCACGTGACCCACTCGTTGACGAAGTGGGCGGCCCCCTCTTCGCCCACCCGCGTGCCGCGCACCAGGTGCAGGGCGTACTCGATGACGTGCGGCGGGACGGGCACCCGCCGGACGATCTCCTGGAGCCGCAGAATCTCGTCGCTCGCCAGCACCGGCTCCACGGACGGGACGACGCCGGCGGTCGTCGTCTCGGCGATGCGGTACTCCTCCTCGAAACTCGGATACCGCACGAACACCTTGAACATGAAACGGTCCTGCTGGGCCTCCGGCAGGGGATACGTGCCTTCCTGCTCGATCGGGTTCTGGGTGGCCAGGACGAAGAACGGCGAGGGCAGGGCGTGCCCCTCGCCCCCCACGGTCACCTGCTTCTCCTGCATGGCTTCGAGGAGGGCGGCCTGGGTCTTGGGCGGCGTGCGGTTGATCTCGTCGGCCAGGATGACGTTCGCAAAGACCGGCCCGTGCAGGAACCGGACCTCGCGGGCGCCGGTCGTCTTGTTCTCCTGGAGGACCTCCGTGCCGGTGATGTCGGACGGCATGAGGTCGGGCGTGAACTGGATACGGTGAAACGTCAGGTCCAACCCGCCCGCCAGGGTGCTGACCATGAGCGTCTTCGCCAGGCCCGGGACGCCTTCCAGGATGCAGTGTCCCTGGGAGAAGACGGCAATCAGGAGTTGGTGGAGGATCGCCTCCTGGCCCACGATGACGCGGCCGAGTTGGGCCGTGATGCGGTCGCGGGCCTCGCGCAGGTGGGCGAGTTCGTCCAGGTCGCCGCCGCCGAGGGATTCAGGGCTGCCGGGGATGTCGGGCGTCTCGGTCATCGTCGGACGGCTCCTTCTAGCGTTGGAGGATCGGCAGGTACCGGTACGGCAGTTCGAGGACGAGCAGCGTCATGGCGGTGCCGTACACCTCGCCCACGTTGTCGCCGGGCCAACTGCCATTGTCGTTCTGCTGCTGGAGCAGGTCATCGCGGTACTGCGACATGAACGATTGCCAGTTGGCCTCGCTCGAGAGGTACATGGCCTGGGCGGCGTAAAGGAGGGCGTAGCATCGGTGCCCGCGGAACGCCGCCGCCCCGCCGCCTTCAATGTGCCCCTTGACGTAGTCCAGGGCCCGCAGGGCGATGGGGCTGTCGTAGGCGCCGGCGTTGTACAGGACCGCCACCGCCGCCGCCGTGATGGGCGGTCGGCTGCGGCCGAGGTTCCGGAGCGAGTAACTGATGCCCCCGTCGTTGTTGGCGCAGCGGGAAACGTACTGCACCGCCCGGTCGATGGTGGCCTTCGGCACCTTGATGCCGGCGTTGCGGCAGGCGCGGAGGGCCTGGATCTGGGTGACCGTCACGCTGCCCTCGTCGCTGCCCGCGTCGGGCGTGTAGAGCCACCCGCCGTCCGGCGACTGGCTCCGGGCGGTCAGTTGGACCGCCCGCGACAGGACGCGGTACAGGTCCTTCTGGAGTTCGGCGTCCTGCTCGGCCCCGTAGGCCTGGGCGAGGAACAGCATGCCGAATCCGTGACCGTACATCGGCCGCTGCTCTTCGCCCGGGACGGCGATGAGCCCGCTCCGGCCGGCGCACTTCAGGATGAAGTCGACCGCCCGGCGGACGTGGTCGGCGTACGGCCCTTCGCTGGGTGTGTTGCCGCCGGCCATCATGGCCAGCCCCGCCAGCGAGGTGATCGCGCACGGGTACACGCCGTAGCGGGTCCGGGTCCGCCAGGCCCCGTTGCGGGCCTGGGCCCCCGCAAGGAACGCCAGCCCGCGCGCAATGGCCCGCTCGCTCTCGGGCGTGATCCCGTCCGGACGGGGTGCGGCACCGGCCAGCCCTGTCGGGCAGACAGCGGTGAGGGCCAGGAACACGGCCATACAGGAAGATATCGTCCGGATACCCACGCGTTACTCCGCAACCAGTCGCTCGTCCGACGACGCGTGGCCGAACGCCTCGACCGAATGGTTCGTCACGACGAGCAGCACGCCGCCGCGGCAGACAAGCGTCGAGAGGTTCTCGAACGTGCCATCGTCCGATGAGGACGGCAGGGTGACGTCCTCGGCCGGTTGGCCGTCGCTCCGCCGGAGGAAGCGCACGCGGTAGCGGCGGGTGCCCTCGACCCGCTCGACGTACGGCAGGTACTCGCCGGTGGCGGCATAGAGTTCGGCAGGGAGCGGCCGGCCGGCCTGCTTGTCGCCGAAGGCGTAGGTCTGCGCCTCGCCGGTCTCGAGGTCGGCGATGACGAGCCCGCTCTGCATGCCCTGGCGGCTGACGACGTAGAGCCTCCGCCCCGTGGGGCCGAGGCTGGCGGCCGCCAGGTGCCCCAGAGCGGCTCCGCCGATGTCACAGCGTCCGCGGAGGGCGCCGGTGGCGAGGTCGCGGATTTCAACCGTCCGGCCCTGCTCCACGAGGCACACGGTCTGCGGGTCCAGCGGGTAGACCATCCTGGGCTGCGGCGAGGCATCCACGTGCCACCGCTCCCGGCCGGTCGGAAGGTCCCGAAACGCCAGCCCATACGCGCCCGTCTTGGGGTCGCGGGGTTGGGCGAGGAAGCCGTCCCCGAGCATGACGAGCGACCAGGCGTGCGGCGGGCCAAGATCCAGGGCGAGTGTCCCGCGGTGGGTGCCCGTCGTGGCGTCGCACAGCATCAGTTCCCGCCCCCCGTCCATCACGAGGCAGACGAGGCCGGCGGCTTCCTGGATTCCCGAGAACGTTCGGCGGCGGAAGGTGCGCTGCCACAGGACACGGCCGGTGGCCAGGTCCAGCGATCGGACCGACCGCGGGTCCGGGCAGAACACCAACGCCCCCGTCGCGGCTCGCCCGGTGCTCCACAGGCCGCGGAACATGGCCCGCTGCATCAGGTTCACGATCATGTGGGCGTGGAAGATGCCGGATCGCTTCGCCGACACCGGTTCCTTGCGCGACCACAGCACCTCGCCGGAGACGAGACCGATGGCGGCGACTTCCTGGCCGCTTCGGGCGATGACGACGTGCCCCTCGCGGGGCTTATCGCCGCCGAACGAGATGGACCGGCCGGTCAGGTCGCACGCATACACGGCCCGGCCATCGCGGAGCCGCCGACACGCGAGGCTGCGCGACGGAGAGAGGGTCCAGATGAGGGCGTGTTCCAGCAGGAACTGCGAGGCGCCGGCGTGGCCGAAGTTCCGCAACTCGCCGGCCGGCGGAACCAGCAGGTTCAGGTGCTGGCCTTCCACTTTCCACAACCGACGCCACGGGGGAGGCGGCAGCGTCGCGGACGGGCCGGGAACCGGGACGCCCAGGTCCTCCAACTGCCTTTGGGCCAGCGCCCCGGCCGCGTGCCGCTCGTTGCCGAACACGACCTCCGTTTCGGGGAAGGCATCCGCCAGCCGCCGCCATTCGGCGCGCGACTGGGTGGTCCAACCGGCGTCTTGGTGTATCCGGGCCAGGCCGGCGAGGGCCGACGCCCGCGCGGCGTCGTCCCGGCTGCGACGCATCTCGTGGAGGATGAGTTCGGCTGTCTCGAACCGGCCGTCGGCCTCGGCGAGGGCGACGGCGTCAAGGCCGGCGCGGACGGACGCCTCGGTCCCGGGAAACGTCTGCAGGACCGTGCGAAGACGGCGGACGGACGCTTCGGCCCGGGCCTCCTCCAGCGCCGCGGCGGCGTGACGCCGCACCAGCGGCGCCGGCGCCTCGCCGCGGGCCTGGATGAGCGAGCGGATCCCCTCGGCCGCCGCGCCCGCCGGGCTCACCCGCCACGATTCGTGGCCGGCCTCCATGACCACCAGCACGTCCGCGTCGGTCCGGGCGATGTCCATATAGGTGGCGAGGGCCTGCGCCGGGTCGCCGTCGCGGTCGTACGTTTCGGCGACGGCCTGCTGGATGCGGACGGTCTCGGAGGGGCCGTCCGCAAACTGGCGGGCGTCCGCCAGGGCGGACCGGGCTGCCGGCCCCGTGGAGGCCCCGGCCCGGGCCAGGTGGACCTCGAGGAGTCCGCGGCGAGCCTCCTCGCGGAAGGACGACGGGCCGGCCTCTTTCAGCGCCGCCCCGTAGAACGACGCGGCCCGGTCGTACCGGGCCCGGGCGTGCTCGATCTTCGCCAGGGCCAGCCGGGCCGTCACGTGTCGGCGGCGGGCCTCGGTCAGCGCTTTCTGACGGGCGTCTCGGCGTGCATCGAGGGCGGCGGCACGGGTCTTGGCGTCGGCCTGCTTCGCGCTGAGTTGCTCGCAGCCGGTGCGGGCGTCGGCGATGCGGTCGGCGAGTTCCGTCGTCTCGGCGGCGAGTGCGTCGCGCCGGCGGAGCGCCTCGGCGACCTGGTCGGCCATCCCGCCAGCCGCGTCCGCCTGGGCTGCCGCCTCCTCCGGCGCTTCGGGCGTTTGGTCCCGGAGCGCGGCCTGCTTCGCCTGGAGGTCGGCCAGGTCCGTCTCGGCGTCCGCCAGGCGGTCGGCCAGCGCGCCCTCCTTCTGAAGGAAGGCGTTCAGCCGCTGGTCCGCGGCGGCGATGGCGTCCTGGAGTCCGTCGATGGTACGGTGTGCGGCAGCGCATTCCCGGGCCGCGGCTTCCAGGGCGTCCAGCGCCACTGCAAGGGCTGGCCCGGAGGTTGCGAGCGTGCGGTCCA
>Ga0272442_10005724_pt1 | contig 16535 bp, 14 predicted proteins | sample SSMForm2O_FD_200262 | JGI IMG/M metagenome (GOLD analysis project Ga0272442, IMG submission 200262) | Marine sediment archaeal communities from Little Sippewissett salt marsh, Falmouth, MA, United States - SSM-Form-2O | ecosystem: Environmental > Aquatic > Marine > Wetlands > Sediment ...
GGCCTTCGGCTTCTTTCATTTTCGAAGACCTTAACCGGAGGTTCACATTTCTTCAATCACCCCCGATGGAGCGAGTGGTTGGAGCATTCAACTTGCGAGCCCAATCGCCATTTACTGAGGTCTGGTGAATGGTGGACAGGAGCGCTTGCGACTCACTCTGGTGGGGCAACGCTGTCAGCGAAGGCGGTTGCCGAGCCATTGGCAGACAACCATTGACAATTCACCATTCACTCTGGCTTGGGGCTAGGCGGCGGGGAGGCGGAGGATGAAGCAGGCGCCGCCGTCGGGGTGGGACTCGTATGACAGGCTGCCGCCGAGCTGGCTGGCCAGTCGGCTGCAGAGCGCGAGCCCGAGCCCGACGCCGGGCGCCGACCGGGCGGCGTCACGCGCCGACTTCCTGAACGGTTTGAACACCATTCGTATCTCGCCGCGCTTCAGTCCCGAGCCGTGGTCGCGGACACGGAAGACCACGTAACGGCTCTCCTTGCGGGCGGACAGGTGGATGCGCTTGTCGGTTGAGTTCCTTGCATACTTGCACGCGTTGTCGACGAGGTTCAGCAGAATCTGGCCGACCGCAGAGGGATCGGTGCGCAGCCTGGCATCCGCGTGGTCGGCCTCGTACTCGATCAGCAGCTGCATGCCGGCGTCCTGTGCTCGTGCAGCGAGGGCCGAGCGGGCGCGCTCGATCACTTCCCCTGAACTCAGCAGGTCCAGTACCCTCGCGCCGGCGCCGCGTTCCAGCCGCGCGTAAGCCAGGACGTTCTCCACGAGATGGCCGAGCCGGTTGCTCTCGCGGTTCAGGGTTACCAGGTAGCTCTTCCGCTTCTCCTTATCCTTGATCAGCCCCTCGGAGAGCATCTCCGTGTACATGCGGAAAGTGGTCAGCGGCGTTCGCAGCTCGTGGGTTACCGCCGAAACGAACGCGCCGCGGCGTTCGCTCAGCGACATGGCGCCGAACAGGAGCGCGGTGACGGCGGAAACGGAAATGATGATCCCGGCCCAGGCGACGAGTAGCGGCGTTCCGAGCGGCGGGGTTATTACCGCGGACCGCATGGCCATAGGGCCCGGCACGAGCATTACCGGCAGCGATCCCAGCATGCGGCGCGGGTTTCCTGTGCCGGGCGAAGCAACGGGCACGAGCCTGGCTTCCGGCAGCAGGTCCCTGATCTCGTCGAGCAGGCCGGCCCTGATCGCCTCCCAATCAAGCCACGCGCCCTGGACGTACTGCGCGCCGTCTATGGTGACGTTGCGGCTGAGCAACAGCATATCGTTGACCCAGATCGGACGCATGACACCCTCGCTGGGGCCGTTGGCGAACATCTCGGCGCGGCGCCGTGGGGGAGGAAGCACGACGGGAGGAGCCGGCTTCCCCTTGCCGCCCTTCCAGTCGGCCTTGCCCTTGACCGGCTTGCGCCAGTAGTTGGCGGGGTTGTAGGTCGTTTCCTGCCGGACCTTCTTCGACCATTGGACCTTTTTTTGTGCCTGTGCGGTGTTGTCAAAGCGGCGTTGGTACTCGAGGTCGTTCAGGGCCTGCTGCCGCGTCGCGACCTGCTGCGCCTCGGCCTGCTGACCCGGCGGATTGGCCTGTATGACCTGTGCTCCGACCTGCGCGGTCTGTTCCAGTTCGTCTGTCTGGGCGTCACCTGGTTGCGGCAGGGGGAGCGGCTGGTTTGCGGCCATGGCGAACGCCGCGGAGTTGGTAGTACTGACCGCGTAGGCCTGGCCCTCGTTCCCGACCTGGTCGGCGAGAATGATGGTCTGCTGCAGCTCGTTGATGTCAACATTTGCCTGGAAGGCGGCGAGATTGGTCCTGTTTCGTCCAAGGATCTGGTCGTCGACATCGAAATTCTTGTTGCCCCACTCTTCGAGAACCGTCGGCGGAATCTGGGGGGATGTCACCTTGACGGACTTGTTCTCGGGCAATACGCGGCCATTGAAATAGAGGACCACGTTGCTGGCGGGCCTGACGAACAGCGGGGACGGAACGAGGTCACCGGCATTGTCCTCGGCCACGTTCGGGAAGAGCTGGGCCATGGGGTTCACCGCGTTGTAGTCGGTGTGCGGCCGGGAGCTTTCCTCGATGATCAGCGGCGAGATAGCGGCGTCCATCCGCCACAGGGCGAGCCGGACGGTCTCCTCCAGTGCGGCGTCCTTCTGGACCTTGATGTTCTCGGCCTGCAGGCGCGCGACTATGACGGTGACCCACGCCATGGCTGTGATCACCACGCCAAGGAACAGGAAGAACAGCGTCCACGTATGCCAGGGGCGTCTCATGGGTTATGTCCAGGGAAGAGCAGGGATGAGCAAGGGGTAGCATGGAAGAGCAGGGCGGGGCAGGACTCTTGTTCCCACGTCCCACACCCTTGCTATCCCTTCCTGATCCCTGCTATCCCTTCCTGATCCTTTCTTACTTTGGCACCGCAAACTTGTAGCCCTTGCCCCGCACGGTCATGATGATGTGCGGCGATGACGGGTCGTCATGCATCTTTTCGCGAAGCCGCGCGACGTGCATGTCAATCGTTCTTGTCTCTATCCTGTCCGGATCGATACGCCACACGCGCCTCAGTATCTCCTGCCGGGAGACGACGCGTCCGCGGTTGCCGGCGAGATAGCGGAGCAGTTCCATTTCGCGCTCCGAGATATCGCAGGACTCGCCGCTGTCGAACACGAGCTCCGCGCGGGAGAGGTCCGCCTTACCGCCGGGGAAGGGGATGGACTGCACGTCGGTGGGCCGTTCGGGGGTACGCCGCATTACGGCTTCGACGCGCGCGAGAAGCTCTTTCATGCTGAAGGGCTTGACCACGTAGTCGTCGGCCCCCAATTTCAGTCCCTTGACGCGGTCCTCCTCGTCGCCGAGCGCGGTGAGAATTATCACCGGTATCGTCGGCCGCGACGTGCGTACTTCCGCCAGTATTTCGAGCCCGGTCGCGCCGGGGAGGACGAGGTCCAACAGCAGCAGGTCGTAGCCGCCGCGTACGGCCATCTTCATGCCGTTGTCACCGTCGGCAGCCTGTATCACTTCGAAATCGGCGAAGGTAAGCGAATCAACAATGCCGGTCCTTATGGCGTCGTCGTCCTCTACCACCAGTATGCGTTTCTTCATGTTGTCGCCCCCAAATCTGTACCGGCACAGTATGAACGATTTTGCGTGCGTAATCAACGATGAGAATTATCGCAGGAATCCCGGTTTCCGTGTGTAACTCGTGTGTAACGGCGGGAATGGGAGCGGGTTGGAGTACTGGTTCATCACTTCATTCCTAAACCTCTGGTTGCAAATGAGGGGCGGAAACCTTAATCTGTCGAGAATTGTGATGAGGATTATTCAGACAGCCATTGCCGTGCTCCTGCTCGTTTCATCGGTGGCGGCGGTCCGCGCGGACGAGGCCGACCTGGGCGTGGGGGTGAGCTCTGCCTACATATGGCGCGGCATTACCGTGAACGAGAACCCGGTGATCCAGCCTTTCACCAAATTCACGTTTGAGATGTTCTCCGTCGATACGTGGGGGAACATCAACCTTGACGAGTATGACGAGGTACAGAACCACGGCCTGTTCTCGGAGATCGACCTGACTCTCTCGTGGGAATTCTCATACCAGGGCGTGGACTACCGTACCGGTTGGATCGAGTACCTTTACACCAGGGGAACGAACGACACCAGGGAGATCTACGGCGTGGCCAGGCTGTTCCTCTTCGAGAACGTCTTCACCGATCTCGGCGTATACTACGATATTGATGAGAAGGACGACATCTATGCGCGCGCACGGCTGGGGTGCACGCTCAGGCTGAGCGAGTCGCTGGACGCGGAGCTGCTGAGCTCGATCGCGGTTGCGGGGAAAGACATGTCGGCGGGCGATAGCGGCGGGGCGCACGACTACTCGCTGTCGCTCGGCCTCATTCACGGGGCCGGCTCGTTGTGCGAGATAGCGGGTTCGGTGGTCCATACCGGAAGCCTGGACAAGGACGTTCTGCCCGAGCAGGAAGTGGAGTTCTACGTGATGTGCAGCATAACCGTGGGCTTCTGATAGAGGCGAGGGCACGTGATGTATGGGCTGGGGTTCGCTGACAGTACTTGGGAGTATCTGATGTGTTAAGGAGGGAAAGACTATGTTGTTCGACAACTTTTCGACCGGTGATCAGGAACAGGTGAAGAAGATCGGCCGGGTCAAGAAGTACGCCTACGGCGACCAGGTGATAAAGGAGAACGACAGCGGCGACTCGCTTTTCGTCGTGCTCAGCGGGCGGCTCGAAGTGAAGAAGGGCATAGACGAAGGGCGGAACAAGAAGCTCAAGGATCTCGAGGCCGGCGAGTTCTTCGGCGAGATGTCGTTCTTCGATCGCCTTGCAAGGTCGGCCGACGTCGTGGCCGCCGGCGAGTGCGAGCTGATGGAGTTGTCCATGGAGGAAGTGGACAAGCTGGCCGCGGACAATCCCGCCCTCGGCGCGAAGCTCTACAAGAACCTGGCCCGCGAGCTCACCATCCGGCTCCGCGCGAACAACGACGAGCTACGCCGCACGATCATCTGGGCGATCGAAGGCTGGACCTACGCGTAGGGGGAAGGGAGTAGCAGGGAATAGCAGGGAATAGCAAGGAATAGCAAGGGGTTGAGGCGTCAGGCTGTGCATCGCATTCCCCCTTGGAGAGCGGCGGGCCTCCGCCGCATCCGCCGCCTACGACAGCAGGACGCTTGAATCGAGAGCCTTGTAGAGATAGGGCGACCGGTGGACCTCGGCTGTAACGGAGCCGTGGTACACGAGCACGTTCTGAATCGTCTTTCGGGGGAACTCCTCGGTGAGCAGAGCCGCCTTCCGCTCCATTTCTGTCAGAACGTTCTTTCCAATCGGCTGGCGGCTGTACTTCATTTCGCAAAGAGTCAAGACGTTGTCTGCGCGGTCAAATACCAGGTCGATCTGCACGCCTTTGCGTTCCGCCTTTGCGGCCCTGAAGTGGGGGCCGAACCGATACTCGATGCCGTGAAATCCCAGAGCACGAGCGATTCGACGTGCGTGACGAGCGCACGCCAACTCGAAAGCTCGGCCGCGCCAGCTATGGAAGATTGGCCTCCCGACGAGCGAGGCGAACCGTGTTGTAGACTGTCCAGATCTGACTGCCGCCATCTCGGGTCGCATCAGCGAATAGAAGAAGCGCAGATAGGAGTCGGACAGAAGGTAGCGGACGAGCCGCGTATTATCGGGGCGTCCCACGGGACGAGCCGAGCGGATGAAGCCACTTGACTCAAGATCGTCGAGGCTTCGGGTCAATCCACCGCCACGATCCACGTGCGCCGCCGTTGCCAACTGGTCTCGCGACAGGCCGTAGGGATGTCCTGCGAGCGCATCGACAAGCCGCAGGTAGTCGTCGTTCCGCCCGAAATGGCTCACGAAGATCCTGTCGTACTCGTCTACGAGAAACCCGTTCTCGCGGAACGCCAGTTCTTCTATGGCGGTGTAAAGGGAGGGGTAGTCGCGCAGCAGTTCCTGGTACTTGGGTATGCCACCGAGAATCATGTAGGAGTCAAGAAGCTCATCGGGTCCGTACGCAGGCAGCATCTGCGCGGACTCCGCGAGAGAGAACTCGCGCAGATGGATGACTCGGTCTGTGCGTCCATAAAGTGCGCTTCCCTTGACAACGCGTTTGAGCATGAACGATGCAATCGATCCGCAGAGAACAAGGTCCACTCCTTTGATGCGGGACAGGTACTGGTCCCAGACCATTTTGAGATCCGAGACAATAGGAGCCCTGTAGTTTGCCATCCACTGGAACTCGTCGAGCACAACACAAGCGGGTCGCTCCGTGAGAACCGGTTCAAGAAGGAGAAACGCTTCTCGCCAGTTCCGAATCGAGGTTCTGCGCACGTCGACACCGGTCTGCTTCGTGAACTGCAGCAGGAAGTTGGACAGCTGCTCCGATGTGGGGCGGTTCTCCAGCCCCTCGAAATCCAGACTCCGCCGATTCTCCAGCGCCTTTCGGATCAGTGCGCTCTTTCCGACCCGTCTTCGACCGTAGATGACCGATATGGACGGACTTGGTCGATCAAGCGTGTTGTGTAGCTGTTCCAGCTCCCTTTCACGAGCCACAAAGTCAGTCGAATTCCCTTGGGGGCTCAGAATATTCTCCCTGTAGTCCATATTTGCCACCTTTCAGGGATAATATTGGCCGATTCAGGCCACTGTGTCAAAGATTTTGTCCCTGAAAGGCTTCAATACTTGGCTACAGGGAGAATTTCTCGGTACTTGCCTGCCCATCTGGGCGATCGAAGGCTGGATGTACGCGTAGGGGGAAAGGAGTAGCAGGGAGCAGCAGGGAATAGCAGGGAATAGCAGGGAATAGCAGGGGGGGGAGCAAGGGGGAGCAAGGGGTTGAGGCGTCAGGCTGTGCATCGCATTCCCCCCTTGGAGAGCGGCGGGCCTCCGCCGCAGTCGTCAGCCGATGATGATGTTGGACAGGGGCGGCTTCGGAACGTCCTAAACGCCGACCCTATCTGAGCTATCATCTTCCTACAAGAATTGCCGGCAAAACCGCCCAACATTCTGCCATTCTCGCAACATTTCCTTGCGCGGAAGTAGGAGAAATGGGTACGCTTCTCGAAGCCACCGCCCCAACGCGTAGCCTGCTCAGTAGAGATGAAGAATTTCTTCATACTGTATTTGCCGCCGGGCAATCCTGAAGCGACTACCCATTTCCAACCCGGCATCCGACAGAGTTCCCAGAACGCACAGCCACCCCTGGATGCTGCTCTGGTGATGTGTCTTCTCGGACAATACGTGGTTGGCGAGAAGAAGAGGGCAGGCGAAAACTGGTATCCGACGATGGTTAGGGGACAAGAAAAGCCAATGTTCAGGTGTGGCCCTGCGGAACTCAACCTGGGGACGTGCCGAAAGTCCAGGGCTGCATGAGAAGGCGATTGAGGACCGGTGATGACCGTAAAGGAATCCCCACCATTCCTTGGGACCAATGCATCGCCAAAAGCGCGGAGGACAATTCGCCGGGACTCACTGTCCTGCTGCACTGCCGAGTTGTTGGCGCTGTGGCTCAAGTGCTTCTCGACATCCTTCCTCCTGGAACGAGGGCGCTTCTGCCCATTGACGCGATCTTGCTGGCTGCACTGCATGACGTAGGCAAAGTGTCGCCGGGTTTCCAGAAGGAAGTGCTGGGCCGATGGGTGCGCGATCTCAGCCCTGCTCTCGACCGACTGGGGCTTGGGTTCTGCTCGGATCACACCGTGGTGGGCGCGTCAGCATTGTGGCGGCACGTCGGCGGCCCGAATACCCCGGCTGCTGCATTGGTTGCCGCGCTTCATCATGGGCAAGCGCGTGGGCAGCCGTCTGCGGATGATTCCGGTTCTACGTACGGGGGAGCGAACTGGGCCGAACAGCGCCGGTCGCTCATCGAGGCGTTGGTTGAGGAATTCGGGCCGATCCGAAGTCCTGTGTTGAACGAGGTCGGCATGGGTTTGGTGTTGGGCCTCACGTCTGTCGCCGATTGGATCGGGTCCGACGAAGCTGTCTTCAACCCACGGACGGTGACACTTGAGACGGACCTCCCGGATCTGGCACAGAAGGCCGTCCTTGCCTGCGGATGGGGAACGCCGCCGCTGAGGCCGTCACTCTCATTCGAAGATGTGTTTGGGAATCGGCCGTACCCGATGCAACAGCAGTTTGCCGATAGTGTTGATGCACCTGGGGTCTATGTGTTGGAGGCGCCGACGGGGATTGGCAAGACCGAGGCCGCTCTCTATGCGGCCTATCGTCTCATGGCGCGCGGCATGAACCAAGGACTCTACTTCGGGCTGCCGACGCGCTTGACCAGTGACAAGATACATGAACGCGTTATGCCGTTTCTTGAGCGAGTCAGTTCGGGGCGGAAGCCGCCCAAGTTGGCGCATGGGATGGCGTGGTTGAAGGCGTTTGAGGCGCATGGTGGCAAAGCCCTTGATGCCGGCGGCGCGTGGTTCAATGCCCGCAAACGCACGCTGCTTTACCCCTATGCAGTGGGCACGATTGATCAGGCTCTGCTCAGCGCGATGCGGGTCAAGCACCACTTCGTGCGGCTGTTCGGCTTGGCCGGCAAGGTCGTGATCCTCGACGAAGTCCATTCCTACGACATCTACACCGGAACGCTGTTGGATGAAATGGTCCAGCGTTTGACTCAAGTGGGATGCACCCTGATTGTTCTGTCGGCAACCCTGACAGAAGGCAGACGGAATCAACTACTGCGTGTGGACGACAGAAAGATGTCCTCCACCGGATATCCCTTGATCACTGCTTGCACGTCCGGCGGGACCGTGACGACTCCGTCGCCGCCACCGGATCCGCTGACCTACGGCATCCGTGTCGTGGCAGGCGATCGCTTCGATGTTGCTGCAGACGCTGCGGCACGAGCGCAAGCAGGGCAGTGTGTGCTGTGCATCGCGAATACAGTGGCACGCGCCCAAGCGTGGTACGACGCCGCGAAGGCGGCGTGCAATGAGGGAACCAACGTTGGGCTGCTGCACTCGAAGTTCCCTGCGTTCCGGCGCTCGGAGCTGGAGGGAAGGTGGATTGACGCTTTGGGTCTGTCGGGGGAGCGGCCGTCGGGATGCGTCCTTGTGGCAACGCAGGTTGTGGAGCAGAGCGTTGACATTGATGCCGATATGCTGATCACAGAACTCGCACCCACCGACATGCTGCTGCAGCGCATGGGGCGTGTTTGGCGGCATTCGCGCGCGGATCGCCCGGTGGAACGTCCGGAGGTCGTCATCACGGCAGGGGATCCCACGCTTGCCGAGTCAGTGGAGGATGTTTTCACGGCTTTCGGCAAGACCAACTGTCTCGTCTATGCTCCCTATGTGTTGTGGCGGTCGTACGATGTATGGCAAAGACGGAAGAAGGTGGTACTTCCTGACGACGTACGGGGGCTGCTTGAAGCTACCTACGCGGACGGTGCGAAGGCTATGCCCAGTGTCGCAGAGGAGATGCGAACCGAACTGACCGCATGGCGAGAGAAGATGCAGAAACTGGCGGCCGCAGCGCTCTCGAACGTTACCGCGCTGCCCGCCATGGCGGATGACGATGGGGTCGCCACGCGCTACAGCGAACTACGCACAACAGATGTCGTGCTGGTTCGGTCCGTTGACGACAACGAACGTGGCGAAGCTGAAGTGGTTCTGATCGACGGTACGACGCTGCATCTCTCCAAGTGGCAACGTGATATTGCCGCGACGGCGGCTCTTGTGCTCAATACCGTCTCGGTTGCCACCTATGTGCTCGAAAGAGCGCTCGGCGGGGTAGCTTCACCCGCATGGCTCGCAAAGCACTTCGCTGTCCCCACACCCGTTCTGGTAGTGGATGCGGACACAGGTGCACTCGTATGCAATGGGCAGCCCACCGGCCTGCTGTATGATGCGGAACGCGGCCTGCGGCGGGCCCTGCCGCAGCAAACCGGGGGCAGGGCGGTATCCATACCTTACGACGATCACGACCACGTTGATTTTCTGGACAAGAAACGCGTCGATTGGTGAAAGGGGGACGATATGAACTTGGTGAAGGACCCGTGGATTCCGGTGGTGCTGCCAAACGGCAGCAGTGCCCCTGCTAGTCTTCGCAGCCTGTACGAACGTGGCGAGGAGATTCGGGACCTTGCCGTGAACCCGCCGCAGCGTATCGCACTGATGCGCCTGCTGATCTGCATTACGCAGGCGGCACTTGACGGTCCTGAAGATGAGGAAGAATGGGTTGACGGCAAGCCCCGGATCATACCGGAGAGCCTGGCCTATCTGGACAAGTGGCAGGACAGATTCGAGTTGTATGGGAAACACCCGTTTCTCCAGTTGGCGGGGTTGGAAGTGGATGAAGGAAAAGACAAGCCGGCGGATTTCATCGATCTTCGTTTGGCAACCGGCAACAACCCGACGCTGTTCGACCAGGGCTCCAATGGACGAGGAAGGCGATTCTGTGATGCGGAGAAAGCATTGGCGCTGCTGACCTTCATGAACTTCTCCACGGGCGGCAAAGTGGGGCAGTCAATATGGAAAGGGCAGAAACACAGTGATGCGACTTTTGCTGCGCCCGCAATCAAGTACGCGCACACATTCGTCTGTGGCTCGGAAATCGTCGACACGCTGTATCGCAATCTCTTGACTAAAGGTTCGGGGCCTGCTGCCATCGAGGACCTCCCAAACGTTCAATGGGGCAAACCGATCTGGGAAGCGCAGCCTACGGCGGATTCCGACAGCGCCGCATTCGACAATGCCTGTTGCACGTATCTTGGACGTCTCGTGCCGTTCTCGCGCCTGGTGCTGTTGGACTATCGCGGCGACACCTGCCGGTGCATTGTGGGACCACTACCGAAGGGCCGACGCATTGACCATCTTCCCGCTTACCGTGAGCCTTGGGCAACAATAAGGCAGAATCGCAAGGGCGAAGACTACTATCTCCCTCTGAGATCCGAGAAGCATATGTGGCGAGAGCTGGGAGGAATACTTGCTGTGTCTGCAACAACCCACGGGAATTGCCGTTGCGCGATGCCGCTTGCACGCTTCGCGAACATGGCCGGCGATGCCGGTGTGGATGTTTGGGTTGGCGGTCTTGAGGTGGGCGATCAGGCCGCAAAGGTGAGCGATACTCTTGAATGGGTGTTCCATATTCCGGCAGGGCTGCTTCATTCCATACAGATGTCCCGTTACGAGTCGGGTGTTCAGAAGGCAAGTGAGGCCGAGGCAGCGTTGGGTGCTGCCTGCAAGAAGTACGTGACGGCAACGGGGCAGGCCGCGGCACTTGGGGCAAAGGCTCGGGCTCAGTTCTGGGGCATGCTGGACACACAGCATGGTCGCCTCATCGATGCTGGCAACGATATGGATGCCATCCTCGACCGGGTCTGGTACCCCATTGTGCGTGACGCAATGGAAGCAGCCTATGCCTTTGCTTGTCCTCACACGACGCCTCGACAGATCGAGGCCTTTGCGCAGGGCACGAAAGCGCTGAAGCTCAACAAATTTGGAGACATGCCTCGTTCAGAGGCTGTGTGTGTGCATGGAGAGGATCAGGGCGAAGAGAAAGGAGGATAGGATGGCGGAAGAACGGCAGACGCCGATTCAGGCGTTCTTGGCGCGTTTGAAGCGATGTGTCGACCAGGGAGATCGCGGGACTCTGGCCGATCTGCGCCACGGGTTCAGTCCGGCGACGGAGCACCGTGCCTGGCCGCATCTCGCGGCTTGGGGGGTGGACTTGCGGAATGACACGCAGCGAGCCATTTGGATCACGGTGGCCGCGGGCTTCGCGACACTGAATGAAACGAAGCGATGCGGCAATATGGGCGCAACAATGCGCCGGCTTGCCCAGGGCGGCGAGGGAAAGCAGGCGGACCGAAAGGCTCTCGAGAGTTTTGAGGGTCGCTTCCGCCGTCTCTTGACTTGCACAACACGCAAAGAACTGTGTTCGCGGCTGCAGGGAGTGGTGCGCGCGGCGAAACAGAAAGGAGCGCAGATCGATCTCGAACAGCTCTTCTGGGATCTGGAGTGCTGGCCCGTGAGTAGCAGGGGGCGAGACGTGCGAATTGAGTGGGCCCAGGCCTACTGGGGAGTGGCACCAGCCGACAAGGAGATGGAGGGCTTGGAATCATGATTCTTAGTCAGGTGAACATCTCGCGAAGGGATGCGGTACAGGCCGGTCTGCGGGACGGCTACGCTTGGCACGAAGGCATTTGGCAGGCGTTCCCGGGTCACGATGGTCTGCACCGACAGTTCCTGTTCCGTGTCGATAGCAGAGGCGCGGGTTTCCAGGTGTACGTTTTGTCGCCCGTGGAGCCAACAGTGCCACGATGGGGGCGCTGGCGGAGCAAGGCAGTGAAGCCATCCTTCCTTAAGCACAAAAGCTATAGGTTCCAGATGAAAGCGAACCCGACTCTCCGGCAATCAAGCAGTCGGAAAAGGGTCGGTTTGTGCGATGAAGGCAAACTGCGCGGTTGGATGGTCCGCAAGGCCAAGCAACACGGCTTTGCTCTGGAGGAAGAGTTTCTGATCGTGGGAGCGCCCACACAAGAGGTGTTCGCAAAGAAGCAAGGAGGGCGTCGAGGCAAACACATCGCAGTGGATTTTCAGGGGGTGCTCGCCGTGGAGGATCGAGCTGCCTTTGGAAATGCCTTCGCACACGGAATCGGATCGGCGAAGGCATTCGGGTTCGGGCTGCTTATGCTGCAGCCGTTGGCGTAACACACTGACACAAGAGAAGGAGGATTGATAAATGAATCTGATCGAGTTGCACATGCTTCAATCATTTCCGGTGAGCTGTCTGAATCGAGACGATGTTGGCGCACCGAAATCGGCCGTGTTCGGCGGGTGCCAGCGTGCCAGAGTTTCCAGTCAGTGCTGGAAGAGGGCGATACGCGAATTGGCGCAAGAGCAGGGCGATGATCTGTTCAAAGGGCAGCGAACGCGGTTCGTTGTCCGCGCATTGGAATCGGAGTTGGCGTCACGAGGACTTGATGAAACGGCCGCTCGGGAACTGGCTCTCGCAATTGCCGAAGCTCTGGGGAAAGTGGATGACCCGGAAAAGGGGAACGTTAAGACTCTTCTGTACTTCTCGCCGATGGAGCTTGCGGCAGTAGTCGACGCTACGCTGGAACAGGATTACATGAAAGTGCTCAAGACCGTTGTCGATGATGACGCCGAGGAAAAGGCGCGAGAGAAGGCTCGAAAGAGCTTGGGAAAGGTAGCCAAAGTCGCTGCGAAAGCGCTTGCCGCTCATGCGAAAGACGCGGCGGATATCGCCATCTTCGGACGCATGGTTGCCGACGATCACACGCTCATGATTGAGGGAGCGGGTCTTTTCAGCCATGCGCTGTCAACCCATGCGGCCGACAACGAAATCGATTTCTTCAGTGCGGTCGATGATATGAAAGACGTTGCCGGCCACATCGGCACGGTCGAATTCAATTCTGCGTGCTATTATCGATACGTCGGGTTGAACCTCGGTCTGCTCGGAGAGAATCTCGGCAACGAGTTTTCTGAAGAAGAACGGAAGCAGGTGATCACGACCTTCCTGCGCGCAGCTGTTATGGCCGTTCCGACGGCACGAAAGAACTCGATGTTCGGCTTCAATCCGCCGCGACATGTTCTGGCGCTCAAACGGAGCGGGCAACCGCTTTCCCTGGTGAATGCGTTCGAAACCCCTGTACGTTCCAATGGCGGCTACGTCAAGAGTTCGACACAGGCTATGGGAGAGCACTGGGCAGGTTTGAAAGATCTCTACAACCTGACCGTGGATGTCGAAGCGACGTTGCCGCCGGAATCACTTGATGACCTGATAGCCAAGTTGATTTGAGGTGTATCGTCATGAACGAAACGAATGCTTGTCTGGCGCTGTACTTGGATGCGCCGCTTCAGAGCTGGGGGTATCAGAGCAGGTTCGATCGGCGAACGACGCTGTCGTATCCCACGCGCAGCGGACTGATGGGTCTCTTGTGCGCGGCCATGGGCGTTGATCGGGTTGACACCGGTGAGTTGGATCGCCTGTGCGCGTTACGAATGACCGTGTATGCCTTGAAGGAGTCCGGCCGATTAATGGATTTCCATACTGTGGGCGGCGGGTATGACAGCAAAGCCCGATCGCAGAGCATTCCGCGAACAGCGGAGACAGGGAAGCCCAAGGGCACGGTGGTGACACATCGGGAGTACTTGCAGGACTCGAGGTTCGGTGTGGTGTTGACCGGGGAACCTGCGTTGATCCGTGAAGTCGGGGCAGCGCTGGAGGACCCGTGTTGGGGCGTTTGGCTGGGACGCAAGCCGTGCGTGCCGGCCTCGCCGATCTTTCAGGGAGTCTTCCCTGATCCTGATAGCGCCTTGGCCCGGCTGAAGGAGATCTCCAGGTGCGACGCGGTGCAGAGAGAAGTCCACGAGGTCGATTCCTTTGAGGACGGTAACGACACGTTGATGGATGTGCCGTTGGACTTCGCTCGACGCCGATTTGCGCCGCGCCGGGTGGATGTGGGATAAGAGTTCAATGCCTATTTTCGAGAAACCGCCATTGGAAACGCTCACGCCAGCACGAGAGAGGTGGACGCCGATATACCTGGAGCACGGCCGCCTCGAAGTGGACGACTCAAGCGTCAAATGGATTGGCGCGGATCGCACTGTGTTCAGATTGCCCGTGGCGACATTGAGTGCTGTCTTGATGGGGCCGGGCACGACAGTCACGCACGCGGCCATCAAGGCGTGTGCCGACTGCAACACGCCGGTTGCCTGGGTGGGCGAAGATGGTATGCGCTACTATGCAAACGGTGTGTCACCGACGGCAGACAATGCCAATGCCCGTCGACAGGCGCGCCTGTATGCATCTCAGAAGAGCCGCGCGACCGTGGCACGGCGAATGTTCTCACGCCGGTTTCCGGAAGAGGATGTGAGCAGAATGCGAATTGACCAGTTGCGCGGAATGGAAGGCCGCCGTGTTCGGGCCCTATATGCCAAAAAGGGGGCCGAGTACGGCGTCACATGGAAGGGGCGTAACTACGACACCAGCAACTGGAATGTGTCGGATACGATCAATCGAGCCGTTTCTGCCGCCAACGCCTCGCTGTATGCTCTGACTACCGCTATTGTCTGTTCTCTTGGCTATCTGCCGCGCCTTGGCTTTATCCATTCCGATGGCACGATGCCGTTCGTATTTGATGTTGCGGACATGTACAAGCATGAGACAACCCTGGATGCTGCGTTCCAGGCGATTAGTCTTGATGAGAACGCTGACGCGAAACAGGTTCTCACGTTGCTCAAGAAAAAGATCGAAGAGACACGACTCGTTCGGCGGATTCCGCGTGATATCGAGGAGCTACTGGCAGATGACCGTAATCGTGGCCAATGACACACCAGCGGCTGTCCGTGGGATGCTCAAGCGCTGGTTTGTGGAACCGAAGCCAAACGTCTTTGTCGGTACCGTCAACAAACGGACTCGGGACAAGACATTGGCCTACATAAGACGGAATGCCCCGAGACTGGGACTTCTGGTCATTGGAACAGACAACAGTAGTCAGGGATTCTTCGTTGAGCAATACGGTGCCACAAACCGTGTTCCGGTGACATACGCGGGACTCTGTTTGATAGCTGAGAAATGGATGGATCTTTCAGCTAAGGATTCAGTTCCTGATGATGATGGGGAGGACGATGCTGCGGAACACATTTCAGCACATCCGGGGGATGGGCAGCGCTGAAGAGTTGACTCTGTGGCGGCACGGAGTTCTGCGCTGGGAACAAGTGGAACGGCTACGGTTCAACTTGTTCAGTGCTGAGTTGATGCAGCGACTCCGGGTTGGCGTTAAGGAGTCTGTTGATGCGCTCGCACGTGGGGATGTAGCTTTCTTCATGGAATCTCTGTCGGCTGGGCTGCTACCGCGTCTGGTTCCAGAGTTTGGGAAACGGATGTGCTATGTTGATATTGAAACCACGGGATTGGACCTGAAGACCGACAGCATAACAACTGTGACAGCTTTGTACCAAGGCTGCGTTCACACATATGTGCGAGGTCGCGATTTCGCCCTGCTGCCCGACGCCCTTCCGCGAGGTGCCGTAATCGTGTCTTTCAACGGGAAGAGTTTTGATCTGCCGTTTCTACTCAAGGAGTTCGGTCGAGACATCATGCGTCTGCATATTGACTTGGTTCCCGTGCTGAAGGCATGGGGATTTACGGGGAGCCTGAAAGCTGTGGAGCGTTCATTTGGCATCATGCGGACGGAGCCTGAAGGGATCACGGGGGCACATGCCGTGAAGCTGTGGGACGAATACGAAGCGATCGGAAATGCATCTGCCTTGGCGCAGTTGACCGCATACAGCCGACGCGACACGCTCTCACTGGCTGAGATCATGACGTCCTTGTACGGGGACACAATGCGAGGGTTTCCAGAAAGGTTTTGTTCTTTGACAACTGAAAAGCCCAATATCTTGTAGTACAGGACTCCAGAATCTGCTAGATATTGCTGAGTTCCCCACGCACGTGGGGATGAGCCGCTGTCGGCGGGCGCGACGGTGAACAACATCGAGAGTTCCCCACGCACGTGGGGATGAGCCGTTGTTGGCGGCGTACTGCTGCCATCGCGCGCGGGAGTTCCCCACGCACGTGGGGATGAGCCGGTGTGTAGCGAATCGCGCCCGGACTATCTCAAGAGTTCCCCACGCACGTGGGGATGAGCCGTCACATCACCATTCCCGCAGGCAAAGACCATAGAGTTCCCCACGCACGTGGGGATGAGCCGAGACTCCGGGGTCACTGTGCGAAACACGTTGAGAGTTCCCCACGCACGTGGGGATGAGCCGGTGTACAGGATTGAAAACGATGGCGAATCACGGAGTTCCCCACGCACGTGGGGATGAGCCGGACAAATAATGAGTCTGCCGAAGCCATACTACGAGTTCCCCACGCACGTGGGGATGAGCCGGAACCCCTTGGCGTGCGCAATCGCACCATGGCGAGTTCCCCACGCACGTGGGGATGAGCCGGACTGGGACGACAGCTTTGAGAACGCGAAGAGGAGTTCCCCACGCACGTGGGGATGAGCCGACACCGGCCGATACGCT
>Ga0272442_10005725_pt1 | contig 16533 bp, 15 predicted proteins | sample SSMForm2O_FD_200262 | JGI IMG/M metagenome (GOLD analysis project Ga0272442, IMG submission 200262) | Marine sediment archaeal communities from Little Sippewissett salt marsh, Falmouth, MA, United States - SSM-Form-2O | ecosystem: Environmental > Aquatic > Marine > Wetlands > Sediment ...
ATAACATCGTGGAGAAAGAGATCATCGAGAACGATCTTAAGATATTCGAACTGGACGAGCCCGTTCGCATCATACTCTAGTCAGCCGTTTCCCGTGCAGGTTTTTCAGCCACCCCGGATCCCGCGTACCTTTTCCATGAAAGCCCTTACGCGTTCAGCGTCAACGGGATTGGCGAGCCTGCCCTCCTCCTTGAAGGCGGACCCCACGACAGCGCCGTCCACATGGGGGAGCAGCTCGTCTAAATTATCGATGGAGAGCCCGCTTCCGATGAGAACGGGTATGCTTACGGCATTCCTTATGGGCTCGACGTTCTCCCTGCTCGGCGGTGTTCCGGTTTTTATGCCCGTGACGATGACGCCGTCCCCGAGCGCGGTCTGCACGTCCTCGGCCTGTTCGAGAATGCTCCTGTCCTCGATAAGGTGATGACTGCCGTGCTTGACGTGAAAATCACCGAACACCATGATATGCTCCGCGCGCAGGAACGAGCGGTAACGCATGGCTTCGGGACCCGCTGCCTCGATGATACCTGCGTTTGAAACATAGGCGTTGGCGAGCTCGAAAGCCCTCACCCACTGGCAGTCGGCCGCAACCGCAGCGGCCAGCGCCTGTTTGACGCCGTTCAGGTGCACGGTCACTCCCACGGGAACATCGAACTCCAGCCTGAGACGAGCGGCGGCCGCGGCTATGCACGCAACGGTTTCCGGGCCGAGGTCGCCGCCTTTCTGAAACGGCCGGTCCCACTGGTTTTCCACCTGTATCCCGTCAATACCGCCCTTCACCAGGCGGCCGGCGTCCGCGAGCGCCCCGTCCATTATTTTCTGCATCCCGCCCGCAGAGTCGTACAGGGGTGTCCCGGGCAGTGGTTTGAGATGCACCATCCCCAGTATGGGTTTCGTGGTCTTGAACACATCGGTGAATTTCTGCTGCCACGTTTTCATGCGATTCTCCTCGTTTATATCGTAATGGATTCGATAGTGTTTTGCCTGCGATGAACTTCGAGGTTCAAATCGAAATCAATGACTGGTGTAATATACTTTAAATAAGAGTGAAAAATCGAGGATTTACGGCGGTAAGGCCGGCTGCATAAAATGCTCTTTTCCTTTTTATAATACTATTTCCTCTACGACTTCCATATTTATTTGACATGGACAGGCGGCTTGTATATTATACCATGTAAAGGTTTACATTCCATAGAGAGGAGAAACGAATATGGCCGTAAAGGAAATCAAAATCACCCCGCTGGAAGAAGTGACCGCAGAAGAGTTCGCCCCGTACGGATATATCATGGGAAGATGCGAAGGCGAACCGTTCGAAACACTAGAAATTCTCAAATACTGGACGAAGAACGCGGACCTGGGACCTGACAATGAGAAGGTCGATGGAGGTCTCCTCCTCTGCAACAAATCGGGAAGGACGATCAAGTACCTCGAGCGTCATCCGGAAACCGCCGAAAACTTTGTGCCCATCGAGGGCGAATGCATCTTCGTTATGGCCCCGGCGGACAACGGAAGCGACAAGCCCGATGTTTCGAAACTCGCCGCATTTTATATGAACGGCTCGCTCGGTGTCGCCCTGCACAAGGGAACCTGGCACTGGCCTCCCGTTCCGCTTTCCGAGACCGTCAAGCTCGTACTCGTTCGCAAAGGCACGCTCTGGGAAGAGGCCGAATTCAAGAATTTCGACGAGCTCGGAATCGACGAGCTGAAAGTGGTACTTTAACATTTCGAAACAAGCCTAAGAGGAATGCCGACGAAACGGCCCCATACAGGACCTCGTACAGGCTCTGAAGGAGATGAAGGTGAGTGAAATACTGGACAGAATGGCCCAAATCGTCGTGGAATTCGACGAGGACTCCATTGACGGGGTCTGCAACGAGGCCCTCGAGGCTGGAATCGACCCGAATGAGGCGATTCTGAACGGACTGGCCCGCGGCATGAACAGGGTCGGAGAGCTCTACGAGTCCCAGGAATACGGTATACCCGAGGTGTTACTCTGCGCCGACGTGCTGAACCGCGGTATGGACATACTCAAGCCCCATATCAAGGGAGCAGGTGACAAGGTAAGCGCCAGGGTCGTTATCGGAACGGTCGAGGGCGATATACACTGCATCGGCAAGAACATCGTGGGGCTCATGCTCGAGGTCGGCGGTTTCCAGGTTACCGACCTCGGCGAAGACGTTTCCCCGGAACAGTTCATCGAGGAGATCGAGAAACAGGGATGCGACATCCTGGCGCTCTCCACCATGATGACCACCACCCTGGCGAGCATGAAGAACATCATCGACAAGGTGGCACAACAGTTCCCGGAAACCCGTTTCCTCGTAGGCGGTGCTTCGGTCACGCCTGAAACGTCCGAACGTTTCGGAGCCTCGGGATACGCCGAGAACGCAACAGAGGCTGTCAAGACGGCCAGGCGGCTGGCCGGCATCGCAGGCTGATCGACTGAACGGCTGATCGTCGTTTTCTGATCTTGAGCGCGTTCCTCACGGAGCGCGCTCAAGTACCCCATACTGCACAGGGAGAATCATTCCCACAGGGAGAACCATTCCTATGAAGACCTATACCCCGAAGGAAGAGCTTCTCAAGACGCTGCTCGGGGAGGATATCGGCTACTTTCCCCGTACCGTTCCGCTCTTCACCCCTGTTGTCGACATGATGAAGCAAACGGACGCCTACTTCCCGGCCGCGAACTACGAGGGAGAGCCCATGGCACGGCTCGCGCTCGCGGCCCACACGCTGTCCAGGTGGAACTGCACCATGATCCCCTGGGCTTCGACCGTGGAAATGGAAGCCATGGGGTGCAGGGTCATCAACAAGGAGGACGATATCGCCGGGTACCCGCAGTTCAAGGAGCGGGCTTTCAGCGACGCCTACGACGTGACCTTCCCGAAAGACATACTGACCAGGGGTAGCTTCCCCGCGGTATTCGAGGCCACGAAGATCGTGCGGGGAGAAATCGATGCCCGCTATAACGGCGATATCCCCATCGTATCCATGTGCCAGGGACCGTTTACCATCGCGAGCTACATCATCGGCGTGAACGAGATGTTCAAGCACATGATAAAGGATAAAAAGCGGGCCGAGAAGGTGCTCGACGTGGTTGCGGACCTGCTCATCCTGTACTGCAACAGGATGCTTGAAAGCGGGGGCGACGTTATAAACCTCGCGGATCCCGCGGCAGAGGGTCTGACCCCTAAACAGTTCGAGGACCTTGTCATTCCCGTTTACCGAAAGATCACGGCTGCCATAGAAACGCCGCGCATGACCCACATCTGCGGCCGCACGGGAAAGATAGCACACCTGCTTCCCGAATCCGGATTTCATGCATTTTCCTTCGACTATCCGGGCGTGGAAGTCGCAACACTAAAGGATGCGATCGGCGGAAGGATGCGCATCATCGGGAGCGTGCCTACGGTCACGCACTTTCTCGAGGGCTCCAGGCAGGACGTGATCGACATGTCGATCAGCATGATCGAACAGGGAGTGGATTTCCTCTCCCCCTCCTGCGGCCTTCCGCAGTACACGCCGCTTCAGAACGTAACTGCCATGGCAGAGGCCATCGAGGAGTGGAACAGGAAAAAGGGCGTGACGTTCGAAACCTCCTGAAAGGGCTTCAGCCGCTTCCCCGCGGAATGCTGAAACAATCATTACACGGTTATATACAAGGAGAGCACTAGTGGAAACGATGAAAGAGACCCTGCATTCGATACTCAACAGAACGTGGACCGGGAAAGTCCCGAAAATCGTTCCCATCAATCCGCCTGTCGTGGATATCATGAAGGAGGCCGGCGTCTACTGGCCCGAGGCACACAGGAAGCCGGACCTCATGGCTGACCTGTCCTCCGCGTGTCACGAACTGCTCGGGCTGAACGCGGTAAATGTGCCCTTTGACATGACCGTCGAGGCCGAAGCCCTCGGATGCAGAACCGTGTGGAAAGAGGGCATCACCGTCACGCCGCAGGTCGTTGAGGGAAAGGGTGAGCAGTTCGACATCGACACAAGTGAGGATATACTCGGGAAGGGCCGTTTTCCCGTGGTCCTGGAAGCGGTCCGGCTTCTTGCGAAAAAATATGGAAAAACGGTCCCGGTCATACCGTTCTGCGAAGGTCCCTTCACCCTGGCCTGCCTGGTCAGGGGATTGAACGACATGTACAAAATAATGATCAGAAAGCCCGAGGAGGCGGCCTCGATCCTGCTCCAGTCGACGGCGCTCATCATCCGCTATATGGAGGCCCTGCTGAAAAACGGCGCCGATACCGTAATCCTCCTCGATCCCAACGTGATGGGGTTGACCGCGAAGCACTTTCGCGAGCTCATCCTCCCCGGTTACCGGGAAATGACGGGCCGCATCACGACTCCCCTGATCCTGCACATCTGCGGGGATACAACGAGGATACTCGAAGACATCCCCTCCTCCGGTTTCGCGGCCTTCTCATTCGACTACCCGTCCACCGCGCTCGAGGACGTGACTGGAAAGCTCGGGAAGACCATGGGCGTAATCGGGAGCGTTCCCACGGTTTCGCACCTGCTGAACGGTACCAGGGAGGACGTAATCGAGGTGTCGGAGAAGATGATTAAGGGAGGTGTGGACCTGCTCGCGCCCTCCTGCTTCACGCCGCCGCAGACGCCCATCGAAAACCTCCGCGCCATGGGAGAGGCGATCGACGGGTTGGGTTGATCGGCCGATTCTTTCGCAGTGATAGCATCCCCGTCATCTGTGGGTATCACAGTGGAAATAAACACTTAACAGGTAGACCACGTTCATCCTTGTCTTACGACGGCATACGCTGATTGTAATTTTATCTCTCCAGAAAGAAGTTCTTGTATACACGGTAATGTTCGGTCTCTTCGTATTCAATTACGCTTACCGGCACATGATCGAAACTGTAAATCCGAGCTCCTTTGCACGCCAGCAGAATCGGGGAATGTGTTGCAATAATGAACTGGGCATGTCCTGCCCGGCCGTTTTCACCAATAATCTCCAACAATTCGAGTTGACTTCGTGGGGACAGTGCTGTCTCGGGTTCATCCAGGAAATAGATGCCCCTTATCCGGTAACGGGAACGAAAATACGACATCATGGATTGACCATGCGACTGTGTCACCAATGATCTACCACCAAAGTATTTCAATTGACCTGGATCAGATGCCGCCCATTCATCCAGTATATTTGTAAAATCCTTGAATATCTCCGATCCGAAATACGCTCCCGGAACGCTGCCGTTCGACCACTCCAGGTCAAGATATTTATGTAATTGATTTTCATACCGGTTTTCCTGATAACGCGCGCCTTCAGGTTTACTCCAGATATGAATATCGCTGGCACGGGTTATCGCCTCCAGCAACGTGGATTTTCCAGTACCATTCTCCCCCACAAAAAGAGTTACCGGGGTATCGAAAACTAAACGCCTGGTTTTATTGAAAATAGGCAATGTAAACGGGTACTGGTCGGCCGTCGGGTATTTCTCATGGTGCAATGTAATACTTCTAATATGGTTGCTCATTCTATCTCCGTGATGTTCTCTTTCAAATTGTGGGGTGATGGGGTCAGGTCTTGTATTATCACATTTTTCCCTTTGCAGGAGTCAATGATCGGACTATGCGGCTGATCGTAGTATAATGAAGCCCTGTATATCTGCTTATCTCCGTATATGTGTATCCCCATTCAATGACTGCTTGCCGAAATGCTTCATTGCGTTTTTTACGAGACCATTGAATATCCCGTGGTAATAACTGATCGAGTCTCACCCGTGCCGCCAAGCGCTGCACGCGTGGAATTTCTTTCACTTCCTTACTGTCTTTTAGCCTGGCAACGAAACTTTCGCAGAAAACCCGATCGCCAAGCAAGCATTGATATTGAAGGCCCTTCCAGATATCGACACCTGTTCCAGCCTTAACAAATTCCGTATAAGCCTTTTGAGCGCGCTTTCTAATATCACCAAACTGTGAGAGTATCCAGTCTATTGAGAGACAATTGACTACCCTTCCTTGCCCCGCTGTTGCCCTATAACTACTCCAGTAATAATCTCCTGGTTCTTTCACCATGCGAGCACGGACGGGGTTCAAAACAATATAACGGCATAATTCCAGAAGGTATGCTTCCTTATCCACCAGGATTGCCTTGTATCTCCCTTGGAAGATATGTCCTGTGCTGTGATGCCTTCGATTGATGTACTGCGTATATATTCCGTTAACCTGCCGCATTCCCGCCGAAAGATTCCCATCGACGGTTTCTATTAGAAGATGGTAGTGATTGGTCATCAAGCAATAAGCATGACAGATCCAGTTGAATCGTATCACCACATTATATAGTATCTCAAGAAATCTTTGACGATCCTTATCGTCTTGGTAAATCGATTGACGCGCATTCCCGCGAGTAGTCACATGGTATATTGCTCCAGGGTATTCTATCCGTAATGGCCGTGCCATGTTATAAAAATAATTTAAAAAATATTATAATGCAAGACCTGACCCTAAATGTCATGACCCCAAATGTATGCGCATCGCAGCAGCAGCTCCGTCATCTGCAGGAATCGCGGCCGAAATCGACACTCTAAATGTTTTTATTTTACGAGGTCAAATGGTCTACCAGAATCTTAACACCTATACCGAGTAGGACTATACCACCTAATATATCGAGCTCAATCCTTACAATTTTTCCTATCTTTTTTCCGATACCATATCCGATCATTGACACCATAAATGTGATGACTCCAATCACTATTGAGGGAAGCACTATTTCTACACTAATCATTGCAAAACTGAGACCGATTGCCAGTGCATCTATACTCGTAGCAATTGACAGAAGAAAAAGGGTTAATAAATTTCTACAATCTTTTTTCTCATCATCTGAATGGTATGTCTCTTTTCTCTTAATGGGAAGTCCATTCCATATCATCCTTCCACCTACAAAGGCCAGCAATGTAAAAGCAATCCAATGATCTATTCTTTTAATGTAGCTGCTGAAAGTCATTCCCGCCGCCCATCCTATGATGGGCATGACGAACTGGAAGAAACCGAAGGAAACCGCCATCCTGAAACCGTGCTTAAAGGGCAAGTCCTTGATTACTATGCTGTTTGTCAGCGCGACCGTAAACGCATCCAGCGATAATCCGAAAGCAATACCGATAATCGTTAGCCAATTCATCAGGCACCCCTCTCACCAATGGTTAAAGATAGAGAGAATCATCTGATTAAAATAGTACATTTAACCGACAGTTTCTCACCACCGGTTATAACATAGACAAAAACAACGGTTTAGAATTTTTCACTTTCCCGACATATAGCAGGTGAAACGAAGCCTCACTAGCGTGTAAGATGGTGGTGATTTAGAACACCATTCAAACGCCACAAGGAGACCTCGGGGTACTGATAAAACAGGAGCAGCGGATAATGATACGGCATTTTGTTCATGAGTTCTCCTCTTGGTAAGGGTTTGTTTGGCATAACAATTCTACCAGTTGGAGAACGTTTTTTTCGAAAAAGCGAAAGATATTTTACGTTATCCAGCGATTCGGGAACATTCTTTTTTATGCGACAGTAATTATTATTATTCTAGCAGAAAGCACCATATATGTCAAAATATAATAATTATTAGTTAAATTAATTATATTGTATATACGTTTTCAATTACTATGACGCTATTATACCGATTTAACATAATATCATTATTTTTCATACTGACCGATTACGCGGGCAGGTGTAAAATGATAAAGAAAGTGGTAGCGTGCCGCGGTCCTGCGACAATCCGATGGTGGTAAGTATTATTCCTCAATTTAATATGCCATGAAGCAAGAATGAAGGAAGCTATGGGGATTTCCTGGTGGTAATAATTTATGTGTAGAATAATAATGGGTTTGACGAGAACCGATCAGGGCTTCGATTCGACGAGCTTCCGGACGTCCTCCATGCGGCCCATGGAGCGGGCCCCCAGCTCCGTGCAGCACAGGGCCCCGCACCCGTTCGCGAGGGTCCCGATCCGCTCCAGGTCCCAGCCGCGGAGCATACCGTAGATGAAGCCCCCGTGGAAGGCGTCGCCGGCCCCGGTGGTATCCACGACCTCGACCTTATACGCGGGTATTTCCACGAACTCGTCCTCGTTCATAACGATGCATCCCCGGTCGCCCAGAGTGATGGCAACGGTACGGGGTCCGAAATCGAGGAGCTTTTTAGCGTTCCCCACGATATCGTCCGTCTCCAGCAACTCGGACGCAGCGCCCTTGCACGGGATGAGCACGTCCGCGAGCTGCAGCGCACGGGAAAGCTCCTCTTCGGTCGCGAGTTTCATTGAGCCTATGAAGTCGCTCGGCGGTACGTCCAGGTCGAACACGACCTTCACGCCGTTTTCACGCGCTATCTCCATTGCCCGTATCACGGGTTTCAGGGGGAGAAGGCACGCTTCTGTATGCAGGACCGACGAAGCGGCTATATAAGCGCCGTGCTTCTTTTCCACCTCTTCCGGGGTCAGGGTGCCGAGCACGTTGGGAAACATCACGATCGAGCGCTCGCCCCGCGCGTCGACCTGTATCCACGTGATCATGGAGAAACCGCCGGGCACGACCTCGGCGTGCGAGCCGTCGATCCCCTCTTTGCCGAATTCGTCGAGTAAAATCCTGCCAGCGTCGTCGTCCCCCACCTTTCCGAGCCACCCGGCCCGTGCGCCGAGCCGCGCGACCTGTGTGAGCACGTTCCCGGAAACGCCCCCGGCGTGGACTTCCAGCCTGCTGGAGATGATTTTCTCTTCCGCCCCGATCAGCTTCGGCACCACGGCAAAATAATCCACCGCCAGGGTGCCTATGCCCGCTACCTCTATACGGTTCTTTTCCATTTCACATACCAATCCTGTATACTGAGGGAAGTTGTTTCATTTGGAGGTTTTCAGAGATTTCGAGCTGTATTATAATACCCCGTAATCTCACTTTACTTCACCGCTCTGCTTCAGTAGACGGCTTCGCTTCTGTAAAGGGCTCCGCTTTAGTAAACGGCCTCTTCCGTCTCCGGATCGAAGATGAGCACCGCTTCATCGGGTATATATCCCTTTATCGGCTCGCCCTTCTTGTACTTCACATCGGTCGGCGTCAGCATCCGGAACTCCGCCCCGCCGTTTTGAACGGTGGTTATGGCCTTCTCGCCGATGAACTCCGAGAACTCGACCGCGCCGCCCACTTCGACGACGCCCTCTTCCCTGGATACGAATACATTCTGGGGCCGTACACCGACCCAGACCTTATCGAGCTTCTTCTCGTTGATTTTCGCGGACTTGGCCTTGCTTATTTTCAAATCGAGGTTGTCCGATCCCCTTACGTGAAGGACCTGCTCGCCGCCCTGTTTTGCCGTTTCACACTCGAGGAAGTTGATATGCGGCTCGCCCACAAATCCCGCGACAAACATGTTTACCGGTGTGTCGTAAAGCTCGTCGCGTGTTCCTATCTGGTGCAGGCGGGCAACGTTCATAACCGCTATCCTGTCTGCCATGGAGAGCGCGTCGATCTGGTCGTGCGTGACGTAGATCATCGTGGCCTCGAGCTGAAAGTGGAGCTTCTTGATCTCGTTCCGCATCTGGAACCTGAGGTGGGCGTCCGAGTGCGATATGGGCTCGTCGAGCAGAAACACGTGCGGTTCACGGACAAGCGCGCGTGCAAGGGACACACGCTGCTGCTGGCCGCCTGAGAGCTCCGGAGGCCTCTTTTTCAGGAACTGCTCGAGATTAAACACACTCGCTATCTCATGTATCCGCTTGTCTTTCTCTGCCCTGTCCACCTTCATGACGTCGAGGGGAAAGCCGATGTTCTTGTACACGGTCATGTGCGGATAGAGCGAGTAGCTCTCGAAAGCCATGGCAATGTTTCTCTCCATGGAGCTCAATTCGTTGACGCGTTCACCGTCAAAGAGTATATCCCCGCTCGTTATCTCCTCGAGCCCCGCGATCATCCTGAGCGTCGAGGATTTGCCGCACCCGGACGGACCGAGCAGGGCCACAAGTTCCCCGTCCTTTATCTCCATGTTAAGGTCGATAACAGCCTCGACCTTTTCCTTTTGAGAGAGATAGGTCTTATTCACATTTTTCAGGATTACTTCTGCCATGCGACACCCCTTGTTCTTTATCTACAGCATCAGGTTTTTCATCGTCTCGTTGTCAAAGAAATACATCGCCTTGGTATCCACGTAGAGCTTTACCTTCTGATCGTGCTTTACCTTTGCTTCCGGATCGATAAGGCCCACTATGCTGAGCTTCCCTATGTTGCTCGTGAGTACACCCTCGGACCCGAGCGGCTGGAACACGTCGATGATCCCATCGTGCTCGTCAGCGTCCTTTACCGGCTTTAGGCCGATGTTCTTCGGCCTTATCCCGAGGAGCAGGCGGTTTTTATCGTATTGTTTGAAAAAGCTCTGCTGCTCCGAATTCAGGCTGAACACGCAGTCCGGCTCCTCTACGGAGCGAAGCGCGGGACCCTTGCCTTCCTTCACGACCTCGCACTCGACCGCATTGATCGCGGGCTGGCCGACCTGGCGGGCGACCTCGTAGTTTACGGGCCTTTCGAAGATTTCCTCGGGCGTACCGATCTGGAGCAGCTTGCCCTCGTTCATGATCATGATGCGGTCGCCGAGGCTGAGTGCCTCGATATAATCGTGCGTTACGTAAACGGTCGTCGTTTTCTGCAGCTCCTCGATCTTGTGAAACTCCTCCCGCAGCTCGACCCTGATCTTGGCATCTAAATGGGCGAGCGGTTCGTCGAGGAGGTAAATCTCAGGCTTACGGACCATGGTCCGCCCCAGCGCGATGCGCTGCTTCTGGCCGCCGCTCGCCTCGGAGGGAAACCGGTCGAGCAGTGGATCGATGTGGAGCATTTTGGCAATGGTAACCACCCTCTCCTTGATTACATCCTCGGTAAACTCGCCCTTCTTCGACCTGAGCGGATACGCCATGTTGTCGAAAACCGTCATGTGGGGATAGAGGGAGTAGGTTTCGAACGTCATGGAGATGTTTCTTGAGTAAGGCGGGAACTTCGTGATGTCCTGACCGTCCAGGAACACGCTTCCCTCGGTCGGATTGACGAGACCGCACGTTATCTTGAGGGTCGTGGTCTTTCCCGCACCCGACGGGCCCAGTATGACGAGGAACTCGCCGTCAATGGTTTCGAAGGAAACGTTTTTCAGCGCCTCCACCTTACCGTAGTGTTTCGTTACGTTTTTAAATTCAAGAACCGCCATATCAGCTCTCCAGTTAGTGTATTAGCCCTTCACGACCCCAAGAGACAGACCTCTTACCATGTACTTCCTTAAAATGATGAACAGCACGATCGGAGGAATGATGACGAGCACCGCGAGGGCGCATACCTGGTTCCAGTAGTTCGTGCTGCCGACCGCCAGCGCCGGGAAAATGAGGGGAAATGTCTTCACCCTGCTTCCCACGAGCACGTACGCGAAAAGGAACTCGTTCCAGGAAAAGATCCAGCACAGAATGGTGACGGACACGAGCCCCGGCTTGACGAGCGGAAGGGTCACCTTCAGGAAGGTCCGCAGGGGCGTGTAGCCGTCGACGTAGGAAGCCTGCTCGAGCTCCACGGGTACGTCGCCGAAAAACATCATCATGAGCCACACCGCGAGCGGCAGGTTGAATATGAGATAGGTGATGATAAGCGATATGTAGGTATCCGTAAGCGCGAACAGGTTGAAAATGAAGAAAATGGGCAACACGGCCGCCACCGGCGGAAACATCCTGATCGACAGTATCCAGAACGAGAGGTTGTCGCCCCCGGCCCGGTTCGGCCACCGGGCGAACGCGTATCCCGCGAGCGATCCGATGATGACCGACAGGATGGTCGAGGAAACTGAAATAATGAAACTGCTCATAATGGCCTTGGTCGCCATCTTCTTGCCGAATATCGCCACGTAGGGACGCACCGTCGGATTCTTAGGAATAAAGGTCGGCGGTATGTTGTTCACCTCGCCCATGGTTTTAAAGGAGGTGTTGAACGTCCAATATATGGGAAAGAGGGTAAAGATGACGAATATGGCGAGCAGGAAGAGCGCCAGATATTTTACGATTTTGATCTGTTTTTGGTTCACTTTCCTATCCTCTCGATCTCAATGGAGTTTTGATGCCGCGAGCACCTGCTTCATGAACCGCATGAAGAGCGTGATGACGGCAACCGCGCCGAGCGCTATCATCCACGACATCGCCGTGGCCTGCCCGATGTTGAACTGCTTGATGCCTATAAGATAGGCGAGAAACGAGGGAACCTCCGATGCCTCGCCCGGTCCTCCCGCGGTCATGACCGTTACCTTGTCGATGAACTTGTAGCAGTCGATGAAACGAAGTATGAACGCGATTGCGATGAGTTCCTTGAGCATGGGTATGGTGATCCGTGTCAGGATCATTCCGGGTTTCGCCCCGTCCACACGCGCGGCCTCGTATACGCTCTCCGGAAGAGACATCCTGCCCGAGAAGATGATCATCAGGGGAAGCGAGGTCCACTCCCATATGTCGGCTATGAGAACCGATGTAAGCGCGTACTTCTCGCCGAGCCAGTTGATCGGAGGCCTGTGAAAGAGCCCCTCGATAATGGCGTTTATAGCGCCGCCGAACGGCGAGAAGATGAACCTCCACAGTATCCCCACCACCGAGGGCGCGAGCATCATGGGTATGATGAGTATGACCATCAGAATAATCTGAAGCGTCTTGTTTTTAATGTATTCATGCAGAATGAGCGCGAGTGCGATGGCGAGCGCCATTTCCGCAAACACGGCGACGAAGAGATAGTAGGCGAGGTGCCTGAGCGAGTTGTACCATCTCGGAAGCGTCCACAGCCACTTATAGTTTCCTCCGCCGATAAACTGCGCCGCACCCGCTATCGGATTGTAGTTGTGCAGGCTGTAGAAGAGGGACCAGAACATGGGATATCCGACGATGGATACGAGGACCACCAGCGCCGGAAGCACGAGCAGGAAGGGCGTTGAATTCTTTACAACGACAAGATCATCTTTTTTCTTTCCCATAGAAACCACCCGATACGACTAGAATTTAATGCATCTATTAACCATCGGCGGGATGCGGAATTTACCCCGGTTCCCCCGTAGCATTTTTTTACCTGTTTCTTTTCCGCTCCGGCCTTGCCGGGCACGGGCCGTGCGGGCACGGCCGTTCTCGAACGGGCCGATCGAGCAAAGGACATGCTCGAACGGAGTGGAAAAGGGCCCCTCACGGAGAGGGGCCCTGATCTTTCATCTTTCTTACCAGTATCCCATTTTCTTGGCTGTTTGTACAAACTGGGCATACATCTGTTTCTGGCTGTCTATGCCGTACTTCTGCACGATCTTCGTCCACTCCTCGGCCGTCTCCTCCATGGCCTGTTTCGAGGTGAGCTCGCCGGTCGCCACCTTCGCGATGTTCCTTCCCATCGACTCGGAGTATTCGGTACCGCCTACCCAGTTGAACTGGGGATAACCGACCTTGACGCACGCGAGGCCCGCGTCAAGGTGGTTCCGCGCGGTTTCGAATTTCTTGAAGATACCGACGTTCGTAGGCCAGTCAGCCGTGACGCCCCGCAGCGGATCGGGTTTTAAGTACTCCCGGGCGGCTTCATCGGTGTAGTGGCTCTCCATGAAGGGGTCGGACCCGCTGTACTCGTCAGTACAGTAGTAGAAGGAGTAATCATTGTGGCTGAGCCGATAGATGAAATACGCGGCCGCCATTTTTCTCTCCTCCGGGATGTTCTTCGGAATGGAGGCGACGCGGTTCGCGAGCATGAGGGAGCGCTTTACGAGCTTGCCGTCCTTCTTCCATCCTGGGCAGACCGTACCACCCTGACGCTCGGCCATGTCGGGGTTCTGCTGTGCAGAGAACTCGGCAAGGTCGAACCACCACAGCGCCATGACCGTGCTCTCGCTCTGCCATGCGCCGATCGTCTCGTTCAGGCCCATATTCTCACCGCCGGGCGGCGACCACCTGATGATCTCTTTCCAGAGATCGAGGGCCTCGATGCACTCGTTGCTCGTGATCAGGGGATTCATATTCTCGTCGAAGTAGTTCACGCCGTTGCCGACCGCGATGTTGAAGAAGTATCCCCACGCATATGCGGGAGGCGTTACAAGCATCTGCGATCCGTACACACCGTCGGGCGTCTCTTCGGTGAAAAACTGCGCGACCTCGAGGTACTCGTGCCACGTGTCGGGGAGCTTGAGCTCCCTCTTGAACTTCTTCTCGAATTTCTTCTTGTAGTCGGCGTCGTTGAAGTAATCGCTCAGGTAGTGCAGCATGAGCAGGTCGCCGTCGACCATGAATGAGTAGGTCTTGCCGCCCCACGATGTATAGAAGTTCTTGTACGCGGGCATGACCTCTTTCAGGTATGCATCCGAGCCTTCGAACATGTTGAGATACTTGTCCAGCGGCTCAAGCGCGCCCATGTTGACGAAATCGCCGAAGGACATGGGATTGTAAACGAAGAAATCTATTCCGGGCTTCGAGGACATGAGCTTGGGTACGATCTTCGCGTACTCCTCACCGAAGTTCGCGATATCACGCGTCACACCACCGAGCCCGCATTCCTTCGTAATCCCGGGCCGCACGATCTCAAGGGTCGATGACCAGCCCGAGTCGGTAATACACTTCAGGTCCATTCCGTCGAACTTGTTCGCGTTTACGGGAATCTTCCACTTCTCGGCAGGAGCCGCGGCCTCTTCCGGAGCAGCGCCTTCCTTTTCTCCTCCCGCGAAAAGGTTCGCGCCAGACCCGAGAACGGCACCGGCAACCGCCGCACCCGCAGAAGCCTTGCCAGCCTTTTTAATAAACTCGCGGCGGCTCATCTTCTGCGTGAAAAGCTCTTTCTTTTCCTCCATGTAAAAACCTCCTTTGATAAGGATGTAAAACCTTGCTTATGACACCTTATAACACACCTCCGACGGAGGTGATTGAACCCTCATTCCCGGAAAAAAATCGCCCCGGGGAGAAGTCACCCCTTACCGGCTTTACCCTTATGTTTCAGGCACGCCATATTTAAGGTTAAAAATCGATATAGATAACGTTCCCAACAATACACTATCGTGCCGAATAAAGTCATGAAAAAATTGGGTTGAAGGGGTAATGTAAACCTTTTCAGAGGATTATATCTGATAAGCCCATTTCATGTCAATAAAAATTTATCAATATTTTATCGCCATGATTATTCATAATACCAGGTAAGTGTTTTTCACAGTAACGGCTTCCTTCCTGCTATTTAGGAAATTTTATAACACAATTATTGGTAATTATATTTTTTTATACATTGTATCGGTAAAAACATGATGTATTAACAAAGATAAGGGAAATATATAGTTTGAGAAAAAATCGTTGGCAAATCCTCGAACAGGGTTTATAATCATTTTTGTAAACCTTTACATGATTGGATAGAATGAGCAAGAAGATCAACATATTCGATATCGCCACAAGAGCCGGGGTTTCCATAGCGACCGTTTCTCGGGTAATAAACGACTCTCCTCTCGTAAAGGAAGAAACACGGCAGAAGGTGCTTTTCGCACTGAAGGAAACCAATTATACTCCGAACGCCATTGCAAAGAACCTCCGAATTGAACGCTCTCACACGATCGGGTTCATTTCAACCGGCATACTGATGTGCTTTTATAACTTAATCTCAAAGGGTATCGAGGACATCGCAAGGAGTAACAAGTACAACGTCTTTTTCTGCAACAGCGACGATGACCCTGTCAAGGAAAAACAATACCTGACAGCGCTCTCCGAAAAGCGCGTGGACGGTATCATCCTCTCCCCCACCGGAAAGAACGTCAAACTCATAGAGGATATACTCTCCTTCGGGATACCCATCTGTCTCTTCGACCGGTCCATCGACGAGCTCCACTGCGACCGGGTTACGGTGAACAACCGTGACGCCTCATGCAAGGCCGTACGTTATATGCTTGACAAGGGCTACCGGCGAATAGGCTTCATATCGGGCCCCGTGAGCAGGGGTACGGGCAAGGAACGTTACGACGGATTCGTACAGGCCTTCCGGGATGCGGGTATTCCCATGACTGAAGAGCTCGTGGCATACGGTAATTTCACCCTTGAATCCGGCGTGAAGTGCACTGAAAAGCTCCTCTCGGCAGGAGGATTCGACGTCCTGTACGTGGCGAACGAACGGATGGCAGTAGGCGCTCTGCAATGCCTCAGCGACAGGGATATTAGAATTCCCCGCGATACCGGTTTTCTCATGTGGGACGATCCGTACTGGACGACCCTGCTCAAACCGAAACTCTCGGCTATATCCCAGCCCGTTTATACGATTGGAACGACCGCGGCCGATCTCATCTTCAAGCGTATTCTGAAGGGAGACAGCTATATAGACAAGGACCCGATAAGGGTGACCCTCGATGCCAAGCTCATCATACGGGAGTCGCTCTAGACAGTACGTACATAAACCGGACTGAAATTTTCGGCACTTAAATAAAACAGCAGTTTCAATAAATCTCATTTAAGAGGAGAAACGGATATGGGTAAGAAGATCAAGGTACTATTTGCAGGTGAGGCGATCTACATGCG
>Ga0272442_10005727_pt1 | contig 16527 bp, 14 predicted proteins | sample SSMForm2O_FD_200262 | JGI IMG/M metagenome (GOLD analysis project Ga0272442, IMG submission 200262) | Marine sediment archaeal communities from Little Sippewissett salt marsh, Falmouth, MA, United States - SSM-Form-2O | ecosystem: Environmental > Aquatic > Marine > Wetlands > Sediment ...
GTTTGGTTTGATGTGCCTTCGCAGCTTAAATCAGTGCTGCGTCAAAGGGAAGGCTCAATGAGTATCAAGCGCATGCAGTCGGACCAAATGCCCACTACGCGCGCATTTGGCCGCTGATGCAAGGCGTTAAGCATACATGGAATCTTTTTCAGAACTGGGATATATTGGTCTTTTTATCGCTGCATTCCTGGCAGCAACGGTTTTACCTTTAAGCTCAGAAATTGTTTTAAGTGCTTTGTTGCTGAGTGGTTTATCACCCACTACTCTCGTAATCATCGCGACAACAGGAAACGTGCTGGGTTCACTGACAAACTATGCGCTCGGTTACTGGGCCAGCGTGGTTGTGATCAAAAAGTGGTTACGGATGCCGGAAGATGATTTCGTGCGGGCAGAGCAACGCTTTATGAAATACGGCATGGTTTCCTTATGTTTTGCCTGGGTTCCAATCATTGGTGATCCATTAACCGTTATGGCGGGTATTTTACGGATTCGCTTACGATGGTTTCTTATTCTGGTTACTGCAGGTAAATTGCTTCGCTATGTCATAATCAGCTATATGGTACTGAACGTATAGTGAGCCCTTAACAGGCAAATGCGGCCCACCGCTAAACGCTGCGGCGGATTCGAGTGTTGGCCGGTCACAATTGCATGACGGAGGTACATATGAAAGAGAAAAACGGTGAACATCCCTTCAGTGATGCTGGACAATTGATATTGCTCGCTATCTTTTTGGTCATTTGGATAGGAGACTCCTTTTTCCTCCACAGATCTACGTTTCTGTCAGATTACGTGCCGCTCTATATTCGCCTGGTCATTTTGGGCCTTACACTTACTGCATCGATGTATCTCTTCAGATCAGGTCACGTTGTCGTCAGTCATGAACAGCGGCCTCATCGTGTAGTAGCCACCGGGGCCTTCCGATATTTGAGGCACCCCTTGTATATGGCGAGCATCCTCACCTACCTCGGACTGACGGTTTCTACGGCATCGCTTTTCTCCCTGATGCTTCTTGTGGGGATATTCTTTTTCCACGATTACATCGCGAGCTATGAAGAAAAATTACTGGAAAGGAAGTATGGTGAGGAGTATCGGACGTATAAAATGAGAACAGGAAAATGGATGCCACGAATTGTCAAAGAACGTTGACCGGAAGAACAAAGGGGCACGGACCTGACCAGACACATCTCTAAACGGTGAAAAGCTCAGAAATGTGAGCATACGCGACGCAAAAGAGCTGTTTGTTGAGCAATTGAAGAAGTCAGGGTTAGAGTATTGTATTGTTCGCCCCAATGGGTTTTTCAAATAAGAAATGGATTAGAAACGAGATCGGGCGTATAATACGTACTACTCCTATGATACAGAATACTGTGACTCTTTGACGATTTCCTGATCATTTTGGCACTGAAAGTCCACAATAAAAAGGATTTTTTATCTTCCCGCCATGCCAAAGAAGAAACGTCATATGAACCTCGATTATACACACGGCCTCATTGATGTGAACAAAAGCGACCCCTCTCCTTTTCAGGTCCGCCAATACTTTGATCAGCATAAACTGAAGGAACTGGGGGAAAGCATCCAGCGAGAGGGCCTCATTGAGCCCATAGTGGTGCGTCGGAAAGGGAGTCGCTACGAGATCATAGCCGGAGAACGGCGGTTTCGAGCGGTCCGGGACTTTACAGAGATGAAAACCATCCCGGCGCATATCGTCACGGCGACGGACCGTGAAACGCGCAAGATTGCCGCTGCCGAAAACATGCAGCGTGAAAATCTCTCCGCGATTGAGACGATTGAAGCCATTGTGGAGATTGTGGATGCCGAACTGATCGAGGATCAGCACTATGCCGCCATGGGTGAAAAACCGGCAGATCGAGTAAGGGCCTTACTGGGAAAACTGGACACCGTGAGACGGAGCCGAGAGAGAGGATCTGACATTTCAGGTCATTCAAAGACGCTGTCCAATAGATTTATTGGACAGGTGGAGGAAATCTTTCAAAACCTGCCTAAGCCTATAGAATGGTTGTCATTTTTAAATAATGACCTGCCGTTGCTGATGGACATTTGTGAAGAGGTCCGCACAGTGTCGATTCAGCAAGGCTTGAACCGATCGCAGACCCGGGCGCTGGAGAGGCTGAAAGAAATATCATCTGAAGCATTTCAAAGGGTTATCGACCCTGTACGGGAGTCGTCAAACCCGGTGATGGGGTCTGATAGTATTGATGTTGCTCCAATTGCACTGAGGGATCTCAGTGCCAGAGAAATTACAGATATTGCCGAACGAGCGGCTCACAAGGAAGGCCTGGCTGAACTCAATCGACGCCGGGTCGGTCCAGCCTCCAGTCAGGAAACCGTTATCCACACGATGGGTCGACTGGGTATTCCCCTGGAACGGGTAGCCGCCCGGCTGAAGATAAATCGCAAGACGGCACGGAAATACGCTGACCATCCACGGCTTATTCGACGGATACAAGAATCTCTGAAGCAAGGGCTCGCCTGCCATGAGGCGGCCGAAGCGCATGGCTGCCCCGAGCCCCTGGTGTGGTCCATTGCCCTTGAAGGAAAAGGCGACGGGGAACGGTTTCAATCATTGGGGTGGGGGTTACGAACCTGGGATCACTGGTATTTTAACGATATCGATCAACATTTCGGAGACGATTGGCCCGGCCGGATCCCGGCGCAATTGATCGCACACATCCTCTATTATTTTTCAGATCAGAATGATCTGGTATTTGATCCCATGGCGGGGGGTGGCGTGGTGGCCGACACCTGTCTGGCATTTAACCGGAAATGCCGGAGCTTTGACATGGATGACCGGCCGGACACACGGCCGGAAATCGAACCCTATTTCTGGGATATCAGCAATGTCCAATGGCCGATACAGGGTAAGGCCAAACCGGACCTGATCCTTTTTGACCCGCCTTATTTTAAAAAGCAATCAGGCAAATATGATCCCGACGGCATATCGGGACTCTCAAAAAAGGAATATCTGGAATTTCTGGAAACCTTTTTTGGCCTGGCATTGTTCAATGCCAAACAGGGCACCCATATGGCATTTATCAATGCCGACTGGAGGGACTTTCAAGGCATTGCAGCGAGGGAAGAAGATCCCGGACGGAGTATTTTTCTTTTTGATTACGTAGACCTCTTGCGGCGGTCCGGGTGGGAAATCACCCACCTCATCGATTGTCCCCTGTCTACACAACGATTCCTGCCACACATGGTGCGCTGGATGCAAAAGAACCGAACCCTGGGAGTCGTTCGACGCTCCCTTGTTATAGGAAGAAAGTTATTATAGCCTTCCCGCGAAGGGAGGGGAATCCGACTTTTTGCCAAGCCGTCACGCTTGGAAGAAGCTGTTTTTGGGGAGATACGGCGATAGACAGAAATTCATAATGAGACAGGGGAATTTGGGGGTCAAATCTTTACTCTTGACTCAAGAATAATGATTTGACACCACCTTCCCCATAAAATATTCCCTTGATATTGCGAACGGTATGATTTATTATCATACCAGAGGTGATAAAAATGGCAGCTTCAAAAATAGCAATTACATTAGAAAAAAGCATGGTGAAACGGCTTGATATGCTTGTGAAATCCAACATTTTTCCAAACCGAAGCAAGGCTATTCAGGAGGCGGTAGCCGAAAAATTGAGGCGTATCGAAAAGAGTCGTTTGTCTCAAGAATGCGCTAAACTTGATCCTGAGTTTGAGCAGTCTTTGGCGGAAGAAGGTTTTACATCGGAGTTGGAAGAATGGCCGGAATATTGAGAGGCGATATTTATTGGGCTGATTTAAATCCAGTAATTGGAAGCGAGCAGGGCGGATTGCGCCCTGTTCTCATTTTAAGCCACAACGTTTTTAATGAAAGGTCCGGGACTGTCATTGTTGTGGCGCTGACAAGTCAACCTCAAAGGGCCGGCTATCCACTGACATTTGAACTTGGCAGCACAAAGCTTCCCCAAAAATCCTGGGTAAAGATTAGTCAAATCCGCACTCTTTCTGTGAAAAGAATCCGCAAAAAGATTTCAAAGGCATCTGAGGAGGAACTCTCAATAATAATTGAAGGATTAAATGAAATTATTGATGGTTAACATTTCACTTCACGACACTGGCGGAAAATCAGGCTTTGTCAGGCTTTGGGGTCCAGGCTTTGTCAGGCTTTGCAGGCTTTGGGGTCAAATCTTTACTCTTGACTCAAGAATAATGATTTGACACCTCCTCGGCGCATCCAATGTTCTTCGGGCCTGCCGGGATCGCCTAACAATGGGGGGGAAAGATGCCTGGGAGCCTTAGGGTCGGACCGAGCCAACTAACTTGATTTATTGGATTAATACATTACATAACGCTTGATAGTAACCTTACAACGTCAATTTTAAGCCATAAATTGGCGATTTAAGAGGCATACCATGCCGAGGGCGAATCGTCACCACATTCCCGGATACATCTGGCATATCACGCACCGATGCCATAAGAAAGAATTCCTCTTAAAATTTGCACGCGATCGGCGTCGATGGATTGGGTGGCTTTTTGAGGCCAAAAAACGATATGGATTGAGCATTCTTAATTATACCGTGACGTCAAACCATATCCATCTTTTGGTATTGGACAATGGAGGTTATGATACCATACCAAGATCAATACAGTTAATTGCCGGGCGAACCGGTCAGCAATATAACCAGAGAAAAGAACGAAAAGGTGCATTCTGGGAAGACCGTTATCATGCCACAGCAGTCGAGAGCGATGACCATTTAGCACAGTGCATGGTTTACATCGATATGAACATGGTTCGAGCCGGAGTGGTAAAGCACCCTCAAGAGTGGTCTTTCTGCGGGTACCATGAGATTCAGAAACCAAAAGAGCGATACGGCATTATAGATTACCGAAGGTTGATTGCGCTACTCCACATGAGGAATATTGAAGAACTCCAAGAATTACAAATGGCCTGGGTCGTAGAAGCGCTATCCTCCGAGAGACTTGGACGCGAAAGCAAATGGACCGAGAGCATAGCGGTGGGCAGTGAGCACTTTGTGAGTGCTACAAAGGAGAGACTTGGCATAAGAGCAAGGGGGCGCTACATGGTCGGAAAGAACGGAGCGTTTGAACTGAGGGAAGCGGCTAATTCTTATTCGGTCAATTTGGATGCGAAAAATGATGTTGTAAGGCCAAAAAACATGTATGTATGGGATGGTATCGTTTAAATATCAGCATGTTAGCTTGGTCCGACCCCACCAATCCCGACCCCACCAATCCCACCAATGAAGGAAGAAGCGCGTCGGCGCTGATGCGGCAAGTTTGGGTGGGCCGCTGGTGATGCAAGTCGTTATGTCCCTGTCCTTCAGCTCACCACAAGGATTCCATCTTCAGGGGTGGAATAATCGGCGCCATAGACCTCGCACACGATTCCCGGCCTGAACTGCAGCCTGGCAGAGCCTTGTACATGTTGTATTGAGATGTCTGCCTCGTGGCTCACAGAGTCCGCTGCCGGCATGCCGAAGACGCGGACTCTTTCGATTCGGTTTTCTTTATTGATCTCACCCGTATGCTGTACGGCCGGTCCTTCAGCTATTACCGCACCTTCCCTGACAAATATCGGTATGCGCTCCAGCTCCATCTGCAGTGTCAGTACCCGGCCGCCCTCGAGGCGTTCACCGGTGAAATAGTCGTACCACACCCCCTCGGGCAGATAGACGGTAACCCAGCCACCGGGCTGCAGCACGGGAGCGACAAGGAGGTGATCACCGAGCATATATTGCAGTTCAAAGTTCCAGCTCCGACGGTCTTCGGGGTAGGCCAATACCATGCTGCGCATGACGGGAAGTCCCGAAACCATGGCCTCGCGTACCTGCCGCTGGAGATAGGGTATGAGACGGTAGCGCAGCGCCAGCCAGTCCTTTGCAATCTCCAGGGTTTTGTCTCCAAAGTACCAGGGTTCCCGCGGGCCGATCCCGTGTATTCGACAGAAGGGACCGAACACACCGGCCTGCATCCAGCGTATATACAGCTCATCGTCGGGTTTTCGGCCATAAAATCCACCGATGTCATGGGCGTAAAAGGGTGCTCCCGTCAGTCCCCAGCTCTGACCTCCCAGGATAGAACCCGCCAGACCTTCCCAGGAAACCTCGGGATCACCGCCCCATTGGGTGGCAAACCGCTGGGAGCCGGCCCAGCCGCTGCGTGACCAGACAAACCCCTGACCGAAATGGTCTTCCGAGGCCTGGTAGCATGTCATGTTATAGAGGAGTGGCATGGCATTGTGGCAGATACTCCCGACGTCACCATTAGAGGCGTAGGCGTCCTCCGGGACCTGTTCACCATAATCTACCTTAAAGACATCTACACCCATTTCGTGCAGTTTTCGATGCTGATCATACCACCAGCGTGCCGCCTCGGGGACGGTGAAATCAAAAATTCCCGAGTCGGGGAGCGGACTGAGGACTTCACCGAAGGGCGCCAGGTCAAACACATATGTGTAGGTGCTTCCATCGGCATCTTTCAGGAACCAGCCCTTTGCATCGAACTCTTCATAGAGGGGATGATGTACCGAGCAGAGCGGATATTCCCAGAGGCACAGTTTGAGATCCAGTTCACGCATGACCGAAATAAATTTTTCCGGTTCAGGATAGCGGTCGGGATCCCACTCAAAATAGAACCGTGTATCCGTGTCAAGCCAGGCACGGCCGTCCAGGGTGTAGACATCACAGGGTATCTCCTGCTCCCTGATAGTGCGGGCAATGTCTTCAGCCTCGTCATATGTCTTGTAGTATGCTCGTGAAATCCAGTTACCCAGGCTCCAGAGGGGAACATCACCCGTTCGTCCCGTGATGTCGGTGTACCGTTTGATCAGTTCGGCAGGTGATTCACCGGCTATGAAAAAGAGATCGAGAACCTTGTCCTCGACATGGGCCGCATAACTCCAGTTTGACCATTGGGGGTACCCGGCCCCGTGGGTGATTCGGGCAGTGGTGTGAATAAATACCCCATAGCCCGATGTTCCTCCCGGGAAGTGTGTGCCCGCAGGCGTCCAGCAAAAGGGCGCATTTTTATAACACACCTCGGCGTTTACACCGAGGGCATCCTTTGCCCAGCTTGTCAACTGCTGGCCGCGCTTGTTCAGGGTGGCGTATTTTTCGCCAAAGCCGTATATGGGAGCACCGGGCTGCAGTGCGACGGAGAAGAACCAGCCCCGGTCGGTACGGGCGAAGGGGGGAATACGAAATCGCCTGACGAAATGGCCATCGGAAGAGGGCTGGACAACAGTCCTGTTCTTTCGATTGAAGGTGAAGTGTACCGGACCTGCTTCGGCACCGGGCACATTCGACGCGGGGGCAAGGCGTACCTCGCCGTCACCGCAGCGGATGATGTGGAGATTATCCTCCAGTGTGTAGGAAATTTTCTTCCCGGCAGGTGTGCCGACAATGATCGGGTAGGTATTGACAGACTCATCGCCCAATCTCAGTCTCAGTATATCTTCGTCCCAGAAACTGACCTCGAGGGTGCCCTCGCTGGTAGCAAACAAAATCCTGTCGTCCAGGATGTCGGAACATTGCAAACCGGTTATCGCCGGCAGTAGCTGGGGGTCCATGTCATTTCCTTATAGCATATAATAATTGATTCAGCAGTTATGGCGGGCAATCAGAGGTGACTGCCCGCCATAAGAGGAGGAGATTTACATGTTGAGTTTGAGTACCGCTTCCAGTTTTTCCTCTGCCTGCTTGATGGCAGCCTTGTATTCCTTCAGAAGCATGGCCCCTTCTTCGCCATACTTGTCGGTGTACCATTTCTGCAGCGGTGCAGCGGCTGTGCGGAATGCATCTTTTTCCGCCGGCGTCGGGACATAGATGTCACCGCCCGCCTTTTTGAATTCCTGATAGGCCTCTATGGAACGACGCTTCGGGAAGGCGAAGCATACCTGTCCCAGGTGGCGGAAGCCATCATTGACAACTCGCTTCTGCTCCATATCCAGGGCCTGATATGTCTCTTCGTTCATAATCCACAGGCTTGCCATGTATGCATGACCATCCAGGGTCATGTATTTGATGTGTTCATGGAATTTCATGCCCACAATATCGGTGATCCCGTTCTTAGAACCGTCGATAACACCGGTAGCCAGAGAGGTGTAGACATCGGGCCATGCAACGGGTGTCGCCGAGGCACCCAGGTTCTTGACCAGGGTCTGCTGGAGCGGAGAGTTGATGGTTCTGATCCGCAGCCCTTTCATGTCGGCCGGTGATTTGACTCGTTTCTTCGTGTTGGCAATATTACGCCAGCCGCCGGTGTTGGTCATGGTCATGATCCGTGGGCCACCCTTCTTCAGGACATGCTGACGCACGACATTGAGGAAAGGACCGGTCAGGACTTCTTCCGCCACGGAGTCGTTATCCATCATGTAGGGCAGATCCATGACCTGAAGTTCGGGAAAGGCAACGGAGATTCCGCCGATGGTCATCTGGTGGATCTGGATGATGTTGCCTTGCGTGGACTCATAGCATTCACCTGCATTGCCACAGAGCTGTGCACCGGGGTAGACTTCAACCACGATTTTACCGTTGGAACGGGCCTCCACATAATCTTTAAATGTGAGAGCGCCGTCGTAATCCTCATCATTCGTGTTGGAGAGATGAACGACCCTGAATGTGTGATCTGCCGCGTAAACGGCGGTGATGCCACAAACAAAGAAGCAGATTGCTACTACTACCAATAGTTTTTTCATATGATACTTCTCCTCTCTTAAGGTTTGGTAATTCATTGATATTATCCCCCTACACCGCGCAATACCCAACTGGCGGCAGACGGTACATCCAGGTAACCAAGCCAGTTGGGAATCGACAGGGTTAAAATGGGCAAATATGAGATGAGAAAGATAACCAGGAACTCCACGCACAGAAATGGGATCATTTCTACCGCTATCTTCTCAAGAGATTCGCGGCTCAACCCGGCAGCCACGAACAATACCAGTCCCATCGGTGGAGTGGCCAGACCGACGGTAACGTTTACACACATACACACGGCAAAGTGGAGCGGATGTATACCGACATGTACCATCGCCGGGCCGAGAATCGGACCGAGAATGAGGATAGCCGGTCCGGCATCAAGAAACATACCGACGATGAACAACAAAATGTTTACCATGAAGAATACCGCATAGGGATTTTCGCTCACCGACAGTACCAAGCGGGCCATTTTTTCCGGTGTATGATAGAAGCTGACAATCGATGCAAAACTGACGGCCGCGCCAACCAGCATGAGGATGACCCCTGACGATATTGCGGCAGAGGTAAATACGCGGGGTATATCTTTAAACTTCATCTGTCGCGTAGCCAGGGCAACAATCAGGGCGTAACCTGCTCCGACGGCAGCGGCTTCGGTAGGAGTAAATATTCCTGCCAGGATGCCGCCGAGCATGATAACGGGAGTAAGCATGGGGATGGCGCCCTCCCACAATGCCCTGCCTCTTTCTCTCCATTGCATCGGTTCGTTTGCTACCGGAAAATTACGAACTTTTGCCAGGTAGGAAGTCATTGTCATCAATCCCAGACCAATGGCCAATCCCGGCACCAGGCCTGCTGCAAAGAGTCCGGCAACGGATACATTCATGACAAAGGCATACAAGATCATCAGACCTGAAGGGGGGATAATCGGTCCGATTACAGAGCTGGCTGCAGTGACTGCAGCGGCAAAACGACGTGAATACCCATTCTTTTCCATGGCCGGAATCAGCATGGCACCAAGGGCCGATGTGTCGGCCACGGCGGAACCCGATAATCCGGCAAAAAGCATGGAGGAAGCTATATTCACCTGGGCGAGACCACCCCGCCGGTGACCGAGAAAGGCCTGGGCCAGTTTTACAAGGTTCTTGGTAATTCCGCCCTGATTCATAATTTCGCCGGCGACAATAAAAAAGGGCAGGGCCAGCAGTGGGGGGCTGAATATTCCGTTAAAGAGCCGTGAATACAAGAGCTTGAGAAACATCATCTTGCCGTCGATAACGAAGGCCAGACCCGGTCCAAAGAGCAGAGCAAAGACAACAGACAGACCGCCGAACATCATGAATAGGAAAATAATGAAATACATCATTGTGAAGCCTCCTCTGACAATGTAGCGTGGGCCGCATCTCCAGCCTCTCGGGCACTCTCCGGGTCGATAATTCCTCGATAGTCTTTCAGTATTCCTTCAATGGCGGCAAGAATCATCAGCAGCCAGGCCGGGGGCATAATTGCATAGACCCATGCCTTGCTCATTTCCAGCGCCGGCAGTTCAATCCGGCTTCCACCCTTGAACATCTGCCAGGCCTGATCGAGACAGACAACGGCAATAACGATAACAATGATGTGAAAAAAGCAGCGGATAAAAAACTCAACCCGGTTCCTGCCCAGCATGTCCCTGAAGAACATCATGCTGATATTGAGGCCCTTTCGGTAGGCAACGGGCAGAATGATGAAGGTTATCCAGACCATCATCCACAGTGACGCTTCCTCGGACCACGACAGCGCGTTATTGAGCACATAACGATAAAAGACCTGCACGATGTTAAGGAGGGTGATTGCCAGCAGCATCGACCAGGCAAGGGTGACAGCGATTTTTTCCACCCAGTTGTTAACCTCACCCAGCATGAGCTTCACGTTCTGTAGTGTTTTCATGACGTCTTCTCCTCACGTAGAACAAGAAGGATCTGTTACTTCGTTAATTCAATAACGTCAATGCCAAGGTAGCCGGCCAGGATGCGTAGTGATGCCCGATGCTCGCCGTAGACCAGGGCAGTATGGTGTTCGAGGCCGATTCTCATCAGGGTCTCCAGCACTTCGATCGCAGGGCTGTCGAGCCGGGCGACGCCTGAGGTGCCGGAAAAGGCCAGGGGTGCCCGGATCATTTCACCGCCGCCGATGATCATTGTGGTCTTGTCGTGGCCTTTACTGAAACGAGCCATGGTGAAGCGGCCCGGTTTCAGAGGGAATTCGTTGAGTAAGGGCAGCTTGCGATTGGAATGAATGGTGGCCCTGATCGGGACCTCAGGGTCCGCCATCTGTACCGGCGCCTGGCCGCAATGCCAGAAGACACAGGTGTCAGTCTCTGTATCTATATCAACCAGATCTGTGTTGAAAGCGGGCTCTCCCGCCAGTCTCTGAAGTATAAGGGAGGTTATGACCCCGTGTATATCTGCTTCACAGCCGCCGGGAATGAAGTGTTCATTGAGGAGGGCAAGGGCCCCGCAGGCGGCTGCACCATAGTGGGTAAAGAATTCAGGCCAGCAGCGAACCGCCAGACCTGCATAGTTTCTTCTCTCTATCAGCCTGCGCATGGCCTCGTAGGCCTTCAGTGTCTTCAGTGTTACCTGCCGATCCATATCGGCCAGATTGACCATGACCTTCATGCGATCTTCATAGTGCGGCAGTGCAACCGAATCGTCAAGCTCATTCGCCGAATCGAGGAACTCAATCAGGTCGTTTTCTTCAATATCGATGCCGAACAACTCTTTGCACTCTTCATGACTGAACATACAGGCATCGAAGCCGTCGGGGTGCTGGCCGATGATTCCAATCCGAACACCTGACAGGCTTTGCTTTACTGCCGCTGCCCGGGCAATATCATTGATGCGCGAGATGACCTTCGAATCCGATGGAGTGCCATGGACAAAATCGTATGAAAGATGGTTTCGCGAGAGTGCGTGTGCAGCGAGGTTGATGCCGCACAACGAGTTGAGACGCAGGCGGCCCCCCGTACGGGTTTCAGGAAAAGACCACATGAGCAGGGGGGCGTCCAGTTGCCGGGTGATCTCCATTGTCATGGTGGCGTCGGTGAAGGTGACCTGCAGCAATAAAACGATATCCAGAGGTTCTCTTTTCAAGGCGGCAAGTGCCTTTGTTACCTCATCCGCATCAAAAAGGAGTTCCTGTGTACCAATGATGTCTATATCCAGACTGTCTAAGGCCTGCAGGGCCTCTGCCTGGATTTCATGGGCATAAGAAACATCGAAAGTCTTGCGGCCAACTGCGAGTACACCAATACGGGGTTTGATCATGATCACCTTACCTTGGTTCTGCGCATCACGTCTTAGCAGACAGCGAATTAATATAAAAATGTAACTGGAGTAATAAATATGTAACAGAAGGCTCAATCGTTATAATAAGGACCGCCTGTTGTCAAGAGAAACATTGCAGTTAATAGTGCATCTCGCCACAACAGGGACACTGGAAAATATGGAAACGTGGGGACACCATACTGGTTTAGAAACGTGGGGACATAAACGTGGGGACACCATACTAGTTTAATCTTCTCGCGCGAAAATATTTAGTAAAACTGGTATAATGTCCCCCTATTTTTACCCTTGCCATGCGGGCCATGATTGACTGATATCTCTTTCAATGATTTGTGTCAATAAAACTAGTATGGTGTCCCCGGGTTTCAGTCAATAAAACTAGTATGGTGTCCCCGGGTTTCAAATGAATTGTTCCACTGGCACAACAAGGGCAGGGCTGCCATCAGGTTTCGCGTAATAGCGTGAGTGATACTGTCCAAGGGGCATTATTATTTAGATGCGGAGGAGTTTTTAACAGTTCAGCCTTTTATGTGTCGGGTCAGCCTGTTACCTGCAAAACAATCTTACCCTGTACTCTGCCCGTCTGGCTGAGCAGGTGGGCATCCTGTGCCTTCTGAAGGGAAAATACCTGTTCCAGGTGTGTCTGAATTTTCCCCTGATCCACTAAATCGGCAATTTTCCCCAGTTGCTCCGCATTGGGTTGGACAAAGAGGAAGTCACTCTTTACATTGTGTGCCTGTGCCGTTTCCTCAGAGGGTATCTCTGTGATAGAGACCAGATGTCCGCCCGGTTTGAGGACCTTCCAGGAGCGTTTCAGTGTGTCGCCGCCAATGGTATCGAAGACGACATCGCAATCGGTAACCTGATCTTCAAATGGTACACTGGCGTAATCGACGGCTTCATCTGCCCCCAGCTCGCGCAGATAGTCGTGTTTGCCGGCAGAGGCCGTACCGATGACATAGGCGCCCCCTGTCTTTGCCAGCTGAACGGCGAAACTGCCGACGCCCCCTGCGGCCGCATGAATGAGCACCCGTTGTCCCTCAGCAAGGTGTGCAATCTGAAAGAGTGCCTGCCATGCCGTCAACCCGGCCAGTGGAATGGATGCGGCGTGGGTATGATCGATCGACTTGGGTTTGAGGGCGATTTCGTTACTGTTAACGGCAACATACTCGGCATATGCGCCATTGCGGGCGATATCGGGGCGGGAATAGACGGCATCTCCCCTTTGAAAATTCGTGACCTTGCTTCCGACCTCTTCAATAACCCCGGAGACATCCCACCCCAGGGTCAGGGGAAATTCGTAGGGTATCAGTTCCTTGAGGTAGCCTTCGCGGATCTTCCAGTCCACGGGATTGACACCGGCGGCATGTACCTTGATAAGGACGTCATCGTCCCCTGTTTCGGGAAGGGGGGCGTCCTCATAGTGTAAGACTGTTTCTTTCCCATATTCGTGTATTCTTATTGCTTTCATGGTTTTCGTTCCTCCTTAACCGTTGAAATAATAAGGCCGGCACAGGCCGGACCACATGTTCTGCTGCGCCGTACCCCGGAGAGAGGAACGAGAGGCGGGGTGCGGTATCTAAAGCACATGAACGCTTACATTCGATGATACGCATTTTACTGAAGATGTCAAGATTCTTATGCAATCTTGATCGGTTGTTGTGATGTCCCGGAACTGTCAGGGGAATGTTGCTGCACGTGTTGCTGCACGGTGATGCCGCGAGATGACGGGTACCGCCTTATCTCCGCGTCCATATCTTTCGACACAGGCAACACCGGTGGTCCCGAGCACCACTGTCGCGGTCCAATCAGAAAAGATTGAACCGTCGGCAGGGCAGGATTGAACCGGCAGAGGCGGGGAGTAACGTTGTCTCTGGATATGAGAACGATGAAGATCCCACAGAGATATGCTATGTGGCGACTTTGCTCATCCTGGCATTTCCGGCCAGTGACTGCCGATGTCTCTTCGCTGTCCGTGTCTTTCCGAAATTCCGTACCGGTACGACCGATTTTGTGCTGCTGTTATAATAGCGGGGATCCAGGGTCTCTCTGTTGATCTGTGCGTAGTGCAGTTGCACGCGACGGTCAAGTTCCTGCTTGAAATCGTCGATGGACGACATGAATGTCCGGAGTTCTTCACGAAGATCACGATGTATATGAATGGGCAAGGCCGATTCTGCATACAGGTAACCAAAGGCCGTTCGTGGAGAATCTCGAAGCAGTTCCAGCGTTACATCGAAGGTCTGAAGAATACGTGTGCCTTCATCTGTGTCGTACCTCTGCCGGTAGGATAGTCGTGGATTGTCTGATCGATCAACGGTTGCTGTTACCAGTACCCCGCCGTCAACAGGAAAGAGAAATTGTGGGCTGGCAATGGGGATATCCCGATAGTATCGTCGTATCTCTGATAAGTGAGAAAAGAGTGTTGCCTGCTTCCGTATACAGGCATGACCAACCACTGTTGTGAAGCGCTTGTCCCAATCGAGTGCACGAAAGTCCCGGTATCGCATCGACCCGGATTTTTGAAGAGCAAAACAGGAATCGAGGATTATATCCGTGTGTGCAAAGAATAACAGTGATGTGACGACCTGATTCTGTTCGGCTTCCCGGAGGGCCCGGTAGTGTTCATTGACCAGGGTTGTCCGCTGTTCACCCGGGGGGCCGATAATGAGTGAAGGATCTGTATTCAAAATCGCCCTCTCGAGGCGTCGTCGATAGTATTGATAGAGAGACCTGGACTCGTAAAAGTTATTGATAAGAGAGAAGTCGTCCTTTTCAAGATGACCCTTCGCCACCGTTGCCAGATAGCTTTCGACAATACTGCCGGCTGCTTCGAGTTTCTTTTGTAAACGAATGCAGCTTTCACTGGAACCTGACTGTGTCACAAGACTCCAGGCATGGTGTTTACAATCGACAAGTAACCAGTCGGTGTCCTCAAAGGTAATGGGGAACTCCCATGCACATTGGTCTATACCTCGAGATAGTTTCTTGCCGTGAAATGCCTCAAGAACGAGCTGGATAATATAGCTCGGCGGTCGCCTGTTACTGGCCAGTGGTATGACATCACTCTTTATGCGAGGCCATTTGTCCGGGACGGATATGCCGGAGAGGGCGTTTCGAATTTGTTTGGTTGTTTTGTTGTCCATGATGTTTCTCTACTCCCATGGTGCACTTCATCATCAAAAAACGGCCACAGCGCATGTGACAGCGATGCTGTGACGATCCTGCATGATCTTTAAAAAGTTTATACATATCCCTATTCCGGCCTCATTGCTGCACAGCCTGTGCGGGGACATGCGGAGGTCAGCCAGAATAACATAACGCCTCTTTGACAGCGGACGACCATGATCGTGGCCGGAATATGCTGCCGCCGTCTTGAGGTACGATGTATCAGCTTGCCATAAGTGTTACATACCCGCCATGAACCCATCCGACCATACCCGATGAATTCACCACGTTCAACCAGAGTCCTTTCCTTTTATTGACAATTAATTTATCACTTTTCACCAATTTGGCGACGACGGGAGATTTCTTGCTTGGTTGCTCTCGCATATTCAATTTCGTGATAGAGACCTGTATTTTACTGTCAGGGGGAATCTTTTCGATCTGATCGATGGAATCCTTGACCGCCTCGACCCAGCTCCAGTCTTCCGACCTGATATGCGGCGTCGCTTCAACAAATACCTTTCCTCCATCCCGTCGCTGCGACAGGTTGTAAATGCCCCATGGCATTGCCCGTCCGCTTCGTCCGATGATGGCGATTTCAGAGTGGCCGTTTCTGCCTGATGTTACAAGATTGACACTGACCTGTCCACGTAAACAATATTCCAGCTCTCGTATGGCACTGACACGATCCACCTCATCGAACATATAACCCTCCAGTCTGGCTGCGCACCGCTGCATGAGGTAGGTTACTTCGTCTTCGTAACGGAATTCATCGCCATAGAGGACAAGGATGTCGCCGTGAAAATCATACAGTTTGACTATGGAGCCGCCGTATACATGGTCCGGTGCCATCCAGAGTTCACTGGGCCGTAATTCGACATGTTGCGATATCACGGTTTGGGGTTGTACCGTCGATTCGGATCGTATGACTTCGATAATCGACTTGAATCCTTCTATGCGGGACTTCGCCTCCTCCAGTGACGAGCGCAACCGATTACCCTCTTCTCTCATGGATTCGGCAAATTGCACCGTACTGCTCAATTTCTCGGACTGCAGCAGTGAATCCCGGTGCGCGTTGTCAATGATAACCAGCGACAGGATAAAACCGACGATCACCAGTAACATCGACAGGTATCCGGTGTGTGTGATCTTCTGTATGCCCGGGGCCTTTTCATCCCAGGTGATACCCCTGATGGCCAGTGCGGAACCGATGAATATAATGGCCAGTGCAAGATAGATTGCAACCATTTCACTCTCTCCGATCCTGATATTTGTGACCTGCCTCTCTGCAGGCCCGTCGTGACTGTTGCCGCCATTCTGTGTCCTTCTCG
>Ga0272442_10005728_pt1 | contig 16526 bp, 15 predicted proteins | sample SSMForm2O_FD_200262 | JGI IMG/M metagenome (GOLD analysis project Ga0272442, IMG submission 200262) | Marine sediment archaeal communities from Little Sippewissett salt marsh, Falmouth, MA, United States - SSM-Form-2O | ecosystem: Environmental > Aquatic > Marine > Wetlands > Sediment ...
GGTATGGAATCCACGCTCGACGGCGACGCGAGCAGCTTGTTTTCCGACGCGAGGGCCGCTGCCGAGACCTGTATCATCATGAGCCCGGAGTGGAGCCCTCCCTTGTCCGTCAGAAACGGCGGAAGCCGGCTGAATACCGGGTTCAGGAGTTTTTCGAGTCTCCGTTCCGAGATAGACCCGAGCTCGCTCGCTGCTATCCCCAGGAAATCGAGGGCGAACGCGACGGGCTCGCCGTGGAAGTTACCGCCTGACTCCACGCTGTCCTTCTCCGGGAACACAAGCGGGTTGTCGGTCGCCGAATTGACCTCCGTCGCGAGTACGTTCCGTACATAGCGAAACACGTCACGTACCGCTCCGTGGACCTGTGGGATGCAGCGCAGAGAATAGGCGTCCTGAACCCTCGGGCAGTCTTTGTGCGATACCGTTATCTCGCTGCCCTTCATGAGGCGGAAAAAATTTCGCGACACTTCCATCTGTCCGGGGTGCGGCCTCGCCGCCTGGATGGCCGGGTCGAACGCGGTGAGCGTCCCCCTGAGCGCGTCGAGCGTGGCCGCTCCCGCGATGTCCGCCACCTTTGCTAGCCGCTGGGCACGGATAAGAGAAAGCGTGCCCGACGCGGTCATGGCCTGCGTACCGTTGATCATCGCGAGTCCCTCCTTGGCGGACAGCCTCACGGGCTTTATTCCGGCCTCTTTCAGGGCTTCGGCCGCCTTAATACGTCTCCCCTTGAAAAAAGCTTCGCCCTCCCCGAGCAGAGCCGCGGTGAGGTGTGCGGCGGGTGCGAGATCACCGGATGCACCGACCGAGCCTTTCTGCGGGACCACCGGGTGGATCCCCCTGTTGAGACAGTCCAGCAGGTGCCGGACGAGCGCGAGCCGCACTCCCGAGTTTCCGAGAGCGAATGTATTCGCCCGCAGGAGTAGCATCGCCCTGACCTCTCGTTCCTCGAACGGGTCTCCGACCCCGGCGCAATGGCTTCGGATGAGGTTCGCCTGGAGCGCTTCGGTCTGCGACTCGTCGATGATGACGTTCGAAAGCGCGCCGAACCCGGTGTTGACACCGTATATCGGCCTCCCTTTCCCCATCGCGCCCTCTATACACCGCCTTGAATCCGTGATACGCGCTTTTACGTCCTCCGTCAATTCCGCGTTAACGCCATGTACCGCTACCGCCTCCACGTCCTCCAGCGAAAGGTTTCTACCATCCAGCTTTACAATCGATGCACTCATACCCGTTCCTCCCCGCGATCTTTTATCCACCCGCTGCACCGCTTTATACATAACCCGCCGCGCTGTGCCGGGTGCCGCCATGCGATACCTGTATAATAATGAGAGCCAATTGCGAGTTTCAAGAAATACGTAGGATGGAGAGCTTTCACATACTTAAAACACACTATTTCCGGTTCCTTTGGACTTCATGAATTTTTCGAATAAAATAGAAATGATAACCATGTTGAATAACTGTCGCATGTTATGAATAAAAAACTCGAAGTGCATGAAACCCCAATTACGTTACGTATGGAAGGAGATAGAAGAGCGGTCTTCCTCTTGTCCCAGGGTGCAAACGGCGATGCGCAATAATTGTGGTAAAAAAAACGGTGGTCGTAATATACTAATTCTTTAATTAAAATGACTTACAGCATTTCTTTTTGGGCGATGGCGGGCTTGAACCACCGACTTCCTGCTTGTAAGGCAGGCGCTCTCCCAGCTGAGCTAATCGCCCTGAAGCAAGTTGAAGTTATTATAAATACGTTTTTTCGTCAATCGGTAATTGAAGACCGACCGACCCTTCCCCTACAAGTTACATCGATCATTTCAGGTATTTTTATCATTTATGATGCGAAGGCCTTCGAGCGTGAGGTGCGGGTCTATAATGTCTATGGAGGAGGCATGGGGCGCTATGACGGAGCTTGATCCTCCCGTTGCAATGACCGTTGCCCGTCCGCCGAGCTCCTCCTTAATCGTGGCGATGAGGTTCTCCACGAGTCCGATATACCCGAATATGAGGCCGGCCTGCATGGAGCTGATCGTGTTCTTTCCCAGCGCGCTCGGGGGCGGCACGAGGCTGATGCGGGGAAGCTGGGCCGCGCGCAGGGACAGGGCCTTGGCAGCCACCTCTATGCCCGGTGCGATCGCCACGCCCATGTACTCGCCCTTCTCCGAAATCCCGCTGAACGTCGTTGCGGTACCGAAATCGACCACGATGCACGCTCCCGTGCACCGCTCGCGTGCCGCGACGGCGTCCGCAACGAGATCTGCCCCGAGCTCGGAGGGGTTATCGATATTGATCGTGAGCCCGGTCTTAACACCCGGTCCGAGCACGAGGGGCGAGATGTCGCAGTACTTTTTAAAGAGCTTCCTGAACACCGGCCGCAGCTCGGGCACAACACTCGAAATCACCGCCCTGTCGACCTTCGAAAGGCTCAGCCCCGAGTCCTTCAGGAGGTTGTTAAGCAGCATCGCGTACTCGTCCTCCATCTTGTCCTGAACGGTCCTCACCCGGTATCGAGCCTGCCATGTCCCGCCATGCCACACCCCGAAAACGAGGTTCGTATTGCCGATGTCTATGCAGAGCAGCATTTTATCCCTCTCAGGCTGTCCCGGTCGTAACCGGTACAGGCCGCGTGCAACTCGGCCGCGCACAACTCGGGCAGCCGTTTCAGAATTATCTCAATATACCCCGTCGGTAAATTCTTGTAAATGAAATCCGGCGAACGCTCCTTCCAAGCCAAAATCGCACGTGCGGATTATTCCATAATTGCCTTTTTCCCCTTTTCCCGTTAAAGTAATAGCAGCCGGGAATGACGCTTAACCGCCTCCTTGCAGGTACATCGATCCTTATGACATTACAGGGGATGCATGACGTGAAGCAAGCTGAATCCATTGTCCCGACCGAGGAGCTCATCCGAAGGGCTCCGAAGGTCCTTCTGCACGACCATCTCGACGGCGGCCTGCGCCCTGAAACGGTACTCGACCTTGCGAAATCCCACAAGCTCGAGCTGCCCGCGTCCGCTCCCGAAGACCTCCAGGAATGGTTTTTCGCCGGGGGCACAAAGGGAAGCCTGGCCGAGTATCTCAAGGGGTTCAAGTACACCACGGGCGTTATGCAGACGGACGAGGCGCTCAACAGGATCGCCTACGAGATGATGGAGGACATGGCGAAGGACGGCGTCGTATACGTTGAAACGCGTTTCTCCCCCCTCTATCACACCGGCAAAGGTCTCACCCACGACCAAGTCATCGAAGCCGTTCTCCACGGACTGAAGGAGGGAACGCGGGCTTTCGGAGTACGTTTCGGTCTCATCATCTGCGGGATGCGGAACATGGACCCCGCGACCTCGCTTGAGATGGCGGAGTGCGCGGTACGCTACCGGAACCAGGGGGTCGTGGGCTTCGATCTCGCCGGAGACGAGCTCGGCCATCCTCCGAAGGATCACCTCGAAGCCTTCCACTACATACAGAGAAACAACTTCTACATCACCGTTCACGCGGGCGAGGCTTTCGGCAAGGAATCGATATGGCAGGCTCTCCAGTACTGCGGAACGCACAGGATCGGCCACGGGCTGCACCTGAAGGACGATATCATGGAGGCCGACGACAGGATTCTGGAGATGGGAAATCTCGCCCAGTACGTGCTGGACCGGAGAATACCGCTCGAGGTGTGCCTTTCGAGCAACCTCCATACGGGCGCACTGCGCGACCTGCACTACCACCCCTTTCACATCCTGTACAAGAACGGCTTCAGGGTCACCATCAACACGGACAACCGTCTCATGAGTAAAACCACATTGACGAAGGAGTTCGACACGGCCGTTCGCCAATACGGACTCACGCTCAAGGACATCGAGAAGCTCACCATCAACGCGATGAAGAGCGCCTTCATCGCGTTTCCCAATCGTCTCGACATCATATACAACGCCATCAAGCCGGGATTCGCTGAAATCAAAGCCGAGGCGAATGCCTGAACGTACTGACTTTTCCAAAGCAGAGCGGGAGATAAATCAACATGCACTCGAACGGGAATGAAAAACGGTATGCCGTAAGCGGGCTCGGAAATCCGCTCGTGGACGTGCTCGCAGAGGTGGACGACGGTTTTATTCTGCAAAACGGCCTGAACAAGGGTATCATGCACCTCATTGACAGGCAGAGGAAAGAAGAGCTCCTCGACCTCCTCAGGGACCGGGAGCTCGTAACAGAAGCGGGCGGTTCATGTCCCAATACAATCGTCACGCTTGCACTGCTCGGCCTCTCCACGGCACTGACGGGCAACACGGGAAACGACCTCTACGGCGACATCTTCGAGCAGAAGATCAAAGAGAAAAACGTCGACTCATACCTGAACAGGGTCGAGTGTGACACGGGAATCTGCACGATACTCATCACCCCGGACAAAGAAAGAACCATGAACACCTATCTGGGGGCATGCCGCGAATACGGGGCGGAGAATATCCCGGAGGACATGGTAGCCCGCTCGAAGATATTCTACTTCACGGGCTACATGTGGGACACGGAATGCCAGAAAGCCGCGGTCACCCGTGCGATCGATATCGCAAAGACGAACGGAGTCCTGGTCGCCTTCGACATAGCGGACCCCTTCTGTGTCGACCGGCACAGGGACGATTTTCTTTCCATAGTCTCGGACAAGGCGGATATCGTGTTCGCGAATGCCCGTGAAGCGTGCCTCCTGCGCGGATCACCGGAGGATGACGATATCGGGGCTGACGCGGCATTCCTCGGGAAGCTCTGCCCGCTCGCAGTAATCAAAAACGGGTCGGAAGATACCCTCATCATCCGGACCGGCTCCGAAACCGTGCGGGTACCCAGCTTTCAGAGCGATGTGAAGGATACGACCGGGGCGGGCGACAACTTCGCGGCGGGTTTTCTCTACGGGATGATCCGGGACCTCCCGCTTTCGGAGTGCGGCCGCATAGCGGCATTCGTTGCATCCAAAACCATCGAAAAGATAGGCGCCCAGGCCCCCGAGAACATTCGTGAGCTGATGGACTCCCCGCACCTCTATGAATAAGAACCGCAGATATTTCCAGGATGACCGCCTGCATACTCTTCTCAGCACAGCCAGTATCGTTGTTTTCGACATGAACGGGCTCATTATCGATGACGAGCCTCTGCAGCTCGAGTCCGTGAACCGCGCGCTGAAGGCCTACGGCGTAACGATCTCGGAAGACCTTTGGATGGCCCGCTGTGTCGGGAACAGGGCCACCGATTACTTCGCCTGGATCAGGGATGAGGAAAACATTGAGGCGGAGTACTCGGTGCCGAAACTCGTTCAGGAGAAAAACGCGTTCTATCATACGCTCGTTTCAAAACGCGTGAGGGATATCGTCCGCCCCGGTGTCATGGACCTCTTTGACCACGTTTCCCGAAGCAGTGATCAGGAACCCGCCCTCGGAACATCGGCCCATCCGGCGGAGATCGAAACCGTACTCGGAGCCGGGGGGTTGAACCTGCTTCACGGGTTCAAATACATCGTGTCCGGAGACCAGGTGGCAAAGGGCAAGCCCGATCCCGAGGTTTATACGAAAATATCGAGGATCTCGGGAATTGAACCGCGGTACTGCCTCGTCATCGAAGACAGCGGCACAGGCGTTGCCGCGGCATTCAATGCCGGCATGCGGTGTATCGCGTTTCCCAACAGCTACACGGCCCGGCAGGATTTCGGCAGGGCCGACGTCGTCGTTTCTTCACTTCAAAAAGGGGCCGAAACCTTAAAATGAACCCCCGTCAACGCACTTCCATCCACGGAGATAATGGACATGAACCCGAAAACCGATAAAGACAGGGAAAAACGGATCGGTGTGTGGTACGCGGTAAGCGCATTCGGCTCATGGGGCCTGCTTCCCCTCTACTGGAAGGCGCTCAAGGCGGTCCCCTCCACCGAGATAATGGGTCACCGTATCATCTGGTCCTGTGTCTTGATCTTCACCATTCTTACGTTACAGAAACGGCTCTCAAACTTCCGTTCCACCTATGCGTCCTGGAGGAACAGGCTCTACTCCATGCTCAGCGCGGTCTTTATAGGTGCGAACTGGTTTATTTACATCTGGGCGGTAAACGCGAATCACGTGGTCGAATCGAGCATGGGGTACTTCATAAATCCGCTCGTCAGCGTACTCCTCGGGGTCGTATTCCTGAAGGAACGCCTCACTCCTCCGCAGACCGTTTCCGTGGGTCTCGCCTTCTGCGGTGTTATCAGCATGGCCCTGCGTTACGGACAGATTCCCTGGATAGCGCTCTCGCTCGCTTTTACCTTCGCCATATACGGGTTACTGCGTAAAACATCGAACGCGGATTCGATGTCGGGCCTCGCGTTCGAGACAGCGGTACTCTCTCCCGCCGCACTCCTCTACCTCGTTCTTCAGGGTGAAAGCGGAGTTTTCGGCAGTGCCGGCATACTGATCCACGTTCTTCTCCTGTTTTCAAGCGTGGTTACGGCGGCCCCCCTCATCTGCTTTGCCCACGCAGCGCGCCGAATACCGCTCGCCACGGTCGGGTTCATTCAGTACCTCGCGCCCTCCATGTTTCTCGTGCTCGGCGTTTTCGTATTTCACGAGCCCTTCACACCGGCGCACCTGTTGAGCTTCGGCCTCATCTGGATCGCGCTCGGAATCTATTCGCTCTCCCACACGAAATTGCTGAAGTGGATGAAATGGAGATCCGGCAGGAGCGATAATGATTCGTAGAAGTACCACAGTCAGGGTATAAGACGCTGCAATCCCGAAGAGAAGACCACGGTCAGGCAATAAGACGCTGAAATCCCGAAGAGAGCTCCACGAACCCCTGAACGGATACGGCCTCGGCCCTTATGCGCCTGTCCCCGAAGAGCCCGAATACGAGCTCTTCGATATCTTTCTTTAAAGGGCCTTCAAGGGCCATGAGGTTGTTGACGAGCGTTTGACGCCGGCTTCTGAAACTCGCCTGTACGACCTTTTTAAAAAGCACGGCGTCAACGGGCGGGTCTTTCTTCCTCCGTATACTGATAATCGAGCTCTCCACGCCGGGCGCCGGGAAGAAGCAGCCCGGTCCTATGCTCCTGTTTATAATGTCGATATGTGCGAGAAACTGAAGGTAGGCGGATATTGCCGCGTAATCACGGTCTCCGGGCGCGGCGGTAATTCTGAGGGCGAGTTCCCGCTGTACGGTGCCCGTAATGGAGTCAATGCCCGGGAAGCGCTCGAGCAGAACCGCTATGGACCTTATTCCGGACGAGTAGGGAAAATTGCTGACCGCTTTTGTGGGTCGTCTCTCCAGCGCTTTCCTGTGTCCGGAGCGGAGGAAATCCGCGTTTATCACGGTGATGTTCCCAGTCCCGCTCTCCTCAATAAAGCGGCTGAGCACCCGGGAGATCCCCCCGTCGATTTCAACCGCGATCACGTGCTCGACTATGGGCGCCATCATGAAGGTGAGCGTTCCAAGTCCGGGCCCGATTTCGAGTACCCGGTCGTCCGAGGCCAGCCCGGCAGACCCGAGGACCTTTTCCGCGACCGAACGGCTTATGAGAAAATTCTGTCCGAAGGATTTTTTCAGCGTAAGACCGTTCCGGCTGAGCACCCGGGAGATATAGGACGGTGTGAAAAGACGGTTTATTAATGCGGAATGTTCATCCCGGATCTCTTCGTAATTTTTCGGCATATGGATTACCGGTTATATTACCCTCTTCGTCAGCAGGAGGACTAATCCCTTTTACACAACATAACGATATTAAAAGTGTAAATCTTTGTCAAACGTACTTGTCACCCGTATCCGCGCGCGTGGAATGAATATATACACCGTTGTGGTACAATAAGATGTATACTGGAGTAATGCCATGAAATGGCTCTGCTTATTATTTATCATTGTTTTACTGCCCCTCCCCTGCTTTTCAGAGACGGAGTTCTACAAGAAGGGTATGGAATTCTACCGGAAAAGCCAGTTCGAGCTGGCGGCCGCCCACCTGGAAGAGGCAAAAAACGCGGAACCCGGAAACCACCTTCTGTATTTCTACCTTGCTAATGCATATTTCGAGATGGACGACATCGATAACGCCATACTGAACTATACGGACGGTTTGAACTACACCGATGAAAAGGGCCTCCTCTTCTACAATTTGGGGAACTGCTACTACCTCAAGGGGAATTATGACTTCTCCTCCGAGATGTACGGAAGGGCGGTACTGAACGACCCCGCGCTCCACGACGCCTATCTCAATGCGGGTATGGCCCATTTTCAGAGCGGCAATTACCGGGGAACCATCATCCAGTGGGAAACATACCTGGAGGCCTACCCTGAAACTCCCCAGAATGAAAAGATACAGCGCGCCCTGGCATATCTCAGGGAAGAGCTGGCCAAACCGGAACCCATTGAAAGAAATATCGACGAGAAAACCGGTCTTGATCTCGATCTGCTGAATGAGGTAATCGGAGACCTCGGTAGTATGGTGAACAATACCGCAAACATCATGGAACAGAGTGAAAAAGCAGTGGACGACTTGACAATCGAGGAAATAGAGAGGTAACGATATATGATAGACCGAAGGGTGCTTCTCATAGCAGCAGTCGCGGTTCTGGTTGCAGCAGGCGCCGCTTTCTTCCTGTTAAGGGCCGGTCAAGACCGGGCCGGCAAAGGCCGGGAAGAGACGATCGCGCCGGGACCTGCCGAGGTTTCCGACGTAATCGAACAGCCCCTTCCCGAGGAAACCGGGAAAGAGGCGGACGAGGATAAATTGAAGGCCGCCGAAATCGAGAATATGATGCAGCTCGCCCGCTATTATCTCGACAAGGGGGAACATGATCTCGCCCGCGGCCGGATCGAACAGATCCTCATTCGAGACCCGCAGAACATCGAGGCGCGGAGCCTGCTCGATATAATCATTCAGGGGAAGAAGGAAGAGGCAAAAAGAGAGGAGAGGCGCCAGCAGGAAGAGCTGGACAAGATCGCGACGACGATCAAGGATTCCCTTCCAAAAGAGGAGCCTAAAAAGGAGCCTAAAAAGGAGCCCGAACCGGTCGATCTCGAAAAGGAGAAGCAGGCCCGCGAGGCCGAAGCCGCGAAGCTCTTCAAGCAGGGTAAAGACCTGTACGATTCGGGAAAATTTACCGATGCGATCATGTCTTTGGAGGAATCCATCAAGTTCAAGACAGACGACGCGCGCACCCTCGCCTATCTCGGTGCCGCCTATTTCGAGGAGAACACGTCACAGGAGAACACCAGGAAGGCGATAGAGTATAGCAAAAAGGCGCTTCAGAGGGATTCGACGCTCCCCCTTCCGCACTTCACACTCGGACAGGTGTACGACCGTCAGGAGCTCTACCCGAGCGCGGTCGAGGAATACAAGAAAACCCTGGAGCTCGATCCGAACAACGGAATGGCCTACTACAAGCTCGGTATAATTCAGTACCTGCGCAGAGAATACGAGGAAGCCCTGAGCTCGTTCACCAAGGCGGTCAGACTCATGCCCGATAACCCGCAGGCTTCCTACAACCAGGGATTGAGCGCCCAGAAACTCGGAAAGAGCAACATCGCGACAAAGGCCTATGACATGGCAATCAGGCTCAAACCGGACTATGTCAAGGCCTACATAAACCTCGGGCTCATCTACTATGAAAACGGATTCCATGACCGCGCGATCGACAATTACATGAAAGCGCTCTCGCACGATTCGAATAACCTCAGCGCGCGCATCAAGCTCGGGGACGCGTACAGGGCAAAGGGAAATTTCAGCGCGGCCAGGACGGAGTATGAGCGCGTGCTGGAACAGGACCCTGAAAACGACCTTACCTATTACAATCTCTCCATACTCTACGAGATGGAGGGCAAGTACAACGAGGCGGTTGAAGCGCTCAAACGTGCCATTTCCCTGAAGCCCACGGACAAACGCTACTACTACAACCTGGGTAACAACTACGCGAAGATAAAAAAGTACAGTGATGCCATAACCGCGTACGAGAAGGCCATCGAGTACGACCCGCGGTACATGGAGGCGTACAACAATATCAGCGATATTTACATTAAGAGCAACCTCTATGACAAGGCGCTTTCAACGCTTCGCAAGGCCATATCCCTCAACCCGAATTCCCTGGCGGCACGTATCAACCTGGGAAACGCCCTGCTCAAGACCGAGCTCTACTCTGAGGCCGAGGAGCAGTTCAAGAAGGCCCTGGAATTAGATCCCCTCTACCCGGACGCCCATTACGGGCTCGCAACCGCGTACCTGCGCCTAAGCAGGAACTCCGAGGCGATAACGGAGTATCTCAGAACGATAAAAACGGACAAGAACTTCATACCGGCCTACGAGCCGCTCGGAAACCTGTTTCTTACACAGGGGAAAAAGAACGAAGCCCTGACCATTTTCAAGACGCTCCTGGTTCTTGCACCGGACTATCCGGACAGGGAGAGGATTCAGAAGATAATAGACCAGCTCGAGGCGTCCGCCGGAGCGTGATTCCTCAAATATCGAAAAAAATGTGAAGGAAAATGGATAATCAACGGTATGCCGTCATGCATCTCTATGTGTCCGGAAGGGTCCAGGGGGTGGGTTTCCGGTTTTTCGTCCTGAACAGGGCTCAGCGGTACGGGATCACGGGATGGGTCAAGAATCTCTATGACGGCAGGGTCGAGATCGAGGCCGAGGGCAGGGTGCCGAACCTTCACATCTTCCTCAAGGATATGAAATCCGGTCCCTCAATGTCGCACGTGTCGAACGTTCTTGAGGAGTGGCACGAGATAGCCGCTCCCCGTTATAAAGATTTCTCGGTTACTTACTGATAATTTCCCCTCTGTTTTAATAACCGCACGAAAGATAGCGCCTTGCCCGCGGGTCCAAAACGGCCTATTGTCTAGCATGAAAGCTTTGATTGAGGAAAAAAATGAAAAACGGAGTGATCGATATAGAAGGAGCAACCTGCGCCTCGTGTGCATACACCATAGAGCATCTCGCGCGCAAGATCGACGGCATTGATGAAATCAGGGTGGATACCCGGAATGCCGAGATACATATAAGATCGAACGGGGAGAAGCGGCTCCTTGAAAAGATCGTGGAAATAGTCAGAAAGATAGGGTACGACGCGAAGATACGTTCCTGGTAACTTTCATTCCTGAAAGACCGCTGAAAACCTCAACTGAGCCCCTGAATTCCGGTATCAATCGGCAATGGCCTTGAGTATGGTGTCGAAGTGTTTGGCCGCGTCTCCCTCTGCACAGACCGCCGGGGTCCCGTCGTCTCCGCGTCCCACAAAATCGGGATCGAGCGGTATGGCTCCGAGGAAGGGGACGCCCATATCCTCGGCAGCCCTTCTTCCTCCGCCCTGCTTGAATATATCCACGGGCTTGCCGCAATGGGGACAGACAAATCCGCTCATGTTCTCGATCACGCCGATAACGGGTATGTTCAGCTCCCGCGCGAACTGTATACTTTTACGCGCGTCAAGTATGGCCACGTCCTGGGGAGTGGTCACCACTATCGCCCCGGTAATGCCCGGTATGAGCTGGCACACGCTGAGCGGTTCGTCCCCGGTACCGGGCGGTGAATCGATGATGAGAAAGTCCAGGTCACCCCAGTTGACGTCGCTGATAAACTGCTTGATAACGGACATCTTGAGCGGTCCCCGCCAGATGACGGGCTGGTCCCTGTCGTTGCCGAAGAGTGCGAGACTGACCGCGTGCAGGTTCGGTCTCGGAACAACCGGTTCAATTCCCTGCTCCGAACCCATGAGGCGCTTGTCCTCGATGCCGAGCATCTTGGCTATGTTCGGACCGTGAATATCAACGTCCATGATGCCCGTTTCCCGCCCGGCGAGTGCGAGTCCGCACGCGATATTAACGGCAACCGTCGTCTTTCCCACTCCCCCCTTGCCGCTCATGACGAGTATGGATTTCTTAATTCTCGAGAGGTTGGACTTCATCCGCTCGGCCTGAAGTTCCTGTTCTTTCTTCCTCTCGTCATCGGTCATGTGTTCCTCCATGCTCTGAGCTCCCTCTGTATTAAATGGTGTGGGAATAATAGAATATAAACGTGTATCGTGAAACAGGCTCGGCAGATCAGCCCCGCATGCCGAAGTGCGAGTCTACATTCGCCCCGTCAGTTGATTCCATCTTGCCTGAAATGAAGAGGTCGACCGCCTCTCTGATTGAGCCTGTCGCGCCCGGATAAACGGTAATATTCGCGGCTTGAAGCGTGTTGTACGCATTGGGACCGCAATTGCCGGTCAATACCGCCTCGGCCTCCCTGTCTGCAACGAGCCGCGCGGACTGAATACCCGCACCTCCGCCCGCCGCCGCAAACTCGTTCCGCACGGCCTCGAACTTCATGCTCTCGGTATCAACGAAAATAAAATACCCGCAGCGCCCGAATCTCGGATCAACCTGCGATTCGAGGTTCTCGCCTCTGGAACTCACACAGATCTTCATTCGTTTGTATCCTCCGTCTTATCGGCAGTTTTCACAGAGACCGTAGAACGCGATGGTATGGCTCCTGATCTCAAAATTATAGAGCCTGCTGAGCCCCTCTTCGGTCTCTTTCAGGAGATCTTTTTCCTGTTCTATAAAATCGGTATAATCGATGACTCGATGACATTTCGTACATATCAGGTGATGGTGATGCTCATCATCCCTGGGAGTATCAACGACAATCTCGTACCGCGAACGGCCGTCTCCGAATTCGTACTTCTGTACCATGCCCATGCGCACAAAGAGCTCGAGTGTTCTGTAAACGGTCGTGAGCCCTATGGCAGGATAATCCCGGGAAACCTCCCTGTAGATATCCTCTGCACTGAGATGCTCACGCGTTCGGCTCAGTGTTTTCAGGATGGAACGTCTCGGCTTCGTCAGCCTGAAACCGGAATCGGTGAGCTTCTTCTGGAGGAAAAGATCTCTCTTTTCCATATTATTCTCCGCGATAGGGATCCCCTGTTGTACAAAATACTGAAAATGGCAACCATTGTCAGTAAAAAAGAGGTACTATTAACTGATAAGCTAAAAATCTTCGAGGAAATTGAGAAAGAAGTAGAAAGTCAGAGATTCTTCCTGCTCAGGTTGACCGTGTGAACCTTGAGAAGGTTGGTGGGTCCGCCTTCAAGAACCGGTACTCCGCCGGTCATTATAACCGTCTCATCCTCTTTGCAGAAGTTTTCCTGAATCAGTATCTCCTCAGCCCGGTCGAAGAGGCGCTCGGTCGTCTGAACATGCTCTATTAAACAGCCGTGCACGCCCCAGTACACGGAAAGCCTTCGAAGCACCTCGTCGCTCGAAGAGAGTGCAATAATGGGTATCAGGGGCCTGTGCTTGCTGAGCAGATGTGCGGTCCTTCCCGTTTTCGTGAAGCTCACAATACATCGAGCATCGACCATCTCGCTCATTCGGCACGCGGAGTACGACACGGATTCAGCGATATTACCATCCTCCGGAGTATGCGCGGCCCTTTCATACGCGATAATGGATTCCCTTCCCATCTCCCGTTCGGCCCGAGCCGCGATATCAGCCATAACCCTGACTGCCGCTGCCGGATTTTCCCCCATCGCGGTCTCCCCTGAGAGCATGACCGCGTCCGTTCCGTCGAAAATGGCGTTCGCGACGTCCGCGGCTTCCGCCCTGGTCGGCCTGGGATGATGGATCATGGACTCGAGCATCTGCGTGGCCGTTATGACAGGCTTGCCGGCGGTGTTGCATTTTTTTATTATCATTTTCTGAAGTACGGGCACCTCCTGCGGAGAGGTTTCAGCTCCGAGGTCGCCCCGTGCTATCATTATTCCATCGGACCTTCGAATGATTTCATCTATGTTCCTTACGGCTTCAGGTTTCTCAATCTTTGCGATAATGGGGACCACCCTGCCCCGCTCCTCCATCAGGCCCCTCAGTTTTTCTATATCTCCGGCGGACCTGACGAACGAGAGGGCCACGAAATCCACCCCGTTTTCGATACCGAATTCAAGGTCGCTGACGTCTTTTTCCGTCAAAGCGGTCACGCTGATGTCGCTGTCCGGAAGGTTAACGCCGCGAAACCCACGTATGGTTCCGCCGTTTATTATTCTGCATCGAACGTTTTTTCCAACACAATCCAGCACCCTGAGCTCTATATTCCCGTCGTCGAGGAGTATTTTATCCCCGGTCTTCACCTCCATGGACAGTTTTTCATAGTTAACCGGGATCCGCTCCCAGTCCCCTTCGATCTCTTCTCCGGTCAGGATGAGGCTGTCATCCGCTTTCAGCGTGACCGTCGACTTTTTCAATTTTCCTGTTCGTATCTTCGGTCCCTGGAGGTCCTGCAGTATTCCGATGAAAAGGCCAAGTTCCCGTGCAACGGCCCTTGTTAAACGTATCGTTTCTCCATGGAAATCATAGCTCCCGTGTGAAAAGTTCAGTCTTACGACATTCATGCCGCTCGAGGCCATCTGTCTCAAGCTGTCCGCATCATGGCAGCTCGGGCCGACCGTGCATACGATCTTGGTGGATTTAGCGATCATTTTTTCCATTCCCGCTTATAAGAAGCTTGATGATTAAACGTTGGTATTTTCGGGAATCCGGACTTTGAGGTTCGCGCTGTGTGAACTGCCTTGTACCAGGTGCGTTCTACTCTTTTGAGCCGTACCGCTTCCTTCTATCTTACCGCCATATTCGTCTGTGTCAGCGGATCGATTACCCTGTTCTTATGCCATATCTCGAAATGCAGATGCGGACCTGTGGATCTTCCCGTATTGCCGACAAAACCGATAACCTGACCGCTCCCGACCCTCTGGCCCCTGGTGACCGCTGTGTCGGACAGATGGCCGTATATGGTCTTATATCCGAATCGATGCTCGATGATTACGATCTTCCCGTATCCGCTCCTCGCATCCGCGAAGGTAACCCTGCCCTCCTGAGCGGCATAAACCTTTGAACCCACTTTGTTCGCAATATCGATTCCCCGATGGAAAGCACGCTTTCCGGTAAAGGGATCTCTTCTGTACCCGAAACGTGAGGTCAATCTGCCGCGTACCGGCTTGTTGAACGCTTCACCGAGGGCGTATGCCCTCTCCATGGTGCTGAACTTGACACCCGGCAGGAAGAGCTTCATCCCCGGGGTCAGCTCGTTGGATTTCAGGTTGTTCATCTCCATTATGAAATCAGGGGCGATCTTGTACTTGGAGGAATACTGGTATATGGTGTCTCCCTCCCCGATGTTAACGAATATGCCTGAGATGTTCGGAACCAGTATCGTATCACCCTCGTGAATTGAATGCACGTTGGTGAATACATTACAGCTGATAATGGTATCCGGATAAACATCGAAATCCTTCGATATGTTCCAGAGCGTATCGCCCTTCCGGATGATATACTCCGAAAGGTGCAGGTTTGGAATATAATCCTCAGCTCCTCCACGGCCGAGCTCGCGACAGTCTCCGTCCGAGAGGCGTACAGGGTCTTCCGCATGCCATGAGAAATCGCCGTAATAGGGAAGCTCCCTCTCCTCGGGCCAGAAAGGCGCGGGAAAAAGGGCGATAAATCCGATACAGGCGGCACAGGCAAAGATAAGTTTTACAGCTCGAAGTACCATGGTATGCCTGAGAGGGCTCCGGCTTGCATGCCCGTCCCTGTTCAGCCTTTTCCAGAGGTCACGATAGGTAGGGGCCTTCTTCATACCCGCGATTTTGCTTTGCCCGACAGGGTGGGAACGAATGCCTTTTAACGATAATAATAAACGGGTGAGCCGGGACCTGCATCGAATACGTATGATATGAAATGATCTGTAGAAATTGTTCATCTTATCCCTGGTGCGCAGTAATCCGCCGAATATATGGAAGTTTTTATACGATCAATAGCCCATTATAGTAAAAATAACATTTTTTACAAGTCATTTTCCTTATTCCGCTCTCTGTACGTTTGATGCTAACGGCTGCTCAATACCTTCAGCGGATCGAGGAGTTTCTTGTTCTGATGGACTTCGAAGTGAAGATGGGGGCCGGTCGACCTTCCGGTGTTTCCCATGAACCCGATTTCCTCTCCCTGACGCACCGCCTGACCGCGCTTGACGACCACCCTGCTCAGATGAGCGTACAGCGTGGAATATCCGTTCGGATGCACGATCTCGACCATCTTTCCGTAATTGCCCTTGTATCCCGCATAGGTCACCCTTCCGTACTGGGAAGCGTAAACTCCCGTCCCGCTCTTATTGGCCAGATCGATTCCGGAATGATAGACTTTTCGTCCGGTAAACGGGTCTTTTCGGAAACCCATCCTCGATGTAAGCCTTCCGCTCGTGGGGTATTTGAAGAGCGTACCGAGTGCCTCGGCCCGCTCCCACTCCGTAAGTTTTCCTCCGGGGACAAAAAGTTTCTGCCCGACTCGAATGGTTGCGCTTTCCAGGTCGTTTACATCCGCGATATCGTTCAGACTGCCGCCGTAGCGCCCGATGATCGAGGACAGACTGTCTCCCCTTTTAACCGTATAAAAAATACCGCTCGAGCTCGGGATTTGAAGCGTGGAGCCGATCTGGAGATGGTACGCATCCGTAAGTTCGTTCGCCGTCAAAATAGTGTCGAGGGACACGTTGAATCGATG
>Ga0272442_10005729_pt1 | contig 16525 bp, 13 predicted proteins | sample SSMForm2O_FD_200262 | JGI IMG/M metagenome (GOLD analysis project Ga0272442, IMG submission 200262) | Marine sediment archaeal communities from Little Sippewissett salt marsh, Falmouth, MA, United States - SSM-Form-2O | ecosystem: Environmental > Aquatic > Marine > Wetlands > Sediment ...
CCGGTTGAGAAGACCACATCCGAAGCTCATCCCGATCAGAGCGAATCCCTGTCCCTGATGCTGATTTCCCGGAATGAGGAGATGTGTAAGCGCTTACGAGACTGGTCGGTTTCCCGGGGGCATGGCCTGGAGGTTCTGAACGGCTACGCTCAGGCCTGGGAGCAATTGAATCGAAAGACCCCCTCGCTGCTGTTGCTTGACACCGATTATCCCGACCTGGAAGGTATCCGCATGCTTGTTCAGATCAAGGGCGTGCCCCGCTTTCAGACTCTGCCGGTTGTGTTGTTGCTTGAAGTGACCGAAAGCGGACAGGGAGCGGTGCTGGCTCCGGCGGCGGTCATGCTCTCACCCTTGTCCAGCGATACCCTCTCCCCAGTTTTGGTCGACATGAAACGTCGCGGTATCGCGGGTATGCAAGATAAAGCCCGCCAGGTACTTCTGGTGGAAGCGGATGCGGAGCGCCGACAAGGCGGGGCGGACTTGTTGCGGAACATGGGCTGGGACGTGGCGGCTGTTTCAGGAGGTCTTGCCGGAGTCGATGCTACGTTACGCCGCACTCCGGATTTAATTGTAGTCAGCGCCGAACTGCCCGATATCAGTGGATTTGAAATGCTTCACCTTTTGGAGGAAAGTCCGGAAACCCGGGTGATTCCAACGATTTTGACGCTCGATGCGTCGCGAATGGAGAATGGACTGCAGCATCTGCGACCGGGCTTGTTCGCCCTTCTTTCCCCGGGTGGAATGGTTCCCGAGGGCGGATTCGCAACCGCGCTCAGCCGATTTTTTCCGGAGGGGAATCAATGAGGGTTCTGGTAATTGAAGATGACGCCCTGAACCTGAAATTGACCCGGACCGTATTGGAGTCCGGAGGTCACGAAGTGACGTTCGCCACCACGGTTGCCGATGGCCTTGCCGAAATCAGGCGTTTGCCGCCGGATGTCGTGATCATGGACGTTCACCTTCCGGACATGGAAGGGTTTTCCGCGATCCGTGACTTGAAAGAGGATGCCGGTTTGGGAAAAATCCCGGTCATCGCGGTTACCGCCCTGGCCATGAAGGGAGACAGGGAACGTATCCTCCGGGCCGGTTTCGACTATTACGTCTCCAAACCCATTCGATACCGGGAAGTATTGGAGTTGATTGAGACCGCGGTGAAATCACACGGGGATCAATCCGAAGGTTGATCCGGGTCTTCGGGTTGGGAAGACGAGTTCTCAAAAGAAAAGCTTTTTGCGGCCTTTTTGCGTTCCATCCAGAAAAGGATTCGCTCCCGGATGGTGCGTTCGAAACCCAGATCTCCCGGGGCATAGAATTCCCCTGATTGGATTTCGTTTGGCATGGTGCGCATGTTTGTGGTTTTTTCCGCAAAGTCGTGGGCATAAAGATAATCGCTGCCGGCTCCTTTGCGCGCGGCCAGGAAATGGGATGGATTGATCAGGTGCATGGGCACCGGAGTGTCGGGGTAGCGCTCCAATACCTTGACCATTTTCTTTTCCGTACGGTAAAGGGCATTGCTTTTGGGCGCCGAGGCCAGGTAGACGGTTGCCATGGAAAGAAATATCTCGCCTTCCGGCGAACCCAGATATTCAAACGCCGACTTGGCGTCCAGGCAGATCCGCATGGCCTGGGGATCCGCCAGGCCGATGTCCTCCGCGGATATACGGATCATTCGACGCAATACAAATAGAGGGTCCTCTCCTCCCTTGAGCATGCGGTGCAGCCAGTAGAGGGATGCGTCCATATCTGAGTTGCGCACGCTTTTATGAAAGGCGGATATGAATTGGTAGCGATCGTCCCCGTTACGGTCGTATCCTCGGACCGTTTTCTGGAGCATGGCGGCCAGGTCCTCGGCGGCGATTTCCTTTTCGTCGGCCAGGCGGACACTTACCTCCAGGCCGTTGAGAAGTCGGCGGGCGTCGCCGGCGGCGTAACGGAAGAGCAATGACCTGGCCCCGGGGGACAGCCGTGGGGGCGTCAACCCCTTTTCACGGATCAGATTGTCGGCCCGCTCCAGAATGGCCTGGAGATGTTCCTCTCCCAAAGGATTCAATTCCAGGATCTGCAGGCGGGAAATCAGGGCGCGATTGAGTTTGAATGCGGGGTTTTCGGTTGTGGTTCCCAGCAGAATAATATCTCCCCGCTCCACAAAGGGAAGAAACGCGTCCTGCATGTGTTTGTTGAAGTGGTGGATTTCGTCAACAAATACCACCAGAGAGTGCTGAAATCGGTTCCGGGCGGATTCCGCCTCCTGCATGACTGAGCGGATTTCCGCGATTCGGGCCACCGTGGCGGAAAACTCCATGGAAGGATAGCCCAGAGATTCAGCCAGAATACGGGACAAGGTGGTTTTTCCGCTTCCGGGAGGTCCCCATAAAATCAGGGAGCCGAGCCGTTCACTCTTGACCATATCCGCCAGGACCCGTCCCCGGGAGGTCAGGTGTTCCTGTCCGAAAACGTCTTCAATGCGCCGCGGTCGCAACCAATCCGCCAGAGGGAACAGATCGTCAATCCCTCCACCGGTCTCGGGATTGGATCCTTTCATCGGAAATAGTTCACTCCTCCCCGGAATAGTTGCGGTTCCCGGAGGTCTGGGATATTGACGGCGAGACCCGGGGTCAACCGTTCGTTGTGGCCCATTTTGCCGAGGACTCTGCCGTCGGGGCTGGTAATCCCTTCGACGGCGAAGCGTGAGCCGTTGGGATTGTAAGGATATTCCATGGTGGGTTCTCCGTTCAGATCCACATATTGAGAGGCCACCTGCCCCGCGTCGGCCAGTGAACGGATTTGCCCAAAAGAGGCCATGAATCGACCTTCTCCATGAGAAACCGGGACGGAATGGACATCTCCAGGCCGGCACAGGGACAACCAGGGTGACAGGTTGGATACGACCCGGGTGCGGACCATGCGCGCCACGTGCCTGCCAATATGGTTATAGGTGATGGTCGGGCTGTCGACGGATAGAGGCAGGATCTCGCCATGGGGAAGAAGGCCCAGTTTGATCAGGGCCTGGAAGCCGTTGCATATCCCCAGGATAAGGCCGTCTCTGTGGTTCAACAACTTGTCAACGGCTTCATGAACCCGGGGATTTCGAAAAACCGTTGCGATGAACTTCCCCGAGCCTTCCGGTTCATCACCGGCACTGAATCCTCCGGGGATTATCAGCATCTGGGCGTGATCGATTGCCCGGCACAATTCCGCGGTGGAGGCCTCGATGTCTCTGGGAGAACGATTGCGAAATACCAGGGTGTCCGCGATTCCTCCGGCCCGTTCCAGGGCGGTGGCTGTGTCGTATTCGCAGTTACTCCCGGGGAAAACGGGAATTACCGCCCGGGGCCGGGCGGTCTTTGTGTTCGGCACATAATTGGATTTCCGCTCATGACGGGGAAGCTCCGTGGGGATGTCCGGAGGCGTGGAGTCAGCCGGAAAGACCTTCTCCAAGGGTTTTTTCCATGCCGAGAGGAGTTCGTCCAGCATCACAATCGTGTTGCCGTGACGGATTTCCTTTTCCTGGATGGTGTGCCCCAGAAGTTGACCCCCCGCCGCTGCCAGCCATTCCTTGTCATGCCCCGGTCTGACTTCCAGGATAATGGCTCCGTATCGGGGCGGGAAGAGTTCCCCCGCTTCGAATCCCGGTTTCATGTGGATACCCACCCGGTTCCCGAATGCCATTTTGGCGAGGCCTTCCGCAATGCCGCCGGCCCCGACAGCCCTGGCCGCCAGGATATCTCCCCGTTCCATGCCCCGGTGTACGGCCTTGAATCCCGTCAACAGGCGGGGGAAATCGGGGAGATCTCCTTCCAGAGGGCGAGCCGGAATCAGGTATACCGGGTGGTTCGGGGATTTGAATTCCCCGGATATCGCTTTGTTCGCCGGAAGGGTTCCCACTGAAAAAGCAATCAGGGTCGGAGGAACGTCAAGATCACGGAATGTTCCCGACATGCTGTCTTTGCCGCCGATGGCTGGAACGCCCAGCGCCGTGAGGGCCGTATACGCCCCCAGCAGGGCGCTGAAGGGCTTGCCCCAGCGGGTCTCTTCCCGGCCGAGTTTTTCAAAGTACTCCTGCAGGGACAAACGGATGTCGGTAGAAAGGACACCAACCGCTACCAGCCGCGCTACCGCCTCCAGGACGGCGTACGTTGCTCCATGAAACGGGCTCCGCTCCGACAGGAACGGATTAAAGCCGAAAGACATGGCGGTTGCGGATTTCCCATCTCCACCCTCGATGGGGATCCCGGCGACCATGGCGTCGGCGGGGCTCTCCTGATAATGCCCGCCCAGGGGGAAGTGTACCGAGGCTCTTCCGATTGAGGCGTCGAAATGCTCGATCAGGCCCTGCTGGCTGCATATGTTCAGGTCCGACATCAGGGAGATCCAGGCGGACTTCAGGTTTTCGTCGACTTTCACAAGCGGCGACAGCAGCCCCTCCGGCGCCGGGGCATGTGGAGATGTCACCCGGACCCGGTTTCGCTGGGTTACGCCGTTGGCGTCGAGGAAATCCCGCTCAAGGTCCAGGATGATCTTTTCCCTCCAGAACATGCGCAGGCGGTTCTGGCCTGTCACTTCGGCAATTTCCGTCGCTTCCAGGTTCTCCGCCCCCGCGGCATCAATGAAAGCCTCTACATCCCCGGAAGCGACCACAACGGCCATTCGTTCCTGGGACTCCGACAATGCGATTTCCGTTGGATTCAAGCCCTGGTATTTCAATGGCACCCGATCCAGGAAAACGTCTATACCCGGGGCCAGTTCACCAACCGCGACGGATACCCCCCCCGCCCCGAAGTCATTGCATTTCTTGATTTTTCTGATCGCGTCCGGATTTCGGAACAATCGCTGGAGTTTACGTTCTTCCGGGGGATTCCCTTTTTGTACCTCAGCGCCGGCGGATGTCAGGGAGTCCATGGTATGAACTTTTGATGATCCGGTTGCACCACCGATACCGTCCCGCCCGGTTCTGCCTCCCACCAGCAGAATGCGGTCTCCCGGGCGTGGTTCCAGGCGGACTACGTGTTCCCGGGGGACAGCTCCGATTACCGCTCCCACTTCCATCCTTTTGGCCATGTATCCGGGATGATAGAGTTCCCGGACCACGCCGGTGGCCAGGCCGATCTGGTTGCCGTAGGAACTGTAACCATGGGCGGCTTCGGTGGTGATGCGGCGCTGGGGAAGCTTGCCCGCCAGGGTCTGGCTGTACGGAATCCGTGGATCCGCGCAACCGGTGACGCGCATGGCCTGATACACATACGCCCGGCCCGAGAGGGGATCCCTGATCGCGCCCCCCAGACAGGTGGCGGCACCACCGAAGGGTTCGATCTCGGTGGGATGATTATGGGTCTCATTCTTGAACAGGATCAGCCATTCCCGCTCTCCACCGTTATCACGAATGCTCCGGATAATGCTGCAGGCGTTGATTTCTCCGGAGACCTCCATGTCGTTGAGACGCCCGTCCCGTCTCATTATCCTCATGCTCATGGTGGCAAGATCCATAAGGGTCGGGTGAGGCTGGTCCGGTTTCACGGCCGTGAAATCGACGAGGAAGCGGTGGTATGCCTCCTGCAGAATACGCTGGTACGGGCCATTGTCGAACTCCACGTTTTCGAGAAGCGTATTGAATGTGGTATGCCGGCAATGGTCGGACCAATAGGTGTCCAGCATGCGGAGTTCAGTGATTGTAGGGGCTCTTCCGGCATTCCGGAAATGATCCCGGATCATCAACAGATCATCGGGACTCATGGACAAGCCCATACGATCGATCCATTCCGGTGCGTCGCTGTCGAGAATATCCGGGAGATCTTCCAGTACCGCCACTTCCATCTCCGGAGCGGAAGCCGTTGCGCCCAGTCCGGATGATTCCGGTCGCGTTTCTCTTGAGTCAACCGGGTTGATCATATATTCGCGAATACGCTGAAATTCCTCGTCGCTGATCTCTCCAGAGAACAGGTAGAATCGGGCCGTGGCGACTTCCGGGCGCTCTCCCCGCATGAGTATCTGGAAACATTGTGCCGTACTATCGGCCCTTTGATCGTATTGCCCCGGCAGGTACTCAACACCCAGAATCCGCCGGCCTTCCGCCTGGGGGATCTGGTCCGTAAACACTTCATCCAGGGGTGGTTCGGAAAGGATGACCGGTATGGCCGCATGCAAGTCGGATTGGGAGATACCGCGGATTTCGTAGCGGTTGAACACTCTTACTTCCGATAATCCGGCGATGCCCAGATGCGAGCGCAGATCTCCCAGGAGTTTTTCGCCCGCCGTGTCAAGGCCGGAACGTTTGCTGACGTATATTCTGAAGGATTGGCCCATTTGTCTTATTGTATCATACCCGGAAGAACCCGAATCAATCTTCCGGATTGATCCGAAGCGCAAGAATTTCCCGCATGGCGGCCGCTTTTTCCTTGTTGAACTCACAGAGAATGATCTCTTCCAGGGAATGCGCCCGGGGCATGAATACCTGGACGGCTCCCCAGATGGCCGCCAAAGCCGGCTCCAGGGGGTAACCGAAAATTCCGGTTGAGATGGCCGGCATGGCGACACTGTGGACCTTCAGTGCCTCGCATTCCTCCAGAGCGCTGGCAACGGCGCTGAGAAGCAATGTTTCCTCGCCTTCCGTGCCGCCCCGCCATACCGGGCCCACCGCATGGATTATCCATTGAAAAGAAAGGTTGCCGGCTCCCGTGTGAGTAGCTCCTCCGGTTGGGACCGGTGCTTTTTCCAGGCTTTCTTCCTGAATCCGGGGCCCGCCGGCCCGGCTGATCAGGCCGGCCACACCGCCGCCATGATACAGCCGGGAGTTGGCCGGATTGACGATTGCCTCGACGGGGGCATCCAGCAGGGACAGATGTCTAAGGGAAAAACGCGGTGGTCCCGGGTATTCAAGGAGTATCATTCTCGAAACGGGAGTATATAGCCTTGATTCCCGCCTTCAGACGGTCCGGAGAAAACACCGCCGACAGCTCTTCCCGGGGACACAGCTCCAGAATCGCCGGATCCTTCAGGATCAACTCCCGGAATCCCAGGTTTTCGGTCCAGGAACGCATGGCGTTGGCTTGTACCAATTCGTATGCCCGCTGTCGAGAAACACCCCGATTTACCAGCAGCGTCAGGATGAACTGGGAGTAGTATACCTCCCGGGTGATATCCATATTCCGCTTGATGTTTTCCGGATATACCACCAGGTGGGTCATTATGTCACTGATTTCCCTCAAGATGAAGGTGATTGCGTGGAATGCGTCCGGAAATATCACCCTTTCCGCCGAGGAATGAGAAATATCACGCTCGTGCCAGAGGAGATTGTTCTCCATGGCGACGCCTACGTGACCGCGCAACAGCCGGGCCAGGCCGGATATTCGTTCGCATCGGACCGGATTGCGTTTGTGGGGCATGGATGAAGAACCCTTCTGGCCCCGGGTAAAGGGTTCCTCCATTTCCAGTACTTCCGTTCGCTGTAAATGGCGGATTTCAAGGGCCATTTTTTCCACCGCCGTACCCAGGCTGGCCAGAACGTAAAAAACCTCCATATGCCGATCCCGCTGGATGATCTGAGAGGAAACCCGGCAGGGCTCAAGACCCAGCTTCTCCAGGGCCAGGGCTTCTCCCTCGGGAGGGAAATGAATATAGGTGCCCACGGAACCGGAGATCTTGCCCACGGACATGGTTTTGCGGGCCTGTTCGATTCGGTGGATGTTGCGTCCGATTTCTTCGTACCAGAGAAGGAACTTGATCCCGTAGGAGATGGGTTCCGCATGGATGCCGTGGGTGCGGCCGATGCCCATCAGGTCTTGCCAACGCCGGGCCTGGTCCAGCAGGATTCCATGCAGCCGCCGGCTTTCCGTCAACACCAGGTCCAGGGACTCACGGATCAGTAAAGACAGAGCGGTATCGACCACATCGTATGATGTGATTCCCTTATGGATATATGCGGAGTCCGGGCCCACATGTTCTTCCACCGAAGTGAGGAAGGCGATCACGTCGTGTTTGACCACTTCTTCAATGGCATCGATTCGCTCAAGGTCGAATCCGGCGGATTCCCGGATTTGTTTCATGCTTGTATCCGGGACTTCTCCCATCTGGTGCCAGACTTCGGTTATGGCCAGTTCTACATCCAGCCAGCGCTGATAACGGTTCCTCCGGTTCCAGATTTTCCGGACTTCGTCTACTGCATACCGTTCAATCATTCGGTTCTCCTTAAGCGGATTGTATCCCGCGGGGGTGATTTGATTATAGCCTCGCGGCGGGGAAAGCTCAACGCTTGGGGGAAGGGGATTTGACCCGCGCCAGAGCCTGCTTGACCAGCTCCCGGTAGCGTTCCGGAGAGTAATTCCGTCGGCAGAAATCGCCGGCCGCGGCCGCCGCGGCGCGCCCTTCTTCTCCGTCGGCCCGCTTGACGCCCGCTGCGATGGCTTCCGGCTCGGGGTCAACCAGAATAGCGATATCCGGTGTGAGGGTCTGCGTGTGGGTATAGAGGTTGGTGGCCACCACGGGGACCCCGCTTTTCAGGTAGGCATAGATTTTCAGCGGAATATTCGTACCCAGGGAACGGGGGGAAACCAGTACGTGCGACAAGTGGAGGAAATACGGGATCTCCTCGTAAGGCCGCCTTCCCGTCAGAATAACCCGGTTTCCCAGACCCATTTCCCGGGCCTGGATGCGCAGTTTTTCCACCTGCTGGGGCTTGCCTCCGACCAGCAACATGACATACTTTTCACCCAGATGGGCAAGGCTTTCCAGCAGCAGGGGAATGCCCTGGTAATGCTCGAGGGTTCCGGTATAGGTGACGATACGCCGGTCTTTGGGCAGGCTGTCCCCGATCCTCTTCAACATTTCGCCGTCGAGATGATCCGGGGCTTCGTCCAGAAAGTTTTCAATTAGGGTGAGTTTGTTCTCTCTCGTCATGGTGGCGGCATGGTCGAAGAGGGACCTGCATATTACAATCACCGAACGGGCGTGCTTCAAGGCCCACCGTTCATTGGCCGCGAACAGGCCGCGGATAAACCGCGAGCGGGTAAACTTGAAATTCTCCATCTGCTGTACCAGGGAGGAGTGCATGTCGTATAGATGCGGCGTACGAAAAACACCGCCGAGAATGGTGCCGAAAAGCGATGCTTCCTCGTGGGTGTGGATCAGGTCGTATCGCTTCAGAAGCAGTCTTTTCAGGGCGGAAAAAAACAAGAGGAAGTCGAGCACCAGCTTGCCGGCGGAGGGTCCGGTTTTTACGTGCCGGATCCAGAATGGCCTCAGGCAGCGAAAAATTCTCAGTCCGGGCACATGCTTATCCGCCCCGATCGGATAGGTAACCAGGTCAACCTGATGCCCCAGCTCCGTCAGGGCCCGGATACGGTAATATTCGGAGAATGGAGTCCCCCGGGGCTCAAAAAAAGGCTCAGGGGCGATCATCAAGATTTTCATGGTGGTCGATTCCCAGGGTGGTACGGATTGAATACGATGTCTTGTTGAAACCTTCGTGGTAGATCTTGGTGAGCATTTCGGCAATCAGTCCCAGGGTGATCACCTGAAATCCCAGAAAAATCATGAGTATCGTCAGGAAAAGCATCGGGCGTCCCGCGATGGGCTGCCGGTAAACGTATTTGACAACCGTCAGGTATACACCGGAAAAGAATCCCGCCAGCAGCATCAACAGGCCGATCCCTCCGAACATCTGAAGGGGACGATGGGCATAGGAGAGCAGGTATTTGATGGTGATCAGGTCCAGAACGACTCGAAACGTACGGCCGAGGCCATACTTGGATGTGCCGAATTTGCGGGCTCGGTGATGCACGGGAATCTCGGTGGAACGAATCCCCATTCTTGACGCGATGGCCGGGATGTAGCGGTGCATCTCTCCGTACAGGTTCAGGTTCTTGACGACTTCCCGACGGAAGCCCCTAAGGGTGCATCCATAGTCGTGCAGCTTGACCTTGGTAATGAATGAGATCAATTTGTTTCCGAAGAATGATGGCAGCTTACGGGTCAGGAATTTATCCCTGCGGTTTTTACGCCACCCGTTAACAATATCGTACCCTTCATCCAATTTGCTTAGAATCAGCGGGATATCCGCCGGATCGTTCTGCAGATCTCCATCCATGGTGATGATCCGGTCGCCGCTGCACAGGTCGAATCCCGCGGAAATAGCTGCGCTCTGGCCGAAATTCTTGCGGAATTGAATGATTTTTACCCGGGGATCATGGGCGTGAAGCTCCTTGAGCACTTCCAGGGAATTGTCGGTGCTGCCGTCGTCGATGAACAGGACTTCCAGGCCCATATCCAGGGGAGTGGCGGCCGCCAGGATCTCTTCATACAGAAGCCGGATGTTTTTTTCTTCGTTGAATACGGGGACAATGACCGACAGCAGGGATTTTGTCATGCTTTTTTTTAGCATATTTCTCCGGGGTTGACAACCGGAAGCCGGCGGGGTTCCGGTTGCATTTTTACTGATTGCAGGGTAATGTATATCCGTTGTCTTTCCTGCCGGTAGCGTACCGGCGCATCTAGGAGCAATTATGCAGGAAATTGAAGTTCTTAAACAGGAACTGGGAGGCATGATGAGTCAGCCGGAATCTCCCGAAAGGTTTACCGGGATGATTACCGCGCTGGCCAGCGCGTTGTTGCGGATGTTTTCTCTGGATGAGACGGAGCTGGCGATTTTCCTAAGCAATGCGGAAAAAACCTTTCTGTCTTTTGCGTATCCGCCCTATCTGGTGGATGCCGGCATCATTCCCGTAACCTCCGCGGATGCCGTGGTCTCGCAGATTTTTCGCATGGGCAGACCGGTGCTGGAGAACAACTTCCTGCAGCAAAAACACCTTTCCATTTTCGAGACGGTCAAGGTTCCCGGAAAGACCATCCACCCCATTTGCAAAATGCTCGGCGTGTCCCTGGGTGAAGGGACTGAGCGTATCGGAGTGATCGAACTCTCCCGCCGGGCGCCTTCGTATGCCGAGGCCGGGCCGGATTTTTCTCCCATCGATATGGAGAGGCTTCGGCAGGCCTCCCGGGAAGTGACTCCCTATCTGATCAAGTTGATTCCGGCGGATTTTCGAGGAAAACTTTCATGAGAGACCAGCTTCAGGGGATTTTGGAGACCAAGTCCGTAATCCGGGACCGGGAATTTACCCTGGCTTCCGGGCGCAAAAGCCGTTTTTATGTAGATGCCCGCATGACCACCCTGGATCCTGACGGCGCATACCTGGCGGCGCGGATGTTTCTGGAGATGTTGCGGCGATACAAAGTGGATGCGGTCGGAGGGTACGCGATTGGAGCCGACCCTATCGTGGCGGCCATTTCCGTGGTCAGCCGCATTGAAGGTGATCCGCTGCCGGCATTCATTATCCGCAAGGAAGCCAAGGCGTATGGTACCGGCAAAGCGATTGAAGGCAATTTTCCCAAAGGGGGCGATGTCGCTATATTCGATGATGTCGTCACTTCCGGAGGCTCGATCCTGAAAGGAGCCCGACTGGTGGAAAGTCTGGGTGCCAGGGTAGCGGTGGTCATGGCGCTTATCGATCGCCAGGAAGGTGGTCGCGAGGCAATAACTGCGGCGGGATATCCTTTCGCCGCCATGTTCACCAAGGCTGATTTCGGAATAACCGAATAATCCGGGCCGCCGCCGGGTTATCCCTGCCGGGCGATCGCCCGGATGACTTTTTCGTGCATCTCGCTGGTGGTGGCCAGAATACCGCGGTTGTTGGCCAGGGTCTTTCCGGCACTGAAATCCAGGGGGCGGCCGTCAATATCCGACACCCTGCCACCCGCTTCGGTGACGATCAGGCTCCCCGCGGCATGATCCCAGATTTTTTCCTTGTAATCCGGGGTGTTTGGATGGGGAATGCGCAGGTAAATCTCGGCATTACCGGAGGCAACGACCGCATATTTTACCTGGCTGTCCATGCGCACGGGATTGCCGCGGATTCCCAGGTCACGGGCTACCGCCAGTTGCATGTCCGCATTGCTGTGGGAGGAAACATAGCTTTCGACGAAGCGCATTCCTCTGGTTTCGCGAGTGGCGGAAACCCGGCATTGACGGCGGTTGCTGCCGTCCGGGGATGCCATCCAGGCCCCCTGCCCGCGCACGGAAGTAACCAGGCATCCTCCCGTTTTCTCCGTGCCCTCATGGTCCAGGTTGGGGCACCCCAGCAGTCCGATTTGAACGGAACCGCGTTCAATGAGTCCCAGAGCGACCGCGTATTGCTCGCCCCGCAGGAAGCCCTTGGTTCCGTCAATCGGATCCAATGTCCAGAAACGGTCTCCCGGGGACCGGTTGCCCAGGTCGATGAGGTTGAAGAGCATTTCCGAATCCATATCCGAATCTTCCACGGCTGATTGGAGATAATGGGCTACCCGGTTTCTTAGCTGGCGGTTTTCCGGCCGTCTCAGGGCCGTAGCGGTCTCTTCCGCCACAATGGGGATGTTCGGCAATTCCCGGTTGAGAATCGAGCAGATGATTGCCTGTGAGGCGAAATCCGCCACGGTAACTGGGCTGCGATCTTCCTTGGTCAATGTGTCCGAGCCGGTCATATCCGCCTGGATCCGGCGGGTGATCCGCATGGCCGCGGTAACGGCCCGACGCGCTGTGTCGAGTTCGATTTTGAGCATGGAACGGCCTCTCTTGGCCCTCATTCTTCTTGCTAAATGCGGGCGTCAAGGAGCAATTATCAATGGAATCCCCCCGGCTGTCAACCGGACAATCGCGTCAATCGCCCCATTGACGCCACAAATTGTGACATTTCCGCAGGGTTTGCACGCAGAGCAAGAATACGGCTATTCCATATCCGCCGTACCAGGCTGAAACTATTCCCCAGGGTGGGGCCAGACCCCGAACTTTCCTTAGATAGTAAACCGCTATGGGGTGAACAAACAGGGCCAGGGTGAACACGATGAATCCCAGGGAAAAAAGCATGAAGGTAATGCCCGCCCGGCTGAGAAGGATGTTTTCCGGGGATTCATTCGGTCCGGGCAGGACTTCCAGTCCGTAGCGGAATGCCAGCAGACTGAGGAAAATCAACGCCGGCAACAGGTATATCAATCCGGTCCAGAACATGAAAGTGTCCAGTTCCAGGATCAGGAACCCCGCCAGGTATATTCCAAGTCCCAGTACAATCTGGGGAGGGATGTAAAGCAGCATCTTTGCCCGCAGCAAAGCCTCCCGCGGAGCCGGGGAGGCCAGCACGTGAATCACCCCGTCGCCCTCCATGGGCATGGATGGGAAGGCGAAGCGGCTGTTCAGGCCCGCTACGACGAATGCCGCCATGCCCATATTCAGGAAGGCGGTGACAATACCCATGCCCGCCGGACCTCCGGGAATGGCGCGGATGTTCAGGATGAACACGATGGTGATGGCGATAATAATGATCAATTGCGACCATTGATCGGGACTGCGGATAAAGAAGAGTATTTCCTTGCGAAGAAAAGCGTGCAGGAATCCCCGGCGAAACGATCCGCGGCGCCGGGAAGGAGAGAAACGCCGGGAGGATCGGACTTTGTCCAGCAGGGGAAGATACAACCGCCAACGGATCAGGAATAGAAAACAAAGCGTGAAGGCCAGCATGAAGACGAGGATCCCGGCGGCAAGGAAAAATCGGTCCCATTCGCCGGCTGAAGCCGCTCCCATGGCCCGGGACAGCCAGTAGAAAGGGGTCCCCGAAGCACCGGTGATGTCAAAATCCCGCATATATCGGATGACGTCATCAATGGCTCCGGTACCGAACAACCGTTCCGGCTGGGCCATGCGCAGGAGGATAACCACGCCGGAAATCATGAAAATGCCCGCCACCGACAATGCCGGCTGGAGCCGGCGGATTGAGATGAAAAGGGGGAGAAGCATGCCGAGGGTGATACCGGACAACGCGGCCACTCCCAGAAAAAGGCTGAAAACAAGGATTATTGAGGGTATTCCTGCTGGTCCCCGGCAGAAATGAGCGGTATACCCCAACAATACGGGCAGGGCGAACAACGTTGCCATGGCCGTGCTGCTGATCAGGGTATCCATGATTTTCCAGCGGAACAGGCGGCCATGGGGAAGGGGAGTGGACAGCAGCAGGGGAATGTCCTCCGCCAGGAAGAATTGACTCAACGTGGTGATCATGGCGGAAAGCATGATCATGGCGAACAGAACCATGCCGATCATGAACATGATTTTTTCCGCCAGGAAGACCCGGAAATAGTCGGGGAAATCTCCGGTTCGCGCCAGGGCCCCGAAGAGTCGCATCCCCCCCCAGGTCATGGCGCCCAGGATCACTACGCCGACAAACAGCAGGGCCGCCGGCTTCCCCGGCGATGTCCGCTTCAGGCCGTTACGCAGCCGCCGGATTTTAGTCTTCCAGTATCTCATGCGCCTCAACGGTGCGGGCATACCATTCTTCCAGGTCGGGGCTTTCGGGAGATCGCCATGTGGAAGCGGTGATCTCCCTCTGAATGGCGCCGTTGACAATGATTCCGATGCGGTCGGCCACATCGGCGGCGAGGGAAAGCAGGTGGGTCGCGAAAAGCACCGTTGCGCCCCGTCGGGCTTCTTTGCGCAACCGGGCCTTCACTTTGCGGCTGACCAGGGGATCCACCGAAACCAATGGCTCATCCAGCAGCAACAGCTGGGGCTGCACCATGAGGGCCTGGGTCAGCAGGAGTTTTTGCCGGGTTCCGGTGGAGAAATGTTCCACCAGTTCATGGCGGTACTCGCTGAATTCCAGGTGGTTGAAAAAGAAATCCAACCGGGATCGCCTCTCTGTTTCAGGGATTCCATAGAGATCGGCGTAGAATTGGGCGTGCTCTTCTCCGGTGAGTCGCGAATAGAGGAAGGGTTGGTCGGGAACATAGGCTACTCTGCGGCGGCATTGCGGATCTTCCCGCCGGTAAAGTTCGCCGGCTACATGGATAACGCCGGAATCGCAATCGGTCAGTCCCGCCAGTATCCTCAGGGTGGTTGTCTTTCCGGCGCCGTTGGGTCCCAGCAATACGTAAATCTCTCCCGGCGAAACGTCCAGGGACATACCCGAAAGCGCGGTTCGTCCGGGATAACGCTTGACGACACTCTCCATTTTCAGCATGAGGTCTCCGGAGCAGTCACCTTACCACACGTAGAAAGCACAGGCCAGCCCGGATTGTTGCATCCCCCGGCTCATTTGATATAATCCGTTATTCGCCCGATATCCATTGCCCGACACCGGAGTTCCCCCGATACGTCGGGACACAGGAGGAAGAATGAAAGTTCTGGTACTGAATTCCGGAAGTTCCTCGATCAAGTTCCAGGTGATCGATGTGGAAAATGAAAAGGTAATGGCCAAAGGCTTGATCGAAAGGGTGGGTTTTGAAGACGCAATTTTTACCTACCAGGCCCCGCCGGAGGAAAAGATTCGCCGGTCCCTGGCCATTCCGGATTACCAGACGGGTATCCACCTGATCAAGGAGAGTCTGGTCGCCAAGGATACCGGGGTGCTCTCGGAAATGAGCGAGATTGAAGCGGTGGGACATCGAATCGTTCACGGCGGGGAGGACTTTTCCGATTCCGTGATCATCAATGACGATGTGATCCGCAGCGTCGAGAAGAATATCGAGCTGGCGCCCCTTCACAATCCGCCCAACCTGCTGGGCATTCAGGCCGCTCGGGCGGAACTGCCGGATGTTCCCATGGTCGGCGTCTTTGATACTTCGTTCCACCAGACTCTGCCGGAGAAAGCTTTCGTGTATGCCCTGCCCTATGCATATTATGAAAAAAAACGTATCCGGCGCTTCGGCTTTCATGGTACTTCCCACCATTATGTGGCCCGGAGAGCGGCGGATTTCATCGGGCGTGATCTGGATTCCCTGCGCTTGGTGACGCTGCACCTGGGCAATGGTTGTTCCATTACCGCCATTGACAAAGGACGGTCGGTGGACACCAGTCTGGGCTTCGGCACCATGTGTGGTATGCCCATGGGAACCCGGGCGGGCGACGTTGACCCGGCAATCCTTCTTTATCTTCAGGAGAAAGAGGGTTTTTCCGCCGCGGATGTTCAGCGTCTGCTCTACAAGGAGAGCGGAATGCTGGGAATTTCCGGGATTTCTCCGGATATGCGGGAGATCGAGGACATGGCCCTTGAAGGCCATACCCGGGCGCGCCTGGCCCTGGAAGTTTACGCTTATGTGGCCCGCAAGTATATCGGCGCGTACGCCGCGGTACTGGGCGGATTGGACGTGCTGGTGTTTACCGCGGGTGTCGGTGAAAATTCGCCTGTCCTGCGCCGGATGATATGCGAAAACATGGCGTTTCTCGGCGTATCGGTAGATCCCGCCAAGAACGATTTCAAAGGCAAATTGCGGGATATTTCTTCGGCTTCGGCAACTGTTCGCACGCTGGTGGTTCCTACCAACGAAGAGTTGATGATCGCCAAGGAAACCTACAGGTTGGTGGGCGCGGCTAAGTGATCCCGGGGGAGGCTTCATGAATAGTCAAACCCTTTCCCGGAGGGACCGCGGCTTTTTGGAGGCGCGTGGAATCTCCGCGGCGGCGGCGGAGCAACAGGTCCGCTATTTGCTCAGTGGGACCCGTTTCATGCATCTG
>Ga0272442_10005730_pt1 | contig 16524 bp, 11 predicted proteins | sample SSMForm2O_FD_200262 | JGI IMG/M metagenome (GOLD analysis project Ga0272442, IMG submission 200262) | Marine sediment archaeal communities from Little Sippewissett salt marsh, Falmouth, MA, United States - SSM-Form-2O | ecosystem: Environmental > Aquatic > Marine > Wetlands > Sediment ...
CTGATGGCAAGGACGACCTTGATACTCCCTGCGACACCTCTCTGCTTCGGGTGGACGCGCGGCTCTGGCGCGATGTAGACCGTGCGGTCGGGACGCTCGCAGGAGTTGTCGCCGATGTCGCCGAGGACCAGGAAACTGCCGCGAGAGGTTCTGAACGACGCCATGTCCTCCCAGTCGCGGGCTTTGGCTCCCACGACGCGATAGGTGCCCAGATCGCGGCCCTCGCGGTCGAAGGCATAGACTCGGGGTGCGTCGCCCGAATCGTTGTGTGTCCAGAAGACCCCGGGGGTGCGACGACTGCACGCGAGTCCGCTGCTCTCGTTGATGGCTTGGTTGGCGAGCTTGCACAACTCCCGCGGCGGACCGTACTGAATTGGCTGGGGCAAGAGCGGAGATCGCGGCTCGGCGGCGTCGGCACCAAGCAACACCGGAGCCGCAATCTGCACGATCAACCATGCCAAGAGCAGGGCCGCCCCACGTTCTCGGAGACCAACCAATGCCTCACGACCCACAGCCACGCCGCCACCACGCACGCGGCGATGGTGCGAAAGGCCCCCCTGGCAATGCCCGCTGCCCTGTTGACCGAGATTCCCCATGTGACTCCTGGATAGCCTTGTTGGCCAGTCCTTTCGAGGGTGATTGTAGCGTCCCCCCCACAGAATGCAAGCAGAGAGAAGCAGCCTGTGTCCGCAGGACACCACGGAGCCGCTGCGAGACGGCCCAGGAACGGCTCGCACGGGGGCCGCAGGATGAGGCGAGGAGCGGCCACTCGCGGCCAGAGCTGGTGAGGAATGCGGGTTAATCGGGGGGATACCGCACGCCTGCTCTATCCCTGGCGTCAGGGCGCCGTCCATCGAACGGGCACCGCGGCGTCGGGATAGGCGAGCGTTGAGAAGCTCCGTGCCGGCTTCTTCCCGAAGAACTGCTGGTCGGCGAAGTCCAGCAACGCCAGCCAGTCTTCCTCACCCTGTGCGTGCCCGCCGTCACGCCAATGGAGGCCCTGCTTGCCCTTGGCGCCGAGCCACTCGAACACCACGTCGGCCGCGCGAGCCGTCAGCTCCGTGCCGTAGGGGTTCGCCCAGTAGTCCTGCCGCGCATGGGCATTGAGCAGGGCGCGAGGCGCGACCAGCGCCTTAGCCGTGTGCGCATCGAAGGGCAGCCGGTCCTCCTTCCCGTCGAACTCGAAGTGGCGACCGACCCACCAGTGCGGGAACTGGCGCTTGTGCAGGATGAGGCGCTGCGGCCGCTGCCCCTTCTCGAAGTAGCGCAGGCTGCCCGTGCCCCCGGTGCCAGACGAGTTCGGCGCCGTGATGGCAACCCGCTCGTCGTAGATGCCGGCGCACAAAGCGGCCTTGCCACCACGCGAGTGGCCGGTCACGACAATGCGGCTCATGTCGGCGAGCTCCAATCTGTCGAGCGCGTCGATCACGACCCCATGCGCCCACGCCCAGGCGGCGATCGTCCCCCAGTCGTGTTCGGGGTAGAGCGGGAACACGCCGCCCTCCCGATTGTTGGCGCGGTCGAGCGCCACCTCGTTGCGTTGGAACTTGCAGAGCAGGTATCCCCGCTGCACGGCGTGCCGAGCGGCGACCGTGTCGCTGGCAGCCGCCCCCTTCCCGGGTGCAAAGAAGGTGCTGCAGTTCTTCACGATCACGGGCATGCGGGCGCGGGCCGCGGGCCGAATGCACTCGAAGTGGAACGTGGCCCTCTTGCCGTTCCGCTCGAGGATGATCGCGTACCGCTCCTGGGAGGCCGCGCCATCGAAGGCGGGCATGGACCAGGCGCGCTTGAGGCCGAACTGCCTCGGCCGCGCTGGCGTGGAGCCGTAGAGGTAGTGCGCCAGCATCGCCTTGAGATACTCGCGCTGCTTGGACCACTGCCCCCTCGACGTCAGCCTCGTCCCGTCGGGCCCGACGAAGGGGTCCGCCATGCCCTCCTGCACGGGCAGGTCGCTGGCCGGAGGGAAGCGGAAGGCACCGGCTTGAACGGGCGTGGCCATGGCTGCGTTTCCCCGCGATGTCGTGACGGAGAGAATGCCGATCGCCACAAGGGCGAGTCCGAATGGCGGATGAAGTGTCAAGGTCGTCATTCTCAGTGCGGGAAGAAAGTGCACTCGGGGAACACCATACTCAGCCGAGGTTCCCCATCTGGCTCTTGGGCGGCCTCGTTGGCCAGCCTTTCCGAGGGTGATTGTAGTCCCCCCTCCACGGAATGCAAGCGAGGAGACTCGGCCTGTGTCCGCAGGACACCGCGAAGCCGCTGCAAGGCTGCCAGGGGGCTCGCGCTGGTCGTAGGCTCTGGACACGCTCCTCGGCCGCAGCCACAGGTTGGCCACAACGCGCTGGAGGCCTACCCCGGCGCACGTGCACAGTTCTCCTGACGCCATCCGCGGGATGGGCTCCTTGACAGCGCGGCGACACTGTGCTAAAGCTACCCACCAGTCGCCGTACGCGTTGTCCCGTCACTGGAGGATCCGCGATGAACGGACTGTTCGGGCTGAACCTGGGGCTAGGGAGCCTGCCGCTCCTCTCCGATGCCGAGACCCGCTCGATCTCCGCCGAGAACCCCACCGGCGAACGCGCTGGCGGAGCCAAGGCCGACCCCGAGGGCAAAGGCGCAGCATCCATGCTCGGGAAGGGCTGGAAGGTCCGACCCTGCATCACCCTCGAACCCGGCACCACCACCACGCTGGCCGACATCGAAGGGCCGGGCATCATCCAGCACATCTGGATCACCGTGAGGCCCGAGGCCTACCGCGAGTGCCTGCTCCGTTTCTTCTGGGACGACGAGGAGACGCCGTCGATCGAGGTGCCCCTCGGCGACTTCTTCTGCAACGGCCACGCGATGCGGTGCGACATCAATTCGCTGCCCATCGCGGTGAACCCCTCGGGCGGCTTCAACTGCTACTTCCCCATGCCCTTCCGCAAGCGCTGCCGCATCACCGTCGAGAACCAGCGCTGGGAAGCCATCGGCGGCTTCTTCTACCAGATCACCTACGCCCTCACCGACGTGCCGGACAACGCCGCCACGCTCCACGCCCAGTGGCGCCGCTCGCTCACCACCCGCGAATGCCCCGAGCACGTGCTCCTGGCCGACGTGGCGGGCCAAGGCCACTACGTGGGCACCTACATGGCCTGGACCCAGCTCTCCAACGGATGGTGGGGCGAGGGCGAAATCAAGTTCTTCATCGACGGCGATGCCGAGCATCCCACCATCTGCGGCACGGGCACCGAGGACTACTTCTGTGGGGCCTGGGGCTTCGGCGGCCAGACCTACTCGACCGCCTTCCTCGGCTATCCCCTCTACCACAAGCCCGAGGGCCAGGTGCCGCGCCACGGCCTCTACCGATGGCACATCCTCGACCCCATCCGCTTCAAGCAGGACCTCAAGGTCACCATGCAGGCCCTCGGCTGGTGGCCCGGCGGCAAGTTCCAGCCGCTCACCGACGACATCGCGTCCGTGGCCTACTGGTATCAGGCCGAGCCCCACGCGGCGTTCCCCGAGATGCTCCCCGTCCACGACCGCTTCTCGCGATAGCGCCGCCTTGGGGCGGATGACGCGTGAATGACGGGTGCCGCAGGGCGGGAGCACGTTTGGGTATGAAGCGTCCGAGGCCGGGTTGGGAGGGCGAAGCTCCCGCTGAGCCGTTTGTGCCACACCGGCGGCTCGGCAGGAGCCTCGCCCTCCCACGGCTTCGCCTCGTCGAAGAGAGACTCCTGGCCGTATCGCGGCCCTAGGTGCAAGAAAGGAATCCCATGTCCGCGCGACTTACCGGCCTGATCGCCGCCCCATTCACTCCGATGCGGGAGGACGGGGCGGTGTGGCTGGAGCAGATCGAGGTCCAGGCCGCCGCACTCGCGGCGAGCGGCGTGAGCGGCGGCTTCGTGTGCGGCTCCACGGGCGAGAGCCTCTCGCTCACCGTCCCCGAGCGCAAGCAGGTGACCGAGCGCTGGGTCGCCTCGGCCCCCGACGGCCTCGCTGTCATCGCCCACGTCGGCCACAACTGCCTGGCCGAGAGCCAGGCCCTCGCCGCCCACGCCCAGGAGGCCGGGGCTGCCGCCATCGGCGCCATGCCCCCCTGCTTCTTCAAGCCGGCCACCCTCGATGCGCTGGTCGACTGGTGTGCCGCTGTCGCCGCCGCCGCGCCCGACCTGCCCTTCTACTACTACCACATCCCCTCGATGACGGGCGTGGACATCTTCGTCGCCGAGCTTCTGGAGGCCGCCGCCGACCGCATCCCCACGCTTGCGGGAGTGAAGTTCACCTACGAGAATCTGCTCGACTTCTCCCGCTGCGTGCAGCTCGGCGGGGGCCGCTTCAACATGCTCTTCGGCCGCGACGAGATCCTTCTCGCCGGCCTCGCCCTCGGTGCCGACGGTGCGGTGGGGAGCACCTACAACTTCTCCGCCCCCCTCTACCTGCGCATCATCGAAGCCTTCGAGGCTGGCGACATCGCGGCGGCGCGAGCCGCCCAGGCGCGTGCCGGCGAGATCATCGTGGCATTGCTCAAGTATGGCGGCATGCCCGCGTTCAAGGCGGTGATGGCGATGATCGGCGTAGACTGCGGCCCCGTCCGCCCGCCCCTGCGCCCCCTCACCCCCGAGCGGTCCCGCTCCCTCCGCACCGACCTCGAACGCCTCGGCTTCTTCGACGACTGCAACCGCCGCCCGGGGCCATAGCAGCGCGAGGGAGCCGCCAGCCCCCTCCCGAGAAGCGGCACGCCCAAACCAGTTTGGGCGTGGCACCCGTCAGTGCCATGCAGACCTCTGGGGTGCCACGCTCAAGCGAAGCTTGGGCGTGCTCCCTGGGCGGCAGGGAACAGCCGTGCGCGGGGGTTACTCAGCGGGAAGGCCCAGTACTTCGCGAGCGGCGGAACGGATGGCCTCAGCGTAGGAGAGGGCGTCTCTGGCATCGTCCTCCGAGGCAAACACGCCAGGGTAGCGGAACTCAACCGCGTACGGCGACAACCCCTCACAAGGCCGGCGGAGGCCCTCGAGCTCTGGGCTGCTGTGGGCAAGAACGTCGAGCAGCGCCGGCAACTGGTGAATCCTCGGCGGCTCCCCGCCCTGCTTCTGGATCAGGGCATTGAGGTACTTCTCCCCGCACTGCTGACAGTGGAAGCTCACAACATTGGCCACGCTGGCCAGTTGCCCCGTCAGGAGACGTTCGAGTGCGGCCCAGTCCTCCTCGGCCTTGGCCACCCACTCCTGGACGAGCTCATCGCTCATAGAGCACCCTGCCGTGTTCCAGGATACGCGTGAGGAATGGGTCGCCGAGGCTCAGGCGTTGGGCCACCTCCGCTGGCGTCCGCACCATAATGTCCATCGGCAGGAAGCGAGGCCGACAGGCCAGGCTGATCTCGGCGCTGCGCTGAGCGGGACGCTTGTCGCTCTCCATCACCACTAACAGGTCTACATCGCTTCCCGGTCGCGACGTCCCCCAAGCGTGTGAGCCAAACAGGATGATCTTGGTCGGCTGGAATCGCTCGACGATCCTGCGGGCCAGCTCGTGGAGTAACTCAGCCGTCACGCTCGGAGCCTGCGCCAATGTGCCGCCGCCAGCCATGTCGCCCTCATCTCTGAGCGCCGATGCTCTTCAGTCCGCGCACCACGCCTCCTGAGTATACGCCACATCCGCAACGAGGCGCAAGCGCGCGAAGACCGCGCGCGAGCCCGAGTGGGTCCTCGCCCAACTCCCCGCACGCCCAAACCAGTTTGGGCGTGGCACCCGCGCAGTCTTCATCACGCGTCACGCGTCACGTCGGCGTGCCTGCCGCCACCGAAGGACAGCACCGCTCGCGCGTCACTCGCCACTCACGCTCAGCTCCCGAAGCCGGATCTCGGGATCCGGCACGGGCACCATGTCCGTCAGGTGCACCACGCGGTCGCGGAGCTCGAGGACGAGGCGGGTGAAGCGGATCGGGTAGTCGACGCGGCCGTCGCCGCCCGTGTTCCGCCAGTTCCGACGCTCGGGGCCGTAGAAGCCGCTCGAGTACCACGTGGGCAGACGCACCTGGAGGTAGTTCCAGCCGTCGAAGTTGATGTAGGTGCGGGTACGCCAGTCGCCCACGAGCCAGCCGCCTTCGCCGGCGGAGATGGCGAAGAAGCGCTCGCCCTTGGCGTCCTCGACCTCCCACATCACGCGGCCCCACGAGGAGTTGCCCTTCACCCACGTGCCGATAGCGGCAGGCCGCCCGGGGATGGGCAGCGGAGCTTTGGGCGTGAGGATGAGGTAGCGGGGGCAGGGGGCCGGCACGTCGGGCTGAGGGAGGAGCTTCACGCTGAGAGCCTTCCCCTTCTGCTCGTCGTCCACCGCGCCGATCTGGAACGTGCCCTGCCGGCGCGGGAAGTCGAAGTGGGCCGTTTCGAGGAACGCGTCGCGCTCGGCCACAGGCGTCCATCGGGCGGGGTCGTCGAGGGGGTCGACAACGGTGCGCTTGGCCGGCGGCGCTTCGCACGTGGCCGGCCCGCCGACGGCCTTCGTGATCCTGGCCCCGCCCTCCACCCGCAGGTAGGAGGGGGAGCTGGAGACGGCCACTGTCGCCGTCGTGCTCGCGTCCAGAGCCGCCTCGGCCCCGAGCATCTGCGTCAGGCGCAGGGCATTCGGCTTGCGGTCGAGGGTGAGGGCCACCTGGCGGCGGCCTCGCGGCAGCCACAGGGCGTAGACGAGTTGGCCGCCCTTCTCAAACTCGAGGACGTAGAGCGAGGGGGAGCTCGCCGTCAGGTAGCGGCGGAATCGGGCGCCGCCGAGTTGCGCGATCAGGGTGGCCAGGGCCACGTAGCTGGGCTTGGGGGTGAGCAGCGGGTAGCGGCGGCACAGGCCGGTGCCGCCCCATCGGCTGTAGTAGTAGGCGTCGCCCACGTCGTGGAGCAGGCCGAGGTTGACGTGGGGCATGCCGAAGGCGAGGGCGTGGAGGGCGTCGCGTGCATACAGCTCCGCCTGCTCGGTGCCCGTGAGGTTCCCAGGCGTGGTGGGGTGGCACCGCCACTCGTAGCACGAGGTGACCGGCACGTCGTACTTGTAGAGCTTCTGGTACTGCCGCTGCCAGTAGATGGACTTGAAGGCTGGCGGCGGGAACTCGGGCATGATGAGCTGGCCGAGATCCTCGTCGCCGAAGGCGTCCACGAACTCCCTCGGGTAGCCGCGCCGCATGAACTCGACGGCGAAGGGCAGCGAGCTGTTGCCGAAGATGAGCTTGATGTGCGGGTGCTTCCGCCGGTAGATGCGGCTCACGGCCACCGCCTTGTCCCACGTGGCCTTGAAGCGCTTCTCCTGGTCCTCGGTGAGCTTCGGCGGCTCCTTGCCGATGAACTCGGGCGGGAAGACGAGCTTCTCGCCGAAGCCGTTCTCGTGGCAGATGACGGCCCACTTGCAGTCCGGGTGGTCCTTGACCATCACGTCGATGGCCTCCTCGGCCTTCTCGATGTTGCCGCGGACCTTGTTGGGGAACATGCTGATGGCGAGGCCGTGCTTCGCCAGCTCCGCGCCCGACGGCCCGCGACCGCCCGGACACACGTGGCGCACGCCCATGCGGGCGAGGAGCGGCGCCACGTCATCCACCGAATCCGTGCCCACGTGGCTGCGGCGGAACCACCAGACGCCGAAACGGGGATCCCCCTTGCTCCCCCGCGCGGCGGCAGGCAGCACGGCAAACGTCGTGGGCGTCTCCCAGAAGCACTCCCCGCCCGTGGAGACGCGGACCAACGCCTGGTACCAACCGGGGGCGAGCGCGCCGGCGTCGAGCCTTGCGGTGGACGCCTGCCCCGGCTCGACGGCGAGCTTCCGCACGACGGGCTTCGGCGGCTCCGCCACACCGACCACCTCGCACCGCGCTTCCCCCTCGAAGCGCGAGCCGGCGGGGCTGGCCAGCTCGACGTCGAACGCCCGCGGCTCGTCGGCGTAGAAGACGTTCCCGACCTGCGTGGGGCGGAGCCGCACGCGCACGGGCGCACGCTCGAGCGTGAGGGCGAACACCCGGGCGCCGCTCGGGCGGCCCAGCGGCTTGGTGGAGAAGTTGGCGTAGTTCTGCTTCACCACCTGGTGCACCTCCTTCGTGAGCTCGAGGTCCAGGTGGTGGGTCGAGCGCCTGTAGACGGTGCCCTCCTCGTCCAGCACGTCCTGAATGTGGCCGGAGCGCAGCGGTACGCGGACGTGCAGGAGCGGCACTCGTTTCTTCCCTGCCGGCGTGTCGAGCACGGCCTCGCCGACGCGCTTCACACCCTCGGGCCATTTGCCCTCGCTCGGCTCGAGGCGGATCGCGGTGTCGGCGAAGGCATCGCCGCGGCCGCCCGAATCGTAGGAATCACCCAGGAGGCGGGTGAGGCGGAGCGTGAGGACGGGCGTCTTCGCGGGGTCGGGGTCCACGGCGCACAGCAGATGTGCGTAGGTGTAGTCGGCCGTGGGCACGGCGAGAAGGATGGATTCGGGCGTGCCGTCGAAGGCGCTGCGAGTGTAGTAGTCGTCGGTGAAATCGTCGGGGCCTGTGGCCTCCATGAGCCAGCGAGAGAGGCCCACGTCGATGGATTCCGCGGGTGCGGCCACCTCGAAAGGCACGCCGCCGAGGGTCTGCCTGCCCGCGGGGATGGAGACGGTGGTGGCTCCGACGCGTCCGGCCCGTCGATAGCCGCCGAGGCGAATGGGTACCAGCCGGCCAGTGGCCTGGAGCGGCCCCACGGACGCGCCGGCGAGGCTGTGGCCGAGCTTCATCGAGAGGGTGAGGGTCTTCGCCGCAATGTCCACGCGGCCGAGGTAGCGGTCGTCGAGCCACACGCGCAGGGCCTGGGGGTCGGCCTCGATCCGCAGCCGGAACACGTGGGCGGTGGCGGCGGGGAGCGCGTCCCAGCCCTCGATGGCCCGCTTCAGGTCGTCCTTGTGATAGAAGTGGGGATTGGGACGGACCCAGAAGGTGTTTCGGAAGATCCACGGCTTGCCGTGGAGCCGCAGCCACACGTCCGCGCCCGCGTCCTTGACCATCTCCTTGTTCCAGTGCCAGGCGGACTTGCGGAGGTCCTTGGCCTCAAGCTTCAGCTCAGCACCCGTGCGGCCCTCGCCCGCGGCTCGCAGGAAGAGCGGCAGGTCGGTCTTGCCAAGGCCCACGGCAAGCTCGATAGCCTGCGGCGCCTGGATGGGTGCGGTGATGGTGGCAGTGTCGGTAGGGCACAGGCGCTCGGCGTTCGTCTCGCATTCGCCCTTGAGCGTCCAGCCCTTGGGCAATCCAGCCGCGGCCGCGGCAGCGGCCATCGCCAGGAGGGCAACCACGGTGCGCATCAGAAGGGGTTCTCCTATCGCTTGTGCCGGACCTCCTGCTCCCAGTCCGCCAGGAGCTTCTTGAGGCGTCTTGCGTCGTCGGGGCGTTGGGCCAGCAGGTCGGTCTTCTCGCCCAGGTCGGCTTCGAGGTCGAAGAGCCATTCGGCGAGCTTCTCGCCATCCTGGCGCGAGAGGTACTTGAGATTGCCATCACGGACGGCGCGCCAAGTGCGGTCGGCGCGGCGGGCGCGCCAGAAGAGCGTCCTCCTGAAGTCAGGATGGCCGTTCGCCACGTGGCGCAGGATGTCCATCCCGTCGAGGCGCAGGTACTTCGCGGCGGGCACGCCGGCCGCTTCGGCGATGGACGCTGTGAGGTCCATCGTGATGCAGGGCTGGTGCGAGACGACGCCCTTGGGAATCACGCCCGGCCAGCGGACGATGGCCGGCACGCGGATGCCGCCCTCGTAGAGCGTGCTCTTGTGGCCCGCCAGGGGGCCGTTGCTCGCCTGCTTCGCGCCCCCGTTGTCGCTCACGAAGAAGACCAGGGTGTTGCCCGAGAAGCCCTTGGCATCGAGGGCATCGAGAATGCGGCCGACCCCCTCGTCCATATGCTCGACCAGCTCGACGTACTGCTGGCGGGTGCCCTTGTTCCATTCTTCCTTGGACACACGGTCGGGCTTGCGATCGCCTGGCCCCTGGTAGGGGCTGTGGGGCGCGGTGTAGCACACGTAGAGGAAGAAGGGCTTCGCGGCATCCTGCCGCTGGATGCACTTCACCGTCTCCTCGGTGATGAGGTCGGTCATGTAGCGATCGTCGGTGGTGGGCTCGTCGTTTTCGTAGAGGGTCTTGACGCCCGTGATCTCGCAGTAGTGGAAGTAGTCGCAGTGGCCGCCCACGATGCCTCGAAAATGGTCGAAGCCGTGGCGGAGGGGCAGGAACTTGCGTTCGTAGCCCAGATGCCACTTGCCGTAGACGGCGGAGGCGTAGCCAAGGGCCTCGAGCTTGCGCGCCAGCGAGTCGTCGGTGACGGGCAGGCCGAGGTCGTGGCTCTCGGCCAGGCGGATGGCATCGTCGTAGCGGCCGACGTTGGTGGTGCCGATGGCGCATTCGAGCCCGCCCACGCGCTGGAGATAGCGGCCGGTCATGAAGGCGGTGCGGGTGGGCGTGCACTCGGGCGCGGCGGCGTAGTACTGGGTGAAGCGGACGCCCTGGGCCGCCAGCTTGTCGATGTTCGGGCTCTTCAGGTCGGTGGCGCCGTAGCAGCCGAGGTCGCCGTAGCCCTGATCGTCGGAGAAGATGAACACGATATTGGGGCGTGCGGGCGTGGGCTTGCCGGGTCGGCAGCCCGCCGCAGCAGCGGCAAGGGCGGCCCCCGCGGCGGTGGAAAGGAACTCCCGACGCGTGGTGCTCTCGTGCATGTGGCTCCCTTTCTGTGTGCTCACTGCTGAGCTTCGGGTCTGGGCTTCGCTGGTGCGTCGCTGAGGTTGCGGCCATACGTGTCCTCGGCGTCGCCCAGGTCCACGGCGTTGTGCTTGCCGGGCGCCGCCCTCGAGATGTCCGCGAAGATGTTCGCGGTGTTGACGATGCGGGTGCACTTGCCCGTGGCCTTCACCGCCTCGGCGGCGAGGCCGCTGAAGATGTTGCCCGTGATCGTGATGTCGCTCGTGCCGTGCAGCTCGATGCCTCGGGCGGCATCCTGGCCTGGCTTGGGCCGCTTGAGCTTCCCGCCGCCGATGCAGGTGTTCGAGAAGTTGTTGCCCGTAACCGCGATGCGCCCGCTGCCCGCCCCGATGACCAGGCCGTGCCGGATGTTGATGGTGAAGGTGTTGGCGGAGACGGCGCAGCCCCAGGCGTCGCGCAGGTCCACGCCGCCGCCGTTGTGGGCGATGACGTTGGCGCTGAGGGTGATGCCATAACAGTCGCGGTCGAGCACGATGCCGGTGCCGCGGCACTCCTCGATCATGTTGCCCGAGAGCACGGAGCCGTAGGTGTTCTCGATGACCACGCCGTCGCGGGTGTGGTCGTCCACGCAGTTGCCGGTCATGCACAGGTTGTAGCTGTCGATGCACCGCACGGCGTCCTGGTTCTCCTCGAACTGGTTCCCGCTGACCACGATGTCGTGGCCCGCCTGGATGTTGAGGCCCGCGCCCTTGTTGTAGGTGAGGATGGAGTTGCAGACGCGGGGGTCTTCGTAGCAGTTGGCCAGATGGATGCCGTGGCCGCCGTTGTGGTCGACGGACACGCCGTGGATGTAGATTTCGTTGATGCCCTGGGCGAGGATGCCGTCGCCGCTCTTTGGGTTGCCGCTGACCCGCAGGTCGGAGACCTGCACGCGCCAGAGCCTGAGGCGTCGGTCCTTCTCATAGCCCTCGGCCCTCAGGATAAGGGCGGGCTGGCCTTCCTCGTTGCGGTTGATGAGATGGGTGGCGGCTCCTGCGCCCTGGATGCGTGTGTTCTCGCGTGCCAACACCAGGGGCGCGGTGAGCTCGAAGTTCCCTGGCGGGAGCCGCACGATGCCGCCTGCCTCGGGCACCGCGTCGAAGGCGGCCTGGAGGCTGGGATGCTTCGAGGCGTCCACGATGGCGGCCGGTGCCCTGGCGGCTGCCTGCTCTCCGCACAGGGCTGCCGTCGCCAGGCCCGCGATGGCAAGAAGCACTCGTGCCAGTCTCATGTCCCTCTCCTTCAGGGCTTCCTAACGCTTCGGCCCACGCTTCCCCCAGCGGCGCACCTCGCCGGGGAACTGCGAGGCCCACTCCGCCCACGCTCCAGCGAGTGCGCGGGCGACGTCGGGGTGCGTCGTCGCGACGTTGCGTCTCTCCCCGATGTCGGCCTCGAGGTCGTAGAGCTCGCCGTTGAGCCACTTCCACCTGCCGCGCCGCACGGCCTTCTCGCGCGAGATGCGCAGGGTGTCGCGGATGTAGGACCAGTAGAGGTCCCTGGGCTCGCCAGCAGCGTCGTTCGTGAGGATGGGCAGGATGTCGCGACCGTCGAGGACGAGGCCGTTCGGCTTCTCGACGCCTGCCGCGGCGAGGGCCGTAGGGAACAGATCCACGTCCATCGCACAGCTTTTGTGTCGTGCCCCTTTGGGAATGCGGCCGGGCCATCGGGCGATGGCCGGCACGCGGATGCCGCCTTCCCAAAGGGTGTGCTTCGTCCCGCGCAGCGGCTTCGCCGTGCCGCCCGCGCGTGGCTCGGGACCGTTGTCGCTGAGGAACACGACCAGGGTGTGCTCGTCGAGCCCGTTGCTCGCGAGGGCAGCCATCACGCGCCCGACGGCTTCGTCCATCGCACTCACAGTGGCCTGGTAGCGCACGCGTCGCGTGAGTGCGCCGTCGGGCGCGTAGCGTCGGAGCCAGCGCTCGGGCGCCTGCATCTCGCGCGGGTGCTTCATGGCCACGTGCGGGGCGTGGAACGCCACGAAGAGGAGGAACGGCCGGTCCTTGTGCCTGGCGATGAAGGCTTCGGCCTCGGCGGCACACAGGTCGGTGATGTACTCGCCGTCCTGGTGGATCCGCTGGCCGTTCCTCCAGAGGTCGTGCTGGCGGTTCTCGAAGGTGTGGTTGAAAAAGTCGAGGCCGCCCAGCACCCCTCCGAAGAAGAAGCCGAAGCCCCGCCGGTTGGGCCGGTAGGGCGGCTGTTCGCCCAGGTGCCACTTGCCGATGAGGCCGCAGGCATAGCCTGCCTCCGCGAGCACCTGGGGCAGCAGCACCTCACTGGGGGCCAGGTGGGTGGTGCGGTCGGTCGTCTCGATGACGTTGGTCAGCCCGTTGCGCTGCGGGCATCGGCCGGTCAGGAGTGCGGCGCGGGTGGGCGAACAGACGGGAGCGCTGACGTAGAAGCTGCTGAGGCGGACGCCCTCGGCGGCCATGCGGTCGAGGCTTGGCGTCTGGATCGCCTTGTTCCCGAAGCAGCGGGGGTCGCCGTAGCCCAGATCGTCGGCCAGCATCCACACGATGTTGGGCTTGCGTCGGGTCTGGGGAGCAGCGGGCGCAGCCGCCATGGCAGCACACACTCCAAGGAAGCCGCGACGCGACATCGAGCGGCCGTGCGGATCCATCGGCGCACCTCGCGTTGCTTCGCTACGCGTAGTCATCGGTGATCGAGCGCACGATCTTCACCCACTCGCGCAGGTGCTCGGGCTGGTTCCCTATGGTCTGAACGTCCTTGAGCGTGATGTCCACGTGGCAGCCTTTCGACGCCTCCATCGCGTCGCGGACCACGGTGCGGATGAGGTCAGGCTGGAAGCCGCAGCAGATCATCTGCGAGGGGTTGGGCCGCCAGGAGAAGACGTAGTCCGTGCCGATCTGCTCGGCACACTTCGCCACGTCGGCCACGGGAGTGACCGCGACGCGGCGGAGGTTCGGGATCTGCCGCACCATGTCGATCTTCCGCGTCAGATCCTCGCAGCAGCCGTAGGCCACGAGCCCGAACTTCTCCATGATGGGGAGCTGATACTGGAGGAGGAAATCGTCGTGCATGGCGGGCGAGATGAGGGTGTACTCCTGCGCGGCGGTGAAGCACCAGAGCTGGCTGCGCGGGACGGGCCGGCTGTTGGCCTGGGGGTCGGGCAGGTCGAGGGCGTAGGGCATGGCCTGGTTCTGGTGGTCGCACAGACGCCAGTCGCCGGCGGCCTCCGCCTCGTCGTGGGTCGCCAGGATGCCGTCGCTCATGAACTTCAGCACGCCGTGGAGCCACTCGGGGTTGTCCACCATGTCGAGCATGAGCTGGCCGAGGCCGCGGAGCTGGGTGAGGTGGGTCGAGATGTCGGCGGCCCACACGATATAGGCGGGGGCGCGGTCGATATTCACCTCGAGGATGTCGCCCACGGCCTCGCGCAGGCGGGTGACGTTCCGCTCCGTGGCCTCCTCGTCGATCACATGGTGGGGTGCGACCATCTTATCGGCGTCGCTGAGCTCGACGATGGACGGGTCGAACTTCCAGGCGCCGCGCGGGTCGGTCTTGGGCGAGTGCTTGATCCGCAGGCCCCAGATGCCCTCGGGCGGCGTGACCACCGAGGCGCGCTGCGTGATCCAAGGCTCGATGATGTAGTCGTCCCCGATGCCGTCCTGCACGATCATCTGTCGCAGGAACCGCTCGTGGCGCTGGTAGAAGGGATCCTGGCACTGGAGATGCGACTCGGGGTGCTCGTGCCACGACGCGAGCCAGCGCATGTAGACGAGCGGGCGGGTGCGCTGGAGGCTGTTGTGGCGTCGCCACAGGTCGCGCCGCTCATCCTGCACGGGCTTCGCCGCAATCTCCGCGTAGCGCTTCGCCAGCTCGCGGAGGATCTGCACGTCGCCGTTGGTATCGCCTGTCACGCGGGACTCCTCAACCGGTTGGCTGGATTGTAGCGCATCCGCCACGCGACGCAAGCACCGCGGGCGCGGGGCTTGTCACCCCCCGCTACCCTGTGGTAGCCTGTCGGGTCGAGACGAGAGAGGGAAACACACTCGGAGGAGACATGCAGTGTTCACGCCAGAGCACTCGCGACGCCAGTTCCTGAAACGCCTGGGCCTCGGCGCGGCGGCAGCGGCCGCGCCGAGCCTGCTGCGGGGAGCGGAGAAGTCCATGAAGAAACCGAACTTCGTGATCGTGCTGGCCGACGACATGGGCTACGGCGATTCGAGCGTCTACAACGGCTGGATCAAGACCCCCCACATGGAGCGCCTCGCCGCCGAGGGATTGAAGTTCACCGACTTCCATTCCAGCGGCGTGGTGTGCAGCCCCACCCGCGCCGGCCTGATGACCGGCCGATACCAGCAGCGGGCCGGCGTCCCTGGCGTCATCAACGCCGACCCCAGGGTGGCCGCCCACCACACGGGGCTACAGACCACCGAGGTCGTCTTCCCCAAGCTCCTCAAAGCAGCGGGCTACACCTGCGGCATCTTCGGCAAGTGGCACCTCGGCTACACGAAGAACTACAACCCCCTCCACCACGGCTTCGATCGCTTCCGCGGCTTCGTGAGCGGCAACATCGATTACATCTCGCACCACGACCGCATGGGCGTCTACGACTGGTGGGACGGCCTGGACCACGTGCAGGAGGAGGGCTACTCGACCCACCTGATCACGAAGCACGCCCTGAAGTTCATCGAGGACAACAAGGATCGCCCCTTCTGCTGCTACGTGCCCCACGAGGCCGTCCACAGCCCCTACCAGGGGCCGGACGACCCGGCGATCCGCGGGCCGAACCGCGCCCCGCGCCCCAAGTCCGAGCCCAAGGAAGCCTACCGCCAGATGATGAAGGCGATGGACGACGGCCTGGGCGCCATCGTGGCCACCCTGAAGCGCCTCGGCCTCGCCGAGAACACCCTGGTCTTCTTCTTCTCCGACAACGGCGGCACGCCCCGCGGCTCGAACGCCCCGCTGCGCGGCCACAAGGGCACCGTGTGGGAGGGCGGCCATCGCGAGCCGGGCATCGCCTGGTGGCCAGGACGCATCAAGCCCGGCACCGTGACCGACCAGCTCGCCATCAGCCTCGACCTGATGCCGACGATGCTCGAACTCGCCGGTGCCGCCGTGCCCGAGGGCCACAAGCTCGATGGCGTGAGCCTCGTGCCCCTCCTCCTGGAAGGCAAGAGCCTCGGCACACGGCAGCTCTTCTGGAACGGCAAGGCCATGCGCGACGGGCAGTGGAAGCTCGTCGCAGGCGGCAGAGGAGCGAAAGGCGTGGGCCTCTACGACCTCTCGAAGGACATCGGCGAGCAGCACGACATCGCCGACCAGCACCCCGAGCGCGTCAAGGCCATGCTCGCCGCCGTCGAGGGGTGGAAAACCGACGTGGCCACGGGAGCCACCCAGCAGCCGCCCCTGCCCCCTGGCTTCACCCGCCGCCGCAGGAAGAAGCCCGGGAAGAGGCCGTAGCGCCGCCCTCCCCCCGTCTTCCAGACTCCCGTCCAGTCGAGCGCGCGAGGGGCTATCTGACATTCTCACATTCTTAGGAATGTGAGAATGTCCTCTGATGCGCAGGGGGCATTCCGCTCGCGGGGAGACTGCCCTGACCTTGGTAGCGCTCTGCCTTTCTGTGCGTGCACGCCCAGGGGGCGATCACAGCAGGCCGATCGGCACCGCCTGATTGCTCGGGCCCGATGCGGTATCGGCACCCTCGACTCACTTTGCCGCTGCCCGCTGACATTCTCACATTCTCTTAACTCGACTTTCGCCATCATGCTCGCCTCCTGATGTGCGGAAGTGCTGGATTGGTAAAGCGTTCCGACCACGGCGGGGGTTTTGAGTCGTCGCTTCCAGACCCCGATCGTGGCAGAAGTACCTCGCTGA
>Ga0272442_10005731_pt1 | contig 16524 bp, 8 predicted proteins | sample SSMForm2O_FD_200262 | JGI IMG/M metagenome (GOLD analysis project Ga0272442, IMG submission 200262) | Marine sediment archaeal communities from Little Sippewissett salt marsh, Falmouth, MA, United States - SSM-Form-2O | ecosystem: Environmental > Aquatic > Marine > Wetlands > Sediment ...
GCGTTGACGACGAACGCGTGGTCGTCGAGTGTTGATTACCGGGTCAGAGCGATAGACAGCTTCAGTTCGACGAGTGCGTGGAGCGAGGCGACGCTGACGGTTTACCAGCCGACGGTAAGTGTGGCCTTTGATCCGACTCAGGTGGTGCATGGTGTGAGCAGCATTCTGACTGCAACGATCACAAACACAACTGCGCCATGGACGCTGGAGTTCGAAACGAGGGCCACAGGCGCGACGGAGTGGGCATCATCGGGAATCACGAATGCGGTCACGACCAACGAGTGGTTGACGAGCGTGGAATACCGGGCCCGGGTGGTGGACGCGAACAGCGTCACGGGTGCGTGGAGCGACGCCGCAACACTGGTGGTGACGGCTCCGGAATTGGCCGTCGGGCTGGCTGTCAACACGAACGAGGTAACGTTCGGCGGGATCGCGGTCCTAACAGCGACACCAACCAACGGGACAGGCCCATACGTTTTTGAGTACCAGAGCAAGGATACAACGGTTCCGGGGAATGACTGGGTCACTCTAGCTGGGCTGACCAACTCCGTGGAGACAAACAACTGGTTCAACGACGTGGATATCCGAGTGCGGGTGCGCGACACAGCTACGACAAACCTGAGCTACTGGAGCACATCTGTAAGCCTGTCGGTGGTCGCGGGGGGTGGGATCGGTGAAGGCGCCGGGGGAGCGGGTGGCGATTCACTCGTCATAACAGGCTTTGGCTTCACTCAGGGGACCGAGCCGGAGGGTGGGGAGGTCAGTCCGGGGGCGGGTTGTGCCGGGGACTGCAGGTCGATCACCCTGGAGTGGCACGGTCAAGCCGGCAGGTTGTACTCCGTGATGGTTGCGGAGTCTTTGACGCCGGCAGTATGGACGACCCATCCGGAGTGCGCGGATATTCCGGGAGTTGACGGTCCTATGTCAGTGACATTTGACGTAGATGCCTGTGACACCGCGCTGTTCTTCCGCGTGCGCGCGGGCAACTGAGGTGTCCGGATCAGTGCTTCGGGTATGGTCCCGGGGGGAGACCGCTGTAGAGGTCTATGATGGGAACGGTGCGTCGCCCGTAGAGAGCCCTGCATCGTTTGCTCATCCTGCACTGGAACGTGTCAGACGACAGGACTATGGCGTCTACCGTGGCGGGGTCGAATCCGACAGCAGCCTGGGGCGAGAGCCGAAAGGCCTCCCGCTTGCCGACTGGGTTGTCGTCCAGCACTGCTGCGACCGTGGGGCCGTCCGCATCACGGAGAATCCACGCAAGCCATTCGGTGTGCTTGCCCGCGCCGAAGATCGCCACGTTGGTGATGTCCTGCTGTGCACGCAATCGCGTCCACAGAGACTTGACCCTGTCCTCGATATATGCGGCATCGAGTCGTCGTCGACGGCGATCGAATGTGAGTCGTTGTTTCCTGATCAGTGAAGGCAGTACTCCGAGGCCGTAGTGCATGGCCAGACCGGGCAGGCTGTAGTTCGCAAGCTTGGCACGGGCGCCGTTGTGATAGCGGACGTCAGGCGCGTAGCGGTTCTGGTGCGCCGCGATGGCGGAGACGAGATCGCTATATACCGTGTCCGAAGACATCCGGCTGGTGGCGAATTCCAGGGCCCTCCTTTCCAGCGACCTGAGGGCGCCACGATCAGTGAGAATGCCAGTGATGGCATCGGCCATTTCGCTGTATTCCGCAACTATGCCGGGGAAAGACGCGATGTCGAACCCTCTGGCACTGGAGCGGTTGCAGACCAGCGCTTTTCCGTGACTGATGGCTTCGGCGGACTTGACGGGGAATCCGGTTCCGTATAGCGAAACGTTCAGGACAATCGCGGATTCTGCGTAGAGTTGTTCGACATCATCGACCAAACCGCGCAGTCTGATGCCGGGGCTCCCGTTCAGATGTCCCAGACTCGCGCAGACGCCGCCACAAATGTTGAGTACGGCGTCGGGGCACTGACTGAGAATGCGCGGCCAGACCTCGCCGGCGAATCGTGTGATGCCTCGGATGTTCGGGTCGTAGTTGCTGGCCAGAAAGAGCAGGTCACCGGAGTTGTCGGGCGCTGCCGCGGGTCTGATGGTTGTGGCGTGCCCTGTGTGGATTACAGTCGCCCCTGTCAGTTCTCGGAGCAGTGTTTGTTGCTCCTCGGGAGTGATTGCAAGCAGCAGGTCGGGCTTGGCCAACTCGCGGAGCTCTTCCCTCTTGCCGGTGATTCTATCAAAATCCCTGATCCCATGCGCGGCAGCTTGTTCAGAGCGTTGCCATTGGATGTCTATTGTGTCAAGTATCCCCAGGACACCCGCCGGCAGAGCACGGTGGATTCCGGCAGTCCACGCAAACACCGTCAGGACCACCTCGGGCGCAAGCTCCCGGGCCTTCGAGACCACGAAATCGTTGAACTCAATGTCGATATTGCGTTGCAGGAAGGAGCGCGAGCGATGCCGCATGCGCCTGGCCGTCATGAAATTCGGTCGGAAGAGGTGGAGCTTGTCGAACAGGCCGAGCTCCGATACTTCGTCTGGATTGGTGTCGCAGGATACCAGGGTCAGATTATAGCCGGCCTTCTTCAGGGCGCGACATATTGCCAGGCACCGCACACCTCCGCCGGCCTTCTGGAGAAGCGGGAGGGGGAATGCGATGAGAATCCTGCCGCGCGGTGAGATCCGTGGTTTGTCTCTACTTTCTGGCTCTCCCGGCATCACTATCACCGAAGCTCCTTCGTTCATTGTATCAGGCCGCGAGGCCGGCCTTTGTCAGTGCGTCCCGGAGTTGCCGTCCTCTGGTTTCGTGGAGCATTTGGGTGGCAAAGGTGCCTGCCCGCACTTCCAGTCCGAGATCCCGGCCTCCCCTCACGAGAGAAACAACCGCATTGCTCACATCCACGGGAACCGATGTCATGTTGCAGTCCAGGTCGTATACGACCCTGCGGATGCCGGCCCTAGCTGATCTCTCGGCGAAGGCGAGAACGTCGTGGTAGTTCTCCGGGAGAACCAGCATCTTCGTGACAATATCCCCGCCGGTTGCGGCGTAGCGCCGGATGTTTGCCCAGACGCGATCCGAGTAGTCTCGCTGCTTGATAGCCAGGTACACCTCGCGGGATCCGGAATCCACGCTGCAGGTGAGCGTCGCGCTGCGCCGTGTGAGCAGTTCCTCGATCCTTGGCGAGTGGATTACACAGTTCGTGTAGATTATGTGCTGATGGCTGTAGTCCGCCAGGAAAGCCATTACGTCTTCGAATTCTCGTAGCACCGTCGGTTCCCCGCCTCCCCAGTGGATCTGGCCACGGTGGGCCATCAGGCCGTGTCGAAAGAGGTGCTCCAGGGCGGGCAGGAGTCGATACGGCGGCCTGGTGTCGGCCGTCCGCGATGCTATTGAGCAGTACCGGCACGCGATGTTGCAGTGTCTGAAATGGGCGAAGAGCAATCTGTCGAAGAGGTGTTCCTGGGGGGGCCACTCCTGTCGGGTCAATCTAGTGCAGTTGGCACACTGAGGGTAGGATTTGTCCTGGTTGAGCGCTGTCATCCGACGCTTGCTCCGGAGAATGGTGGGGATTGGCGGAGTGCCTCCGTCGAAATCCGCCAGGAATGGCCATGCCTGGCCGTGCTGGGTCACGCAACACGCGGTAACAGTGTTGACGTTGAAGGCCATCCCGCTCTCGATGTAACTGCAACTCCAGAACGGGCCGCTGGGACGTGACGCCCTGTATTCTTCGATTACTGACTCATAGTCGCACATGCCGTGCCTCCCCCCGCATTCAATGATCGGGCGGTTGTTAGCCCGCCATTCTTGTCGCCGATGACATGTCTTCCGCGTGCGTGTCCCGCCACGGACAGAACGGGCGCGCTGCGCCACCCCTTGCTGTCCCCTTGTGGCACAGGTGTATCAACTCTTTCTTGTGAGCGTTCGTGGCAGTCAACTGAGCTGAACTGGCCGCGAGTGAGTCCGGCATTACCTGCGGTGAGACAGCGAAGCCGACGGACTGCAGCCTGGCGGCGAAGTCACGGCCGTATGCCCGGACGTGGTCCGCCTGTCCGAACAGCTGCGCGCGTTCGGCCGGGTCGACTACGGAGGGGTCTTCTTTGGTTACCTCGCCGTTCACCGGGACCTGAAGATACGCCAGTCCGCCCGGCGCCAGCACTCTAAGCAGTTGTGCCATCGCAGCGTGGTCATCCTGCACATGCTCCAATACGTTGCTGCAGTAGATCAGTTCGAAGGAATCATCGAGAAAGGGTAGTGAAGTGATGTCGGCTTTCACGTCGGCCGACTGCATGGACAGGTCTACAGAGACATAGTTGCGCCCGAGCACGGCACGCAACTTGTCGGACAGGCCTCGTTCCGGAGCCACGTGCAACATGCGGGGACGTGCTGCCAGCGTTCCCGTCTTCTCGATATACATCCAGAAATGTCGGGTCCTTTCGAATGATCCGCAGTGAGGGCACAGACGGCCCTCGGGTTCAGTCCTGTAGATCCCTTCCCCGACTCTCCTTGTGAATGGCTTCCATTCGGTTACATCCCTGTTGCAGACCGGGCAATAGGCATAGCATGGTGATGGGGGCGTCGCGCTGCCCGCGATATGCCCTTGCAGGTCTATGGGCACGAGAATGTCGGCGGGGCAACTCAATCCACGCGAGGCGAGTTTCTCATAGACGTCCTCGACCAGCGTGCACGAGATCACCACCTTGTCGAAGCGGTTTCTTGCTTCCAGTGCTTGAATGGGCGAGTGCACGGGGTGTCCCATGACCGAAGCTCCCCATGTCGAGCTGTTGTCATCACAGAAACCGATAACCACACCTCCCTGCGACTCGACACGAGCGGCCATTCTGGTTCCAAGATCTCCGGCTCCATACAGCAGGTAGCGCGACGCCGGCTCTATATCCACACTGTGCAGGAATGCCAGTTCCCCGGCGTTCTCACACTCGGGGATGGATTGCAGTCCTTTAGCCTGAAGATCATTGTTCAGAAGCCGTACTATATCGCGTGCGATGTTGGGCCGTGTCAGGCGCAGGTTGTCCTGCCAGCCGTTGTTACCGTGCAGACGATAGACCCCGAGACACTCATCCAATGATGCCGGTTGTGCGTGGTATACGGCCGCGCAGCGCAGGTAAGCATCAGCGCACATCCTGAGTTCCTCCTCGGGAAGCGGCATTATCATTTCGAGCAGAGGGCGTGAGAAGGAGATTGCGGAAGTCGGTACGCAGGAGCGTATCAGGCCAAACTCTCTGAGGAAGCGCTGTAGATCGCCGGTGTTTACAAGCAACCTGTATCGTTGGCCGTTCTGGAGAAGGTTGTGCTGGACCACATCGTGGTCGCGATGGAGCTGTACGACTTTTGCGACCTTCTCGCCGAACCAGTAGTCGTCGCTGTCCAGGAAACAGACAATGTCCCCTCTGCAGGCCTGGAACCCCCTGTTCATGGCGGATGCCTGCCCGCCGTTCTCCTGATAGATGGCACGGACCCTGTTGGGATACCTTCTGACGTAGGACCGAATGACCTGACACGACGCGTCGGTGGAACCGTCGTCAACCACGATGAGCTCGGTCTTGGGGTAGCTCTGGCCCAGTGCGGATTGGATGGCTTCCGCCACGAACCGGCCGTAGTTGTGGTTATTTATGAGTATTGAGACAAGTGGCTGTGCTGTCATGTCTGCCCCCCTTGTTCAGATTGCTGATGCCTGATGGCTTTGGTCGGCGCTGTTGTGCGCCGACGTGAGCGAGTTCATTTTCGTTTCGGTTGAGGGCCGCTTCGAGAGTGGCGCGTGGCACACCTCTCAGGGCGGTCTTCCTGGAGACATTGATGAGAGCTCCGCCATTCTCTTCGAATTCTGCCAGAGCGGTGAGGAAAGCCCGTTGTTGGAGGTCGAGTCGCGGCACGGACCATGTCTCGCCGGGTTTCCTGTAGTCCTTATGGAAGTGGTTGACTTCGCCCTGGCAGACGATTGGCCGGGAATAGACCTGACTCTGGAAGCGATTGTCCGACGCGGTAGTTGTGGGGACGGAGAAAGAGAAGTCGATCCCGATCAGATAGACCTGCGTGATTCCCATGTGATATGCGAGTTGGAGCTGGTGGTATATCACCGTGTATCCGCCGTGTATGCCTTGGCATGCATCGTGACTGAAGAAAAGCCGCGCCTCAGCAATATCGCTCTCGGAGAGCTGGCTGACGAATTTGTTCTCAAAGCGTTCCTCGTACCAGAAGCCATTCTCGAACGAACAGCCGAATTCACGAAGTGTCGAAGGGAAGAGCGCCGTCCCATGGGGCATTGAGATCATCTCTGCGTTGTGGTGCGCCACCAGGTGATCGCAGACAGTATAGTAGGTTGGCCGCCATGACGTGTCTCCAAAGGCCAGATAGATCTTGTTGGACGCAAAAGTGATCTCATTCCTGAGCATTTCGAGGTCGGCAACAGTCAGGCTCGGGCCGTTGCCGATCACGAATGCTCGTTGGCCTGGATGGACGTTTCGCAACGAGCCGATCCCGGCAGCGTCGCCCGTCGGCTGTCTTTGCTCACCTGGCCTGTTCATGATGCTTCTCCTTTTGCGGCTGGCGCCCGGCTGTCACAGCTAGGCGAACAGGTCCACAGCAATACCGAGTTCGGTCAGTCTTTTGGCCAGCAGGGCCTGTCGTTTTTCGATAGTGTCAGCTGCCAGCAGGCCTTCCATATTTGCGGCCGCGGTGTTCGGGTTCGCGGAGAAACGGAAGATGTAGGCCGATCGGATCTGTGCGCGCCTGCATACATCGACGGTTGCGTCGATGTCCGACATTGTCTCCCCTGGGAATCCCGCGATCAGATGTGTTGCGATGCTGAGCGAGGCTGCCGACGCCCGAAGCTCCCTCAGCACCTCGACAACACGAGGGATGGAGGTCGTGCGACGCATGGCGCGCAGAATCCTGGGGCTGCCCGACTGTAGCGGGACGCTGATCGCAGCTACGGTCTTCCAGGATACGATGTCTTTCAGCTCGGGACCGTATTTGACAAGCCAGCGCGGATGTATGTCCCACAGCATCCATCTCATATCTCCGACATCGGTGCTGGTTCGCAGTGCGTGCAGCAACTGGGGATAGCTGGAGCCGAGATCCGTCCCGTATGCACCGGGATCATTGGCGTGTATACAGATCTGGCGTGCTCCGTCGCGGATAGCACGCCGATAGTCGCTGATGCATTCCTCAAGCGGCTTGCTTGAGAGGCGCCCCAGAGCGGCGGGATGGGAACAGTAGCTGCACGCGTTGTTGCAGCCGCGGCTCACCCTGAGCATGTAGGGGGCCTCGCGCCCCTCCCGCATTCGGTTTCGAACGGAAATGGGACATGGACCGTTGGGATCGAATGGCATCATTACCTTCATGTCCGGCTGGATCGCGTCCCGGATATCCGTGTAGGGCACCTGGAATTCGGGGAAGAGCCTGTCGATGCAATTCAGATCTCGAGTGATCAGGTTCGGCCCCGAATGCGCGGCGCGAAACCGTTCCGGCGCCATGGCCGGCAGGCATCCGACAACGATCAGCTTCCCCGGGTAGTCTTGAAGAGTGCGGATCATGCTCACCGCGGTATCCACGTACGAACCGACAAACGCACAGGTTACGGCTATGATCGTGTCGGCGTGGGCCGGGGACTCAACGATCCGGCATCCGTTTGCCTGGAAGTAGTGCCGGATGTTGGCGCTGTCCAGGCCACGTTTCATGCATACCTGGTTGCCGGTAACGAACACGCGCATGCGTCCGTCGCACATGTCCGTTCGAGTGTCGCGCGCCTGTATCATCGTGCCCTCTTCTCTTGTTCTTCCGGGAAGACAACCCGGTCTGTTCTTCTGAAGGTGATGGAACAGGAAGGCGGTGGCGAAGGGCGCAACGGAACACCCTCGATCGCGGTTTCAGGGGCGCCCGGCTGTGCTGAGACCCAACAATCCAGCGATGCCGATTCAAGTGAGTTCAGAATGTCGGCGAGTCTGTTCCACGTATCCGTCTGGCCCGCTTGCGCGTAGTGGTATTCAATGAAACCGGCGTCGACATTACCGAGCATGGTTCCCAGTTCGCGAATTACCTTTCCCTCCTCTCCCTCAATATCCATCTTAAGGAACTCAACCGTGTCTCTGACGAACTGCGAAAGCCGGCGGGTCGGGACGCTGACGTTGCTGCACCGTGCGTTTTTCTGGATGTGTCGCGGGCGATCGGTCAGGGAGGAGGCCATGGGCATACTCTCAGAACAGACAAATTCTGTGTATCCTTCCTTCGCCGTGAGTGCAAATGGGTGGAGAGTGATACCCTCCCAGCTGTTCAGCTCAATGTTCTGTGCGCAGATGCGGAACGTTGTCGGATTGGGTTCGAACGCTATGATCTCGGAGCGCGGGAACAGCCATTTGAAGTAGGCCAGCGCGGCGCCGACGTTGGCCCCGGCGTCAATGATAACAGGGCGCGCCCGCCGCGACCGGAAGTGATACTGCTCGTGGAGAACGATTTCAAGGAACTGCGTGAGCAGATCACCGGGGCTGCTGCAGTAGAGCCTGGCATTGAGGAAATCGAACGGAACGGAGGGGGCGCGACGGTCCTCGATCCTCGTTGCTTCGGCCATCCTGCTCCACTGGGCGGGAATGTCCACTTCGAAGCGGCTGGCGGCGGCCAACGTCTTGGCCAGGATGCTCGACGAGCTGGCTATGGCGGCATGCACCCGGGCATCCGCCAGGTCGGTAGCAGCGCCAGCATCGGCACCGCGTTCAGCCAGACGTACCAGCTCTCTGCAAGTGGCGAACCTCGGTGAAAGCGTGAATTGCCGGGATTCGATCCACCGGGAGGCAACGGCGTGCCAGCCGTGATTGAGCGTATTGTCTTCACTCCACGCCGTCTCTACCTGCCTTTCAGCGGAACGGAGGGCCCCGTCAAGTGCCAGGGCCTCGGCGTATTTCATTCGCCATGTAGGCGACAGTCTGTTTCTTTCAATGTCGAGCTTGCAGTGGTCCATGAATGAGTGCAGTTGATTGTGTGGCATGAAGTGGTGCCAGGCACAGCGGGTGTAGCCATCCGAGACGGACGCATCACGATCGTACGCCTGTTGGACGAGCGTCACGGCCTTCGTCAGGTTTCCCTTCGCGGCATGTGCCACGGCCAGATCGATTTCCCATCGTGGTGACATTCTCTCCTCAATGAGATCACGTTCCATCCATTCGATGAGCTGGGGCAGCGTACGCGTCGGCCAGAAGTGGTGCCAGGCACAGCGGGCGTAGCCATCCGTGAGACTTCTATCCCGGCAGTAGGCCTGTTCGACCAGGGGTACGGCTTTCTCGAACGCCCCGCATGCAGCGTGTGCCACAGCCAGGTTGAGCTGCCATCTGGCAGACAACCTGCCTGCTTCCTGGTCGCGGGCCATCAGTTCCAGGAGTTTGCCGTCGGGGTCGTTATCCGAGAGGCAGTGCCAGGCGCAGCGAGCGTAGCCATCCGTCAAGTTCCTGTCCAATGTGTAGGCATGATCCACGATGGTAAGCGCTGTGCCGAGATCGCCCTTTGCGGCGTGTGCCACGGCGAGATTGATCTGCCAGTCCGGAGACAACCGGTTCGGTGCGGCATCCCGCTCCATCAGTTCGATCAGCTGAGGGTAGTCCCGTGCCGGCCACAATCGCTGCCACGCGCATTTGGAATACGCGTTCTCAAGGGTCGGGTCGGCCGCATAGGCTTTGTCGACAAGTGCGATGGCGCGAAAGAGATCCCCGCCGCCGGCGTGTGCAATGGCAAGGTTGGCCTGCCACTCGGGCGACAACCGGCCAGCTGCCAGATCCTTCTCCATCCAGGGGATCAGTGAACGCGTGTCATCTGCCTGCCGGAACAATTCCCAGGCTGCCCGGGCGTAGCCATCAGATAGGGAGGCATCCGACTTGTATGCATGTTCTACGAGTCGGAACGCATCGCGTGATCGGCCGTCGGCCGCCAGAGCTTGCGCCAACCTGAGTTGCCACCGCGGCGTCAACCGGTCCGCATCGCGATCCCTCATCAGCCACTCAATCGTAGCGCGAAGATCTCTGCGCGGCCAGTAGTGCCGCCAGGCAGACCGGGCATACCCGTCACTCAGGGACGGGCGCAGGCGGTACGCATGTTCGATCAGGTCCTGAGCGATGCAGGTGTGTTCTTCAAGGATGGCGAGTTCCGCAACATTGAGCATATAGCCAGCAGTCAGGCGACCCGCATCAAGGTCCTTCTTCGCAAAGTCCCAAGGCGACCCCAGGCGGGATCTATTCTCCTGAAGGCGCCAGGCTATGGCCGCGTACCCGTTCCTTGCCTTCGGATGTTCTGCGTAGACGCGTTCGACGATTGCGAAGGCCTCCCTGAGACGACCCATGGTAGCCAGGCACTCTGCATGCCGGAGTCCCTGGAACCATGTCTGGCGGCCCCCGGACGTGTCCATATCAAAGAGTCGCAGGGCCGTGCCGAGTTCCTCTTCCCTTGAAAGGAGATAGAACCCGAGTCTCGAATACCCATCTCGGGCGTTTGGGTATCTGCGGTAGTGTTGTCGGACTACCGTTTCGGCTGCGGAGATCGCTCCACGTATCGGTGTCCCGTTTCTGGCACGATCGACCCTCTGCAGCCACTGCTCGTCGACCTGATCGGCTCCGAAAAGAAGCTCGGTCGCTATGTCTGTACTAAGCATGTCTGTACGCGTTTGCTGTCTGTTGAGTCCGAGAACTGATCGGAGACTGTCTTGATGCAGATGCCGAGCCGCCGCAACCACGTTTGGGCGTAGTCGTTCGCCAGGGCAGAGCGCCGAGAGGCACGTTCTGCGAGCGCGGCGGCTTCATCGGGTGCGCCCCATCTGTGGAGCATGCCGGCGCGCAGGTGGTCGAGGAACGGAGGGGAAGCCCTGTTCGCCTCGGTCTCCTCGTTCAGCATCTTCTGCAGATAACCGGTATCCCTGGTGTGAGCGTAATCGCAGAAGCCTATGGCGGCATGGCCTCCGAATGCGCGGGGGTCCGCGCGGTAAGTCCGTTCGAGTTCCCGCTGTGCCGCGATCCTGTCTCCGATGTGTGCATGGAGTGCAGCCAGCATGACACCGGTGTTGGTATCCAGGCGGCCGAGAGACCGGTCCAGTTCGAAAAAGGAGAATGCCTCTCTCGGAGTTCCCCGGCATGCTACGTGATAGTACCATCCAACCAGTGCATGCCCATTCTTCAATCCCGGTTCCTCCCTGTAGGTCTCCTCCACGATAGCCGTTGCAGAGTCGAGATCGCCTAGCGCCGCGTGGATAACCGCATGGTAGATCCTGTAAGGCCCCGTGAGTCTGTCTGAGGAAGCATCGCGGGCGAACGCATCAAGGGCGGCACCCGGGGCGTACCGGAAGAAGAAGTCCCGGGCATAGCCGCATCGTGCCCAACCGTTGACCAGGTCGGGCCACAGGTTGTAGGCATGACGTATTGCATGAACCATGGCCTTCTCTCTGCCGAGGACTGCGAGTGCCTGTGCGTAGTTCAGCTGCCAGTCCGCCACCAGTGATCCCCGGGCCAGGTCAAGCTCGAAGTACGGGATAACCTTGTCGTAGGCCATATCACTTGTGACGAAGGAGGCCCAGGCGAGTCGGGAGTAGGCGTTGCTTAGCCCGGGCTGCTTCTCGTAGGCCAGCTCAACGCACGGGAGCGCGGCTTCGATGCCCCGGCTGGATGCAACCGCTTTGGCCTTGCGGAAGAGCCATGGGGCGGAGAGTCTGCCTGCCTCCTCGTCCCGTGCGATCCAGGCGCAAACGGCCTCGTGGTCCGGACGTTGCCTGAAGTAGCGGTCGGCTACCCTCGTATACCCATCTGTGACGGTGTCGGAGAGCATGTAGGCGTCTGCCACGATGTCGACGGCACGTTGCATACTTCCTTCCGCCGCGTAACACTCCGCAAGGCGGAGCATCCATTCGGGGGACAGGCGGCCCTGTCGAAGGTCCTGCTCGCAGATGTCGATGAAATCACCTTCCGAACCGGCCGACGAGTGGAGTAGCTCTGCAATTCGAGCGCGTGCATTCGTCAGAGATGCGTCTTCCTTGTAGGCTTCTTCGATGAGGTGCATTGCGCTCGTGTTCTTACCGATACGTGCGAGGAGTGTTGCGTACTCGGTCTTTTGAGGGGCAGGAAGCTGCTTGGGGTCGAATGGCTCGAGCAGTTCTTCTACCGTCGCTGCGATACGATTCCCTGGTTCGGATGGAGCGTCGAGTAGACGGGTTGCGAATTGATTTGTGATCTTGAAGCCGGGGCACCGAACCTGCAGGAATTCTGCCTCCAGGTCGGCGATCGATGCTGTGTCTGCTCGGCACAGGCGCGCCAGCGAGGCGATCTGTGCGAGGTGCGGGATGCGAGGCGAAGACGCGGTCTGCGGCGCGCCTCCAATCATTCGGGTGATCTCGTCCTTGATAAGACGCGCCTGAGGTGCGGCGGAATGCAGACGTGCGCTTTTGGGAACGCGTGAGCCACGGCTGGACACCTGTACGGCGTCTATCAGTTCCTCTCGAGTTCCGAAGAGCAATAGCGCGCCGTTTCCATGTGGCATGCTCGGTGTTCTGGACGCCAGTCGTCGAGCCCGATCCGCGATCACCGCCTCGATGTCGGCGCCATCCAGATCACAGCGTTCCCGTAGCGCTCTTTCGGCAACATTGTAGAGCCAATCGTTCAGCGCACGCCGCTCGGAGGCAGATAGCGATTGCGCAGGACGTTGTGAGGAGAACACCTTCTGTTGTGCCATCGAGAGATTTGCTTTGGTCTGATGTCCGGTCGCTGTTGTTCGGACGATGGCCCTGCCGCCGGCCGCGGCGATCTCCATGAGCCGCTGGTGGCCGTACCCTTCCACTGCGTTGAGGTGAAGGCACAGGCGTGCCGCCTGGTAAGCCATCGACAGTTCCCTGCCGTGGCGCAGTGTGCCCCGGGCATATCTGGCGAAGCGAGGGTGCTGTTGCCACCCGTTGCCGTAGAGATGAATGCGGGTGTTTGAAAGGGGTGCAACTCCCGTTGTGCGGGCCTCGTCGAGCCACTCGACGACTACGTGGCGGTAGATGGTATCGTTGAGCCGCCAAAATAGGGCCTGGACAATTGCGTTGCGAGACTCTTCTGTTCGTTCAGGCCAAGATGGATCGAAGTCCCGCAGCAGTCGCAATTCGGTCAGCAGTTCGTGGCAGCTGGTGAACGTACGCCCGGAGCGGTAGCGGTCCCAGAGATGGTCATGCAGAAGCATTATCTGTTCTTCGGTCATGCCGTGGGACCGGAGTGCCGGCGCCACATCTTCGCTGACCACACGTTGCGTCGGCTTGCCTCTGTTTGACGCGAACATCAGGTCACACTCGAATTGCCGGCGTTGTGCAGTGTTGAGCGTTCTGGGACGGAAAAGATGGGCGCTGACGGCCATTGGGATCTCGAGGAGTCGGTCTCCGCGATAGCCATTCTCTTGTAGTTCACCCACGTAACCTACGATCAGATCCCTGGATCTTCCCTCTGTGGCGGCGTTCCAGCGTTGCGCGGCTACCGGATTGCAGATATCAGGTACGTGGTCCTGGACCCAGGAGACGAACATCATGTTCGTCGGATAGGCCTCGATTGCCTCCGTTCTAAGATGGTTGATGAACAGAAAGACGTCGGGCCTGAAATCGTGGATCTCCCTGGCGACGTAGTAAGGGGTGAGCATGGAATCCATATTCAGGTGTCGCACATCCCAGCCGGCGTTTCTGAACTCTGCGGCAGTATCCCGAGCACTGTATTGTGTGACTGTGGACCAGGAACATGTAGGAAGAAGCAGGCGGGGCGCGCGGCCGGCCGGCGAGGACGTCGGGCCATTGATGAGTTCGGCCAACTGACGGTCGGAGAGAGCGTCGTAATACCTGTTGTTCTCGTCTTGGAGTCGCTGTGTCTCTGTGCGTCGTTCGCTCACCAGCTCGGCAAAGTGCGGCATAACGCGGTTGAGAATGCCACTGGGGCAACCAGCTACGAAAGTGAAGAGGTGTGAACACTCGGGGTGGTTTCTGATTCGGTCGGTCTCGTGGGCCACGTCCTCGTGCCAGAACAGGCGAACGCGCTTCGATGCTATGATGCGGCGTACATCAGCAGATAGCAGGAAGCCCTGGAGGCACGCAAGGGAATCGATACAGACCAGGATGTGCTGATCGGCATGGGGATCCGGATTGTCTTCTGAGAGATCGAAGATGTACGACAGCTCCGTTCCCGGGTAGAGTCCGATGACGAGAACCGGCCTGGAGAAGTCCTTCAATCGGTCCGAGTTCTGTTCGAGCTGGGCCTGGATTCGCCGTAGCGGGGCGATACGGTCCGTCACGGGGCGGATCTGCCCGTTCAGCCACAGTCCATAGGCCGTTCCGCCGTCACTGGCCGGGAACACGCAGACTCTGTGCCTGTCGGAATAGGCGTCAAGCCGGTGAGCGAGTGCAGGATAGCACTCACGGAGGGCAGACAGATTGCCTGGGAGAGGATCTAGACTCATGTCTGCGAAGGGAAAGCACGTCGAATGCCATCGCGGCAAGTTTTGCCGGAGGGAGGGAAGGGGAGGGGAGCGAACGGTGAATTGTGAATTGTGAATTGTGGCGTCTTCCGTCACGCCCTGGGATGCCCTAGAATCGTGGCTATGCCTGATTTTCAGGTGCTTCCAGAGCATCCGCATTCGGTGGATCGTTCGCGTCAGGCCGGTGATCGCGCCCCATGGCATTGGGCCTGCTCAGAGGACTCGTGAGATCCCGTCGGGTTCATACCCAGAACCGGATCAGGTCGACAAAAAGGGCCGACACACGCGCTTTTTGGACAAAAGTGTCCACTCGATCACGATCCGGGGACGAACACCGACGGGATCTCACAGTTTGGCGAGAGGGGGTAGCAGGGGGTAGGAGGGGGTAGCAGGGGGTAGCAGGGGGCGGCTAGGCCACCATCCTGGCCTTCTGGATGGCGCGGATGCTCACGGACACGTGGCCGAAGCGCTGGAAACGGTTGTTCTTGATCTTCACATCGCATGGGTTGCAGTTCCCGAATCTGCTGCAGGGACGGAAATCTCCGCTGAGATGAAGGTTGGCGTCGTCGATGTGTCCGGTTGCTTCAAAACGTCCATACAGATGGTGGTGGCAGGGGTAGATGGAGCCATTCGGCGCGATCAGCAGTTCCGATGGCGCGCATTCACAGTGGCGTTGCTCCTTGGATCCGCATGCGTCGGGATAGGCATACTCCCCGTACAGTTTTCCCCGGTAGACACCCAGGAACGGTTTTGTGCGGAAATCGATTCCGAGATCGGCGCATATGCTCTCCGCTCGTCTCATCTTCTGGATCTGGGCGGGATGAAGGACGCCGTAGAGCCCGACCTTGAAGCCGGCGTTCTTAAGATAGAGGACGCGCTGCAGTATGTGCTCCAACGTGAATTGTTCTGGGTGATAGCTGACCCTGATGGGCGCGTAAGGCGCATCGCGGTTGATGAATTCGGGATCGATCTCGTTGACGAACTCCATCAGGTCGAACTCCAGGCTTGTCAGGATGTCCACGAAGTGCCGCTTTGACGTTTCCCGCACGATCTCGATGAAGTCCGGATGTTTGCCCGGTTCGCCGCCTTGGAGCGATATGGGCACGTCGCGGTTCTCCAGCCTGTCGAAGAACCGGATCCAAGACTCGCCGGGTGTTTCCGTGCTCGGCATTCTCGGGTTGTCGGGCATGCGGGTGATGCAGTACGAACAGCGGTATGGGCAGCGGAACGAGAGGAAGGCGCCAACGTAGTTGAATGAGCGAGGCAGTTTAACCGGATTCATCTTCGCGCCCTCCCATGGCTCAACTCGCGAGCCGCATTTGCCGTTTTCGGGGTGTGATCGCATCCCGCTCCTTCTCCTTGCCGTTCAACAGGTTACCTATGGTTCTAGCGACGGTTCTGGGCCTGATCTGCGACATGCACACCACACCCTTGGCACACTCGGCCTGCATGCACGGGGCCTCCGGGCATGCCCAGTCGGCCGTTAGGATCACGCCTCTTCCGTACATATATATCTGTTCCGAGGGGGTTGGTCCGAAGAGCGCCACCACCTTTTTCCGCATCGCCAGTCCCAGGTGCATGCCGAGGCTGTCGCATGTGACGACCAGGCGCGCAGCGTTTATCCAATCCATGTACTGGTAAAGGTCCGTTGCCCCCTCCTGCCAGCTGACCACCAGGCCGTGATTTTCGCAGAGGGTGGCGAGTGTCTCCCAGCTGGTCACTGGCCAGTTCTTCGTAGGCCACTTGCTCCCAACCCGAAAGTTGATGCCCACATCGAAGGGTGCACGTTCCCTGGGCTCGTAGCCGAGTACGTAGTCCTGGCCGCGCCAATAGCTTCCCACTATCTGGAAAAGAAGCGCTTGGATAGGGAGAAACTGATCTCGGCCGTTGGCGACGTCGAGTGCGCTCTCCGCCCCCGGGAACGCGTGTGTGCCGGTGCTCGTCCGCCCGAACCCGAGATGTTTTGCGGCGCATACGGACTGCGCCAGAGAACAGAGCGTGGGAGCCTTTTCAAGGCAGAGCACCTCGTCGAACTGCCGCTTCGCAAGTGCATTACGGTCCATGTCGTCGTATACGAGAAGCTCTT
>Ga0272442_10005732_pt1 | contig 16523 bp, 9 predicted proteins | sample SSMForm2O_FD_200262 | JGI IMG/M metagenome (GOLD analysis project Ga0272442, IMG submission 200262) | Marine sediment archaeal communities from Little Sippewissett salt marsh, Falmouth, MA, United States - SSM-Form-2O | ecosystem: Environmental > Aquatic > Marine > Wetlands > Sediment ...
GCCGCTTCAGGGCGTCGTTGTCTATCTCGAAGAGGGCGACGTTCTTGGCCAGGACGAAGAGCCTGTGTATCAGTTCTTCTCCGATACGGGGGAGCTGACCTCGGTCCGCAGATCCAGCAGCCAACTCGTCCATCATGACCCTTCCTTCCGCTTTTCGGCCGTCCTGTGAAGTCTCTCCAACGCACTGGCACAGGCTTTGCGGACAGGACCTGCGAGAGTGCGCTGCTTGGAGCGCTTCTTCAGAAAGTCGCCATAGTCGAGATTGCCACTGGCGGCGAGTCCCTGTGTTGCCGCTATTGCCAGTTCCGAGTGGTCCTGTCCTTTGAGGAGGGTCCCTGCGGACACCAAATCCATCAAGGCATCTCTCTCCAGTTTGCCCCCGAACTTCCCCAGAAAGGTGCAAAGGCGGCGCTTTTCTGGAAAGGATGCCCCCAGGATTTCGGCGCTGAGAAGCCGCTTATAGAGCCGTTCCACCAGAGCTGGATCTCCCCGTTCCATCAGCAGTTTCTCCGTCTTGGCTCGTACCACTGCCTGCTTGTCTTCCAAGAGCTCCATTCGCATTTTTCGGATCGGTTCCGCTTCGGAAAACTGTGATTTCATCAGAAGGGAAAAACGGGCTTCCTCGTCCATCTCCTTGTGAAACGGAGCCAGGAGCTCGAGCGCTTCAGGGGATCCCAGCTCAAGGAGAGCCCTAATGAGCATGGCTTTTCCCTCGTCGCTGGCTTCTTCCATGTTGGAAACCAAGATTTCAGGGGCTGCGGCCCCCAAGCGTGACAAGAGGGCCACAGCCTGGACAGCGGCGTCATCCGAAGAGAGAGCTTCCGCGGCCTTCAGGACCTTGGGCGCGCATTCTGGGGAGAGATAGTCCAGGAGCCTTCGTGCTGACTCGGCATGGTCTGGATCCGTCAGGAGGGTCTTCATGAGGAAAGTGATGCGTTTTCCCAGTGAGAGGACGGATTGAAACAGGTCCGTGATCGCCTCCGCGCAGGAGGGTTCTTCCTCGACGAGTCTTTTCAGAAGCCCTGTCACCTTTGCCATCTGGCTCAAATCCTCTTTCCTGAAAAGCGCCTCGAAAAGAAGCTCCAGGGGTTCCCTGTTTCCCCGATGGGGTCCTTCCCGATCTTCCGCCAACTCTTGGAACTGAATCTCGACCAGTTTCCCCAACATGTCCTCCGGCCTCTCGTCCCGACGGAGCCTCCCTAAACCGTCCTTATCCAGGATGGGCATGGCTTCGGGGGAACGTGGTTTAAACTGGCGCTCTTCCTCCTTTTCCTTGGCTGCGATCTCAGGATCTACCGTGGGACTGTCCGCAGCCGCCGCGATCAGCTCCGGCATTTCTTCGAAATAGTCGTTGTTCAGCTGTTCCCACTCCGACTGCTCGGTCCTTCCTTCTTCAATCTCCATCAGCCAGTCGACCACCTGGGTCTTGAAGTTGGAGAGTCCCGCCTCCCAAAGAAGCGTTACCGTGTCCTCGCCAAAGTGCTCGGGCGCGTCCAATGGCGCCGATAAGATCCTCATCAGTTGATGAATCTCTTCGGGAGTCAATTCCGGAGAGAAGGAGATCTGTCGAACGCCGTCCCGATACATGGCGAAGACGAACCCGTTGCCCCCTTCCTTCTCCGTGTAGACGACGTTCCCGTCCACTCGAAGCGTCTTCGCTCCGACGTCGATCCAGATGTCCCCTGAGGTCTCGGCCACCGCTCGGAGCTTTCCCGTCAACTCCTCCATATGCTCCAGTGTCTGTTGGTGGCCTTCGGGATACGCCTTCAGAATCTTGAGCGTGTTCTCCAGAAAAAGAAACGCGTCCTGGAGGCGTTCTAGGTTTTGGGAGACCTCCGCAGGGCCGTCAACCTGTTCGGCCATCCTCTTCCTTTCCTCTCTCGAAGAAGGAACCTTCTCTTTCCCTGTGTCGCCTATACTATAAACCGGAGGGACACTGTGTAACAGGGCATGTCCCTGTTTTCACGGGGGAAAGGGCGCCGGGAGAGCTGAGCAGAGAGCTGCGGACATCTGCTGTTTGATGCGCTTTCCAGGCGGGTGCGGAAGGTCACGCGAAAAATTCTTTCCTGCCCTTGATTTTTGAGGCTGTATGATTTATTATAATAGTATATAAGAGCAAAAGCGCATTTATGGACGTACTATGCAGGGAAAGGAGGAGGCCATGGAGGGCAAAGCAAAGCATTGCATGCGGACGCACAATCCTCTCTATCTGTTGAGTGCGTCTTCCATGCTTTTGGGGTGCTACATTCTTAATGGCATGACGGATCTACATCCTCAATCGATCCAGCGGGTGGTGAGCGTTCTGATTGTCCTGAACGTCTACGAAGCGCTCCTCATTCTGCTCGGATCCGTCCTCGCGAAGAGGCGCACTCTCCCTTCCGCCATGCTGGATTCGCGACTTCTCTTCATTCTGGCCGTCGTGTTCCTCTGCGATCTAACGTCCTTTGTCATGCCCTGTCTGGAAGCCGACCTCGCCTGGGGCGTCCTCGCGAATACGGTTCTGTTGGGACTGTCCATCCTGAAGCTCACGTTTATTATTCGCCTCCTGGGACTTCCGTATCGAGGGAGAGAGAAAAGCTGGACGATATTGGAGTTGGTCGCTCTTTTTGGGGTGCCGTGCGTTCTCGCTTACGCGAAAAACCGCACGGATCTCCTTCCGGCGTGGACCATGGCGGCATGGTGGACGTTCGGAGCGATTTTGTTGGGAAAATCCTTTCTTTTTTCATCTCCGGGCGTCGAGCGGGCCTCCCCAAGAGCATCGTCCCTGGTCACATCCGGCGTTCGCAGAGCCATCTGGGTAGTTCCCAGCATTGCCATACTGGCCCACATCATCTCCATGAACTGGGTCTATCACGTCCCCCTACATCTATCCAGCGCGGCACCTCTTTTCCTGGCGGCAAGCGTCTGGACCCTCAGGTCCCGTTCCTCCCGCCTGGCGAAAGCTCTGGCCATGCCGGCGGGCGCCGTTCTTGTGTCCTTGAGTTTCCCGAAGGAGTTCGCCAATCCCGCTATGGGACTGTCCCCGCTACGCCTTGCCCTGGTCGGAGCGGCAGCAGTCTACGCCTACGCATTCTATCTGCGCCGCGACAAGCGCCTGATTCCCTTGGCCCTCTTCTGCGCCGTTAACGCGGTCCTCGGCTATTCGGTCGAAACCATACGTCATACAGCAGGTGCTGTAACGGGAAGGGTTCTTCATCTTATGCCCGAAACGGAAACGGAATGGGGGCGCTTCGCTGTGGCCTTTGCTTTCGTTTTGCTGGGGATCGGAGCGTTGCGGAGTTTACAGATCCGTAAGGGTCCCGATGTCGCGGAAAGAGACGCTTAGCAGAAGAACCACTCCACTCCCCTTCTGACGACCTCGACATCATGGCGAAGGTCTGGGAAGTCGACCTTTCCTATCCTGTCAAGGATCCAACGACAGAGGATCTTTCGGAAACTCGCTCAACAAGGGATCCTTGTCCCGCTCCATCACCTGGAGAAGAAGTCCATGCATCTTTTTCACCGCGGAGGCGTACCGACTGTCGTTTCCGAGGTTGTCATTCTCGTGGGGATCTTTCTCCAGGTCGTAAAGGGCCAGCATGCGGGGCCGCAGGCCAAAGGCATACTTGTGGGAATGGGTCCTGATCATCCTCAGTTGGTTCGCTCTCTGGCAAAACGCGTACTCACGCCAGTCAACCGATCTTCCCTCCACCAAGGGACGCATGGACCTGCCGTGGATCTCTCCGGGCGCCTGCAGTCCCAGATAATCCAAGATTGTGGGCATCACGTCGATCTGACTGACAGGCGCGTCCACCACGGTGCCAGGCTCGATCGCACCCGGGAGCCTCATGACCAGCGGAATGCGGACGAGGTCGTCGAAGAAGCTCGATATGGATTTCCCTATGCAACCGTGGGCTCCGACCATGTCCCCATGGTCCGTCGTGAAAAGCACCAAGGTGCGCTCCGCAAGTCCCAGCTCATCCAGTTTCCTGAGCACCCTTCCCACTTGGTCGTCGATGTACTTCACCATGCCATGGTAAACGGCCATGTATTCCCGAATGCCCGCGTCCCCCATGATATCCCCGAGCTTCTTGGTGGGACGTTGGCTGTCCCAAGGGGGCAGATCTCTACTCCCAGGAATTTCGATGGAATTTCTGTCCACCATGGAATAGTAAGGTTCAGGAACGACCCACAGGTCGTGGGGCGGACTCCAAGAAGCCGTGATCATGAAAGGCTCGTCAGCGTGTTTGTCCAACAAATCTAGCACTTCATTGGTAATTTGCGTCTCAGGAAGGTGTTCAGGAGGAATCACCGTTCTCCCGATCGTCGCGATGTAAGCCACACCGTTTTTGGGTAGATCGTGGAAGGCCTGCCAGCCCTCCCGAATCGCCGGGATCTTTTCCACGGGACGTCCCAGATACCGCCCTGGGTCGTAAGGAGACTCCTTGGGGGCGGGACAATGTTCCGCGAGGTACTTGCTGTACTCGGCGTTCGTTCGGGCAGCGTAGGCATAGGACTGATAGCAGGGGAAGGTCCCCTTGTCGCCCAGATGCCATTTGCCTCTGTGTCCCAGGGAATAGCCCTCTTCGTGCAGGATACATTCCGTATTGGGAAAAGCCCCCGGAGAGAGAGCCTTCTGTGTGTTTCTATTTGGAGAGACGTTATAGAGGATGCCGTGGGTGTGCGGGTAGACGCCTGTGATCAAGGAAGCGCGGGAAGGGGAACAGTATGGGGTGACGCAGGTATACTGGGTAAAGAGGACGCCTTCCTTACCGATGCGGTCCATGTTGGGCGTCTCAATATAGGAATTTCCAGTGAGAGAAAGGGAACGGTAATGCTGTTCATCTGTCATCATGAATAGCACATTCAAGCCCTTTTCTTGGGCGGCATCCGCTATCTGTCTGAGACCCAGCCCTCCGCCCACCCCGAGCAGTCCCGCACACTCAAGGAAACGCCTGCGCGTCATGGGATCCATACATCCTCCTCCTCTCAAATGTGTAAATGCCCGGGCCTCCTCCCCTTGGACGTTCAACGCGAACCCAGGGGGAACCTGGGCGGCACGAACACAGCATAAGGCTTCACGGGGCATTCAAGCAAGGAACAGACCGTGCTATCATCCCTTCCCATGAAGCGATTCCGCCAACCTGTTCTGTTCCTCGCAACCTTTGTCCTATGCGCGCCAGCAACCGGCTTTGCAAGCGAAAGTACGCCTATGTCCGAAGACACCCCGCTCACGCGATCCTTGGTCTCCCTTGGAAACCCGACCCGACTGTATCAAGTCCTTCAAAGAGCCGAGCAGGGGGAGGAGATCTGCGTTGGAGTCATCGGGGGATCCATCACCGCCGGGGCCCGCGCGAGCCAAGTAGAGTATCGTTGGGGAAACAGAGTTCACGCCTGGTGGACCGCAGCCTTTCCCGATACGTCCGTTCGTTTCGTCAACGCGGGGATCGGCGCCACAGGCTCCTCCATAGGCGCCCATAGGGCAAAGAAGGACCTCTTGATACACCATCCTGACGTCGTGGTGGTGGAGTTCTCCGTCAACGACGAGAATAGGAAGCTCTTCGCTGAGACACTGGAGGGACTGGTCAGGCAGATTCTGAACTCCCCCAAGAAGCCTGCGGTTCTCCTTCTCTTCACCATGAATCGACAGGGCAACAATGCGCAAGAGTGGCACGGTCAGGTGGGGGAACACTATCGGCTTCCCATGGTGAGTTTCAGGGACGCGGTTTGGCCTGAAATCCAAGCAGGAAGACTCAAGTGGGAGGACGTGGAAGCCGACGAGGTCCATCCCAATGATCGGGGACACGCCCTCTGCGCCGACTACCTCAACCATGTCTTTGAGTGGGCTTGGGAGACGCTTCCGAGGGACAGAATGCCCTGTGTCCCCCCCTTACCAGACCCCCTTTTTACCGATGTATTTGAGAGGACAACCCTTCTCAATGCTGAAAAGATCGCACCCTTGTCCATAGAAGGATGGTCTTCTTCCCAGTCTCCTTTTTTTGGTCCCTGCTGGGAAACCGACCAGCCTGGAAGCTCTCTGTTCTTTGAACTGAGTGGAAGCGCCATCAGCGTCATCTTCTATCGCGTCAAGGGAGACATGGGCATCGCGAGGGCCGGTGTGGATGATCTGCCTCCTGTGGAACTGAACGGTTGGTTCGCCGCCGACTGGGGCGGTTACTCGCCCTGGGAACTGGTGGCCGGGAATCTCTCTCCCGGTCCGCACAGAGTGCACATCGAGCTTCTTGAAAAGAAGGCTCCCCAGAGCCAAGGCCACCGCTTTCAGCTTCTTGCCGTGTGCGCGGCAGGGGGATAGGATAGCTGGCCTCGTTGTCCAGAGATACAACCGTGAGGCACAATAGCGTACACTGGCGGTCATGCGTACGTTTCGTTTCCTCAGTCCATGGTGGGCCTTTTCGCTTCTTTTCGCCGTGGCGTTGACCGACCCGGTCTTCCCTCAAGACGCTTTTACAGAGGTGGTCGACGAAATCCCCGACCTCTTGCAGATCGATCCTGAAGCTCGTTTCGAAGGGATGGGTGCGGCCTTCTGCGCCCCGGTGGCCGTCTCCAATTCTCTGGTGTGGATGCATCGAACGGGACTCGCCTCTCTACTGGATCCGGCTGATACGGAAAAGAAAGCACAGATCGCTTTGGTGAAAAGCCTCGCCTCCCAGAATTATATGAATACGGACGTAAAGAAAGGCACAGGACCCTGGGGAGTACTCAGTGGTTTGGATCATTATCTGAAGGAACGAAAGGTTTCCGGCTACAATCTCTTATACCAGGGATGGCGCCCCCATCCCAAGCCCTTTCATTGTGAGCGCCTGGTGCCCGACACGGCTTGGATGTATGACATTCTGCGACAAGGCGGCGGCGTCTGGCTCAACGTGGGATGGTACACCTATGCATCCGAGAAAAATCAATATAAGAGGATCGGGGGACACTGGCTCACCTTGGTGGGATACGGCGAAGAGGAAGATGGAAAGCCCAACCCTAAAATGCTCATACTGCACGATCCAGGCCCCAGGGCGGGCGCGACCTTTGCCAATGAATACGTATTGTGCCGCGTCATTTCTTCAGGGACGCTGACAGGAGACAGAAAAGGCCTTCCCCGACCCGCTGAAGGGTTTCACAAATTGGAAGGGGGCATGCACGTTCGCAGGACTGCCGATTGCGCCATACTGGACGGCGTGGTAGCGCTGCAATGGGGTTCTGATCCCAACGGCTAAAGCGGCGAGGTGAAGGTTTTTTCACGATCCTGCCGCAAAGACGGCGAACCCTAAGAGGGCCTCTTGTTCTCGCAGTCCCTCGGCTTCCGATGCCGATCTTTCCCCCTCGGTGACCTTCCCGTGTCGGATGTCGGCAGATTGGAGGACATATACCGGTCGTGCGCCGAAAAGGATGCCTGTAGAATGTCACAAGTGGGTTTAAGAAGCCTGGGAATAATCACTTCTCTAATCGCCTTTCTCTTCGCGGTGACGCCAGGCCCCATGGAGACGGAGAAGCTCTTGGACACAACGCTGTTCCACTCCACAGAGGAGCACTACAGGTGGTCTGAGGGATCCATCGTCAATCTCGACGGCAAGGACCACATGCTCATGGCCGTGACCCTGTTCGGCGCTGGGGGACACGACAACACAGCCGCTCAGATCCTGGAGTTTAGATCCCGCGATGGCGGGCTTACCTGGACTCTTCTCGAGAAGGCCCGCGTGCTCCAGGAAAACGTGGGTGAGGAGAACACCATGTCCCCTGCTCTTCTCAAGCTGGCCGGGGGGGATCTTCTCTGTTTCGTCAACGTGAAGAACAGCATCCGGGATTGCGGTCCCTGGGTGAAGCGGTCCACGGATGGTGGGGAGACATGGGGACAACTATGTCGGTTGCCCTACGAGGGATACGGCGGTGTTGGGTGTGACAGAGCCATTCAGATCCACTCGGGAAGGGTGCTTCTGCCCTGCTGGGTAAGCACGGATGAATTGGGATCCTCGCGAGTTTGGGTGTTCCGCTCTGATGACGAGGGGGAGTCGTGGGAGAGGTCCGACATGATCTCTACGCCCAAGGGCTCTACCGGTCGCCGGACCGATCCCGCAGCGGAAGAGCCCATGATCATTGAACTGAAGGGGGGACGGCTTATGATGATCATGCGAACCTATCTGAAGTCGATCTACAGATGTTTCTCTTCGGATGGCGGCGTCACATGGACCACCCCTGAAGCAACTGGCATCCCAGCGCCCGGATCCATGGCCACCATCAAGCGGCTCCCTGACGGGAACATCCTCCTGATCTGGAACTGGGCTCGCCCCGAAACAATCGACGGGCCCTGGCCGAGAAACTTCCTTAGCGCCGCCATCTCACAAGACGAGGGCGAAAGCTTCTCCTATCTGCGCCACCTTGATGGGGCGGATGATTTCCAGGGGAAAATCACCATGGCCAACGTGGCTTACGCGTCTGGCGGCAAGGTGATCATCACCTACAGCAAGTCCATGACCAAGAAGAACGCATATAACTGGCAACTTCAGGTCCTTCCCCTCGCGTGGTTCTATGAGGGGGACGAGAGCCGAATCTACGCTCCTGCAATGGCACCAGACACAGGTCTGACTCGCGCGCCTTCCAAGGCTGCGATCATCCAGGCCCTGGAACGCGTCGCTCCTCACATCGAGAAAGACGGAGAGGAAGAGAAGCGGGTGGCAGCAAGAGAAAAGGTTTCCATGATGCCCAATGTCTCTTTTAGACTAGAGTCCGAGTGGTCATTGGAGTCCTACGGTGGCATTCCCTTCGCCGTTAAATCCAACCAGCACCAAGAGCCCTTGCATCCCCAGCACTGCCAGATCGGACGATTTCATCCTGATATGCATGGAAACCAAGTCTTCATCCACAACAAACGGGCCGAGTTGGAGATGCTCGACGGCAAGGGAGGAGTCTTGTGGAACATGATGCCGCCGAGAAACTTTCCCCTGGGCGCGGCCAGCCCATGCAAACGTCAAAAGTTCCACGTCTTTGATCCGACAGCAGTATTGCCTGGGCACGGCGTGGGCGGTACAGATCTGCTCGTCTTCACGGACGCCGGGTGGCCCTACGTGATCGACGGGTACGGACGTCGTGTACTGGAGGTTCCGTATACGGAGAATATGAAGCAAGACTGGGGGGACGTACCAGGCCGTCCCGATGACTACGGATACGGGTACTATGCACGGACGCTTTACGGAGGAAGAAACTCCTGGTCAATGATCGACGCTTCGCTTGGCTCTACACCCTTGAAGCGAATGGAGAGACCGGGTCGAAACCACGCTCAGATGGACAAGTACTCAATGCGGATTTCGAGGGGTACGTGGATGGCGTAATCCAGCCACTCAACGCCGGAGTTTGATGGCTGGGAGACCCCTTCTCCCATGCCAACCAAGGCACCGTCGAGATCACGAAGGACTTTGCCTTCACTGGAACGCGATGTGCCCACGTGAAAACAGACGAGGGCGGTCAGATCGCCAGCCAGGGGGCGAGGGACCCAAAAACAGTGGACGGCTACAGTCCAGGAATCCAAATCGCCCTCTGCAGCGACGGCATGGCGAACTAGCCCGACGAGAAAAGGTCAAAGGCTGGACACGGCCAGAAGATACATGGCGTTGTGAGGGAGCCAGGGCTCGTTGCTTTGCCAGGTCGGCATGACCTCGGATTTCATGTCGAACCAGGGAATATCCAGGTTCGTATCCTGGCGTACAATGCCGTTGCATACGGCGCCAGGGACGGCGCCCCTCTCATGTCCCTTTATGGTGTCGTACCTGTGGTGGTACTTATGGGGGTTCATGGCCCCCTGTCCCTCCATCATGCATAGCTGCAGGGGATTGCGTCCCAAGACCCAGTCGATCTGCCTCATGGCCAGGTCCAAAAAGGCGTCTTCTTTTGTGACCTTCCACGCATTGATGAGGGCCCACGCCTGGGAAAGGTACATGGAGTTCTGTCCCAGGAACCCAGGTCCGTTCACCCGCATGAAGAATACGGCTTGGCTGCCCTGGACCATCTTGCTGATCTGGAAAGGATTGTCGGCCAGAGCTTGGGAGAATGCGAGGTAGTGGACCAGTGCCTGGCGAATCCCCATGTCATCCTGATGGGACTGTGCATAGAGGGCCAAGGCCGCTGCCGGTTGTCCCAGAGCGGTTACACCGCAGAAGGGCGTCTTCTCTCCGACGATGTTGGCAAACCCTCCCTGGAAGGGACCTGACTGGATTTGGTGTTGGAGAAGAGCCTCGGCCAGGGACTTGGCCCTGTCGCCGTAAGCAGGGGAGGAGAGCGCTTTCTCCAGTTCTAGACTGGAGATGAGGGCCATGGCCGTACCGCCCGCGCCTTTGATGCTTTCTTGGGGAATGGCCTCATAGAAGCGCTCTCCCGCCTCGACATAGGCCTTGTTGCCTGTGAGTCGTCCAACCAATGCCAGGGCTGCGCTCACCGTATCGTGGGTGCGCAGTCCTCCCTGGATGGGCCTGTCATCCTGGTTGCCTGGTACATTGTCGGTTTCCGCCTCAGGTGGGCCCCAGTAGGGGGACACGCGGCCGTGTCCCACGCGCACCATATGCCACAGCTTACCTGTCTTCTCGTGTTCCATCTTGAGGAGCCAGTTGGCTCCCCAGCACGCCTCCTCCAGTGAGGAAGGAATGCCCGCCGCTTTCGTATGCGCGTCGAGGAGAGCCTGTTGTCTCTCATAGGCATAGGCCAAAGCGTAGACGCTGAGGGGCGTGTACCCGTTGTATTTGTTGTAGTCTCCCGCGTCGTGCCAACCGCCCGTACAGTCCTTGTGAGTCCCATCCGGCAACTTGGCATCATCCATGTGACACGCCTCGTGCCAGCCTGGCACGGCGCACCCACAACGTTGGTAGTAGTAAAAACCGGCGGCTGGGCCCAAGGTCTTCTTCTGTAGGGCGTCCTTCCCCACGGAGAAAGGAGGGGAGACTCCTTCGAGCTTGCCTGCAGCAGCCTCTACGCGATATCCGTCCCCTGGCAAGAGTCCGGCAACGCATGCCATGGCATAGGCGCGGTTCCATTCCTGCACCGAGCCCTGGTAGGTCAAGGCGCCCTGTCGGATCACTTTGCCGCTGTCGTTCACAACGCGAAAGCTCCCCTGGCCGACAGGATCTCCTATGAACTGAACGAGCGCCTTCACAGGGAGTCCCTCGTCGTATCCCACCTGGTTGCAGAGGACCTTCAGGGGAGGGGGACTCTTAGTGAGGGCGACGATGGATGCGTTGTCCACGAATGCTTCCTTTGAGAGGGCCTGGAACTTCGCTGTACCGTGGGCTCTCACAGCTCCTCTGGGAACTTTGCCTGTCACAGACAAGGACGTCCAGTCGCAGGGACCCTTGCTGGCTCGACCCTCGCTCGAGGAAATCTTCCCTCCGGCAGAGAACCAGTGAATGGCCAGGGATGCGGAACCTTGACCGAGAAGCTTCGCCTGGATGCAGAAATCCACTTTTCTGGCGTCCTCGGGTAGTTCCACGTTGCTGCACCTCAGTACCAGAGCGCCTTGAGACGGCTCGATCTTGAGACCTGATGTTCCGTTGACGCCGATATTCGCTTCTGTCGAGCATCTCTCCTTGCCAGCCGCTCCCCCTGAAGGGAACCATCCCTTGATCTGGGTCCCTTCCCTCAATTCGAAACCAGGATTCTCGACCAGGTTCTCTGAGGGCCAGAGCGCTGCATGTAGCGAACCAGATCCGAAGAGGAGAGGCACAACCCCCCAGAAAATTCTGCCAATAGTGATTCGTCGTCTCATCACGTTCTCCCTTCTACGAAAAATGCGGAGTTCTTTCCTGCGGATTGACCGCACTTGCCGCGATCATTGGGAGAGGGGGCCTTCTTCCACCTGAGGTAAACGTCCTGTCACCTTGAAAGTATACGCCGTCCTCGACGATGTTCACGACGAAGGAAAGCGCCGATTGAAACCCCTATGCAGAAAACAGAAAGAGTTTCTTGATCCCAACGGCTAAAGCGGCGCGGTGAAGGCGTATTTTCCCGATCCTGCCGCAAAGACGGCGAACCCTGAGACACGCTCTTGTTCTCGCAATCCCTCGGCTTCTGCTGCCGCTCTTTCCCCCTCCCTCACCTGACTCGCATCGACAGTGGGCACGTACACCGTAGCCGTTGTGTTGGGGGGTATGGTCACCTCCCAAACCAGCTTCCTGCTTTCCTGCTTCCAATGGCTCTGGATGGGACCATAGGGACTCACGTGTTCCGCCTTCACCCAAGCCATGCGCTTGGGCACGTACGGCTTCAAGACAAAATGCTTGAATCCTGGATTATCAGGATCAGGCCGGATCCCTCCCAGCGCTTCATAAAACCAGGCGCTCACGTGACCAAACATGACATGATTCCGGGAGGACGTACCGTTCCAGTTTTCCCACAGGGTCGTTGCCCCCTGCTCCACCCAATGTCCCCAGCTCGGAAAATCCGTTTGCCTCACGATCTTATAGGCCACGTCCTGCCTACCGTACTCGGTCAACACATCCAAGACATACTTGGTCCCCAAGATTCCACAGTCCAAATGATTGTCTTTGTCCCTGATCGCTTTGAGCAATTTAGCCATCACAGCGTTCTCATCCCCCTTGGGAACCAGGCCATGATATAAGGCGCAGGCCTGGGCCGTCTGCGTTCCGCCATCGTACCGTGCCGTCTTTGGGTCGTAGAAGGACTGGTTAAACGCGTTTCGGATGGCTTTCGCCTTGATTTCATAGTTGTCCGCATCGTCCGCCTTGCCCAACACGCGAGCCATACGGGAAAGCAGGAGGCAATCGGCGTAGTAGTACCCGGTAGACGTGATCGCGGAAGCCGTCTTGGTCTTCGCAGGACACCAGTCTCCCAGTCCGTAGCTCACGATGTGGTTCTCCGCTTTGCTCTCCAGATAGCCCATATACTTGACGAGACGGTAATAGTGTTCCGCCAGGACGCGCTCATCTCCCCGATACAAATACAGATACCAGGGAATGTGAACATACGCTGTATCCCAGGCAGGTCCGATCCCGTATCCCCAGCCGCTGGTAGGGATAATCCCCGGAAGTTCCCCGTTGGGACGCTGCTCGTCGCGGAAATCATCCAGCCATTTGGCATAGGCTGACGCGCTCCGATAGTTGAGAAGTCCCAATTCCGCCGCCAGATGCGCATCCCCGGTCCACCCGTTCTTCTCCCTGTGGGGACAGTCCGTGGGATATCCCACGAAATTGCTTCGATAGGACCACAACGTGTTAAGTTGGATGTTGTTGAAAAGGACATCAGAGCACTCAAAGGTACCCGCCTCCTCAAAATCCGTGTGCAGCACGCGTCCCCTCACATTCTCTAGCGTGGGCTTTCCTGGGAATCCCTCGACCTGCACATACTGAAAACCGTGATAAGTAAACCGCGCCTCCCAGATTTCTTCTCCCTCTCCCTTCAGAACATAGCGGTCTGTCTGAAAGGGACCGGAATAGGTATATACCTTATTCTGTTGATGCACCGTCCCATCCTCTCGCAACCGTTCCGCGTACTTGAGGGTGATTTCCGTTCCGGCAGGACCCGACACCTTGATCATGGCCCTGCCTGAAAAATTCTGTCCCATGTCAAAGACAAATACCTCCGGTTTGGCCTCAGTGACGCTCACCGGTTTCCTTGTCTGGGTCACCCGCACAGGGGGCATTTTCTGGGAACTAAGCACCCCTGAAGGCGGAATCGCTGCCTGGGCATTCGTCCAGGATGAAGCATCGTATCCCGGACGGTCCCATCCTGGGTTCTCTTCTCTTGCGTCATATACCTCGCCATTCCGGATGCTATCGAACTGGATCGGTCCCGGCGAGGTCCGCCAGGTCTCATCGCTCACAATCCTCTCCACAGAGCCGTCCTCGTAAAGAAGGGCGAGTTGAAGAAGAAGACAGGGCTCTCCTCGCCAAGGCGCTCTGTCGAAATTCCACTCTGCCCTGGTGTGCATGTTGTACCACCCGTTTCCCAAGAGAACGCCCACCACGTTTTCCCCCGTCCTGATCCGATCCGTCAGATCATGGGTAGAAAAGAGCACCCGACGGTCATACCGCGTCAAGGCCGGATCCAATGTGCGGCGTCCCACCTTCTCTCCGTTGAGGCGAACTTCGTGGTATCCCAACCCGCAGACATATACCCAGGCGGACCGAATCTCTCGCTCCACCTGGAAGGATGTTCGGAGCAGAGGACTGGGCACGCGTTGGGTCGGTTCCTGCACAGGGTCTTGGGGATGTCCCCATGGCGAAACGCCCGCCTCTCCCAGTTCCTTGGCCTGAGCCCAAGAAGAGACATCCGTTTTGGGATTGGCCCAGGAAGGTTCAGCCTTCCGTTCAGCCTTCCATGAGGCATCTGTATCCACGCATACAGGTTCCCCTTCCTCCAGGAGGACTTCTAATTTGCCAATCAACCCGGCAGGACCCTGCGATTCGTTCCGTGCCTCCACGGCAATCACATTGAGACCTGGTTGGAGGGAAGCCCCCACATCCAGGGAAGACGCCTGTTTCCAGTCGTGGGTCTTGCCTACACTCTCCCCGTTCACTATCACCCGCGAACGGTTGTCCACAGACAGAACAAACCGCGCACGCTTCACTTCCTGGAGCGCGGGCAATGAGAAGTCCCGCCGAAAATAAACCACACCCGGGGGCGCTTCTTCCCTGGGATCCCCTTCGTCATACCAGATCCATTGAGATCCTTGAAAAGACATTGAAGAAGCCTCGGAGGCTTTTGTCTCGAAACCCTCTTTCTCTGAGGCCGCACCGATCCATTGCGCCTTCCAATCCTCGGGCTCCAAAGGCCCCGTCAACCAGTCTGCAGGATCACTCCATGGAGAAGGCCTTCCCTGGGCGTCCCAAATACGTACCTTCCAAAAGCACCAGACCCCTTCTTGAAGAGGCCTTCCTCGGTACTCGATGTGGACGGACTGATCCGATTCCACGCGCCCGGAATCCCAGAGATCGCCTTGATCCATCGCCAACGCTTCTTCGCTGCTGGCTACGATCACCCGATAGCCTGTTTGGCGTTGTCCCCTTTCGGTTTCCTCTTCCCTCTGTAACACCCAACTCAGACGGGGCTCTCTCACGTCCATTCCCAGGGGATTCACCAAGGCTTCACACCTCAGGTCCGTTGGCCTCAAACCAGCCATTTTTTTGCCTCCCAACATGGCCGCGCTACAAAGAAGCGCCCCGGCGCATAGAGACCCTCTCATCCCTCCCCCCCTTGGAAGAAGCGTCCCGCGTCGCGTTCAGCCATCGTTCTCCTTCACCCGCTTCTGTTCGGTCAGGCTCAATTTCCATAGGGATTGCGATAGAGTCCCAGTCTACGGATCGCAGGACAACCGCGAGCTTTCAAAATAGACCATCTCACGTACCTGCCTGTGACGCTCGGAAACCTGTCTAACTTCCGATATCCCACGGTGGTCCCTTCCACTACGGTACGCCACTCGCCCTTCTCTTTCACCTCCAGCCGGTACTGCTCCACCCGTTGTCCCAAGGCAATCGCTTCCTCCATCCTGGACACGTTGAAAGTCTTGGCCTTGCCCAGATCCACTTCCACCCAGCCAGTGGTCTGTCCGTCGTCCAAGCACCAAAAGGTTCCGCCATCCCCATCCAACGCCTTGTCTGGTCCGAAAGCATCCGATCCCCCACGGATTCCGCTCGCCTTGGCCTTCTTCCCTTGGGCCAAATCCTGCTTGAATATCTCATCCAACGCCAGCCTCAATTCCTTCAGTTTTTCCACGTCCGGGTCAGCCAGAAGCCCCTTGTCATTCGGGGGAACATTCAGAAGCAAAAGGCTGTTCCTCCCGACGGAACTGAAGTAGATATCCAGGAGATGTCTGAGGGATTTGACTTGTTGGTCTTCCTTGGCATGCCAAAACCAACCTGGACGGATGGAGACGTCACATTCCGCCGGGTGCCATCGATTGGGCTCCGCAACAGGCATGTCGTCCTCTCCCACAGGCCTGACACTCCACTCCGTCTCTCTGGCCAGTCCGTTCTCGTTCCCCACCCAGCGCACGTCAGGGCCACAGATGGCGATGACCGCTCCCGGCTGTTTCTTTCTCACCACTTCGTAGTAGGAGTCCCAGTCATAGACCTGTTTCTTCCCGTTGGGTCCCTCGCCGCAGGCCCCATCGAACCACACCTCGGACACCTCTCCATATTGCGTCAAGAGTTCGGTGAGTTGCTTTCTGAAATGTTCGTTGTACTTGGGGGAGTCCCCATAGGTTTTCTCGTGTCTGTCCCATGGCGAGAGATAGAAGCCCACTTTCATCCCCGTCTCGCTGCAGGCGTCCACGAATTCTCTCACCACGTCCCCGTTGCCGTCCCGCCAGGGACTGTTCTTTACGCTGTGTTCGGTGAACGTGCTGGGCCAAAGACAAAAGCCGTCGTGGTGTTTGGCCGTGAGGATCATCATCTTGAAGCCGGCGTCCTTGGCCGTACGCACCCACTGTTTGGCGTCCAAGTTTTCCGGATTGAACACCGCAGGGTCCTCTGTCCCCTCTCCCCATTCCCTGTTTGTGAAGGTATTCACCCCAAAATGAAGGAAGATGATGAGTTCGC
>Ga0272442_10005734_pt1 | contig 16522 bp, 5 predicted proteins | sample SSMForm2O_FD_200262 | JGI IMG/M metagenome (GOLD analysis project Ga0272442, IMG submission 200262) | Marine sediment archaeal communities from Little Sippewissett salt marsh, Falmouth, MA, United States - SSM-Form-2O | ecosystem: Environmental > Aquatic > Marine > Wetlands > Sediment ...
ACGGACCGCGACACGGAACTGGTGGAGGCGTGCCAGAAGGGGCGGGAGCAGATTCTCGCTGAGGTCCGCAAGGTCGTCGTGGGGCAGGACGCGGTGATCGAGGACGTGCTGATCGCGCTCTTCGCGGGCGGGCACATCCTCCTGGTCGGCGTGCCGGGCCTGGCGAAGACACTGCTCGTGAGCACCCTCGCCCAGGCGCTCTCGCTCCAGTTCAAGCGCATCCAGTTCACCCCTGACCTGATGCCGAGCGACATTACGGGCACGGAGGTGATCGAGGAGGACGTCTCGACCGGCCGGCGGGAGTTCCGGTTCGTCCGCGGGCCGGTCTTCTGCCACATGCTGCTTGCCGACGAGATCAACCGCACGCCGCCGAAGACCCAGGCCGCGCTCCTCCAGGCCATGCAGGAGCGGCAGGTCTCCGTGGGCCGGACCACCTATGACCTCGATCAGCCCTTCATGGTCCTGGCCACGCAGAACCCGATCGAGCAGGAGGGCACCTATCCCCTCCCTGAGGCGCAGCAGGACCGCTTCATGTTCAACACGTTCGTGGACTACCCATCGGACGCGGAGCTGGCGGAGATCATCGTCAAGGTCACCTCCGGCGACCTCCCGACTCCCGCCCCCGTTCTCGCGGGGGCGGATATCCTGGAATACCAGAAGATCGTCAAGCGCGTGCCGATCCCGAAGCACGTGGTCGACTACATCGTGCGGCTGAACGTGGCGACGCGACCGGACCGGGAGGACAACCCGGACTTCATCCGCCGCTACGTTTCGTGGGGTGCGGGGCCGCGGGCAGGGCTCTACCTGTCGCTCGGCGCGAAGAGCCGGGCGATCCTGCACGGCCGGTTCCAGGCCTCGTGCGACGACGTGCGCGCGGTCGCTCGCTCGGTGCTTCGGCACCGCATCTTCACCAACTTCACCGCCCAGGCCGAAGGCGTGGACGCGATGCAACTGATTGACCGGCTGCTGAAGACCGTCAAAGAGGCGTGAGCCACAGCCGTGGGCCGACCGCGGGAGGACGTGCCCCCAAGAACGGCGATGCCCCAGATGAGCCATCTCCGCTTTCTCGACCCCAAGGTGCTGTCGAGCATCGCGAGCATCGAGCTGAAGGCCCGGCTGCTCGTCCAGGGCATGTGGGCCTCGCGCCACCGCTCCCCCTACTACGGCCAGAGCGTCGAGTTCGTGGACCACCGCGAGTACTCACCCGGCGACGAGCCAAAGACCATCGACTGGAAGACCTATGCCCGCACCGACCGCTACATGGTGAAGCGGTTCGAGATGGAGAGCCACATGAACGTGGCGATCCTCCTCGATGCGAGCGGCTCGATGGCCTACGCGCCGCAATCGCGGAGCCGCATCGGCAAGCTCGAATATGCCTCGTACATGGCCGCCGGCCTCAGCTACCTGGCCCTCCACCAGCAGGACGCCGCCGGGCTGATCACGTTCGACACCGGCATCCGCGACTTCCTGCCGCCGCGCCAGACGAAGCAGCACCTCATGGCCATACTGGCCCGGCTCGACGGGATCCAGCCGGGTGGCGAGACGGGGCTCCGGCCCGTGTGCGAGCGGCTGGCCCAACGCCTGCCCCGCCGCGGCATGGTCATCCTGATCTCCGACTGCTACGACGACGCGGACGCCGTGGTGGACGGCTTCAAGATCCTCATGGCCCGCGGCCACGAGGTCATCGTCTTCCAACTCCTGGACCACGACGAGCTGGAGTGGCCCTTCGACAAGCTGAGCAACTTCCGGGATCTGGAGACGGGCCACATGGTGCGCGGCGACCCCGTCGCGTTGCGCGAGGGCTACCTGGCGAACCTCCGCGCGTTCCTCGGCCGGATCGAGGAGGGCGCCAAGAGCTGCGGGATGACCTACACCCTGGTGGACACGGCGGAGCCGCTCGAGCGCACGCTTCAGCACTATCTGCTGCGGCGGCTCCACATGTTCAGGTGAGACGCGGATGACGCTGCTCAACGCAATCATGCTGATCGTGGCCGGCGCTCTCGCCGTGCCGATCATCCTCCACCTGATCTACCGCCAGGAATTCCCCGTCGTCAATGTGCCCACGACCCGTTTCCTCGACGTGACGCGGCGGTCGAACGTCTTTCACCTGCGCCTCGTGGACGTGCTTCAGCTCCTGCTGCGGCTGGGCGTGCTGGCCTTCCTCGTGGCGGCGATCGCCCGGCCCTTCGTCGCGTCGGGCCGGTGGGGGCCAGGGCCGGTCGCCAACCGCGTGGTCGTCCTCGACACGTCCGTGCGCATGCAGGCCAAGGTGGAGGGTGCAACGTGCATCGAGCGGGCGCGAGCGAAGGTGGCGGAGTTGGTGGCCCACTCCAACCCGCGGGATCGCTGGGCACTGGTGACGGCGGACCGCCACGCCCGCGTGGCCCTGCCCCTCGGCGCGAGCGGGGCTGAGGTGCAGGCGGCACTGGCCTCGGCCACGCCGACGTATTTCGGGCCGGCCGCCTTGCTGGAGGGCAGCGCGCTCGGCCTCGACATGGTCGCTCGCGAGCGCGAACTGGTCAACACGGTCTACGTCCTCAGCACGTTCCCGGAGAATGCGTTCCAGCCCGAGCCGTGCTCCCGGGCCGCTCAGTCGCTCAAAGCTGCACGCGCCGCGCTCGGCGACCGTCTGACCGTGCACCTGGTGAGCTTCGCCCCGAAGAAGGCCCAGGACGCGGCGATCACCGGCTGCCAGCGCGGCCAGGAGAAGGTGATCATGGGCCTGCCGGCCCGGCTGAGCCCGGTCTTCGAGAACCTCACGGGTGAGGAGCAGCAGGTGAAGGTCCGCCTGGCCGTCGGCGGCAAACCGATGGACGCCCGCCAGGTGACGCTGCCGAAGGGGGCGCGCTACGTAACCGACTTTTTCTACACCTTCAACATGCCGCGCGAGGCGCCCTGCGAGTTTTCGCTCGGCCCGGACGCGCTCGACGCGAACAACCACGCTGCCGCCCTCCTCGATATTGATGCGCTCGACAGGGTCCTCATCGTGGACGGCACGCCCGACGGAGAATCGGCGGCGCCCGCGACGACGGGCGCCGGGCTGCTCGCGTACGCCCTCAGCCCCGATTCGCTCCTCGGCCAGGGCAACCGAACGGGACTGGTCGCCGAGGTCGTTCGGCCGGGCGACCTCCGCAAGCTGATCCTCTACAACTACAAGGTCATCATTCTCTACAACGTCACCGCGCTGCCTGCCGACGATGCCAGAGACGTGTTGACGGCCTGCCGCGAGGGGAAAGGCATCCTCATCGTCCCAGGGGAGAACGTGAACTCGGCGGAATTCAACCGTGCGACGGCCGCGGGCGGCCTCGCTCCCGCCGAGCTTCGGGGCATCCACGACGCCGCACCGCCTCTCCAGGCAGGGCCGTGGATGCTCTCGCACCCGCTGGGAAGGCAGTACAGAGACCTGCGCTCCGAGAGCCTTGCCGATGTGGTGTGGACGCGACGGTTCGAGGCCAGGCCGCTCCAGGGCTCGGAGGTGGTGCTCGCCGCCTTGGATGGCTCGCCACTGCTCGTCACCCGCAGGGTGGGTCGAGGGGCCGTGGCGCTCCTGGCATTCGATGTCCTGCCCTCGTGGACGAATCTCGCGCTCACGAGTTCCTACGTCCCGCTGCTCCACCGTCTTGTGGCCTACCTGTCGGGCGGCCGCGGAGCGGAGGATGGCGAGGGGATCTTCGTGGGCGAGACGTTCACGGGCCGCTTCAAGCCGGGCGAAATGGCCAGGGGGGTGGAGGTGAGAGACCCATCCGGCCGCGTGGAAACGGTGCGGGCGGCGGAGGATGGGAGCGTGGCCTACGCGAGTACGGCGCTGCCCGGTGTGTACTACGTGAAGCCCGTCGGGGCGTCGGCGCTCAGCGAGAGGGCCTTCACGGTGAACCTCCGCCCCGAGGACGCCCGCGCCCGGCCGCTGGGGGATGAGGAGCTGCGCTCGCGGCTCGCCGACCCTCGGCTCACCCTGGCAACGCCCGAGGAACTCGTCCCCGCCGCGCCGAAGGGATTCGAGCTCTGGAGATGGCTGGTTGTCGCGGCGGTCGTGCTGTACGCCGCCGAGGCCCTTTCCGCCTGGATCGTGGTCAAGAAGAACGACTGAGGCTGCTATGGGATGGCTGCTCGTCAAGTTCCTGGGGGGGGATGTGGCCGAGCCGGTCCTGAGGGTTCTGTCGCTGCGCGTGGACTTCCTTCAGGGGCTGCCGGCCGCCTGGCTCTGGGTGCTGGGGGCGCTGGTCCTCGCCATCAGCCTCCTGGGGCTCTTCCCGCGGGCGCCCGCGCGGTGGCGCGTGCGGGTTTCCCTCTTCGTGCTCCGATTCGCCGGGTTCGCCCTCCTTCTGCTGCTGGCCCTCCAGACGGTGGTGCGCCTGGACTTGCAGGTGGCTGTGCAGCCCCGCGTGGCCGTGCTGGTGGACACCTCCCACAGCATGAAGATCCGGGACGCGAACAGGCAGACACGGCTGGCAGCCGCTCAAGGCGCGCTGGCAGGTGAATGGGGCCAGAGGCTGACGGCTCGCGCCCGCACCTCGTATCACTCGTTCGCCGGGTCGCTGCGCGGCATCCCACGCGCGGCGCTCGAGGGGCAATCGCTTACATTCGACGCGTCCAGGACCGATTTCGGCGCGGCGCTCGGCTCGTCGCTGGCCGGGCTCGACGCGGTGGTGCTCTTCAGCGACGGCAACGATCTGAGCGGATCGAGGCCCGAGGCCCTCGGCGCGCAGTTGCGGCGCCGCGGGCTGCCCGTCTTCAGCGTGGGCGTCGGCTCTGCCGTCCGCCCCCGCGAGATCCGCATCCGCCAGGTTACCGCCGATGCGTTCGTGTACCTGAACGACGAGATCACCCTGTCGGCCCTGGTGGCCGGCGAGGGACACGCGGGCCAGGTGAAGGACGTGCTGCTCTACGAAGACGGCCGACTGGTGCAGAAGGTGGAGGTGACGCTCGGGGAACGGCCTGTGGAGGCCGTCTTCCGCCACGCGCCGAAGCAAGCCGGGGACCACATCTACCAGGTCCGCGTGGCCTCGGAGGACGAGGGCCTTGGCACCGAGGCGAACCTGCGCGAGGTCCGCGTGCGCGTGATCGACCAGAAGATCCGAGTGCTCTACGTGGAAGGCACCCCGCGATTCGAGTTCAAGCTCCTCCGCCAGGCGCTGGCCGAGGACCCCGTGATCGAGTACACGAGCCTCCTGCGCGTCACCTCGGGCTACTACATGCAGGGCGCCCCGTACCTGAAGAACCCCACCAGCGGCTTCCCGCGCTCCGAGGACGAGTTGCTGCGCTACGATGTCGTCATCCTGGGCAGCCTCAGCCGCGCGGCGCTGGGCGTGGAAGGCGAGCAGGTCGAGAGCCGGCTCGAGAATCTGGCCCACTTCGTGCTCGCGCGCGGCGGCGGGCTCGTCCTGCTCGGCGGCCCCGAGTCGTTCGGGCCGGGCGGCTTCGCCGGCTCGCCCATCGAGCCCCTGCTACCCGTGAGCATCTCCGTGGCGGACAAGCAGCACGACGAGCGCTTCGCCCTCCAGGTCACCCCCGTCGGCCTCCTGCACCCGATCCTGCGCGTCGCCGCGGACCTCAGGGCCATCGCCGCTGCCTGGGAGAGCGTGCCGCAGCTCGATGGCTGCAACGAGCTGGGCGCGGTCCGGCCCACCGCGTCCCTGCTGGCCACGACCTCCGGGGAGAAGCGGCGGCCGGTCATGGCCGTCCAGCAGGCGGGGGCTGGCAAGGTGCTGGCGATCGCGGCCGACTCGACCTGGCGCTGGCAGATGAGCCGCGTGACCGACGAGAACTACTACCGCCGCTTCTGGGCCAACGCCGTCCGCTACGTGGCGCCCGACCCCTTCGAGCGCCACGGAGCGCTCAGCATCTCCGCCAACCGCAGCCGCCACTTCGTCGGCGACCAGGCCTGGGTCTCCACGCGGGTGGTGGACGAAGCGTATCGTCCCATCCCCGACGCCCAGGTCCGCTTCACCGTGACCGGCCCGGACGGCGCACGCACGATCTGTGACCCGAAGACGACGCCGACCGTGCCCGGACGCTACGACTGCCGGTTCCCCCTCCCGCGCGAGGGACCGTACCGGGTCACGGTCGAGCGGCTGGAGGCGAAGCCCAGCGGCGCAGAGGGCAGCGAGGGCGCCAAGGAGGCGAAGGACCAACGCCCTCCGGCGGCCTACACGGTCGTCGCGGAGCGGCCTGCGGACGAGATGGAGGGAACGAGTGTGGACGAGGGCTATCTCCGCGCGCTCTCGGAGGCGAGCCGGGGCGCCTACGTGCCCCTCGGCGAGATCGAGAAGCTCGCGGCGGCAATGCGGCTGGAGCCAGAAGGAGCGGAGCGGCACCTCGACCTCGACCTGAGGAACTCGCTGCCGTTCGCGCTCCTCGCCGTGGCGCTGCTCTGCCTGGAGTGGGGCATCCGCAAGAGGCAGGGGCTGGTGTGATGGAGCAGGGCTCGACGAACATGCAAGGCGTGACTCGGGAATACCAGGCCGTCCGCGCAAGGGTGCGGAGAACCGCCCGCCTGAAGCGCTTTACCGCGCTTGGCGAGGGTGCGTCGCGCTGGGCCATGCTCGTGCTCCTCACCGTGTCGGCGCTCGTCGCGCCCGTCGCCCTGTTCGGCCCGCCCGCCTGGCTGCGCGCCGCACTCCTCCTTGCCGGGGTCGTGGTGCTGGGCGCGGGCGCGGTCCGCTGGGTGCTGGTGCCGCTGATGCGGCGCTCGCCGCTGTGGCGCGAGGCCGTGTGGATCGAGCGGGCGAAGAGCTGGGAGCACAACCCGCTGGTCGGCGCGCTCCAGCTATACGAGGAAGCGGCGACGGGTCCCGTCGGCTATTCCCTCGGCCTGGCGCGCCGCCAGGTGCAGCTCGGCGCGCGCCTGGCCGAGGCGGAGGACCTCTCCCGCCTCGTGTCCCGAGCGACCCTCAAGCGCCAGGCCGCGTTCCTGGGCGCGCTGCTGCTTGCGTGTGCCGTGTGCGCGGGGGCCTGGCGGACGCAGGTGTCGTCCGCCCTGCTCTCGCTTGCGTCGTCCTACGGCGAGCTCTACCAGCAGCTTTTCCCGCTCACCTACGCGATTTCGCCCGGCGACAAGGTCATCCTTCGCGGCGAGGCGGTCACGCTGGCGGTCCGCTTCCCCAGGCCCACGCGGCGCGAGGTCCGTCTGGTCACAGCGGTGGAGGGAGAGCCACAGGGGACGCCGGAGCGTCTCTCGCCCAGCGGCGCCGAGTGTGCGAAGCGGGTCGAGGGGAGCAAGAGCTCCTTCCGCTACTGGTTCGTCCTCGGTGCGACGCCTACCGAGACCCACACGATCACCGTCACCGAACGGCCGCGGATCGTGGCGATGGAGTTCGAGTTCATCTACCCCGCCTACACCCGGCTGGGCCAGACGACGTTTCGTGGGGCGCTCGCCACCGTCAAGGGCCTGGTCGGCACGACCGTGCGGCTGAGCCTGGCGGCAAACAAGCCCATCAAGGAGGGCTCTCTCGCCTTCCAGGGGGAGCCGCCGTTCGCGATGGACGTCAGCGGCCGCTACCTCGCCACGGCGTTCGTCATTGAGGAAAACACGGAACTGGCTCTCGACCTCGTGTGCGAGCACGGCTACCATCTGGGGGAGAAGGCAACGATCCGGGTCGTCGCCGTCCCCGACCGCGCGCCCGAGGTGAAGGCCCTGGTGAAGAGCCGCGAGATCTTTCTTACGGACAAGGAGCTCGAGACGTTCGGCTTCGGGGTCGAGGCGAGGGACGACTACGGGGTGCAGAAGCTCACGTGCCGCTACCGCGTGGGGTCGCTGCCGGGGCACGAGGCGCTCCGAGCCCCACACGAGGGACAGGTGAGCAAGCTCTGCCGCACCGCCACCACGTCGCTCAAGGCCGTCTTCGGCCAGGTCCTCAAGGGGGTGGACCTCACGTACGGCGAGCGGGCGACCCTCTGGGTAGAGGCCGAGGACAACTGCCAGCCGGCGCCCAACGTGGGCAGGAGCACGCCGTTCCACGTCGTGCTCTACCGGCCGGACCTAGGCAAGTTCGTCGACGAGAAGGAACTGGGCTGGTTCGGCAAGTACGGTCCAGCCTTCGGCAAGCGGAGCGAGGCCCTGCTCATGCCGCCGGGCCTGTCGCGCAAGGAGACCGGTGTGCGTGCCGAGACGTTCCCGGTCGAGGCGGCTCCGCGGAAGGACCTCTGGAGCGTCGAGTACGGCGAGATCACGCGGTCGTACTTCCGCGTGCTGGCGGAAGAGCAGAAGCCGCCACAGCATTGAGGCGTTACCGATGAGAAAAGGCATTCCTCTGGGCCTCGCGTGCCTGCTGATTCTCCCCGCGGCCGCGGCCGGCGGCTCATGGCTCGACCGGGGGAGGCAGCCGCACCTCAAGGAGGTCCACGCCGGCCGCGACTTGCAGGTCGACTCGTCCATCGAGGCGGTCGAGATCCGCAACAAGGTCTACTTCCGCATCCTGAAGCCCCTGGACCCGACCCTCGACTGGAATGCCGACCCCACGAGCCTCCCCGCGGCGCACTACCAGTTCGAGAAACGCACGGGCATCCCCACGTATGCCAACAACGAGGGACTCGAGCCCAGCAGCCCGAACCTGTTCGACACCTGCCTGGTGTACATGACGGGCCACAACGCCTTCAGCTTCACCGAGGAGGAGGTGGGGAACCTGCGGGAGTTCATCGAGCGGGGCGGCACCGTGATCCTCGACGACTGCCTGCCGGGCGAGAGCGCGTTCGGGCCGTGCGTGGAGCCGGAGTTCCGCCGCGTGCTGCCCAACTCCCTGTTCGAGATCATCGAGCACGACCCGCCGAAGGACCCGCGGTTCGTCGACCTGTTCAAGATCTGCTACCAGTTCGAGCGCACGCCCATGTGCACGCCGGGGCCGCATTCGGCGTGCTTCGACCCGATGAAGGCGATCTGGTACAAGGGGCGGCCCGTCGTCACGCTCTCGCGGGGCGACTGGGGCTGCGCCTGGGAGATCGGCAGCCCCCCCACGCCGGCGAACCCCATCGGTGACGATGTCGGCCACGGCGGCGGCCAGATCTACCGGGAACTGGTCTACCGCTTCACCGTGAACTGGATTCTCTACTCCTTGACGCACTGAGAGCGTGTGTGTGATGCTTCAAGAGAAGGGACTCCTCGGATGGCTCGCCGTGCTGGCCCTCGCTGTGCCCTGCGCCCTCGAGGCCCGTGCTGCCGCGCCGCCCGCCAGGTTCAGCGTCCAGGTCGCCCTGGTGAAGGCGGAGAACCCGGGAGAGACCGTCGAGGTCGGCAATGAGGTGACCGAGGTCAGCGAGATCATCAGCCAGGCGTCGGGCGAGACAGGGAAGGTGCTCCTGGGGCATCGCGTCGTCTGCTGGGCGAAGAAGGTGCACCTGGACACCGAGACCGTGTTCGAGCGCCGCTACAAGGGCAAGTTCCTCTTCCGCAAGCCGAAGGTCCAGGCCGAGCTTGCGGTCGGCAAGCACGTGCTCTGGCCTGGGAACCACGAGTTCGAGGTGACGGCAGACGGGAAGGTCGCCTCGCAGGACCCGGAGCTGATCGTCGAGGGAGCTTCGGTTCGGCTCAAGTGCTATCCCGTGAAGATGCTGGGCTACTGGGCGAACCGCGCGCTCAGTCTGCCGGTGACGATGCGGACCTTCCCGCTCAGCCGGTGCGCGGTGTTCGCCACCGACCCGCCGCTCGCGGAGGCGGACCGCAAGAAGAGGGAGGCGGCCAGGGCCGCCGCCGCCAGACAGAAGCCGCCGGCCGACATCATCGAGGGGCGCGTCGGCCGCCGGGTCCGCGTGGACGGCAAGCTCCCTCCCGAGCCGCGGGACGACGCGTGGACCGATCTGCTGCCGGTCTACGAGCGCTTCGCCCCGCTGGTCGTCTACCTCCCGGCGAACGAGGTGGGGCTCGGCTACCGGTTCACGCCGGGCAACGGGTTCTTCCGGCTCTCGTCGCGAGGTGTCGAGGCGATCAACGCCAAGGGCGAGCCGCTGGCCAAGGGCATCGTGGACGTGGCTGGCTACGAGATCGCCATCCCTGCGTATCGGGCCGAACTGGTCGGCCAGACGCGGTGGTTCATGGGCTGCACGGGCACGGTGGGCGCCGCGGCGAGGCTCACGGTCGAGAACTTCGGCCGGTTCGGCTCGGCCCCACCCGGCAGGCAATCCTCCACGACGAGCCTGACCCTCTTCCACCAGGACGAGGCCCTGCCCTTCTACGCCGGCAAGGAACAGCCCGACTCCTACCTGCGCGTGCCGCCGGATTTCCAGGCGTTCCCCGTCCGCAAACTCCTGTTCGACAACAGCGACCTGCGGACCGAGCAGGCCCGGCGGATCGCGGTGGGCTGGAGCGGCCAGATCTTCAAGGCGGGCCAGCAGGCGACCCTCCGGGCGTTCTTCTTCGACGCCGACGAGTGCCCGACCGTGGCGAGTCCCTGCTTCTACGCCTATGTGAACCAGACCAACGCGCTGTCGCCCGACCGCGACCGCTGGCTGAGCACGCCCCTTGTGCGAGAGGGCCAAGGGGATGTCCATCGCCTCACCATCCCCGATCTGCCGACGAACGTCTACACCGCCCGGATCGTCCTGGCGCCCGAGGGCACGGCGCGCCCGGACGCGCCGCTGCGCCTCGATTTCCTCATCTCGATCCATCACGGGGAGGAGGGCGGCACGGTGTCCGCCTTCTTCCAGAACGGCCGCACGGCGTTCCTTGAGGGCGAGCCGCTCCGCTTCACCATCGCGGCCAGGGCGCCCAAGCCGCTCACGCCTCCGCAGAGCCTCCGCGTGTTCATCGAGGGCGGGGCGCAGGAGATGCTCGTCGCGGAGAGGGCGGTGGAGCCGTTCCAGGGCTCCTGCTCGTTCACGTTCGATGCGGCCCCCGAGGTGACCAGCCTCCTGGCCCCCGGCCGCTACCGCATCCTCCCCCGCCTGGGCGCCCTGCGGCCCTTCGCGGCCGAGTTCGAGATCGTCCCGCGGCAGAAGAAGACCCATTTCGATATCGCGTTCTTCAACAAGTACAACCCGCTGGGACGCGAATTCGCCAATCTGCTCCCTGCGGGCTCCGACCCGGGGCAGCGGCGCATGAAGGCCCTGGTAGGCGACATTGCGCGGCTGGGCTTCACCTCGCTCCAGGACCTGAACTACCTGGCGTTCCGCGGCGTCTCGCGCTCGCCTCGGGCACGGGAGATCGAGGACCTCGTCCGCCTGACCCCCGGCTCGCCCGCCCCCGAGGCGCGCTACATCCCCGACGGGATCGAGTCGCTGCTCAACGAGTGCGTGCGCCACAATATCGCCTACGACCACGTGCTCATGACCTACAACGACCTCGACCTGCCCCACAGCTTCGGGCCGGATATGCGGGTCTGCCGCCGGCACGGCGCGCTGATGGCCGAGCGGATGCGCCGCTTCCCCTGCACGCGCGGGATGAACCTGTGGGAGGAGGTCTACTGGGGCTCCAGCGTCCATACCGCGAACTTCGACCTGAAGATGCAGCGCTACACGGAGCGGTTCCGCGAGAAGTTCGGCGTCAGCCTGAAGGACGTGAAGCGCAGGCTCCAGCCTCAGTTCACCAGCCGCCCACGGGGCCAGCGGAGCCTCAAGGCGCTGGAGAGCTTCGTAGGCGAGGCACGGTTCCGCACGGACCAGTTCGCCGCGCTCGCGGATTTCCTGGACGCGCCGACCCGCGAGATTCTCGACGGCCCGGAGAACGGCATCCACTACTACACGTCGAGCTACCTCGGCAGCGATTTCGCCAAGGGCTATGTCCCCAGCATGTACCGCCGCATGCAGTGGGTCCGCGCCCACTACTACACCGACCAGGCCAGCTCCGTGCCGCTGCACAACATGTTCCAGGCCGAGCTCTACCGCCTGCCGGGGAAGAAAACCTGCGTCTACGTGCCCAGCAGTCTGAACCGGCCCGACTGCCGTTTCGGCCGCGGCGAGATGTTCGGCGTCCTCGGCCAGAAGGTGGACGGCTTCGGCCTCTGGGCGTTCCCCTACGCGTGGGGCGAGGACCGTTCGGGCTACACGGCCGGCTACCAGAGCATGTACCGCGACTTCCTCGAGCGCTATGGCGACCTGCTCCTGGGCCTCCAGCGCGCCTACAGGAAGGTCGCGGTCCTCAACTACTTCACGCCCATGGCCCTCGACGCGCACAAGCGGGTCGCCGCGGGGAGCAAGGTGCGGGAGTTCTGGATCGGCTGCCTGCGCGCTGGCTTCCCCGCCGAGGTCTTCTATGAGGAAGAGCTGGAGGCCCCGCACGCGCTCGATGGCTACCAGGTGCTCATCGTGCCCGGCATCCAGTGGGAGGAGGAGCTGAGCCAGAAGCAGCTCGACTTCCTCATCGCCCAGAAGGCCGCGGGCAAGACGATCATCGTGGAGAAGGACTCCGTCCTGCCGATCGAGGGCGTCGTGCGCGTGGACGACTACGTGGACCGGATCGGCGCGTCCAGAGAGGCCCTTTTCTTCACCTGGTTCGACTTCGAGTACTGGTGGCTGATCGACCGCTCGGACGGCATCACGGAGACGATGCGCAGGACCCTCTCGCCGATCCTCGATCCCGTGGCTGCGACCGACAGCACGCGCATCCTCTTCGGGCTTCAGGGCTACAAGGACTCCAGGTACCTGTTCGTCAGCGGCTACGAGCCGCCTCCGCTCAAGGGCGGGGGATTCCGGCAGCAGATCCCGATGGCGCCTCAGATCCGCACGGTCCGCATCCCTGCACGGCCTGGCGTCTGCTACGACGTGATGGAGATGAAGGAAGTCCCGCTGAAGGACGAAGGGAAGCTGCGGGCCTTCCCCGCCGACCTGCGCTACTCCGAGGGCAAGCTCTATGCGTTCCTGCCGGAGCGGGTGGGACGGATCGAGGTGGCGGCTCCGACTGCTCTCGTCGGGAGCGCATTCCGCTGCAAGGTCGCGGTCACGGGCGAGAGCGGCCGCCCTCTGCCCGCGCTCGTGCCGATCGAGGTCACCGTGCGGCGGCCGGACGGTTCGGTGGCGTTGCAGGTCTACCGGGCCGCCGGGCCTGCCTGGGCCGAGGCGATCAAGATAGGACAGAACGAGCGCCCCGGCACGTGGCGCGTGGAGGCGCGGGAACTGCTGACGGGCCTCGTCGCTTCGCACGAGATCCACGTCGGGCCGCCGAAGCAACTCCCCCTGACGCTCGCCGCACACGTGCGGCTGGACGAGCGCCGGGTCGTCGTCCACGACGGCGAGCCGGTCAGCCGATTCCTCGGGGACAAGGGGCGCGAGGTCGTGATCCCCCTCGACCGCGGTCAGGCGTGGCTGCGCCCGGCTGCCGAGGCACTCGCGAGAGCCCTGGGCGAACGGGGGATGAAGGCCAGCGTCGCGGACCTCGATGACCTCCTCGTGTCCTTCGACCCGAAGGGGAACGACGAGTACCACGGGCTGCGCGGCGGCCTCATCCAGCCCGGCTTCATCATCGAGAAGCACGCCATCGTCCTCGGGCGCCGCGGCGAGAGTAGGCTCATCGAGTCGGCCCTCTCCCAGGGCATCCTCCCCGAGCGGCTCACCGACCACTACCCTGGCAGCGGCAGGGCCCTCGTGGCCTTCGCATGGGAAGCCTTCGGCACGCAGCACGATGCCATCTTCGTGCTGTCCCAGGACCAGGCCGGGCTGCGGGCCGGCGTGGACCGCCTGCTCGCCCTTGCCGCCAAGCCATCGGACGAGCGGTTCCGCGTGCGGGCCGAACCCATAGCCGCCCGCGGCGACCAGCCCCCGGCGACGAGCGCCTCGACCAACACGCGGCGCGCCGACCCGTACTCCGCGCGAACCAAGCTCTACGACCCCATCACCGTGGTGGCGGCAGACGGAGCGACCCGGCGCATTGCCATCGGCACGGCCGGCCTCCAGAGAAACGTCGCGTGCCTGGACTACGACGGCCACATCCTCTGGCACCGCCGCGTGCCCGACTACGACGTGTGCCGGCTCCAGTTCAGCGACGATGGAGCCCGGCTGCTCGCGTCGGTGAAGTGGGACAACAAGAACTACGTCCTCTCGGCGAGCGACGGCTCGGAGATCTACTCGGTCGACAGCCTCTACGTCGAGCGCATGGCGGGGAATGGCCACGAGTTCCAGCTCAAGCGCTCCTGGCCGATCCAGTGGGACACGAAGAGCGGCCGGCTGTTCCTCGTCGGCGACCTCGGGATCTACGCAGTGGACGCGGACGGCAAGCTGCTCTGGCGCGAAGACCTCTGGGAGCGCCTCGGCGAGTTCCACACGGTGGACGAGAACAACACGAAGCGGCTCTGGCAGGACTGGCTGTTCGGCTCGGCCCTCTCGCCCGACGGGGAGCATCTTGCGGTGATCCAGCTCGCCAAGCTCGACGTGGCCGGCAGCGCCAGCTACCCGTTCTACCTTCTCACGCTGGAGGCCCGCTGCTTCGACGCCGCGACGGGTCGGCAGCTTTGGAGCGCGCCGCTGCCGACGTTCCAGCAGAGCCGCAGCCTTGCCCTTGAGTTCTCGCCCGACGGCCACTCGCTCACGTTCCGCGCAGGGACGGGCGACTACGTGACCTTCAACGTGAAGGGGGAGCAGACCGGGCGCGGCCTCCGCACCCCCAGTGACGACGGGCCGGCCCTCGACCCCGCAAAGGACGTAGGCGTGACCTGCGCGAGCGCCACTTCGCCGGATGGGGGGACGCTCTACCGAGCGTACATGTCCGGCGAGCTCAAGGCATTCGATGCGAAGACCGGGGCGTTCCGCTGGAAGGCTCCCGTGGGCACGCCGTGCGAGCTGACCGTGTTGCCGGGCGGCGATGGCATCGTTGCAGGCTCCTTCCGCGGCGACGTGACTCGCGTCTCGCCCGACGGAAAGGTGCTCTGGACCGTAGACCTCGCGGCCGACAGCATCCCGGCCACTCAGGCGGAGATCGACCGCCTGTTCGCGGCTGGGCCTCAGAACGACGTGAGCGATGCCATCTACGGCGCGGACATGGATCGCGACGGCGACCTCGACGGCGTCGTCAAGTTCTCGCCCAGCCAGCTTGTGAACGGCGATGGCGAGACGGCGGGGGGATGGCGCTCGTCGGCTGGCAAGCTCGCCGTCGTGAGCCCCGGGCATGCGGGCAAGAACGCCTTCCGCCTGGCGGCAGACGAGCTCATCGATCAGAAGGTCGAGGAAAACACCGCCCCCCTGGCGACCTACCTGCTCGAGTTCTGGTACCGGCCCGAGTCCAAGGCCGCGGTGCTCTCGGCTGCGGTGCTGGCCGCGGGCCGCGAGGAGGCCGTGTATACGATGGACTTCACGGGGCGCGCCGGCCGCTGGAGCTTCGGGCGCCTCGCCGTCAAGAGCCTCCAGGACACCAAGGCGCTCCAGGTCGGCTTCCAGGCCGCGGGCGGCGCCGTGTGCGTGGACGACGCGCGCCTGCGGAAGCTCCGCTTCCCCTCGGCCAACTACCTGTTCTCGCCCGACGTGCACCGCCTCACGCCCATCTGGACCGAGGACACCTACTCGGCGTTCCGAGGCGTCACGGGAACGGTCCGCTCCAAGATCCAGAACGTCGTGTTCGTTCCCGACGCGCGGTCTCCCACGGGGAAGTTCGTCGAGCCTGCCTTCCTACAGAACGGCCGCCTGGACGACGTGAAGAGCCGATGGTTCCTCCTGCCGTCGTACCAGCGCTTCGCGGTCTTCCTGAACTTCAAGGCGCCGACGACCGTGAGCCACGTGGCGATCTACTTCAACCACCTGCACCCGCGCAACGTCGTCAAGAGCTTCCTTCTCTACGGCTTCGACACGGAGGAGAACAAGGAGATCGTCCTGGCACGCGTTCGCGTGAACCGCAAGGTCTTCTGCCTGCTCAGGTTCGAGCCGAGGAGACTCAACTACATCAGGATCTGCCAGCTCGGCAGCCCGGACGAGGACCGCACCATCACCGAGATCGAGGCCTATGGCTCCCTGGCCGGCCCGGACGCTGGGAAGGGCTTCCCCAAGGAAGAGCCGTTCGTCATGTTCCACGGCGACCCCGCCCACACCTGGTCCACCATGGACCACGACGTGGAGCTGCCGTTCGACCAGGAAGCGCCTCGCCAGTTCCACGACCTGCACGGCCGCCATACGACCAACGTGCAGTCCTGCCCGGCGGCCGTCGGCTACGGCCTGATGTACCTGAGCTCGGCCCAAGGGTTGATGACGGCGCGGGAGATGACGGGCCGGTGGCCGCAGAAGTGGGCGTTCGAGACCCGTGGCGCCGCGCCGCTGTCCTATCCTGCGCTCTACGGGGGCAGGGTCCTGTTCGGCTGCGCCGACGGCATGGTCTACTGCCTCCGCGCCGATAGCGGCAGTCTGATCTGGGAGAGGAAGACCGGCGGGCGCGTTGTCAGCTCGCCGACGCCGACCCCGGACCTCGTCTTGATCGGTTCCTACGACGGTCAGCTCTACGCCCTCGACCTCGAGAACGGCGATCCCGTCTGGACCTTCAAGACCCGGGCGCCCGTGCACGCCAGCCCGGCCGTGGCCGGGGGGAGGGTCTACTGCGCCTCGCGCGACGGCGGCGTCTTCGCACTCGAGGAGCAGACAGGCAGGCCGCTCTGGCAGCAGCCCCTGGGGGCGGAGACGCTCT